>ENA-UEYG01002490-UEYG01002490.1-human-gut-metagenome-genome-assembly--contig:-NODE-2490-length-11631-cov-4.781461_pt1 | contig 11631 bp, 7 predicted proteins | sample MGYA00242933_ERZ507934 | MGnify/ENA primary metagenome ERZ507934 (study PRJEB26167, sample SAMN06115527) | human gut metagenome | host: Homo sapiens | place: China:Zejiang | collected 2015-11-10... | reverse complement strand
ATTAAGAACATGGGTGAATATATCTCACGCTCTTACATAGGTAATGGATGGGTAGTGAACTTTGCCGACGCTTCGGCGAAAGGCAGTGGAGACGCTCCCTTGATATTCCGGTATGGCAAGGCTGTAAACAGTAACGAAATGAAAGGATTCGCTGCTATGATTAACACCAATAAACTCCCTTCCGGACGCGATATATACCGTACGCTTGCTGCTATAAAAATTGCGAACGAACTAAAAGAAACTCAAGCGACACATCTGACTCCCCCATTCTCCTGGTATCCGGAAACCGAATTCTGCTATATAACTGACAATAAAGGAAACTTTCTGGCCGCTAAAGGAGGATATAACGACGAGAGCCATAATCATAATGACGCAGGTACCTTCTCTTTCTGGATAGACCAAACGCCTTTTCTTATTGATGCCGGAGTAGGGACCTATACACGCCAGACATTCAGCAAGGATCGCTACACCATTTGGACTATGCAGAGCAACTATCACAATCTCCCCCTGATTAATGGCGTCCCCCAGAGATACGGAGCAACATATAAAGCAACACAAGTACAAGCTGACAAGAGGAAAAGCACATTCACAGCCAATATAGCGACAGCCTATCCGGCCGAAGCAGAAGTGGAATCATGGATACGTTCCTATTCACTTCAGAAAGGGCAATTACGGATTTCAGATTCTTTCCGTCTGACAACAGCCAAACAGCCTAATCAAATCAATTTCATGACATGGGGGCAGGTGAATACGGAAATACCGGGAAAAATTCAATTGGAAGTAAAAGGAAAGAAAGCCTTTATAGAATATGATAAACAACAGTTCGATGTGAAAACAGAAACAATTCCATTAACAGATCCCCGGCTATCCAATGTATGGGGTAAATCGATTTATCGCATTACACTCACAGCAACAAACATCTATAAAACAGGAAATTATTCTTTTACCATAAAAAAACAATAAAACATGAACTTAAAACCCTTATTGGGAGCAGCCTGCGCAATGATATGTGTGGCTTGCTCAAACCACAAACCCACAGTACCGTCTTTTATAACAGAAAATGTAGAATTTGCCAAAGCACAACTCGGTTTGGCCATCGACACCATCGAAGCAAGCGGAAAATGTCTCAATCCTGTAACTCTCAATAGAGATGGATCTGTATATTACTGCGGATATGCCGATTGGCGCAGTGGATTTTTTCCCGGTAGCATCTGGTATCTGTACGAACTGACAGGTGACACCAGCTATCTTCCACTGGCCAGAAAATATACTGAAGCCATTCGCCCGGCCGAGCACCTGACCTGGCATCACGATATAGGATTCATCATTAATTGCAGTTTTGGTAACGGCCTAAGGCTCGCTCCCGATGCAGCTGCATATAAAAACGTAATGATACAGGCAGCCAAATCACTCTGTACCCGTTTTCGCCCTAATGCCGGAGTCATTCAAAGCTGGGATGTAAAAGGCAATAGCTGGCAAAGTGAAAGAGGCTGGGAATGTCCGGTTATCATTGACAACATGATGAACCTGGAACTTCTGTTCGAAGCAACCAAACTGTCCGGTGATTCCACTTTCTATAAAGTAGCCGTAGCACACGCAGACCGTACTCTTTCCGAGCATTTCCGCCCTGATGGAAGTTGCTATCACGTAGTGGACTACAATATTTCGGACGGCTCCGTACGTCATAAACAGACAGCACAAGGATATGCTGATGAATCGGTTTGGTCACGCGGGCAGGCATGGGCTATCTATGGCTTCACTATTTGCTATCGTGAAACGAAAGACCGCAAATATCTGGACCAGGCACTGAAAACATTCAATAGGATGAAAAATGATCCGCACATGCCCGAAGATCTGATACCTTACTGGGACATGGATGCACCCAATATACCCAATGAACCCCGGGACGCTTCTTCTGCATCCTGCATCGCTTCTGCCCTGTATGAAATCAGCACATATGCAGTATCCGATGCCGCTTCTTACAAAGCATACGCAGACCGCATTATGTATAGTCTCGCCTCACCTGACTATCGGGCCGCATTGGGCACTAACGGCAATTTTATCCTGATGCATAGCGTAGGCAGTATTCCGCACAATAGTGAAATTGACGTACCTCTGAACTATGCAGACTACTACTTTCTGGAAGCCCTGAAGCGTAGAAAAGATTTAGATAAATAATTTTATAATAAAGAAGTATCATGAAAACACAACTGTTTAAATTTGCCTGTTTAATTATCTGCTTATTAACGATAGCTCCCAATTGCCATGCCGGCAGCAAGTGGAAAGCTAAACATGTAGTCTTAATTGGACTGGACGGCTGGGGTGCCTACAGTGTAGAGAAAGCTAATATTCCCCATATCAAACAATTAATGAATGATGGTTCTTACACACTGACCAAACGCTCTGTACTCCCTTCGTCCAGTGCAGTAAACTGGGCATCTATGTTCATGGGAGCAGGTCCGGAACTACACGGATACACAACCTGGAATTCAAGTACTCCGGATCTTCCTTCGAAAGAATTAAGTAAAGATGGCATTTTTCCAACTATATTCCAATTGCTCCGCGAAGCTGATCCGAAAGCTGAAATTGGCACTTTCTACGAATGGGTCGGCATCAAATATCTGGTGGATACGCTGGCAGTAAACAAATATAACCAAGGGATTAACTATGAAAAATATCCTACGGAACTATGCGAAAAAGCCGTGAAGTACATTAAAGAGAAAAAGCCGACTTTAACACTTATTGCCTGGGATAATCCGGATCATGTGGGACATAAGGAAGGTCATGATACACCAGCCTATTATCACAAACTCGAAGAAATAGACGGATACATCGGCAAAGTAATGAATGCGGTGAAAGAAGCCGGAATACTGGATGAAACGATTTTTATAATAACATCCGACCATGGCGGAATCAATAAAGGGCACGGAGGAAAGACAATGCAGGAGATGGAGACTCCATTCATCATCTCGGGGAAAAATATCAAGAAAGGGCATGAAATTCAGGCCAGCATGATGCAGTTTGACGTAGCTGCTACCGTGGCTGCCATTTTCAAACTCAAGCAGCCACAAGTATGGATCGGAAGGCCCATAATGGAAGTATTTAAGTAAGAAAGAATGCTAACAAGTTAAAGACATAGGATGAAACGAACCAACAGAACATTATTCATTCATAATACAGCAAGAGGGAGAATAAAATTTCTTCTTCTTGCTCTATTTGCTTTTCAAGGCTTACAAGCACAAAAGCTATTCCCCGCTCCTTCTGCGATAGAGACACATAAAGGTACATTCTCTTATGACGAAGTTTCGGCTAAGTGTGTACGAACTACTATCTCTAAGTCTCTACCTGCTATCGGCATAGAATACTCGGATGAAGCATATCAACTGGAAATTACACCGGATTCTATCTTCATTGATGCCACTTCTGCGAAAGGAGCATTTTATGCCCGCCAAGCCATTAAACAACTGGCACGGCACGAACGGGGCAAAATCCGCTGTTGCCGGATTTACAGTTCGCCACGCTACGCATGGCGCGGATTTATGCTCGATGAAAGCCGCCACTTCTTCGGTAAAGAGAAAGTTAAACAATACCTCGACTTAATGGCTTTACTCCATCTCAATGTATTCCACTGGCATCTGACAGACGAACCGGGATGGCGAATTGAAATCAAAAAATACCCTAAGCTGACGAAAATAGGGGCCGTTGGCAATTGGCATGATGCCCAAGCAACTCCGCAGTTCTATACACAGGACGATATACGAGAGATTGTGGCTTATGCGGCCGAACGCCAGATTATGGTGGTTCCTGAGTTCGATATGCCCGGACATGCCACAGCGGTTTGCCGCGCTTATCCCGAAGTATCGGGCGGAGGAGAAGGACGCTGGAAGCATTTCACATTCCATCCTTGCAAAGAAGAAACTTATCGTTTTATCAGCGATGTACTCGATGAAATAGCAGCCCTCTTCCCGGCTCCCTATATCCATATTGGAGGTGATGAAGTGCACTACGGCAATCAGAACTGGTTCACTGATCCTGAAATCCAGAACTTCATAAAGGAAAAAAGGCTGGTCAATGAAACCGGACTGGAGCATTACTTCATCCGCCGTGCTGCCGATCTGGTAGCGGCCAAAGGTAAAAAAATGATTGGTTGGGACGAAATAGTGGACGCTGGTATCTCCCCCTCCAAAGCGTTGGTTATGTGGTGGCGCCACGACCGTAAGTACCAGTTGCTGAAAGCGCTTGAGCAGGGCTATCAGGTAGTGCTGACTCCACGTCGCCCGCTGTATGGCGATTTCGTACAGGATGCCTCACATAAAGTGGGACGCTATTGGGATGGATTCAATCCGTTGCAAGACATATATGCCTTCCCCGAACCGATCAGTCATCTTTTTAAAGGATACGAAGATCAGATACTGGGTATGCAGTTCACACTTTGGACCGAACGGATTGCAGACGGAAAACGGTTGGACTTCATGACCTTCCCACGCCTGATAGCACTGGCAGAATCTGCGTGGACATCGCCCAAAGAGAAAGACTGGAGTCGTTTCTGCATGCGGTTACCGTCTTTCCTGGAATATCTGAAGGAGCAAGGCATCTATTATTTCGATGTGATTCACCCACAAGAAACTCCCGAACCGGGCGGACCGGAGAAAGCGGACGTATTACAAAACGGATAGAGAAATACCGATGATCTCAATAATAACATCATTAATCAATACATAATCAAGAACATATGAAACAGCAGAAATGTAACTATTTTCCCTCCTTGTGGTGGAGGGGTCGAGAAAAAGGTTTAAGTACTTTTCTTTTCCTACTTCTCTTTTCCATCTCGCTCCATGCCCAGCGTCAGGATATTCTACTCAACAATAACTGGAATTTCCGTTTTTCGCATCAGGTACAGGGAGACACCCGGCGGGTGGACTTGCCGCACACCTGGAATGCACAAGACGCACTTGCCGGCAAAATAGATTATAAACGAGGTATTGGCAACTACGAGAAAGCTTTGTACATCCGCCCCGAATGGAAAGGTAAACGTCTTTTTCTTCGTTTCGACGGAGTAAACAGTATAGCCGATGTATTTATTAATCGCAAGCATATAGGTGAGCACCGAGGCGGATACGGAGCCTTCATCTTCGAAATCACGGACTTGGTGAAATATGGAGAAAAGAACTCTGTCCTGGTACGCGCCAACAACGGTGAACAGTTAGACATCATGCCGCTGGTGGGTGACTTCAATTTTTATGGAGGAATCTATCGGGACGTACATCTGCTGATAACCGACGAGACTTGTATCTCACCTTTGGACTACGCTTCGCCGGGAGTTTATCTGGTACAGGAGGTCGTCAGCCCGCAGGAAGCGAAAGTATACGCTAAAGTTAACCTATCCAACCGTGCAGCCGACGGAACTGCCGAACTTCAGGTCCTGGTAACGGATGGCACCAAGGTGATTTGCAAAGAGAGCCGCAACGTGTCACTGAAACAGGGGGCTGATATTCAGGAACAACTCCCTCTACTGATTCAGAAACCACGTCTCTGGAATGGTTGCGAAGATCCCTTTATGTATCAGGTCTGTATCAGTCTTCACAAAGACGGCAAACAAATCGACAGTGTAACGCAGCCATTAGGATTGCGCTATTATCATACCGATCCGGATAAAGGATTCTTTCTGAATGGCAAACACCTGCCTCTTCATGGAGTCTGTCGCCATCAGGACCGCGCAGAAGTAGGCAATGCACTCCGCCCGCAGCATCACGAAGAAGATGTGGCACTGATGCGCGAAATGGGAGTCAATGCCATCCGCCTGGCACACTACCCTCAAGCTACCTATATGTACGACCTGATGGATAAACACGGTATTGTAACCTGGGCCGAGATTCCGTTTGTAGGTCCCGGAGGATATGCAGATAAAGGTTTTGTAGACCAAGCTTCCTTCCGCGAAAATGGTAAACAACAATTGATCGAACTGATCCGGCAGCACTACAACCACCCTTCCATCTGCTTCTGGGGACTATTCAATGAGCTGAAAGAGGTGGGTGACAATCCCGTAGAATATGTAAAAGAACTGAATGTACTGGCAAAACAGGAAGACCCTACCCGCCCGACAACTTCGGCCAGTAACCAGGACGGCAATTTGAACTTCATTACCGAAAACATAGCCTGGAACCGTTACGACGGTTGGTATGGAAGTACTCCGAAAACACTGGCAACCTTTTTGGACCGTACACATGAAAAACACCCCGAACTACGCATCGGCATCAGTGAATATGGGGCAGGAGCCAGCATCTATCATCAGCAGGACTCACTCAAACAACCGTCGGCTTCAGGCTGGTGGCATCCCGAGAACTGGCAGACTTACTACCACATGGAGAATTGGAAAATCATTGCCGAACGTCCCTTCGTATGGGGTACTTTCGTTTGGAACATGTTCGATTTCGGGGCAGCTCATCGTACGGAAGGCGACCGTCCGGGTATCAACGATAAAGGACTTGTCACCTTCGACAGAAAAGTGAGAAAAGATGCTTTCTACTTCTACAAAGCGAACTGGAATAAACAGGAACCGATGATCTATCTGGCGGAAAAACGCTGTCGGCTCCGCTATCAGCCGGAACAGACCTTCATGGCTTTCACCACTGCCCCGGAAGCCGAACTATTTGTAAACGGTATCAGTTGTGGTAAACAAAAGGCGGACACCTACTCAACCGTTGTGTGGAAAAATGTCAAACTCACCTCGGGAGAGAATATCATTCGTGTGACTACTCCCGGCAAGAAACCACTTACAGACGAAGTGACAGTAGAATATAAAGAAGACAGACCGCTCTAATGAAACGGATCATCTTATCGATTGTATGGGGACTGCTGACCGGATGGGCGGCAGTCCCTTGCCTTTGGGCACAGTCACGCACAGGAACTGCCGATCGGGAGATCTGGGTAAAAACTCTTGTACGCCTGGCCGATCCCGTACTCAGTAACCTGGCCAATGAAACACTGAAAAAGGAAATGCCTTACGAATCGCTTGCTCCCAACCGGCAACGTTTTTCTTATCTGGAGGCAGTGGGACGAACCGTATGCGGCATTGCTCCATGGCTGGAACTAGGAGAAGACGATACTCCCGAAGGACAATTACGCAAAAAATACATCGAACTGACGGTGAAAGGGATCAGCAATGCAGTGAATCCGTCCTCACCCGATTACCTGATCTTCGGAGAACCTTCACAACCCTTGGTAGATGCCGCATTTCTGGCAGAAGGATTATTGCGTGCACCTAAACAATTATGGGGCAACCTCTCACCCGCTGCCCGCAAGCAAGTGGTGACGGAGTTAAAACGAAGCCGTGTTATCAAGCCCAATGAAAGCAACTGGCTGCTGTTTGCCTCCATCGTGGAAGCAGCCCTGCAAGAATTCACCGGAGAATGTGATACAACGCGGCTCAATTATGGGATACGCAAGTTCAGAGATCTTTGGTATAAAGGAGACGCCCAGTATGGAGACGGAGCAGAATTCCACCTCGATTATTACAATAGCTTCGTGATTCATCCTATGCTTACCGATGTATTAGTCGTCATGCAGAAGCACCGGATGCCGGAAAGTGAATTTCTGAATGTACAGCAAAAACGCTTGGGACGCTATGCCGAACAATTGGAGCGTTTCATTTCTCCGGAAGGAACATATCCGGTAATCGGACGTTCGATTGTCTATCGTACCGGAGTATTTCACGCATTGGGACAAGCAGCTTTACTGCATCTCCTTCCGCAACAAATTGTTCCCGCACAGGTACGCTGCGGCATGACGAAAGTTATAGAGAACCAATTCCGGTCTGCTGCCAATTTCGACACAAAGGGTTGGTTGAAGATAGGTTTCTCCGGTAATCAGGTTCAAATGTCGGAGTCCTACATTAATACAGGAAGTACTTACTTGTGCCTGACCGGTTTCTTGCCATTGGGACTACCCGCCGACGATCCTTTCTGGAGTGCCCCTCCTGCCGAATGGACCAATCTGAAAGCCTGGTCGGGGAAAGAGGTGCCGGCAGATCATTCTTTATAAACCGACATTTGCTCTTTACGCTTACGGCATTCTTTTTGTAAGACACCGGCATTTAAATAAAGAAAAGGATATGTCAGGACTCAAACTTAAAGAAGGAGAAATTGGAATCAGAAACGTCCACCCTTATCAACAACGAAAATAGCCCTATCATTACTCTAAAATAGAGTTCGATAGGGCTATTTATGTTTTTGGTTGTAATCTGTAGCTGTTTCAAGTGGTCATTTTAGTTCCGACACACTTTCTTCTTTACGGACTGCTGTTCACGGTTGGACACAAATTCCTAATTAGCGCCACCACCTTGACCGCCTTGTCCGCCGCCACCTTTCACATCATCGTTATTGATACTGCGAGCGGCTTTCTTCACACTGGCCTTCAACTCGCCGATACGGTAGCTAAGGCTGATACCAAAGCTACGGCTCTGATAACGGCTGCTGCTCTTCGACAAGAAGTTTTCACCCATAGTGGTATTATTATACGAACGATACTTCTCGAAGATATTGCTTACATAGGCACTCACTGTAAAGCGGTCTTTGATGAAAGAGCGGTTCACACCCAGGCTATAGTAATAATATCCCGATCCCTTACCTTGCAGGCTGATATAAGGAGTACTTCCTCCGGCATTCAGACTGGCACGTATCTTCAATGGGAAAGTGTGCTGGATACCACCGTATAAAGAGGCATTCCATCCATAGTTATGTAATCCCTGAGCCGGACTCTTAATATCAACGTAGCTGCCATCACCGTTCAGATAGATACGGGTGTTGGGAGAAGCGTTCCAGTTACCGTAAAGGCTCAGACCTGTATTGCGGTTCTTACCGATATTTTCGTAAGTGCTATACAATGCACCTTCGGGAGCATGATGTCCTCCGGGGAACTCTTCACCACCCTTACCAATCAAACGGCTGACCCGTTCGATACCGTTGTTTCCGAATGAGTGGCGCAGAGAGATATTGACATTAAACTTCATGCTGAACATACTATAGCTCAGGTTGAACGAGTGGCTCTTTTCACTTTCCAGATTCGAATTACCCTGGCTGATAAACATCGGGTTGCGGTCGTCAAAATAAGGATTCAAGTTCCAGATACCCGGACGCCAGATACGCATGTTGTATCCACCGCGCAAGTTCTGTGTCTTACCGATCTTGATGCCCATGGTTACAGAAGGAACAAAGTCGTTATAACTGGTACTGAAATCCGCTTCAGGTCCGATGGCTCCTGCCAGATACTTCACATCCTGTGACGTATATTCATAACGTACTCCCGGCTTGAATGAGAATGTTTTATAACGAAGTGTATATCCCAGATAAGCGGCAAGAATGTCATTCAGATGTTTATACTTGCTACTACGGTCGTTGTTGTATTCGTAGTTGTCACTGACGCCCTCGGCTTCGAACAGTTTGTTATCACTAAGGTTATTACGGATGATATATTTAGCTCCGGCTTCAATAGTATGCAATTTTCCGATTGGAGTAGTATAATCCACCTGGAATGTATGTTCGGTAGTATTGGTCTTGCCATCCGAATGAGAGTTATTCAGCAAGAATTTCTTAACGATATCCATTTCAAACGGATCTTTGATATCTTTATAGTCCGTATAATAGTCAGAGTTCTGCGGCTGTGTACTGATCTTGTACGAGAGAGTGATCATACGGTCCTTGTTCTTTTTAGAGGTACGCTGATAATCGACATTACCACGCATAGAATACCAGGAACCGTCTCCGTCGCTCAACGAGCGGTATTGATAAGCCAATCGGTCTCTCTGGGCATTCCACATTGTAGTCAACCCGTCGCTCTTATTATCATTGGCACCGCCGTACATACCGAATGACGCTGTCAGCAAACGTAATGTATCAATTTCGTAACTGGCCTCAAGATTGCCGTACTGGAAACTGCCGTTATAATCGGAAGAGCTTTTCGATTCCAGATACTTCTGATCTTCCGAATCATAATTTTCACGGTAACTGTCCGAATAGCTTTTAGGCGATGTATCGTAGTTATAATTATAATTTCCTGTAATAGTCAGTTTTCCGGATTTGATAGTAGCATATCCACCGGCACCGGCACCACGATTGCTACCACTGGCACGGAAAGTTGCAGTATAACCTTCGAATCCACCACCGACAGTTACAATATTCAGGATACCGCCCACTCCTTCCGCATCATATTTAGCTCCCGGAGAAGTGATTACCTCAATATGTTTAATGGTATTGGCCGGCATACTCTTGAGCACGTCTTTCGGGTTATTGCTCATCATATTATTAGGCTTACCGTTTACATGGATTTTAAAACTGCTGCTGCCATTTACCTTAATGTTATCTTCGCCGTCCACTGTTACCAACGGTACTTTACGAAGCATTTCCATTACGGTATTGGTCTTCGAGTCAGGATCGTCTTCGATGTTATATTCAATTTTGTCTACATCCACCTTTACCAGTGGCTTCTGAGCAACGACTTCTATACCTTTCAGTTCGTTAGTAGCCTCGGCCATATTTAATTTTCCCAGATCGATCACCTTTTCACTCGCTTTGACAGTAAAGTCTTTCACGATCGTGACTTTACCTACAGACGATAAGGTAATAATATACTCTCCGGGAGCAACAGTCAGTTTCTCCTGGAATTTACCATTCAAATCGGTTACAGCCATTTTAAGAGCTTTTTGAGGAGCATTCTTTTTTGCGATCTTAATTGTAGCATAAGGTTCGCCTTCCTGAGTCAACGAATCAAGAAGCACGCCTTTCAATGTATAAGATGGAGCTGCCGTACGTTGTTGGGATTGCTGTGTTTTTTGCTGTTGGGCATACATCATGCCGGATGTCATGAACATCAACAGCAACAATAGTAGTAGTTTGTTTCTCATGTGAAGTTATGTTTTAGTTTATAGTCTATCTGACGTAAAATCATAGTATTTGTCACAGAATGGCAACGAAAATATCGACTTTATATTCGTTTACGAAACCCTCGGAGTTAAGAAAGGTGAAATAGAGTGATTTTTATTCTTTTTTATCAGAAGTCGTTCGATAACGCACATTAAATCAGATAAAAGAAAAAAAGTACGACAACATTTGCTGCGATTACACATCCGAATCCGCCTAATATCCACGAGCGCAATTTACTCTGCTTACCCGAGAAGAAAAGCGCATAACACATGTTGACCACAATGTTACTGATAATGGCCTGCATGGTACAAGCCATCACCACAGTAGCCGCTACACTTCCCGTGCCCTGCAATAAGTTCAGGATAAAAGGAGTAATATCACTAAAACCGGAAACGAACGACAGCAGGTTCAACCCTCCTGTCCCGGCATAAATCAAGGTATAGTGTGTCAGTACGGTAAATATAACAAATAACCCTGCAAAAATCAAAGCCACCTTGAACTCCAACGGATTACTGCTGTGGTCCTCCCTGCGAATTCTGATTTTCCTGTGTTCCTGTATGTAAGCTGGCTCCACATCTGGTGCAGAACGCACTGTCATCCGGCATTTCACTGCCGCACTTCGGACATATCATATAAAATTCCTCCTCTTCGTTTGAAATAAACTCTGACGACTTTTTATCTGCTGATGCGTTTCTTCGGGGTAAACTATTTTGTT
>ENA-UEYG01002485-UEYG01002485.1-human-gut-metagenome-genome-assembly--contig:-NODE-2485-length-11659-cov-2.835175_pt1 | contig 11659 bp, 10 predicted proteins | sample MGYA00242933_ERZ507934 | MGnify/ENA primary metagenome ERZ507934 (study PRJEB26167, sample SAMN06115527) | human gut metagenome | host: Homo sapiens | place: China:Zejiang | collected 2015-11-10... | reverse complement strand
TGATTATCGCCCTCTGGATGTACTGCCGCAAAACCAAGATGCACTATATGGATGTGCTGGACATGATAGCCGTAGCCGAATTAAAATGAGTCAAATGGATTTCTGTTCTCTTTTGACCTATCCCCTGATAAGCAATGAAGAAGTCTAAACCATCTGTCACACTAGGGACGGATATTTCATTTTTAAGTTTGACGTTCACTTCAAGAGTATATATATCTGTAAGAGGAGTGCTAGCATTCCCAGTATTCAACATGGGGCGTTGTGCTCCTGTATATCCATATACATAATGTGCGTCTCCAAATAAAGGAATCACAAGTTCATTGCCATTGGCTTCATAAGATGCATTTTCAAATATACCAGAATTTAATGAGCCGGTACGTTGAGCAGCGCCTGCACCAAAACTTATCTCTTCCACATTATTTTTGTCTATTCCTCGTATTCTCAAACCAGCACCTAATTGTTTCACGGCACCAACTGCCCGAAGGTCAATTTTATATTTTAGTTCTTTCACATCATTACCGGCTGCAGGCAAAGTTACATTCAACACAATATCATTGAAATCGTAATCTCCTGCTTTCGGATAGTTATCTTCGAAAGCATAAGAATAAACTGCATATCGAATTTCTACATCATCCGGTTTTTCATCAGAGTTATACCCTTCTTTAACACAGTCACCGTCAGCAGGAAGTATAAATTCTGCTTTGCCCGGATTACAATAGGTAGCACCTTGCTGTAATCCCTTATTTACTAGCCATGCAAAAGGAGACCAGTTATAATGTGCTTCGCCTTTATATGTTTGATCTGTTATTTCACAAATGATATTATTACTTACTTTAGAAGCAGATTGAGCCAGACCGGAAGTATTATCTATTTCGTGAATTCTTAATAAGGCAGTTCCTTGTGTCGGACCGGTAACTGTTCTGAATAAATTAGCTTTGCCCGTACAAGTCAACATGGATTGTGCTTCCATCACGATATTATTATCATTTCCATTACCCGTCAATTCTTTGCAAATAGCTTCGGAAGTATTTCCCATAACAAGCGTACCAAATTGTAATTTTCCAGCTTTCAGATAACAACCGTTTTTAATATTAGTATTATTGTTGCCATCTATATTTTCGACTTCAATGGTTCCATGATTTATCAATGTCGTACCATTTGTAGAAGCATTATAAGAATTCAGTTTAAGTGTTCCATAATTCACAAAATCAACTCCGTTTCCACTTCCATCAATTTTCAAAAAGTCACAATCAATCGTACCCGCATTATAGTTTGTACGCCCAGCCGAACTATTTGTTATCTGAATACCTCTGTCACCAACAATACTTCCTCCCTGCATCACAGTTATATAAGAAGCCCGCGTTAATATCAGACTCCCATTTTTAGCAATCTCTATCTTTCCACCATTCTCAACGATAATTTCTGTAATATCAGAAAATTGATTACTATTCTCTATAACCCATGTGCTTCCTTGAGGAACGATTACTTTCACAGCACTTATTTCTCCATCTCTATTTCCAGTTGCACTAAATCCAGCTTTAAAAGTTCCTTCCTGAATCTTAAACCAACGCTCACTTTCTGTAAAAACAGGAAATTGACCATAACTTCCACCCCAGCCAGACTTTGCAGAAAGATCCCAATTAGCCTGAATGACAGTAGAAATTGCCTTTTTAGCACTAATAAAATCGGCTGTATAAGGAGCTTCCATAGTTGGTATACCTGTCGTCGTCACAGCTCGTGACATAGAGCGTGTAGGCACATCCTTTTCATGTCCAAGTTGCGCGGTTACTTCTCCATTTTCAATAGTCACGGGCTGCACCATATAATGTCCATGATTGTCTATACGTGCAACAAACACTTTATTGAGAGCTGTTGCACAGTCCATCACCACATTCAAGGTTGTACTTTGATTGGCAGTTCCTTCCGCTAAAATTTTTGCTGTACTTTCCGAGTTTAATGGGTCAGCATCGAATATCTGTATCTTATAATCTGTGCCCAAATCTCCATTAACCGACACATGTGCCGTCACTTTATGCGACATGGTCCAATCTCCATTAGCATCGATGTTCTTTACAGGAAAGGTTTCTTCGTAAATTTGTTTTAATTGATCTGCATCAAACAGATTTCTCTCATTATCAACACAACTGATAAAGCTGATGGAGGACGCCAACAACGAAAAAATGAAGACTTTTGCAATGTTCTGTTTCATAATCTTTGAATGCTTAAGTTTGCTTTATTCACACAAAATACCAATCACCACTGCCGTGACGGTGATTTTCAGGGTGATCACCAGCCCGTCGAGCAGATATGGCAGGGAAGGAACAATGGAACTCCAGTCAAACTCGTACATTATTTGCCCCCCATGTTGCCAGGCAGGCGAACTTTACGTTCAACCAGCGTCATCACCAGCATGATAAAAGCGTTAATCAACACATACGCCAGCGTAATGGCGGTAAACGACTCCCAGGCATGGGCTGAGTAATCGAGCAATTTACCCGCCTGCGCCGCCATATCCACCAGACCGATAGTCGAGGCGATGGCGGAGTTTTTCACCAGGTTCATCATCTCTGAGGTCATCGGCGGGACGATAACGCGATAAGCATTAGGCAGCAGTACGTATCGATAAGCCTGCGGTAGCGTCAGGCCCATCGCCAGCGCGGCATTTTTTTGCCCTCGCGGCAGCGACTGAATCGCGGCGCGTACCTGTTCGCAAACACGGGCGGCGGTAAACAGCCCCAGGCAGAGCATGGATGAAAGGAAAAACTGAATATTGGGATCCAGCTCGGCCTTAAACCACATGCCGATTTTCTCCGGCAGCAGCTCCGGGATCACCAGATACCAGGTAAAGAATTGCACAATCAACGGCACGTTGCGGAACAGTTCGACATACAACGTACCCAGACCAGAGAGAAAACGGTTTGGAACGGTACGTAAAATGCCGAAAAATGAACCGACGAGGAAAGCGATAATCCAGGCGCAGATCGACAAAGCGATCGTCACCTGAAAACCACTCCAGATCCAACCAAGATAGGTGGTGTTGCCGAACGGGGCTTGTTGTAAAAAAATACCCCAGTTCCAGTCTATAGACATAAATCTACTCCAGAAAAAAGAGGGTAGCAGCGTTAACTGCTACCCTCGAAGATTGTTACCCAGCGTATTGCGGTTTTCAGGCCCGATGGGGAACGACCATCAGGCTTATAGTCTGTCCGTGCCGAGTAGCAATCGAGAGGGAGGGGAAGCCTCCCATTTATTTTAGTTAGTTAAGCGCTTTATCATTCGGTTCTTTGAACAGGGCTTTCATCTCATCTGACAGTTCGAAATTCATGTTCAGGTTCTTCGGTGGAATTGGATTTTTAAACCACTTATCAAACCATTTCTCAGCTTCGCCTGAGGTCTGCGCCTTGGCGATAGTGTCATCCATCAGCTTTTTGAACTGCGGATCATCTTTACGCAACATGCAACCGTAGGCTTCCTGAGACTGCGGCTTGCCGACGATTTCCCAGTTGTCTGGTTTCTTCGCTTTCGCTCGTTCACCGGCCAGCAGAGCGTCATCCATCATGAAGGCAACGGCACGACCGCTTTCCAGGGTGCGGAAAGAGTCACCGTGATCTTTGGCGCTGATGATGCGCATATTCATTTTTTGCTCTTCATTCAGTTTGTTGAGCAAAACTTCAGAGGTAGTGCCGGAAGTGACGACTACGGCTTTGTCTTTCAGGTTGGCAAAATCTTTGATATCGCCACCCTTTTTGGTCAACAGGCGCGTACCGACCACGAAAATAGTGTCAGAGAAAGCCGCCTGTTTTTGGCGTTCGACGTTGTTGGTGGTAGAACCACATTCAAAATCGAAAGTGCCGTTTTGCAGCAGTGGAATACGGTTTTGTGAGGTGATTGGAATCAGTTTCACCTGCAAGTCCGGTTTGTTGAGTTTCTTTTTCACTGCTTCAACAATGGCGTTGGAGTAATCCTGCGAGTAACCCACCACTTTTTGCTGATTGTCGTAATAAGAGAAAGGCACTGAAGATTCACGGTGACCGACGACAATCACACCGTTTTTGGCGATTTTGTCCAGAGTACTGCCCGCTGCCGGGGCGGCGTCATCTGCCTGTGCCAGTCCTGCGGAAAGCGCCAGGGCGAGGATTGCTGTGGCAGGTTTACGTAATTGCATATCCAACTCCTTTATCTTCTGCGTTAAGAACGCATGGATACCCGTTGTGAGTGTTTGTGTTGTTATCGTCTGCAACTTTATTGTGCAGTGTTGTGCCTGTTAGGTAACATTTAGTTTGGCTAAATGTAAAGATATTGCTGTTTTATTGTTTGTTTTTGCGAGATGCGCCGCACCATTCCGAAGCAAAATTCTTAAAATGCACTCTTTTAGTGCTACCGCTGGATTACTGTGGTGCAACTAGGTTGTACTGATGCTGATTCAGGGTTTGCCTTGTATAACAAAGCAATAGATGTGCCAAAGTTGGATAGGAGAATATTGTTATCCGGATAATGCACTGATGCCGCATCCGGTGAGCGTGCCGAAATATGGGATGTATTCCGGCACGATAAGAAGGGATTATTTACGTCGTTGACGCAGGCTCATCAGCACAGCGGCAAAACCAAACAGCGCCGTCAGCACCCACAGCGGCCAGTTGCCGGTACGTGCGTATGGTGTGAGTCCGGTGGTCGGCGTCACGTTAGTGGTTAACACCTCGCGGGTGAACTGCGGGATCATCGCCTGAATCTCACCCTGCGGGCCAATCACCGCCGTAATGCCGTTGTTGGTGCTGCGCAACAGTGGGCGCGCCAGCTCCAGCGCACGCATTCGCGCCATCTGGAAGTGTTGCCATGGACCAATAGATTTACCAAACCACGCATCGTTGGAGATAGTCAGCAGATAGTCGGTATCCGGGCGGAAGTTATCGCGCACTTGCTCGCCGAGAATGATCTCGTAGCAAATAGCCGCAGTAAGCTCAATACCGTTTACCGACAGCGGTGGCTGGATATATGGCCCACGGCTGAACGACGACATTGGCAGATCAAAGAACGGCGCTAACGGACGCAGAATCGACTCCAGCGGGACAAACTCGCCAAACGGCACCAGATGGTTTTTGTTATAGCGATCGGCTGATTCGTAGCTGTACGGCGCACCTTTACCCAGCGTGATGATGGTGTTGTAGGTATCGTAGCGGTTCTGCTTATTGAGACGCGCGTCGACAATCCCGGTTACCAGCGAGCTACCTTTATCACGCAACTCACCGTCCAGTGCTTTGAGGAACGGTTGCTGATTAATTTCCAGATCGGTTATCGCCGACTCCGGCCAGATAATCAACGATGATTTGCCCATCAGCGGTGCCGTTGCGTTGTAGTAAATCTTCAGCGTATTAAGAAGCTGGCCTTCGTCCCATTTCAGTGATTGCGGAATATCGCCCTGAACCATCGAAACCTGAATGGTTTTCTCCGGTTGCGGGGTAAACCACTGGATGTAACGCAGCGGGAAGGGAAGGGCAAACAGCACGACGGCCACTACCAGCGGACGCCAGTTGCGTTTGACCAACGCCAGTGCCAGCAGGCCACTAACCATCATCAGCAGGAAGTTAATGGCTTCCACGCCCATTATCGGTGCCAGCCCTTTTAACGGGCCATCAATCTGGCTATAGCCGAACTGTAACCACGGGAAGCCGGTCAGTACCCAACCGCGCAGAAACTCGGTCACTTGCCAGAGAGCAGGGGCGGCAATCGCCACGCGCAGCCAGGTGGTTTTCGGCCACAGACGCGACAGCACGCCAGCAAACAGTCCGGTATACAGCGACAAATACGCCGCCAGCAGCACCACCAGGAAGATGTTAACCGGGCCAGGCATTCCGCCAAAGGTCGCGATGCTGACATAGACCCAGTTAATACCGCTGCCAAAGAGGCCAAATCCCCAGCAAAAGCCAATAGCGGCAGACTGGAGTGGACGGCGGTTAAAGGTCAACGCCTGAAGCCCCATCAGCGAAATAATCGCCGCAGGCCAGACGTCGTAAGGAGAGAAGGCCAGCGTTCCGCAGGCACCGAATAATAACGCCAGCAGCAGGCGAATGCGCTGGCGTTCAATTAATGAGGCAAAAGCCATGTAGTTATCTATCCAGTTTCGGTTTTATTCATCCAGCTTCGGCTGGGGTGAGTCATCCGGGATTTTGACATGAACCTGAATAATACGCCGACTGTCGGCCATCGCCACTTTGAACTGGTAACCGTCGATGTCGATGGTTTCGCCACGCGCCGGAAGATGCCCAAATGCCTGCATCACCAGACCACCGATGGTGTCGACCTCTTCATCGCTAAAGTGGGTGCCGAACGCTTCGTTGAAGTCTTCAATGGAAGCCAGTGCGCGCACGGTCCAGGTATGGCGACTCAGCTGACGAAAGTCGATATCATCTTCTTCGTCATACTCGTCTTCAATCTCACCAACAATCAGTTCCAGGATGTCTTCAATGGTCACCAGACCGGAAACCCCACCGAATTCGTCAATAACGATCGCCATGTGGTAACGCTGAGAGCGAAACTCTTTCAGCATCCGGTCTACGCGCTTACTTTCAGGAACGACAACCGCCTGACGTAACACTTTGTCCATGCTGAAGGCTTCAGCATCGCTGCGCATAAACGGCAGCAAGTCTTTCGCCATCAGAATCCCTTCAATGTGATCTTTGTCTTCGCTAATCACCGGGAAACGTGAGTGGGCGGACTCGATGATGACATCAAGACATTCGTCCAGCGTCTGGTTGCGTTTCAGGGTAATCATCTGGGAGCGGGGGATCATGATGTCGCGAACGCGTTGGTCTGCGATGTCCATCACCCCTTCGAGCATATCGCGCGTATCTTCGTCGATAAGGTCGTTCTGCCCGGAATCACGGATCAGCGCCAGCAGTTCGTCACGGTTTTTCGGTTCACCGTGGAAAAGTTGGCTGAGTAACAGGGAGAAAAATCCCTTCTTGTTGCTTATCGTGTCACTACTATGTGAATTGTCGTCGCTCATGGCGTCGTATGGGTTCTCATGTTAGTTAATCAAAACGCCGTCGTTAATCACCAACGGCGGGGACATCTGCCAGTCAAATGCCTGGCAAATTATTCTTTCTCGGCAATGTACGGATCCTCATAGCCCAGAGCAAGCATAATCTCTGTTTCGAGGGCTTCCATTTCTTCTGCTTCGTCATCTTCGATGTGATCGTAACCTAACAAATGCAGACTGCCGTGCACCACCATATGCGCCCAGTGCGCCTCCAGTGGTTTGCCTTGCTCCTGAGCTTCCTTCTCAACCACCTGACGGCAGATAACCAGATCGCCCAGTAGCGACATTTCCATGCCAGGCGGCACTTCAAACGGGAAGGAGAGCACGTTGGTCGGCTTATCCTTACCGCGATAGGTCAGATTCAGACTGTGGCTTTCGGCGGTATCGACCACGCGAATCGTCACTTCCGATTCTTCCTGAAACTGCGGGATCACCGCATTCAGCCATGTCTGAAACTGGCTCTCTTCCGGTAACCCGGAATTATCTTCACATGCCAGTTGTAAATCGAGGATCACCTGACTCATTTTTGTTCCTGTTCTTCGCGCTTGCGTTCTGCTGCCAGCGCCGCTTTTCGTTTTTGTTCGGCTTCTTCCCAGGCTTCATAGGCGTTAACGATACGCGCCACCACAGGGTGACGAACCACGTCTTCGCTGTGGAAGAAGTTAAAGCTGATCTCTTCGACATCGGCCAGCACTTCGATGGCGTGACGTAAGCCTGATTTAGTATTACGCGGCAGGTCGATCTGTGTGACGTCGCCGGTGATAACCGCTTTTGAGTTAAAACCGATACGGGTCAGGAACATCTTCATCTGTTCGATGGTGGTGTTCTGGCTCTCATCGAGAATGATAAACGCGTCGTTCAGCGTACGACCACGCATATAGGCCAGCGGTGCGACTTCAATAACGTTGCGCTCAATCAGTTTCTCGACTTTCTCAAAGCCCAGCATTTCAAACAGCGCGTCGTACAGCGGGCGCAAATACGGGTCTACTTTCTGGCTTAAATCGCCAGGCAGGAAGCCCAGTTTCTCACCGGCTTCTACCGCCGGACGAGTCAGCAGAATACGGCGAATTTCCTGACGCTCCAGGGCATCAACTGCCGCAGCCACTGCCAGGTAGGTTTTACCCGTACCCGCCGGGCCAACGCCGAAGGTAATGTCATGGTCGAGAATATTGGCGATGTACTGCGCCTGGTTTGGCGTGCGCGGCTTAATTACGCCGCGTTTGGTTTTGATATTGACCGCTTTGCCGTACTCCGGCACGCTCTCCGCGCTTTGCTCCAGTACCCGCGCTTCTTTAATCGCAAGGTGGATCTGTTCCGGTTCAATATCCTGAATCTGACCGCGCATCGGGGCGGTATCGACATACAGGCTACGCAGAATGTCTGCCGCAGCGGTGACGCAAATCGGACGGCCGGTCAGTTTAAAGTGGTTATCGCGGCGATTGATCTCGATGCCGAGACGGCGTTCGAGCTGCTTGATGTTGTCATCAAACGGGCCGCACAGGCTCAACAGACGCGCATTGTCTGCTGGCTCCAGGGTGATTTCGCGAGTGTCTATGTTCAAACCGTTCCTCTTATCTGTATGCCGCCGGAAGCTGAACATTCACCGGCCTATAAGGAAATTATTCACGCCACAGGAAAAAGGCGCAAGCATTGCAATAAAGATGGGGATAAAGAGAGAAAAAACAAGGCCCACCGGAACGGCAGGCCTGAGAATTACGGCTGATAATAACCCACGCCAAGGTCGTTTTCTTTGCGGGTACGGGCAATCACCGATTCCGGTGTTTCTGCCACGCGCAGACCCATTTCATCTTCAGTACGCACCACTTTACCGCGCAGAGAGTTCGGGTAGACGTCGGTAATTTCTACATCGACGAATTTACCGATCATATCCGGTGTGCCCTCGAAGTTGACCACGCGGTTATTTTCAGTGCGACCGGAAAGCTCCATGATGCTCTTACGCGATGTACCTTCTACCAGAATACGCTGGGTGGTGCCGAGCATCCGGCGGCTCCACGCCATCGCTTGCTGATTAATGCGCTCTTGCAGAATATACAGACGCTGCTTCTTCTCTTCTTCCGGAACATCATCAACCATATCGGCGGCTGGCGTACCCGGACGTGCAGAGAAGATAAAGCTGTAGCTCATGTCGAAATTGACGTCGGCAATCAGCTTCATCGTTTTCTCGAAGTCTTCGGTGGTTTCGCCAGGGAAGCCAACGATGAAATCAGAACTGATCTGAATATCTGGACGCGCCGCACGCAGTTTACGGATGATCGCTTTGTACTCCAGCGCCGTATGGGTACGGCCCATCAGGTTCAGAATGCGATCGGAACCGCTCTGTACCGGCAGATGCAGGAAGCTCACCAGCTCCGGCGTGTCGCGGTACACTTCGATGATATCGTCGGTGAATTCGATCGGATGGCTGGTGGTAAAGCGAATACGATCGATCCCGTCGATCGCAGCAACCAGACGCAGCAGATCGGCAAACGATCCGGTGGTGCCGTCGTAGTTTTCACCACGCCAGGCGTTCACGTTCTGACCGAGCAGGTTGACTTCACGCACGCCCTGAGCCGCAAGCTGGGCAATCTCAAACAGAATATCGTCGGACGGACGGCTTACCTCTTCACCACGGGTGTAAGGCACTACGCAGTAGGTGCAATATTTATTGCAGCCTTCCATGATGGAGACAAACGCGGTCGGCCCTTCGGCACGCGGTTCCGGCAGACGGTCAAACTTCTCGATTTCCGGGAAGCTGATATCTACAACCGGGCTGCGGTCGCCGCGCACGGAGTTGATCATCTCCGGCAGGCGGTGCAGCGTTTGCGGCCCAAAAATAATATCGACATAGTGGGCGCGCTGGCGAATGTGCTCGCCTTCTTGCGATGCCACGCAGCCGCCGACGCCGATAATCAGGTCTGGATTCTTCTCTTTTAACAGTTTCCAGCGACCCAACTGATGGAAGACTTTTTCCTGAGCCTTCTCGCGGATTGAGCAGGTGTTCAGCAGCAGCACATCCGCTTCTTCCGCCACGTCGGTCAGTTGATAGCCGTGGGTGGCATCCAGCAGATCGGCCATCTTCGATGAATCGTACTCGTTCATCTGACAGCCCCAGGTTTTAATATGGAGTTTTTTGGTCATCGACTTGCTCTTGCGAAATAGTAGCCAGGAATGCAGGGCGCATAGTGTAATGCTTTGCTGCCGTTGTGACCAGTATGAGCGTTATCAGCCCTTAGGGGTAAAAATCCTGTAAACTTAAAGCATATTGCTAACAGGATGATTGACCATGACAAATCAACCAACGGAAATTGCCATTGTCGGCGGAGGAATGGTCGGCGGCGCACTGGCGCTGGGGCTGGCACAGCACGGATTTGCGGTAACGGTGATCGAGCACGCAGAACCAGCGCCGTTTGTCGCTGATAGCCAACCGGACGTGCGGATCTCGGCGATCAGTGCGGCTTCGGTATCATTGCTTAAAGGGTTAGGGGTCTGGGATGCAGTACAGGCTATGCGTTGCCATCCTTACCGCAGACTGGAAACGTGGGAGTGGGAAACGGCGCATGTGGTGTTTGACGCCGCTGAACTTAAGCTACCGCTGCTTGGCTATATGGTGGAAAACACTGTCCTGCAACAGGCGTTGTGGCAGGCGCTGGAAGCGCATCCGAAAGTAACGTTACGTGTGCCAGGCTCGCTGATTGCGCTGCATCGCCATAATGATCTTCAGGAGCTGGAACTGAAGGGCGGTGAAACGATCCGCGCGAAGCTGGTGATTGGTGCCGACGGCGCAAATTCGCAGGTGCGGCAGATGGCGGGAATTGGCGTTCATGCCTGGCAGTATGCACAGTCGTGTATGTTGATTAGCGTACAGTGTGAGAACGATCCCGGCGACAGCACCTGGCAGCAATTTACCCCGGATGGACCTCGTGCGTTTCTGCCGTTGTTTGATAACTGGGCATCGCTGGTGTGGTATGACTCTCCGGCGCGTATTCGCCAGTTGCAGAATATGAATATGGCGCAGCTACAGGCGGAAATCGCGAAGCATTTCCCGTCACGTCTTGGGTATGTAACACCGCTTGCCGCTGGCGCTTTTCCGCTGACGCGCCGCCATGCGTTGCAGTATGTGCAGCCGGGACTGGCACTGGTGGGCGATGCCGCGCATACCATCCATCCGCTGGCGGGGCAGGGGGTGAATCTTGGTTATCGTGATGTCGATGCCCTGATTGACGTTCTGGTCAACGCTCGCAGCCATGGCGAAGCGTGGGCCAGTTATCCGATCCTCAAGCGTTACCAGATGCGGCGCATGGCGGATAACTTCATTATGCAGAGCGGTATGGATCTGTTTTATGCCGGATTCAGCAATAATCTGCCACCACTGCGTTTTGTGCGTAATCTTGGTTTGATGGCGGCGGAGCGTGCTGGCATGTTGAAACGTCAGGCGCTGAAATATGCGTTAGGGTTGTAGCCTTACAACATTGCCGGATGCATGCCAACCGTAGGTCGGATAAGACGCGTCAGCGTCGCATCCGACTTTGAAGGATAAGACGAGTCAACATCGCATTCGACATTGAATATACGCAGAAAAGCAAAAAGCTCGCCGAAGCGAGCTTTTTTAATGTGGCTGGGGTA
>ENA-UEYG01002475-UEYG01002475.1-human-gut-metagenome-genome-assembly--contig:-NODE-2475-length-11697-cov-5.697676_pt1 | contig 11697 bp, 7 predicted proteins | sample MGYA00242933_ERZ507934 | MGnify/ENA primary metagenome ERZ507934 (study PRJEB26167, sample SAMN06115527) | human gut metagenome | host: Homo sapiens | place: China:Zejiang | collected 2015-11-10... | reverse complement strand
CTGATTATGGAAAAAGAAAGCCAAACGATATTTGATAAGAATGTAATTGAGTTCGTAACGGTAGCCGCCGAATTTTGTGCATTCCTCGAACGTGCCGAAAGCATGAAGCGCAGCACTTTCGTTGATACATCATTGAAAATACTGCCTTTACTCTATCTCAAAGCCTCCATGCTGCCGAAGTGTGAGACGATCGGGGATGAGGCGCCCGAGACGTATGTGACTGAAGAAATTTATGAAATTCTTCGTATCAACCTTGCAGGATTAATGGGAGACAAGGATGATTATCTGGACGTATTTGTGCAGGATATGGTATACAGCGACCAGCCTATCAAGAAGTCCATATCTGAAGATTTGGCTGATATTTATCAAGATATCAAAGACTTTATTTTTGTTTTCCAACTGGGATTGAACGAAACGATGAACGATTCGCTGGCCATTTGTCAGGAAAACTTCGGAATGTTGTGGGGACAAAAGCTGGTTAATACACTGCGCGCCCTCCACGACGTGAAGTATAATCTGCAGGACAACGAAGAAGAGGAAGAAAACAACGAAGAAGGATTTTACGAACCAAGCGAAGACGACAGTTGTTGTGAAGAAGGCGGTTGTCATTGCCATGACGACGAATGTCACTGCCACGAAGGCAGTTGCCATTGTCACGATGATGAAAAATAAAAATGATTGTAAGAAGAACCATTGATAAAGACGAATTAAAGGAACTCCCGAAAGTAGTTTTTCCGGGAAGAATCCATGTTATCCAATCGGAATCGGAAACGGAAAAGGCGGTAGCCTACCTGTTGTCGCAGCCGATATTGGGTATCGACAGCGAAACGCGGCCCTCTTTCACAAAAGGGCAATCACACAAAGTAGCGCTTCTCCAGATTTCTTCCGAAGAATGTTGTTTTCTGTTCCGGCTCAATATGACGGGACTTACACAGCCATTGGTTGACTTGCTTGAGAACCCGGGAATTATTAAGGTGGGGCTTTCGCTGAAAGACGACTTTATGATGTTGCATAAACGTGCTCCTTTCAACCAACAGAGTTGTATCGAATTGCAGGACTATGTACGTCAGTTCGGCATACAGGACAAAAGCCTCCAAAAGATTTATGCCATTTTATTTAAGGAAAAAATTTCCAAATCGCAACGACTGTCCAATTGGGAAGCGGATGTGTTGAGTGATGGACAAAAACAATACGCCGCCACCGACGCCTGGGCATGCCTCAACATCTACAACCTGCTGCAAGAACTAAAGCGGACAGGTAATTATGAAATAGCTCCCGAAGAAAAGAAAGAAGAACATTTAATAGAATCAGATAAATAAAACACTATGCATAAAGTATACCTCAAACCCGGTAAAGAAGAGTCGCTGAAAAGATTTCACCCCTGGATTTTCTCCGGTGCTATCTCCCGTTTCGACGGAGAACCCGAAGAAGGTGAAGTTGTAGAAGTATACACCTCCAAGAAAGAATTTATCGCCGAAGGACACTTCCAGATCGGAAGTATCGCCGTACGTGTGCTTTCTTTCCGGCAAGAACCGATCAACCATGATTTCTGGAAACGCAAACTGGAAATTGCATACGACATGCGTTGTGCCATTGGAATCGCTATCAATCCGGTCAACGACACCTATCGTCTCGTACACGGTGAAGGTGACAATCTCCCCGGACTGGTGATTGATATTTATGCCAAAACTGCCGTCATGCAAGCTCACTCGGCAGGAATGCACGTAGACCGCATGGTGATCGCCGAGGCTTTGTCCGAAGTCATGGGTGACAAGATTGAAAATATCTATTATAAATCAGAAACAACGCTCCCCTTCAAAGCCGACCTTTTCCCCGAAAATGGTTTCCTGAAAGGAGGAAGCAATGATAATATTGCACAAGAGTACGGTCTGAAGTTTCATGTAGACTGGCTGAAAGGCCAGAAAACGGGATTCTTTGTAGACCAACGCGAAAACCGCTCGTTATTGGAACGGTATGCCAAAGATCGCTCGGTACTGAATATGTTCTGCTACACCGGAGGCTTTTCTTTCTACGCCATGCGCGGAGGTGCAAAGCTCGTCCACTCGGTAGACAGCTCTGCGAAAGCAATCGACCTGACCAACAAGAATGTGGAACTGAACTTCCCTGGTGATCCCCGCCATGAAGCATTCGCTGAAGACGCCTTCAAATACCTCGACCGTATGGGCGACCAGTATGACCTGATTATCCTCGACCCACCCGCATTTGCCAAACACAAGGATGCGTTGCGGAACGCATTGCAGGGTTATCGGAAACTGAACGCCAAAGCATTCGAGAAAATCAAGCCGGGTGGTATCTTGTTTACTTTCTCCTGCTCACAGGTAGTAACCAAAGATAATTTCCGCACAGCAGTATTCACCGCAGCCGCCATGTCGGGACGCAGCGTGCGTATCTTGCACCAGCTCACCCAACCTGCCGATCATCCGGTGAATATCTATCATCCGGAAGGCGAATATCTGAAAGGACTTGTACTCTACGTAGAATAAGTCCGGCAAGATGTCGGAACCAGATTTCTATTCGAAGGATAAAAAAGAATATTATAAGAGGAAATCAGGAGGCAGTAACAGAAAAAAGGAGTATTCAAAGTTAATTAGAGTTAACAATATGCAGTTTTTCGATGAAACATTATGTTGTATAACATAAACCACTTATCTTTGCACTGTGTTTTTCATGGTATTAGATTTAAGGTTAACAAAGATTGGCTGTCTGGGATAGATAGCCTTCTTTTTTTATATACCCTTTCCATTCTTATTTTTTATCATAGATATTCTTCCTTCTTTGCATTTATGCCTTTTTTATCGCCTTTTTATCAATTAACTTGCTCACCCAATCAACGAAAATATTATATTTGCATCTATTATTAGCAAAAGAGAAACACAAATTTAAAAAAGTCATGAGCATAAAAGTTCGTTTGATTATTATGAACTTCCTGCAATTTTTTGTCTGGGGGTCATGGTTAATTTCACTAGGTGGCTATATGGGCAGAGAACTCCATTTCGAAGGAGGACAAATCGGAGCCATTTTCGCCACTATGGGAATTGCCTCTTTGGTGATGCCCGGCATTATCGGTATCATTGCCGATAAATGGTTTAATGCAGAGCGTTTATACGGACTTTGCCACATTGTAGGTGCAGCCTGTCTTTTCTACGCTTCCACCGCTACGGGATACGAGCAGATGTATTGGGCCATGTTACTCAATCTATTGGTATATATGCCTACTTTGTCATTAGCCAATACCGTTTCATACAATGCATTGGAGCAATATAAATGTGATTTAATCAAAGATTTCCCCCCTATCCGCGTATGGGGAACGATCGGTTTTATCTGTGCCATGTGGGCGGTAGACCTTACCGGATTCAAAAACTCAAGCGCCCAACTTTATGTCGGTGCCATATCCGCACTGTTACTGGGAGTTTATTCTTTCACCCTTCCGGCTTGTAAACCCGCCAAAACAGAAAACAAATCACTGCTTTCGGCTTTCGGGCTGGATGCATTGGTGTTATTTAAAAGAAAGAAAATGGCAATTTTCTTCCTTTTCTCCATGCTTTTGGGGGCGGCTTTACAGATAACCAATACATACGGTGACCTGTTTCTAGGCAGTTTTGCCGGTATTCCGGAGTTTGCAGATTCTTTCGGGGTGAAACATTCGGTTATCCTGCTATCCATATCACAGATGTCCGAGACACTGTTTATTCTTGCTATACCGTTTTTCCTGAAGCATTTCGGCATCAAGCAAGTGATGTTAATCAGTATGTTTGCATGGGTATTCCGGTTCGGTTTGTTCGGCTTCGGAGATCCGGGAGGCGGATTGTGGATGTTGATTCTTTCCATGATTGTTTATGGCATGGCGTTTGATTTCTTCAACATTTCCGGTTCCTTGTTTGTTGAACAAGAGACTAATTCCTCCATTCGTGCCAGTGCTCAAGGGTTGTTCTTTATGATGACTAACGGTCTGGGAGCTATCATCGGAGGATATGCCAGCGGAGCTGTGGTAGATGCTTTCTCGGTATATGCCGACGGCAAATTGGTGAGTCGGGAATGGACGGATATCTGGCTGATTTTTGCTGCGTATGCGTTGGTTATCGGAATTCTGTTTGCCTTGGTATTCAAGTATAAGCACCGACGGGAGAGTAAAACAAATTAAGTAAAAAACAATGGATAAAAAGGTAGAATTACAAGTTTTAAATATCACAAATAGCCAAGCGCAGGTAGGTGCATTCGCAATGCTATTGGGTGAAGTGGACGGTGAACGGCAACTGCCTATCATCATCGGTCCCGCCGAAGCCCAGGCTACCGCGTTGTATCTGAAAGGAATTAAAACTCCACGCCCGTTAACACACGATTTATTCACCACAAGCCTTACCGTATTGGGGGTAAGCCTGATACGTGTGCTGATTTACAAAGCTAAAGACGGTATTTTCTACTCTTATGTTTACCTGAAAAGAGACGAAGATATTATACGTATTGACGCACGTACATCGGACGCCATTGCATTGGCGGTACGTGCCGACTGCCCGATTCTGATTTATGAATCTATCCTCGACCGGGAATGCCTGCGCATACCGGATGAAGAAAGGAACCGTTCTGAAGAAACAGTTGGTGACAAGGAATCTATGGAAGAAGAACATGAATCGTCGTCGCGCAGTGCCACTTCCAAAACACTTGAACAAGCATTGGAGCAGGCCATTAAAGACGAGAACTATGAATTGGCCGCTAAAATACGCGACCAGATCAATCAAAGAAATAAAAATCAATAATTACTATATGCACGTTTTTTATACTCCCGATATACAGAAAACCAATGAGCTTCCGGAAGAAGAAGCACAGCACTGTACCCGTGTCTTGCGGTTAAGTATCGGAGACGAAATCACCCTTACCGATGGAAAGGGTAGTTTCTACAAGGCAGAAATTACGGCAGCAACCAACAAACGTTGTCTGGTAGCTATCAAAGAGACAATTTTCCAAAAACCACTATGGCCGTGCCACCTGCACATCGCCATGGCACCAACTAAAAATATGGACCGTAATGAATGGTTTGCCGAGAAAGCCACTGAAATAGGATTCGACGAACTGACATTTCTCAACTGCCGGTTCTCGGAACGTAAAGTTATCAAGAACGAACGGATCGAAAAGATTCTTATCTCGGCAATCAAACAATCACTCAAAGCCCGTCTGCCGAAACTGAATGAGATGACAGATTTCAATAAATTCATCAATCAGGAGTTTAAGGGACAGAAGTTTATCGCTCACTGCTACGAAGGTGAGAAACCTCTGCTGAAGGACGTACTAAAAGCCGGAGAAGACGCCTTGGTGCTGATCGGCCCGGAAGGAGATTTCAGTGAGGGCGAAGTAGAAAAAGCTATTGAACGGGGATTCACGCCGATCAGCCTGGGTAAATCACGACTTCGGACAGAAACAGCGGCATTGGTGGCTTGCCACACGTTGAATCTGCTAAATCAACAATAAAAGAACAGTTAAATTGAAATTTATACACCATTAAAAAATATGAGTATGGCAAAGAAAATGATTTCACGACTCTCGGTACTTGCAGTACTGATTGTTTTCCTGGCAGCATGTTCCAAAACAGTGGAATATACCAATATAATACCGGCTGATGCTACGGTTGTTACCTCTATAAATCTAAAATCCTTGGCTAGTAAGGCCGGATTGAATGATAAAGAGAATGAAGCTGCCAAGCAAAAAGTATTGGAAGCACTAAAAAGTGGAATGAACGCTGCCACTTTCCAACAATTAGAAAAAGTGATGAATAACCCCAGTGAATCGGGAATTGACGTAGAAGCTCCTGTCTACGTATTTACTTCGCCCTCTTTTCCATACTCTACCGCAGTTGCGAAAATCAAAAGCGAAGATGACCTGCACGCTTCCTTGGAAATAATGGTAAAAGAGCAAATCTGCCAACCAATCAACGAAGCAGCTGGATATAGCTTTACAACCATGAACGGAGGTTTAGTCGCTTTCAACAATTCTGCCGTAATGCTCATTTCCGTAAAAGGAACATCTCAAATAGAAAAAGCCAAAGAAGGCATCACCAATCTGTTGAAACAAACTGCAGATAACAGCATTGCGAAATCCGGCGCTTTCCAGAAAATGGAAAAACAAAAAAGTGACATCAATTTCTTCGCTTCCATGGCAGCTATTCCTGCACCTTATCAAGAGCAAGTCAGTATGGGACTTCCCGCTGAAGTGAAAGCAGAAGACATAACCATAATAGCCGGATTAAACTTTGAAAAAGGAAGAATTGCCTTGAAAACAGAAAATTACACGGAGAACGAGGCTGTAAAAGCTTTGATGAAAAAACAGTTGGAAGCATTTGGAAAAGCAAACAATACGTTCGTAAAATACTTCCCGGCTTCTACCCTGATGTTTGTCAATCTGGGTATAAAAGGAGAAGGTCTTTATAATCTCCTAAGTGAAAATAAGGAATTCCGTAGCACAGTATCTATCTCCAAAGCAGATGAAGTTAAAGAATTGTTCAGTTCCTTCAACGGTGATATCTCCGCAGGGTTAATCAACGTAACCATGAACAGCGCTCCTACCTTTATAGTGTATGCAGACGTAAAAAACGGCAATGCACTCGAAGCTCTTTATAAGAACAAGCAGGCATTGGGACTGAAAAAAGGAGAAGATATTCTGGAACTGGGCAAAAACGAATATGTCTATAAGAGTAAAGGAATGAACGTATTCTTTGGTATCAAAGACAAACAAATGTATGCCACCAATGACGAGTTACTCTACAAAAATATAGAAAAAGCGGCAGACAAGTCTATCAAAGACGCTCCGTATGCATCGGAAATGAAGGGAAAAAACGTATTCATGGCTATCAACGCAGAAGCTATACTTGAACTTCCCGTTGTTAAAATGCTGATCGGATTTGGTGGTGAAAAGTTCCGGACCGGTTCTGAGATGTTATCAAAAGTTTCCTATCTGTCCGTTAGTTCAGAAGGAGAAACAAGCGAAATCGACCTTTGCCTGAAAGATAAAGACGTCAATGCGCTCAAATTAATCGTTGACTTCGGTAAACAATTTACCGGTATGTAATTCGTAAACAAACGGCATGAATAGCATTCATTTACAGCAAACACTTCCCCAAGTGTTTGCTGACCGTAATTCGGTGACTTCGGATATATGGCATCAGGATCTTATCTTCCGGAAAGGGGAAATGTGTCTGATAGAAGCGGCTTCCGGCACCGGAAAATCTTCATTGTGCAGCTATATTTATGGCTATCGCAACGACTATCAGGGGATTATCAATTTCGATGAGACTAATATCAAAGCATATTCTGTGAAGCAATGGGTAGACCTGAGAAAGCATTCACTGAGTATGCTTTTTCAAGATTTACGTATCTTCACCGAGCTGACTGCTCTTGAAAATGTACAACTGAAAAATAATCTTACCGGATACAAAAAGAAGAAAGAAATCCTAGCCTTCTTCGAGAAACTGGGACTTTCGGACAAGCTGAATGTAAAGGCCGGTAAACTCTCGTTCGGGCAGCAACAACGGGTTGCCTTTATCCGAGCACTCTGCCAGCCTTTCGATTTCCTTTTTCTGGATGAACCTATCAGTCATCTGGATGATGACAACAGCCGCATCATGGGAGAACTTATTATTAGCGAAGCTGAAAAGCAACAAGCCGGAGTAATCGCCACTTCCATAGGAAAACATATTGAGTTGCCTTATCAACGCATACTCCAACTATGATAAGTGGCGAGTAATGAGTTATTGTAAATTATAATTTGTAAATCATAAATAAAATGTCAGCCCTTGTCTGGAAACTTCTCCGCCAACATATCAGTATCGGCCAGTTAGCCGGTTTCTTTTTAGCCAATCTATTCGGTATGATGATTGTATTGCTTAGTGTACAGTTTTATAAAGATATCATTCCGGTATTCACCGAAGGAGACAGCTTTATGAAGAAAGATTTCATCATAGCCACAAAGAAGATTAGCACGCTCGGCTCTTTTGCAGGAAAAAACAACACATTCTCTGCCGAAGACATCGCCGACCTGAAGAAACAATCGTTTACCAAGACAATCGGAGCTTTTACCCCCTCCCAATTCAAAGTTTCGGCGGGACTGGGTATGCAGGAAGTTGGTATTCATCTTTCCACCGATATGTTTTTCGAATCGGTTCCCGATGAATTTGTTGATATTAAACTCGATAAATGGCACTTTGATGAAGCCACACACACCATTCCTATCATTATTCCCCGCAATTACCTGAATCTTTATAACTTCGGCTTTGCCCAAAGCCGTAGCCTGCCCAAGCTATCGGAAGGCCTAATGAGCCTGATCCAAATGGACATCATGATGCGCGGAAATGGCCGGGTAGAGCAGTATAAAGGAAATATCGTCGGTTTCTCCAATCGACTGAACACCATTTTGGTCCCCCAGTCTTTTATGGAATGGGCCAACAAGAACTTTGCCCCGAATGCGGAAGCACAACCGGCACGACTGATTATTGAAGTCAGCAATCCTGCGGATTCCTCCATTGCCGGTTATTTTCAAAAGAAAGGATATGAAACGGAAGACGGAAAGTTGGATGCAGGCAAGACTACCTATTTCCTTCGCCTGATTGTAGGTATTGTGCTGGGAGTCGGCCTATTTATCAGTATCCTTTCATTCTATATCCTGATGTTAAGCATCTTCTTACTGCTACAAAAAAATACGACCAAGCTGGAAAGTCTTTTATTAATAGGATACAGCCCCAATAGAGTAGCATTGCCTTATCAGATACTCACAGTAGGGTTGAACATCGTTGTATTACTGCTATCTATCGGATTAGTAACCTGGCTGCGTAGCTATTACATAGAAAGTATCCGCCTGCTATTCCCCCAATTGGAAACAGGTTCACTATGGGCAGCTATCGGCATGGGTATTCTTCTGTTCCTTATCGTATCAATCATTAATATACTCGCAGTCAAACGAAAAGTACTTTCTATCTGGATGCACAAAAGTTAACACTCTAACATTATATATCGTATGAAAAGCAAAACTACCTTACTGACACAAATATGTCAAATAGCTCTGATAACAGGAATGTTATTATCAGCTTCAATGCTATCAGCACAAAGTATGCAAGATACGGTTATTGCCAATTTTAGCCTGTTAGAGAAAATACCCCATGAGAAGGTTTATCTCCACCTGGACAAACCATTTTACGGTGCCGGAGAGAAAATCTGGTTCAAAGGCTACCTGATAAATGCCATTACCCACCAAGATGATAGCCAGAGTAACTTTATCATTACAGAATTAATCAATCGTTCCGACTCGATCGTAGAACGAAAAAAAATCCGTAGAGACTCTTTAGGTTTCCACAATGCTTTTACCCTGCCTCCTACCCTCCCCGCCGGTGATTACTACCTGCGAGGATACAGTAACTGGATGTTGAATGAAGGACCGGAATTCTTCTATTCACGTAATCTGAAAATCGGAAACTCCATAGATAACACCATCCTTTCAAACATCGAATATCAACAAGAGGACGATACCCATTATACAGCAAAAGTCAAGTTTACCAGCAATACCCAAGAGGTTTTTAAGAACACAGCAATCCGGTATCGGTTTATCGTAAACGGAAAAATAAAAGATAAAGGGAGAAAAAAGACAGATGAAAACGGACTGATTTCCATTTCCTTACCGGATTTGAAGCCAACTGCTGCCCGCAGCATTGAAGTGGAATTTGACGACCCGCAATACATCTATAAAAAGACTTTTTATTTGCCGACATTTACGAATGACTTTGACGTCACTTTTTTCCCGGAAGGAGGCGCACTACTTGCTGTTCAGCACCAGAACATAGCGTTCAAAGCTCAGGGAGCAGACGGATTCTCCAAAGAAATAGAAGGTTTCTTACTGGATTCCCAAGGAGATACACTGACATCTTTTCATTCCGAGCACAAAGGAATGGGGATTTTCACATTAAACCCTTCCAACGGCAGTTCCTATTACGTAATGGCTACGTCCAGCGATGGAGTTACCAAACGATTTGACCTCCCGGCTATCGAACAAAAGGGAATCACACTTTCCATAAGTCACTATAAACAGGAAATACGTTATGAGATTCAGAAAACAGAGGCAACAGAATGGCCTCAAAAGCTATTTCTCATTGCTCACACCCGTGGAAAACTTTCCATACTTCAACCTATTAATCCGACAAGGACTTTCGGAAAAATGAATGACAGCCTGTTTACAGAAGGGATCACTCATTTCATGTTAATCGACCAGCAAGGGAATGCGCTCAGCGAACGGCTAGTCTTTGTTCCCGACCGCAAAACTCCCCAATGGCAAATAACTCCGGACCGACCGACATACGAAAAAAGAGAAAAAGTATCATTAAATATTTCAATAAAAGACGACAAGGGAAATCCTGTAAACGGTAGTTTCTCCGTCAGCATTACCAACCGGAAAAGTATCCAACCGGATTCTCTCGCTGACAACATTGTATCAAACCTACTGTTGACTTCCGATCTGAAAGGATATGTGGAAGACCCGGGGTTCTATTTTCTCCGCCAAGATGCACGAACCCTACGCTCGTTAGATTTCTTGATGATGACACATGGCTGGCGCAGATACAAATTTGATAATGTACTGCGTGCTCCCTCATTGAACTTCAGTAATTATATTGAGAAAGGACAGACTATCAGTGGGCGTATTAAAGGTTTCTTCGGAGGGAATGTAAAAAAAGGACCTATCGTATTATTAGCTCCTAAACAAAACATTATCGCCACAACAACCACAGACGAGAAAGGAGAATTTATAGTCAATACCTCATTCAGAGACAGTACCACTTTCCTCATACAAGCACGTACAAAGAGAGGTTTTGCCGGAGTTGATATTGAAATAGAAAAACCTGAGTATCCGGTTGCCTTCCATAAATCCCCTTTCCGTGACGGAGCAGCAACCTTTATGGAAGACTATTTGCTCAATACCCGCGACCAATATTACATGGAAGGCGGCATAAGAGTCTACAATCTGAAAGAAGTACTGATTACAGGAAACCGGAAAAAGCCCAGTTCAACAAGTATTTATACAGGAGGAATCAACACCTATACTGTCGAAGGAGAGCAACTGGAAAAATACGGTGCACATACAGCCTTTGATGCAGTAATGAGACTGCCGGGAGTTAGCGTAATGAATGGAAACGAAATACATATACGCAACAATCCGCAACAGCCTGTTATCGTGATTGACGATGTAGTGTACGAGGATGACAATGAGATCCTGACCACCCTGCAAGCCAGTGATATGTCCAGTTTAAGTCTGCTCCGCGGAGCAGATGCGGCAATATTAGGTTCCCGTGGTGCTGCCGGTGCCATTGTTATCACATTAAAAGACGGAAGAGATCTTCCGGCCAGACCGGCACAAGGAATCATCACTTACTCTCCACTCGGGTACAGTGACTCGGTGGAATTTTATCACCCAACCTATGATACTCTCGAAAAGAAAGATGCCCGGCGTTCAGATTTAAGGAGTACTATCTATTGGAATCCGGCACTGCAATTGGATGAAGAAGGAAATGCAATAATAGAATATTACACTCCAGACAGCACCGCACCGGAAGACATTATTATTGAGGGTATAGATGAAAACGGGAAAGTATACAGGCTAACGAATACAAAAGAATCGGGGCAGAAGCCGGGAAAATACTTAATACATTGG
>ENA-UEYG01002472-UEYG01002472.1-human-gut-metagenome-genome-assembly--contig:-NODE-2472-length-11704-cov-2.845962_pt1 | contig 11704 bp, 10 predicted proteins | sample MGYA00242933_ERZ507934 | MGnify/ENA primary metagenome ERZ507934 (study PRJEB26167, sample SAMN06115527) | human gut metagenome | host: Homo sapiens | place: China:Zejiang | collected 2015-11-10... | reverse complement strand
AGTCGAGTGAATCGGCTTGTGAAAGCGGACCTCAATCTTCGAAGTAACGCCGCTCGTCTGAAACTTCCGGAATACGACCCAGCTGCTGATCTCGTCGGCCAGCGTTGCCTGAATGCCTCCGTGCAGCGTATTCACCCAACCTTGGTATTCGGGACGAGGATGCCAGACGCTCACGATTTCATCGCCGTTTTCGTAAAATTCCATCCGCAGTCCCTGCGGACTGTTCGGATCGCAGCCGTAGCAATGGTAACCGTCCATGCCGCGCCAAGGATTCGTTATCTTCTTCATAATATGCTATTCGATCGTTGCGGTGCGGACCGAATCTGTTCCGTGATCTGAGACTCGGTTCCGAAATCGGCCCGGTATAACAAAGATAGCCATTTTCCCGCGAATCTCACCGTCTTCGGCAATGCAAATCCGGTTCATTTCATCCGGAATATTATTCAATCCCGACAACAAAGTCACAGGGAGGAATCAACCTCCTTGGCGCAATGTTTGGTGTAATATTACCATTATGTTAAATTATTGCAAATAGAAGGTCTATTTTATTCATAATCGAATCTTTATACACTATTACATCCCGATTATTCGGCAAATTGAGCATATAAGCGATATCCCGCAATCGGACGATATATAACTTCACCGAATTTTTGCTACTTTTGCAATATCAAATCCGGAACAAATGGCTGAAAATGACAGCTGTATAAAACGCTCGGCAATTATCCTGACGGCTTTCGGGCTGTTCTTCGTGACGTGGTATTTCAACCTCGGCGTTCGGCCATTTGCAAATTTCATATCTACTTGCAAATCAATTCACTACATATTGAATTACCTGATTGCGGGTATAATTCCGGCAGCGGCGCTTCTGTTGCTGCACCGACCCGATACCATATTATATAGGCTCGGACTGACGCACGGATTCGGCCGGGGATTGCTCTTCGGAGTGCTGAGTACGGTCCCCATGTTCGCCGGCTATGCGGTCATCGGCAGTTTCAACCGGGAAACGCCGCCGGATCACATGTTTACGTTCATAGTCGTCGCGGGATTCTTCGAGGAGCTGATTTTCAGAGGTTTCGTATTCGGAGAGCTGTTCCGGACAGCCCGTTGGGGATTTCTGCCGGCAGCGACGCTGACGGCCTTGGCATTCGGATCGCTGCATCTGTATCAGGGTGACGACCTGATTTCCGCATCGGCAGCTTTCGGCGTCACGGCTGCCGGAAGCATCTTTTTCAGTTGGATCTATGTGGAATCAGAGAATAATCTGTGGAGCGTAATCTGGCTGCATACGCTGATGAACGCGCCGTGGATGTTGTTCAGCGTGAGCGGGAACGGCGCAGTCGGCGGATTGCGGGCGAACGGCCTCCGCCTGTGCACGCTGCTGATCGCAATCGCATTAGTCGTCATATACAAGAAACGGAAGGGACTACCCTACCATATTTCAGGAAAAACACTGATAATCAACAGACAATATGTATAAAAAATTCGTTTTCATATTTATTGCAGCGCTAACGGGCGCTTGCACGTCCCGCCAGCAGGCGGACGAAAAGACATTGTATGTCTCGATCCTCCCGCTCCGCAGTCTCGTGGGGGAAATCGTGGGCGACGATTTCAAGATCGAAGTGCTGGTACCTCCCGGCGCAAGTCCCGAAACGTTCGAACCGACGCCCCGGCAGTTCATCGGGCTGAACCGGGCGGAGATGATCTTCAACGTCGGACTCATCGACTTCGAAACCACGCTGTTATCCAAGATCGAGGAGCGCGGCAAGGTCGTGAATCTCAGTCAGGGCATAGAACTGATCGCCGGCAGTTGTTCGCACGCACACACGCCTGCGAAACAGGCCGCATCCGGCGGAGACGACACCTCCTGCGCCGAACCCCACAACCATAGCCACGCTCATGGCGTCGATCCCCACGTATGGACATCGCCCCGCGCATTGCAGAAAATGGCGCAGAACGCTTATGCGGCGATTCGCCGCGCCTATCCCGATTCGGCGAAATACGAAACGAACTACAAGCGGCTGCAGGCCGATTTACGGGCGCTGGACGCCCGCACCGGCGAGAAGATCGCGCAGAGCGGCATCGAATACTTCATCATCTACCACCCCGCCCTCACCTATTACGCAAGGGATTACGGCATCCGGCAGGTGGCGATCGAAGCCGACGGCAAGGAACCTTCGGCCAAACGGCTGACGCAGGTCATCCGGCAGGCCCGTGAGGACGGCGTGCGGCGCATCCTCTATCAGAATCAGTTCCCGGCATCGTCCGTGGAGATCATCGCACGCGACATCGACGCTGAATATGTCGAAGTGGACCCACTGCGCGAAGACGCGATCGCCAATATCGATGCGATAACCGACATAATCACACGGCGATGAATCTGGTAACGCTACGCGACGTCGGCGTCGCATACGACGGCTACGAAGCCCTGCAGCACGTCGATCTGGAGATTGCGGACAACGACTTTCTGGGTGTCATCGGCCCGAACGGCGGCGGCAAGACGACCCTTGTGAAGGCGATTCTGGGCACGGTGCCCCATACCGGAGAGGTGCGGCTCGCAGCCGAACTGTTCCGGGACAAGGAGCGGCTGATCGGCTACATGCCCCAGCTATCGGATTTCGACCGCACGTTCCCCATCTCGGTACTCGAAGTGGTATTGTCGGGTTTGCAGGGGCACAAGGGAATTTTCAGCCGCTATACGAAAGCAGACCGCGCGAAGGCGCTCGATCTGCTGGAAACGGCGGGCGTGGCCGATACGGCCCGCAACCCTATCGGCGAAGTTTCGGGCGGTCAGATGCAGCGGGCGCTGCTGTGCAGGGCCGTCATTTCCGATCCCAAGCTGCTGATTCTGGACGAGCCGGCCAACTTCGTGGACAACAAATTCGAAAACGAACTCTACCGCACGCTGCACGAACTGAACCGCCGCATGGCGATCGTCATGGTGTCGCACGACATCGGCACCATCTCAAGCGTCGTAAAGGAGATCGTCTGCGTGAACCGCCGCGTACACCGCCACCGCTCGAACATCATCACCGAAGAGCAGCTGCGCAACTATGACTGCCCCATTCAGCTCGTGTCGCACGGGCACATTCCCCACACGGTGCTGGAGCATCATCCGGGCGACTGCTGCTGCGACCACGAATAAAAAGCGCGTTCCCCGTCGGGGGAACGCGCTTAAATTATAGATCGGCATCCATCCGCGAGCGTTTATGCGCTCTCGGCCCAATACCGGAAATCGGACAACGGCTTATTTCTTCGCCTCGTTGATCTTGCTCAGCTTCTCGAAAAGCTTGTCATAAGCCTCCACCATCTCGACGCGCAGAGCGGCGAAATGCTTGCGGACGAGCGAACGGTTGTGCGGCTCGGCGGGATTATTGGCCTTCGTGAAGAGATCGTTGCGGACGGCAACGGCCTCCTGCATCACTTCGAAAACCTCTTTTTCCTTCGAGGGCTGGAAGCAGATCGCCATATCGCAGTCGAAAACCACCTCTTCCAGACGGTAGTCGATCTCCTTTTTCAGGTTCCTTAAATTTGCCATATCATTGTGCGTTTTAAAAATTTGCTCCGACAAAGGTACGAAAAGCTTTCGGATTATCAAACGTTTTATGCCCTACGCCGCTGAAATAATCCCCGCCGGCCCATGCAAAAAAAAGGATTCCGCATGCGGAATCCTTTTTTACCGTATTATTCGGCCTTACATCTTTTCCAACTCCCTGTAACTCTTTTTGGCGGCTTTTGCCTCCTCACGGGCTGTCTTGCGGGCGGCCCGCTCCTGCTCCCGGACGATTTTCCTCGCTTCGCGAAGCTCCTTTTTATAATCGACATCCGATCCGGGCATTTCGACGATGATGCCCGTTATCGACTCGTCGATCACCTCGCATCCGCAGGGTTCGCAGACGGGCTGCGGCGCGGGTTTGGGCCGGGGAATCATCGTGCGCTGCTCGACGACGCTGCCTTCGCCGTAATTGATCGTCAGTTCGACCCGGCGGAGCGGCGGAAGGATATTCTTTTTCATATAGTTCCAAGCCGAAGGCATCTTTTTGAGCGCCAGCTCCTTGGCGTCGGACGACCGGCTGCCGTCGAGGATATCCAGCACGGACTGTTTGTCGGGCACCTCCGACTTGGCGACCAATGCGCGGCACATCTCCCAATCTTCGGCGACGGCATTGACCGTCACGTCGTACTTATTTGAAAAACCATACTTTCGATCGACGTAATTCTTGAAATCCTGCGCACGGTTCCGGGCCAGCGTCTCGTTGAATTTCAGCGGACCGTCGGGCGACGAATATCCCGTGATCTCAACCGATTTGACCCTCATCAGCGTGTCTTTCATCAGGTTGCCGACGAAGTCGTCCAGATCGCCGAGCTCCCGCGAATTGCCGTCGAGCGTCGAGGAGAGTTTCGCCAGATTGATCTGGTAGCGGACCGAGTAGTCGGTGTCGCCGGGACGTTTGACGATGAACCTGCGGACGAGATAATCGCTGTCGGTGGTCTCCGACAGCATCACGGTATCGGCCGCAGGCACCGGCGCCGCGCTCCTGACTTGGGCCGTCGCTCCGGCAGCGGCACACAACGCAAGAGATAGAGCGAATGTTGTAAAGATTGTTTTCACGCAAATAATAGTGTTGGTTAATTCCTGCCGCACAACTCGCAAGATTCATACCACGGTTGAGCACTAAATATTTATGGCCGCAGCGGCATCGGAGCGACACTCCCCTCCCGCCGGGACGGGTACGGGCAGCCAAGTACAGCCGCCGGACGCCAACGGGGAAAACATGATGGCGACAAACCGGAAAGTGAGGCATGACGGCGGCAAGCGGAAGGGAGGAGAGCGGCAAGCAGGGAAAGCATGACAACGGTAAACCGGAAGTATAATGACGGGGAAGCAGAAAAGTTGAAAGCGGCAGGCCGAAGAGGGATGACGGCGGCAAGCAGAAGGGATGATGGCAACAAGCCGAAGGGAAGAGGGCGGCAAGCAGGGAAAGCATAACAACGGCGAACCGAAAAAGTTGAGCGCGGCAAGCGGAAGCCATAATTAAAAAAGAGGAAGAACGATCTTCCTCTTTTTTATCATAGCCGAAGAAACAGACGGCCCAGATTTTTGCCTTTCATCCGGGAGACGCCGCGCTCAGACTCGGCGTCCGAAAGTGGCGGAAACCCGGCCGGATTCTGCCGCGGCAACGCCCCACCCTCTTCGTCCCGGTCCCGGCACAAAAGGCATTCCGCCCGGACGGTGCGGCAAATTACATCCGTGCCGGAGAATTACATCCGTTCCGGAACGTCGATACCGAGCAGTTTCATGCCGCTGCGGATGACGCGGGCGACCTGCTGAGCCAGCTGAAGACGCATTCTGCGGGTTTCGGCATTCTCCTCCTTGAGAATCGAATGGTCGTGGTAGTAACCGTTGAACTGCTTGGCCAGTTCGTACACATAGGCGCCGACGATCGAAGGCGCGAAGTTCTCGCCTGCGGCGGCAACGACCGACGGATATTCGGTCAGCGATTTCACGAGGGCGATCTCTTCGGGCAGGTAATCCGCCTGCGCCGCACCGGAGAAGTCGATGCCGGCTTCGGCGGCCTTGCGCAGCACCGAGCAGATACGCGCATGGGTATATTGGATGAACGGGCCGGTGTTGCCGTTGAAGTCGATCGACTCGCGCGGATCGAAAAGCATCGTCTTTTTCGGGTCCACCTTCAGGATGAAATACTTGAGCGCCCCCAATCCGACCATCGTGGAAACGGCGTCGGCCTCCTCTTCCGTACAGCCGTCGAGCTTGCCCAGCTCGTCCGACATCTCGCGGGCCGTGGATACCATGTCTGCGATCAGGTCGTCGGCATCGACCACCGTGCCCTCGCGCGACTTCATCTTGCCCTCGGGAAGCTCCACCATGCCGTAGGAGAGGTGGGTGATATGATCGCTCCAGTCGGCGTAGCCCAGTTTCTTGAGCACCAGTTTCAACACCTGGAAGTGGTAGTTCTGCTCGTTGCCTACGACGTAGATCATGTCGTCGAGCTTGTTGGCCTCGAAGCGGCGGAAAGCCGTGCCAAGGTCCTGCGTCATGTAGACCGACGTGCCGTCGCCGCGCAGCAGCAGTTTCTCGTCCAGTCCGTCGGCCGTGAGGTCGATCCAGACCGAATTGTCGGGACGGCGGTAGAAGACACCCTTTTTAAGCCCCTCCTCGACGAGCGACTTGCCCAGCAGGTAGGTCTGCGACTCGTAATAGACCTTGTCGAAATCGACGCCCAACGCCTTGTAGGTCACGTCGAAGCCCTCGTAAACCCAGCCGTTCATCGTCTCCCAGAGCGAGTACACCTCGGGGTCCCGGGCCTCCCACTTGCGCAGCATCTCCTGCGCCTGGAGCATGATCGGGGCGTTTTTCTTGGCCTCGTCCTCCGGCTGTCCCTGCGCGACCAGCTCCCTGATCTGCGACTTGTAGTGTTTGTCGAACTCCACGTAGTACTTGCCCACGAGGTGATCGCCCTTCATCCCCGACGATGCCGGGGTTTCGCCGTTTCCGTAGAGCTTCCACGCCAGCATCGACTTGCAGATGTGGATGCCGCGGTCGTTCACCAGATTGGCCTTGATGACCGTATGGCCGTTGGCCTTGAGAATCTGCGCCACGGAGTAACCCAGCAGGTTGTTGCGGATATGCCCCAGATGGAGCGGCTTGTTGGTGTTGGGCGACGAGTACTCGACCATCACGGTACGGCCCGTCGCGGGAGCCTGCCCGAAACGTTCGTCGGCGGCGACCTCGGCGAAGCGGGCCGCCCAGAACGCGCTGTCGAGCGAAAGGTTGAGGAAACCTTTGATCACGTTGAACGACGCGATCTCGGGGACGTTGGCCGCCATGTATTCGCCGATTTCGGTCGCGGTGGCTTCGGGCGACTTGCGGCTTCGCCGGAGCAGCGGAAAGGTTACGAGGGTATAGTCGCCCTCGAACTCCCTGCGGGTCTTCTGAATCTGCAACTGCTCGTCGCCAAGCTCACCGTAAAGCGCCTCCACCGACCGGCGGACCGCATCCGAAATAAAGGTTTCGATATTCATATCCAATAGATTTTGCCTGCAAATTTAGCGTTTTTCAGCGAATAAGCAATTCCCTCGGGACCATATTCTTTGGTTTTAGCCCGACATCCATTATCTTTGCGACACAAACCGACAAGACATTCCATGGAAATTCTCGTCATTCTGCTGCTGATCCTGCTCAACGGGCTGTTCGCCATGTCGGAGATCGCGCTCATATCGGCCCGCCGCTCGAATCTGGAGATGCAGGCCCGGCAAGGCAGCGCAGGCGCCCGCCAGGCCCTGAAACTGGCCAAAGACCCCGACCGGTTCCTCTCGACCGTACAAATCGGCATCACCCTGATCGGCATTCTCACGGGTATTTACTCCGGCGACACGCTGGCGGCGAAATTCGGCGGAGAGCTGGCCCGGCTGGGCATTCCGCTGCGCACGGCGACCGTCACGGCGCAGGTCACGATCGTCATCGCGGTCACCTACCTCACGATCATATTCGGCGAACTGGTCCCCAAACGCATCGGCATGAACGCCGCCGAGCGGGCCGCAAAAATCGTCGCGCGGCCGATGCGGCTGCTTTCGGTCGCGGCATCGCCCTTCGTGTGGCTGCTCTCCAGAAGCACGGCGGGCGTCGCCCGCCTGCTGGGCCTGCAACGGGCCGAGAGCAAGGTCACCGAGGCGGAAATCCGTTCGATCATCCAGGAAGGCGCCGAGGACGGCGAGGTGCAGGCGGTCGAACAGCAGATCATGGGCCGCGTCTTCTCGCTGGGCGACCGCAGCGTGGAGTCGATCATGACCCACCGCAGCGAACTGGCATGGATCGACGCGGCGGCGTCCGCGGCGGAGATCCGCGAGACGGTGGCCGGAGCGCCCCACAACCGCTACCCCGTCGGCGAGGGAAGTCGCGACAAACTGCTGGGCGTGGTCTGCCTCAAAGACCTCTTCCTGCATCTGGGCGACGAGGGATTCGACCTGCGCAGGCTGGTCGCTCCGGCGAAATTCTTCCACGAAGGGTTCGAGGTCTACAACGCCCTCGAACAGTTGCGCACGGAGCAGCTGGGCTACGGCATCATCTGCGACGAATTCGGCGTGACGCGCGGCATCATCACCCTGCGCGACATTTTCGAAGCCCTGGTCGGCGAACTGCCCGACCCGCGCGAGGAGCCGGACATCGTCCGGCGCGAAGACGGCAGCTGTCTGGTCGACGGGCAATGCCCTTTCTACGACTTTCTCGACTGGTTCGGTCTGGAAAACGCCCTGCCCTGCAACGCCTACAACACCGTCAGCGGCCTGATCCTCGACCAACTGGCCCACATTCCCGCCACGGGCGAGAAACTGGAATGGAACGGCTTCACGTTCGAAATCGTGGACATGGACGGCGCGCGCATCGACAAAATCCTCGTCAGCCAGAAACAACAGCCATGAAAATAGCAAATATAGAACTGGGCGAACGCGCCCTGCTGCTCGCTCCGATGGAGGACGTGACCGACCCGTCGTTCCGCTACATGTGCAAACGCTTCGGCGCCGACATGGTCTACACCGAGTTCATCTCGTCGGACGGGCTGATCCGCGACGCGGCGAAATCGCTCAAGAAACTCGAAATCGACGACGCGGAACGCCCCGTGGGCATTCAGATATACGGCCACCTGATCGACCCGATGGTCGAGGCGGCGCGCATGGCCGAGGCGGCCGGTCCCGACGTGATCGACATCAATTTCGGCTGCCCGGTGAAGAAGATCGCCGGGCGCGGAGCCGGGTCGGGGATGATGCGCGACGTGCCGCTGATGGTCGAGATGACGCGCCGGATCGTCGCGGCGGTGAAGAAGCCCGTGACGGTGAAAACCCGCCTCGGATGGGACGAGGAGTCGAAAAACATCGAAGAGATAGCCCTGCGGTTGCAGGATGTCGGCATTGCGGCCCTCACCATTCACGGGCGCACGCGGGCGCAGATGTACCGCGGCGAGGCCGACTGGACGCTGATCGGCAAGGTGAAGAACAACCCGCAGATACGCATTCCGATCATCGGCAACGGCGACGTCGATTCAGGTCCGAAAGCCCGCGAGATGTTCGACCGCTACGGCGTGGACGGCGTGATGATCGGCCGGGCGACCTACGGCCGGCCGTGGATATTCCGCGAAGTGAAGCACTACCTCTCGACGGGCGAAGCGCTGCCGCAGCCGTCGGTCGCGGAACGCGTGGCCATCGCGAAGGAACATTTACAGAAATCGCTCGAAATCAAGGGTGACCATGTCGGAATCCTCGAAATGCGGCGTCACATGACCAACTATTTCAAGGGGCTGCCCGACTTCAAGTCCACACGGCTGAAACTCGTGACATCGCTCGACACCGCCGAGCTGTTCGCCACGCTCGACGAGATCGCCTGCCGCTGGGGCGGCTACGATTTGAGCGAAGCGGTTCCGGCACCGCTGTCGCACAACCTGTGAAAAAGCGGGGCCGCAATGTGTGCGGCCCCGCTTTTTCATCGGAATCATACCGGTCCCTACTCGACCGTAATGCTGTTGAGCAGGCCGGTGCGGTTCCCGTAGCCGTCCACCTCGAAGGCGTAGATTCGGCCGAAAGCCGGGCGTTTGAAGAATAGCATAAAATAATGCACGATTTCGATTGGCATACAAATATAAATACATCAGCCGTTCCGGGGCACCAATATTTGACCAATCGACGACAATTTTTCGCCAACCGGACCCCTGCGGGGCATTTTGACTAAATCTTGCTTTTTTCTGATCAAAATATGACAGGTAAAAAATTTTAATTTACGAAATTTGTATTCGTAAATCAGGATTTTAAAAACCAACCCAACCATGAAAGCTCCCGTAAACGCCATGTCGCTGCGCCGGATCGCGAACCTGATGATATATTTATTTGAGCGCCGACGATGGCAAGACGGACAACCATCAGATATATGTGCTCGAAAATCCGGAGCAGGACCCCCGCAAAGGTCGAAGAGATGACCAAAGCGTATGAAGCCTGGGCAAAGCGCTGCATGGTAGAGCCTTACCCCGGACAGTTCAAGAAGAAGAGACAGTAAACACTATATTCAATCCTCTTATCAATCAGTAAGGAAAAAAAGAATTCTGACAACGGTGGCAGCGCTTAGCGTCCTGTGCACCTTTGCCCAGTGTAAACCCTTGGGCGACTAAATCAAGACGCCATGGGCCGAAAAGGTCGACCCGGCCAACGTGCTTCCCGAATACCCGCGTCCGCAGATGGTACGCTCGCAGTGGGTGAACCTCAACGGCCTGTGGGACTATGCCATCAAACCCGTCGGCGCCATGGAACCGAAAACGATGGACGGAAAGATCCTCGTCCCCTTCGCTGTCGAATCCTCGCTGTCGGGCGTGCAGAAGGGCCTCACCGAGAAGGATGAACTCTGGTACCGCCGCACGTTCAGCGTGCCCGCCGCCTGGAAAGGCAGCAACGTGCTGCTGAACTTCGGCGCGGTGGACTGGAAAGCCGACGTATTCGTGAACGACATCCTTGCAGGCTCGCACACGGGCGGCTTCACGCCCTTTTCGCTCGACATCACCCCCTATCTCAAGGCCAAAGGCGAGCAGAAGCTGGTCGTACGCGTGTTCGACGGCACGGACAAGGGATACCAGCCCCGCGGAAAGCAGGTGCTGAACCCCAACGGCATCTGGTACACGCCGGTCAGCGGCATCTGGCAGACCGTGTGGATCGAACCGGTTGCGAAGAGCCACATCTCGGGCATCAAGGCCATTCCCAATCTGGACCAGAAGAACATCGCCGTAACCGTGGCGGCCGAAAACTGCACGACGGGCGATCTGGTGGAGGTGAAGATCCTCGACAAGGGCAAGCTCGTGGCTTCGGCGACGGGACTTCCCGGAAACCCGCTGCGTCTGGGCATCGCCGAGCCGAAACTCTGGAGCCCCGACTCGCCGTTCCTCTACGACATGGAAGTGTCGCTCAGGCAGGGCGGGAAAACCGTCGACAAGGTCGATTCGTACACCGCCATGCGCAAGATCGGAACCAAGCGCGACAAGGGCGGCATCCTCCGCATGACGCTCAACGACAAACCGCTCTTCCACTTCGGTCCGCTGGATCAGGGCTGGTGGCCCGACGGACTTTTCACCGCACCGACCGACGAAGCGCTGCTGTTCGACATTCTGAAGACCAAGGAGCTGGGCTACAACATGATCCGCAAGCACGTGAAGGTCGAGCCGGCGCGCTGGTACTACCACTGCGACCGCGAAGGCATCCTCGTATGGCAGGACATGCCCTCGGGAGACATGGGCAACAAGTGGGAAATGTACACCTACAACGGCGGTACGGACAAGAACCGCACGCAGGAGTCGAAGGACAACTTCAGCAAGGAGTGGAAGGAGATCATGGATTTCTGCATGTCTTCCCCGAGCGTCGTGGTATGGGTTCCCTTCAACGAGGCATGGGGCCAGTTCGACACCGAGCGCATCGTGAACTGGACCATGGAGTACGATCCTTCGCGCCTGGTCAACCCCGCCAGCGGCGGCAACCACCGTCCCTGCGGCCACATGCTCGACCTGCACAACTACCCGGGTCCCGCCATGAAACTCTTCGACCCGCAGCGCGTGAACGTGCTGGGCGAATACGGCGGCATCGGGCTGCCCATGGAGGGACACCTCTGGTGGAACAAGCGCAACTGGGGCTACGTGCAGTTCAAGACCCCGGAGGAGGTGAC
>ENA-UEYG01002471-UEYG01002471.1-human-gut-metagenome-genome-assembly--contig:-NODE-2471-length-11704-cov-3.662166_pt1 | contig 11704 bp, 8 predicted proteins | sample MGYA00242933_ERZ507934 | MGnify/ENA primary metagenome ERZ507934 (study PRJEB26167, sample SAMN06115527) | human gut metagenome | host: Homo sapiens | place: China:Zejiang | collected 2015-11-10... | reverse complement strand
ACATTTTGCTTGATAAAATTCTGTAAACGCTGAATTAAGTATAGCATAATTTGCTTCTATGCTCAAGCATGCAATTGAAATGCAAAAATGCAAAACAATATGTATTATGTTTTTAATCAAAACCTTCAAGAACTTGCTCCTTTTTTGTAAGCTTGCGCGCGAGATAATTGCATTCAAAGAAGCATTCGTGTATAATGAAAGTTATGATTAGCAGGTGAGTAAAGGAGTATATATCATGGGAATAAGCTATAAAAAATTATGGGTGTTACTTATTGACCGCGACATCAAGAAGTCCTTATTTCGGAAAGAACTTAACCTTTCGTCCGGGACTTGGACGAAGCTGAATAAGGGGGAGGAAGTGTCCCTCTCTATTTTGCTGCGCATTTGTGATTGCTTGAACTGTGACATCGGAGATATATGTGAGGCTGTGCGAACGGAAAAGTCCTGATTATTGGACGCATATGGTTGTGAAATAGAGCGTAGTCTGGGCTACTTAAAGAAAAGTGAGGTAAACGGCAAATGGCTAATAAGCAGATAATAGATGCAATGTGGGACGATTCACCTGTCGATGTTTCCACCGAAGTAAACTTTATCTGGTCCATCGCAAACAAACTGCGTGGACCGTACCGCAGCGACAAGTACAAGGATGTCATCATTCCGATGACGATCATCCGCCGCTTTGAGTGTGCTCTTGCGCCCACCAAGCAGAAAGTCGTTGAGCAGTTCAAAGCAAACCCGAATTTCCCGGCAAAGGCGATGTATCGCATTGCCGGCTTCCAGTTTTATAACACCAGTGAATTTGACCTTGCAGAGCTTGTAAATGACGCAGACCATATTGCCGCCAATTTTAAGAGCTATCTGCAGGGATTTTCCGCAAATGTGTTGGAAATCTTGATGTCCAAGGAGCGCGGTCTGAACTTTGGCGAAGAAATCGACAAGATGGACAAGAATAACCGGCTGCTCTCTGTCATCAAAGCGTTCTCCGAACTTGACCTTGATCCTCGTACCATCGACAATGTGAAGATGGGATATATTTTCGAGGAACTGATCCGTAAGTTCTCTGAAAATGCCGAAGCCGGCGACCACTACACCGGCCGTGACATCATTAAGCTGATGGTCAATATTCTGCTTGCAGAAGGTTGTGACGATATCTTTGATGACGGCAAGGTCATCACCATATTGGATCAGGCCTGCGGCACGGGCGGTATGCTTTCCACCGGCTATAATTTCATCAAGCGTTATAACCCCTCTGCCGATGTGCGGCTGTTCGGGCAGGAGATCAACCCGGAGTCTTACGCCATGTGCCTTGCCGAGATGCTCATCAAGGGGCAGAACGCCGAAAATATCTGCTATCAGGACACCATGAAAGCCGACCGTTTTAAGGGCACGAAGATGCGCTTCGTGCTGGAAAATCCGCCGTTTGGCACCGCCTGGGGCGGCAAGGATGCTGCCGAAGGTGTCGAGGATGCCGTCAACGCAGAATATCAGAAGGGCTTCGATGGTCGTTGGGGTGCAGGCCTGCCCGGTTCCGGCGATATGCAGATGTTGTTCCTCCAGTCTGCTATTGACAAGATGGACGACAACTTCGGTCGTGCTGCGATTATCGAAAACGGCAGCCCGCTCTTTTCCGGCGGAACGGCTTCCGGCGAGAGTCAGATTCGCCGCTGGATGTTGGAAAGCGATTTGATCGAAGCCATCATTGCGCTGCCTACAGACCTGTTTTACAACACCGGCATCGCTACATACATTTGGGTTCTCTCCAAGAATAAGCGTCCGGAACGCAAGGGCAAAATTCAGCTGATTGACGCTTCGACTTTCTTCAAAAAGCTGCGCAAAGCCTTGGGCGACAAGAAAAACGAGATTTCCCCCGAAAATCGCAGTGCCGTTACCAAGCTGTATGCGGACTTCGCAGAAAACGAATATTGCAAAATCTATCGAAACGAGGAGTTCATTTATCGCGAGTACACGGTGATGCAGCCCCTTCAGCGCAGCTATGCCATTACGGAGGAACGCATTGAAACCATGCTTTCCAAGGGTTCACTCTCCTCTCTGTATGACCAGTCCAAGGTGGACGAACTGGAAAACGCCGAAGAACTGACCGGCAAAGACCAGAAAAAGCTGGAGGCTTACCGGGCAAATCAGCCTATCTATGAGGCTATCATCGCCGCACTGAATGCAGCTGTTTCCGAACATACCTATAATTCCCCGGCGGCATTCATGCCGGTGCTGACCAAGGCACTCTCCACTGTGACTGCCGATAAAAAGCTGCTGGAAAAGATTGCGGACGGACTTTCCGTCATGGACAAGAATGCCGAGATTCAGTGTGACCGCAAGGGTAATATCCTCTACGACAAAGAAACCAAGGACACCGAACTGGTGAAATGGGAAGAAAGCATTGAGGATTATATGGCAAGAGAGGTTCTGCCGCACATCCCGGATGCCGCCGCATTCTTCGAGGAGAACCTCGGTGCAAAGAAGCCTGTTATCAAAACCGGAGCGGAGATCCCGTTCACACGGTATTTCTATAAGTATCAGCCTTCCACGCCGAGCGAAGAACTTGAGACCAGATTTAAGAAATTGGAACTTTCCGTGACTGAGCGTGTGGCAAAATTATTCGAGTAAAGGAGGCCTGCGAGGGTGTTTAAGCTCATATTCGAAATACTGACCGACCCTTTGGGGCTCCCTATAGAATGGTACTGGGAGTATCTGATTTTGACTGTAATCGGTGCCGTTGCATACGCTGTTGCGTACCGTTGTGTAGGCGATATGTACAGCGGCGGGATGATTGACGGCAGCACCAGCGGCTCTTTCTTTCATTGGCTCATTCGCCTGATTCTGTTTGTTGTTCTGTGGGCAGTTACCTACGGAATCATTGCAGTAGTAAAATGGCTGACGGATAATTGGGTGCTGGTTTTGTGTATCATGGGTGGAGTTGTCGCTGTTGTGGGTATCGCCGCAGTTATTGCAATAATCATCCGCAAACGCAAAAATAAAGCGGGATTGGAGGTATCAACTGATGAGAGCAACTAAAGATAGTGGAATCTCATGGTTGGGCGAATACCCTTCCGATTGGGAACTTAAGAAAATCAAATACTGCTTACAAGAACGGGTTGAGAAAAATAATCCCGTAAGAACGACCGAGATACTTTCTCTAACTGCCAAGCAGGGCGTTATTCCATATGACCAAAAAGAGGGTGGCGGCAACAAGCCAAAGGAAGACGTTAGTGCATATAGGCTGGCTTATACCGGCGACATTGTGATGAACAGTATGAATATTTTGTCCGGCTCTGTAGGCTTGTCACAGTACTTTGGGTGTGTCAGCCCTGTTTACTATATGCTACGTCCCTGGAAAGTAACAGAAGATGTGAGATATTATAACTACACCTTCCAAACGACGATGTTTCAGCGCAGCCTGTTTGGACTCGGCAATGGCATCCTCATAAAAGAATCTGGTAATGGAAAATTAAACACAATTCGAATGCGTATACCGATGGATAAGTTTGGCGAACTTTTCATTCCTGTTGCTCCAATTGATGAGCAACAGCTCATCGCCGATTTTCTTGATGCTAAATGTGCCGAGATTGATGCGCTGGTCGCCGATATCCAGTCCCAGATCGACACGCTGGAGCAGTACAAGCGGTCTGTCATCACCGAAACCGTCACAAAGGGACTGAACCCGGATGCGGAGATGAAGGACAGCGGGGTTCAGTGGATTGGCGATACGCCAGCTCACTGGGGCGTTATCCGTGGCAAGTACATTCTTCGCTATATGCAGAAGCCCGTGCGTGAGAATGACGGTGTAATCACTTGTTTCCGTGATGGTGAGGTCACTCTCAGAAGCAATCGCCGTGAGGACGGATTTACAATGTCCGACAAGGAAATCGGATATCAAGGCATCGATGTTGGCGACTTGGTTGTTCACGGTATGGACGGCTTTGCTGGTGCTATCGGCATCTCTGATTCACGCGGTAAGGCTTCTCCGGTGCTCAATGTGCTGGATACCGACCAATGCAAGCGGTACATCATGTATTATCTTCGCAGTATGGCTTATAGTGATGTGTTTCTTGCTTTGGCGACCGGAATTCGTGTGCGTTCCTGTGACCTTCGGTGGAACAAGTTGGCGGAGCTTTCCTATCCGGTACCGCCGCTGGATGAGCAGAATGCCATCGTAAAGCACATTGATTCAGTACTTTCAAAAGCAGATGCTGTTATCGCTGATAAAAAAGCACAGCTTGCAACACTCGACGAATACATAAAATCTCTGATTTTCGAGTATGTAACCGGCAAGAAGGAGGTGCCTTGCATTGATTAATATGGGTGGTTGGTATTGGTACCTTTCCGGTGAGGAGGAAAAGTTGGATCGTCATAAATGCGGGAAATGGATGTACTTCTTTGATGATCAGTCTTTTGCACAGAAGATTTGTGAAAAGGCCATTCGAGAAGGCGTTTGCTATGAGTGTAAGTGTACCGATATGGCAGAGCAGGTGGTTCCCACTGGTGTTATCTGCTTTTACCTTAATGGGGATGATATTGCAAATCATAAGCGCGTACTTCAATTTATGATGGATAACGATCTGATCCGTAAGACCAAAGCGGGTAAATACTACAACATCAGTTTCAAATTTGACGATCAGACTCGTGCTGGTGAGTATGGATCAGATTTTGAAGGAAAGATTAAGTTGGAGGCATTTATAGACTTAGCAACCGGGAAATGGATACAAGGAGGATGAAAATGAATAATATTCTGACCGAAAAAGAATATCAGCATTTCATCATGGACAGGCTTTCGCAAGACAACAGTTACGTTGTCCGCAAGGCGACAAGCTATGACCGTCTCTTTGCTATGGACCGGGAGCTGCTGTTTCAGTTTCTGAACGACACCCAGCCCGATGAAATGGCGGCGCTCCGCAAAATCTACAAAGCTGACCTTGAGGATACTCTCGTCAGCTTTATCAATGCTGAAACCACAAAGGCCCGTGGCAGCTTGCTGGATGTTCTGAAACACGGCATCGAGATTTCCAACATGAAGCTGGAACTGATGTACACGAAACCGGCGACTACCTTTAACCAGGAGTTGCTGGCGAAGTATGAGAAAAACATTTTCTCCGTTATGGAGGAAGTCTGGGCAAGCAATGATGAGAGGGTTGACTTGGTCATTTTCCTGAACGGCATTGCCATCATGTCCTTTGAACTGAAATGTAATGCCGCAGGTCAGTCCTATCAGGACGCTATCTATCAGTACCGTGTTGACCGTGATCCGAAGACCCGGCTGTTTTGGTTCAAAGCCGGGTGCCTTGTTAACTTTGCAATGGATTTGGAGCAGGTCTATATGACCACCAAGCTTGCCGGGAACTCTACCTTCTTCCTGCCCTTCAACATGGGCAACGGCGAAGGCGTCAATGCCGGTGCGGGTAACCCCACCTTCAAGGACAAATACAGCGTCTCCTATATGTGGGAGGACATTCTGAAAAAGGACACTGTCCTCGACCTCATCAGCAAGTTCATCTTCATTGAAACCAAGGAAAGCAAGGACGAGCTGACAGGGAAAACGAAAAAGTCTGAAAATGTCATATTTCCTCGGTATCATCAGCTCGATGTAATCCGCAAGCTGCTGGCAGATGTGCGTGAGAATAGCTCTACGCAGAATTATCTGATCCAGCACAGCGCAGGCTCCGGCAAAACGAACTCTATCGCATGGCTGGCGCACCGCCTCACTTCACTGCACGATGCAGATAATAAAATTATTTTTGATAATGTCGTCATCGTCACCGACCGTGTTGTCGTTGACCGTCAGCTTCAGAAGGCCATTATGGGCATGGAGCACAAAGCCGGACTTATCCGTGTGATGGACGATAAATGCAACTCCGCCGACCTTGCAATTGCCCTGAACGGCAATACGAAGATTATTGCTACTACGATTCAAAAATTCCCATACATCGTGGATAGCGTTGCGGGGCTGAAAGACAAGCGGTTCGCCGTTATTATCGACGAGGCACATTCTTCTACTGCCGGTAAAGATATGGCGGCGGTCACCATGTCGCTGGGCTCCGGCGAGCAGGAAAACGGCGATGTCGAAGACATGATTACGGACGAGATCCGTCGCAACGGCAAACAAGCCAATGTTTCCATGTTTGCGTTCACCGCTACACCCAAGCCCACAACGATTCAGTTGTTCGGTCGACTGAACACCAAGGGACAGCGAGAGGCGTTTCACATCTACTCCATGAAACAGGCCGTCGAGGAAGGATTTATTCTGGATGTGCTCCAGAACTACACCACTTACGACACCTTCTATCAGCTGAACAAGGAGATTGAAGAAGATCCTCGCTGCAAGACCGCTGATGCAAAAAGGCAGATTGCCCGTTTTGTGGAGTTGCACGAAACAAACATTGCGCAGCGCGTGGAAGTCATCGTGGAGCATTTCCGTACCACGGTTATGCCGGAACTCGGCGGTATGGCAAAAGCAATGGTCATCACCGCTTCCCGGCAAGGTGCGGTCAAATACCGTCAGGCATTTGAGAATTACACTCAGAAAAAAGGCTACACCGATATCAAGGCATTGGTCGCTTTCTCTGGTAAGGTGAAGCTGCCGGACGATGACACCGAATACTCCGAGGTTTCCATGAACGGCTTCCCGGAGGATCGGCTGACAAAGGAATTTGACGGGGATGACTATCAGGTGCTGCTGGTTGCCAATAAGTATCAGACTGGATTCGATCAACCGAAGCTCTGCGCTATGTATGTTCTCAAGAAACTGAAGGGCGTTTCCGCCGTCCAGACGCTTTCTCGCTTGAACCGTATCTGCCCACCGTTTGAGAAGAAAACCTTTGTGCTGGACTTTGTGAATACATATGAGGACATCAAGGCAGCGTTCGCACCGTATTATACGACCACCTTGCTTTCCACCTCCGTAACGCCGACGGCGATCTACGATTTGGAGGCACAGATCGATGCGTATACTGTTCTTGACCCTGATGATATTGAAAAAGCCAACGAACTGCTCTACAAGGGGAATATCTCCTCCAAGGATAAGCAGAAGCTGACTTTCTACTTCAAGCGGGCAAAGAATAGGATTGAGCAATACGAACTAATCAAACAGCATGAGATCGTGTCCATGATGCGCCATTTCGTCCGGTTTTATGAGTTTCTGCTGCAGGTGTCCTGTTTCGAGGATACCGACCTGCACAAGAAATATAACTTCATCACTTATTTGCTGGCTTACATCAATATCAAGCATCCGGGCGGCGGATATAATCTGGACGGTAAAATCAAGGCCACCAATTTTGTTCAGAAAAAGGCGGAGGAACATACGACTCCAAACCTTGTCGCACAACCTGTGGTAAAGCTGCCGAAGGAAGAACGGCTTTCCCAGATCATCGCTGAAATCAACAGCCGCACAGGAAAAGCCTATGATAACGATGTAGCAGTCAAGGCTATGCTGCAGATTCGGGATATTCTGCTGAAGTCCGACAAGCTGAAAACCAGCGCGCGGAATAATACCGTCAAAGATTTTGAGTTTTCGTATTTTGATGACATTGACGATGCACTGATTGAGGGCTTGGAGCAGAACCAGGACTTCTTCTCGCTTCTTCTCAGCAACGATGAGATCAAGCGACAGGTCCTTGGTATCTTTACAGACGAGATTTATAAAAGCCTGAGAGAGGCATAAAGGGGTAGCATCATGTTTGACCAATTTCGATTGAAAGATGTACTGGCGCACTACAAGCAGAATTTTGTCTCCACGCAGTGGGGCAACGAAAAATACAAATGGGAAGCTGTGAAATGGTTTCAGGACAATTGGGATGTAAACGCTCAGAATTTCCCTGAAATGCTGAATCGCTCCCTTGACAAGACCTTTAATCTGCTGGCTTCCAGTAACAACTTCCCGAAGGGTATGATTGTTGGCTTTGCCAAAGCCGCTCCGGAAGAGGTCCGAGCAATGTTTATTGCCTTGTTCGACGAGAGCAAGGATGTGTATGAGCGCATGAATGCGTTTAAATTGCAGTCCTCTATTCTACTTGAGAAATACGGAAACGGTGCTGCGCAGCATTACCAGTATGAGAACGCTATCAGTACCTATCTCTGGCTGCGTTATCCGGATAAGTATTACATCTACAAGTTCGGTGAAGTAAAAACCGTCGCAAATGAGCTTGAGGCAGAATACCATTTCAAGAAAGGCGCCTATGCCGATAACATTCGAAACTTTCTGAAGCTCTACGATGAAATCAGCCTTGTTCTCAAAGAGGATACGGAACTCGTTAATCTGTTTCAGTCGCAGCTGACGGGCACCTGCTATCCCGACCCTGAACTCAAAACGCTGACCATCGATGTAGGATTTTATATCAGTAGATTCTACGCGCAGAAGGATTCAGAAGTTCAAGTGGAGAGCGGATGGTTTCCGGCAACCTACACGCCGGGCTTCTCTGAGGGCGATTGGATGAAGCTACTGGGTGATCTCGAAATATTCACCACTGCCAGTCTTGAAATCATGAAGCGCATGAAAGATTACGGCGGTCAGGCTACCTGCACACAGCTTGCTGTAAAATACGGCGAATCTAAAAATTTTTACAGCGCCGGATCGTCTGCACTTGCCAAAAGAATTGCAGATAAAACTGGCTGCCCGGTTATGGAAGAGGATACGGAAAACTCGAAGTGGTGGCCGATTCTTTATGTGGGACGCTATGCGTCAAAAGAGGAACAAGGCTCCTACACCTGGAGACTTCGTGACGAGCTGTCCGCCGCCTTGGATAAGGTTGATCTGTCGGGAATTGAACTGTATGTGAAGGCGGCTCCCGGAGGAGAAGGCCATGGCTATTGGTGGCTGAATGCGAATCCGAAAATTTGGAGCTTTTCCGACATTGCTGTCGGAGCGGTGCAATCCTACACACTCTACAATGAAAACGGAAACAAACGCCGTATTTTTCAGAACTTCCTGGATGCGAAAGCTGGTGACATGATAATCGGCTATGAATCTAACCCGGTAAAGCAGATTGTAGCAATCGGCCGTGTCAGTGCAGAACAGGACGGTGAAAAGTTATTTTTCGAAAAAGTGGAAGGCTTGACTTCTCCCATTGACTATGCAACGCTAAAAGGGTGTCCTGAACTGGAACGCATGGAATATTTCCAAAATCCGCAGGGCAGCCTGTTCAAGCTTACAAGGGGCGAATATGACTTCATCCTCGATATGATTCGTGAAGAAAATCCTGTTACCGCAGAAACTTCTATTGACGCTTACACAAAGAGCGATTTTCTGGATGAAGTATATATGGCTGAAAAACGCTATGAAAACCTTGTGGCAGTGCTCCGTAACAAGAAGAACATCATTCTGCAGGGTGCTCCCGGCGTTGGCAAAACCTTCGCCGCAAGGCGTTTGGCATGGTCTATGATGGGAGAAAAGGATGATAGTCGCATTGAGTTCGTCCAATTCCATCAGAATTACTCTTACGAGGATTTCATGATGGGCTATAAGCCGGTCGAGGATGGTTTCGAGCTGAAGTATGGTATTTTCTATCGCTTCTGCCAGAAGGCCGCCAACCAGCCGGACAAGGAGTTCTTCTTCATCATCGACGAAATCAACCGTGGCAATATGAGTAAAATCTTCGGTGAGTTGCTTATGCTGATCGAGAAGGACTACAGAGGCACAAAGGCGACTCTCGCTTATAACGGGCTCTCATTCTCCGTTCCGAAGAACCTCTACATCATCGGCATGATGAACACTGCGGACCGAAGCCTTGCCATGATCGACTATGCGCTCCGTCGCCGCTTCAGCTTCTTTGAGGTGGAACCGGGCTTCGATTCCGAGGGCTTCATCCATTACCAGAACAGCCTGAACAACGAGACGCTGAACGAACTCGTTAATAAGGTGAAAGACCTGAACCGTGAAATCTCTCTTGATAAGTCGTTGGGTAAGGGCTTCTGCATCGGCCACAGCTATTTCTGCGGCAGGGATGTTTGCACCGAGGAGTGGCTGCACTCCATCGTTGACTACGACATTCTTCCGATGCTCAGCGAGTATTGGTTCGACGACGCCAACAGGCTCCAGCGTTGGGAGAACATTCTGCAAGGTGTGTTTCAATGATTAAGGATAAGAGCATCTTCATAAAAAACATATACTATATGCTTTCGTATGCCTTCACGACTCTGAATCAAGGCGGTTATGAGGATGTTGCTACCGAAGAGTTCGAGAACATGCATAACCTCTTCGCTGCGATTCTGGCGAAGGGCATCAGCAGACAGTTGAAGCAGGGCCTGTACCGGGAGTATTTGAACCGTAAAGAGGATGTTGCGGTAGTCCGTGGCAAGATCGATATGCCGGGGACCATTCAGAACCGCCTTGCCAGAAAGCGGGTGCTGACCTGCGAGTACGACGAGCTTTCTGAAAACAATCTCCTGAATCAGATACTGAAAACGACCGTTATGCTTCTGCTCCGGCACACGAGGGTGGATCAGGAGTACAAAAGCGATCTGAAAAAGGAAATGCTGTTCTTCTCGAATGTTGACACAATCGATCCCACCACGATCCGCTGGTCAGCTATTCGGTTCCAGAGGAACAACAATACCTATCGTATGCTCATCAGTCTCTGCCAGCTCATTCTGGAAGGAATGCTTCTGACCACAGACTCCGGAGAATACAAGCTGGCCTCCTTTGTGGATGAACAGCGCATGAACCGTCTTTACGAGAAATTCATCCTCGAATACTACGCCAAGGAGTGTCCGCAGGTGACGGCGACGGCCTCGCAGATCCCGTGGGCCTTGGATGATGGTATCGGGACGATGCTGCCGGTAATGCAGAGTGACATCATGCTCACCAGAGGCAGCGAGGTGCTTATCATCGACGCCAAGTATTACACGCATACCACTCAGACTCAGTACGACGTCCACACGCTTCATTCCGGCAATCTGTATCAGATCTTTACCTACGTCAAGAACAAGGATACAGAGTTCGGGGACCAGCCCCACAAGGTTTCCGGCATGCTCCTTTATGCCGCAACGGATGAGGCCATTCAGCCGGACAACAGCTACCAGATGAGTGGCAACAAGATCAGTGTGAAGGCGCTTGATTTGAACCGGGATTTCTCGGAGATTGCCGCACAGCTCAATGCCATAGTCATAGAGCATTTTGCATGATTAAAATCCAAGTGTAAAGAGGTGAAACACCGTGATTGACTCAAATGAATACAAGGATCAGGAAAACAAAGAATCTGACACTGCTCTTGTTCCTTCTGAACTACATATTCTTGTAACTGACGCAGATACGAACGGATATGAAATATCAAAAATGAGTGATTTCATGGGCTTATATGCTCAACAGTTAACACGATCTTTGGCAGATAGTCCGTTTGTTGAAGTGGTTTCAAATATTCCTGTTGCAGACCTTGGAATAATAAATGATGTTGTTCAACATGCAGCTGTTGTTGCCAGAGGAAACATCACCCTTGTTCCTGATTTTGATAGCCTGCCAGCAGGGATAAAAGAAAAGCTCAAACAGGGTCTATACTCTATAGGAGACTCAAAACAAGTGGATGGTAACCTTCGTGCGGTAATCGTTGATAAAAATGGGGTTCGTGTCAAAGATATCACACTTAAAAAAGTGATTAATAATCCCGGAACTCTCGAAACCACTCGAAGCATTGCTAATCAAATGCAAATGAAGCAAATTCAAGACACGCTAAAAGGCATCCAAGAAATGCAGAGTTATCAGTTA
>ENA-UEYG01002460-UEYG01002460.1-human-gut-metagenome-genome-assembly--contig:-NODE-2460-length-11735-cov-3.049751_pt1 | contig 11735 bp, 9 predicted proteins | sample MGYA00242933_ERZ507934 | MGnify/ENA primary metagenome ERZ507934 (study PRJEB26167, sample SAMN06115527) | human gut metagenome | host: Homo sapiens | place: China:Zejiang | collected 2015-11-10... | reverse complement strand
ATCGAGAAAGGCAAGGCCAGCGGCGAGTTGTCTCCCTCGCTTGACAACGAGGCGGCGGCAACGCTGTTCATTGGCACGATCCAGGGCTTGGTCATGCAATCGCTATTGGCGGGTGATGTGGGACGTATGCACCGCGATGCGCCGCGCGTCTTTGCAATTTATCGGCGTGGCATAGGGAGTGCGGAATGAAAAAGTTACCCTTGCAAGGCCGCACCCTGGCGCTGCTTGCCGTCATCATTCCTTTGCTGGTGCTTTTTATTTTTGTCGGTCTGCGATCAGGGCCGCTCGCCCCGGTCGCTGTGACGGTGGCAAGCGTGGAATCACGGACTATCACACCGGCGCTGTTCGGCATCGGCACGGTGGGGGCGCGCTACACCTACAAGATCGGGCCGACGTTTGCCGGGCGCGTCAAACGCCTGGAGGTGCATGTAGGCGACCAGGTCAAGGCCGGACAGGTGCTCGGCGAGATGGAACCGGTCGACCTCGATGATCGGGTGCGCTCACAGGAGTCGGCATTCAAGCGTGCGGAAGCGGCTTTGCGCGAGGCAGAAGCCCGGCAAGCCTACGCGCAAACCCAGGCGCGCCGCTACGAGCAATTGTTTGCGGTGCGCTCGACCAGCGAGGAAATCGTCACCACCAAGCGGCAGGAACTGCAGATCGCCGATGCCGCCTTATCTGCCGCTCGGGAAGATATTGTCCGGGCACGCTCCGACCGCGAAGGACTCGTCGCGCAGCGGAGCAATCTGCGCCTGATCGCGCCGGTCGACGGTGTAGTCGCCGTGCGCGATGCCGATCCCGGCACGACCATCGTCGCGGGCCAGGCCGTGGTGGAAGTGATCGACCCCAAGAGTTTGTGGATCAATGCGCGCTTCGACCAGATCAGCGCATCGGGGCTGGCTGAGGGGTTGCCGACTCTTATCGTCCTGCGTTCGCGTGGTGGCCAGACCTTGAAAGGTCGCGTGCTGCGGGTGGAACCCAAGGCCGACGCGGTAACCGAGGAAACGCTTGCCAAGGTGATATTCGATAACAAACCAGAACCTTTGCCACCGGTGGGTGAACTGGCCGAAGTCACGGTTGACTTGCCGGCGCTCCCGGCCGCTCCACTGATCCCCAACGCTTCCGTCCAGCGTGAGGGCGACAAAGTTGGTGTCTGGCAAATCGTGGATGGTGATCTGCATTTCTCCCCGGTCAAGCTCGGCACTTCCGAGCTCAATGGTTACGTGCAGGTGCGCGAAGGGCTCAAGAATGGGGACCAGGTTGTGACCTATAGCGAAAAGGCACTGACGGCGCGCAGCCGCATCCATGTGGTCGACCATATCCCAGGAGTGTCACGATGATCAGCCTGGCCGGCCGCGACATTCTCCATGCCTGGGGGAAATTCGTCTTCACCGGCATCGGTCTGGGTCTGCTGATCGGCGTCACCCTAGTCATGGCTGGGGTGTACCGAGGCATGGTGGACGACGGCAAGGCGTTGCTCGACAACAGTGGCGCTGACCTTTGGGTGGTGCAAAAGGATACTCTGGGTCCTTATGCGGAGTCGTCCAGCCTCAACGATGACGTGTATCGCGCCATTCTCGCCATGCCGGGAGTCTCACAAGCAGCGAACGCGACCTACCTGACCATGCAGGTACGCAAGGGCGAGAGTGATGTACGCACCATGGTGGTCGGCATCGCGCCCGGTGCGTTGGGGGCTACACCCGGATGGCCTCCTTATCTCGTCGCTGGACGCCAGATCACGCGCGGTCACTACGAGGCTGTGGCCGACATCGCCACCGGCTTCAAACTGGGAGATCGCCTTGCCATTCGCCGCAATCATTACACCGTCGTGGGGCTGACACGGCGCATGGTGTCGTCCAGCGGCGACCCGATGGTATTCATTCCGCTCAAAGATGCCCAAGAGGCCCAGTTCCTCAAGGACAACGATGCCATCTGGCAAAGCCGGCGTCGCACCGAAGCCAACCCGGTCTTCAATCGACCCGGTGATCCAGGTTTGCTGGATGCCGTGATTGCTTCACAGAGCAGCAACGCGTTCGTCAATGCCGTGCTGGTTACGCTAACACCCGGCCATGCGCCGGACGAGGTGGCCGAATCCATCCAGCGCTGGAAGCGTTTGACGGTCTACACCCGGGCACAGATGGAAGACATCCTCGTAGGTAAGCTGATCGCCACCTCGGCCAAGCAGATCGGCATGTTCCTGGTGATTCTGGCCATCGTTAGCGCGGCCATCGTTGCCTTCATCATCTATTCGCTGACGATGGACAAAATCCGTGAGATCGCAGTGTTGAAGCTCATCGGCACACGCAACCGAACCATCGCCGCGATGATCATGCAGCAGGCGCTCGCCCTGGGCGTGATTGGCTTCGTGGTCGGCAAGATCACAGCCACCTTTTCAGCACCGGCTTTTCCAAAATATGTCCTGCTCACGCCAATGGATTCGGTCGCCGGTTTTTTTGCCGTGCTCGTGATCTGCGTTCTAGCTAGCCTCGTCGCCATTCGCATGGCACCCAAGGTCGATCCGGCCGAAGCCATTGGAGGTTGAGATGAGTGGCAAAGGGATCCACATCGAAAGTTTAAGCAAGCGGTATGGCGATGGTGACACCGCTGTCTTTGCCTTGAGAGACGTGAATATGCATGTTGCGCCTGGTGAAGTGGTGGGACTGATCGGCCCTTCCGGGTCCGGCAAGAGCACGCTGCTCAAGTGTCTGGGTGCGGTGATCGAACCGACCGCCGGTCGCATGACGCTGGGCGATGAAGTGATCTACGCCGATGGCTGGAAAGTCCGCGACCTGCGCGCCTTACGGCGTGACAAGATCGGTTTCGTTTTCCAGGCGCCGTACCTGATTCCGTTTCTCGATGTCACCGACAACGTGGCGCTTCTGCCGATGCTTGCAGGCGTCGCGAATGGAGAGTCGCGCGCGAAGGCACTGGAATTGCTCACAGCGCTTGATGTGCAACACCGAGCTCGCGCAATGCCCTCGCAACTCTCCGGTGGCGAGCAGCAACGGGTCGCCATCGCGCGCGGACTGGTCAATCGTCCGCCGGTGATCCTAGCCGATGAACCCACTGCGCCGCTGGATTCCGAGCGCGCCATGGCTGTGGTCCGCATCCTCAACGACATGGCCCGCAAGTTCGAGACCGCCATCATCGTCGTCACCCATGACGAAAAAATTATCCCGACCTTCAAGCGTATCTACCACATTCGCGACGGCGTGACCCATGAGGAAGCTGGCGAAGGGCGGGAGTTCGAATGAGAGAACGATTGAATTACAGGAGAATTTCATGACCCACCGCAAACACAGCCACGCATTTGGAACTATTACCCTGACCGTTACGGCCTGCCTGCTTTTATGGGGTATTCAGTTGCCAGCTTGGGCTGGTGACGCTACCCAGGCTGAACCACTGGCGCTACGCAAGATCATGCAGGAACTCGGGCGCAACATGCAGGCTATTACCGGTGCGATTTCGCAGGAGGAATGGGTTAAGGTCGTTCAGCTCGCCCCAAAAGTTGCGGCACACCCCGAGCCACCGCTTACTGAAAAAATGCGCATCCTTGCTTACCTCGGCGCTGATGCGACCAAGTTCAGAAACTTTGACGCGCAGACTCACGAGGCGGCGTTGGCCATGAAGCTGGCTGCTGCGAGCAGTGACGGCAAGGCGGTGATCCAATCATTCGCCCACGTGCAGGAAAGCTGCTTGGGCTGCCACCAAGCTTTCCGTAAACCTTTCGTGGAGCATTTTTATGGAGCCCGCTAAAACATGCCAGCGCTCCATCAGCCTCGAAAGACGGCTTGCGGCAACTTACCTGGTAGCTGGTCTGATCACCGCCGGTCTGGCCGGCTGCGCCGCTGGCCCTGATTTTAAGCGTCCCACCGCACCCGATGTGGCTCGCTACACTGCAATACCAGTGGCTGATAGAACCGCGTCCGCTCCCACGCAGTTCGGCGAAACACAACGTCTAGTCGAAGGGCTTCCGATCGAAACGCAATGGTGGCAAAGCTTGGGTTCATCCGCACTCGACGGACTGATAAACGAAGCTTTCCATGTCAGCCCGACGCTGGCGAGCATCAGCGCCAATTTGCGACACGCGCGGGAGCTTCTTGCCGCACAGGCGGGCTCGACGCAATATCCACAGGTAGATGTCGCACTGGGATCTCAGCGCCAGCAAATGAGTCCCAGCAGCCAAGGGTTGAGCGGAGACGCACGTCAATTCAGCCTCTACAACGCCAGCGTTGGCGTGCATTACAACCTCGATCTGGCTGGCGGCAACCGGCGCGCACTCGAAGCCTTGGCTGCTCGCGCCGACTACCGTCGCTTCGAACTGAATGCTGCGCGCCTGGCCCTTGCCGGCAACATGGCAACCGCTGCCATTAACCGAGCACGCCTCGCCGCGCAACTAGAAGCCACTACTGCCATTTTGCGCGTGCAGGATGAGCAACTGCGCCTAGCCCATGAACGCGTGCGTATCGGTCAGGCCTCACCTGATGAAGCGTTGAGCCTACAAGCTCAGGCGGAGCAAACGCGGGCAGAACTGCATGCGCTGCGTAAACAACTGCAACAAACCGAACATCTACTGGCGGAGCTAGCCGGTCGTGCCCCAGGCACGGGTGGCATCCCGGCCTTCACTCTGGCCGATTTCACTCTGCCCGTCGAAATGCCGCTCGTCGTGCCCTCAGAACTGGTGCGCCGCCGACCGGATATCCAGGCGTCAGAGGCGCTGTTGCATGCGGCCAATGCAGACTATGGTGTGGCTGTCGCCAAGCTCTATCCACAGATCAACTTGAGCGCCAACCTTGGCTCTCAAGCGCTGACCACCGGTGCCCTGTTCGGTGGCGGTTCGGCAGTGTGGGGCTTGGTTGCGCAGCTCACCCAGCCTCTTTTTAATCCAGGGCTACCCGCTGAAAAAAGAGCGGCGCTCGCCGCTTTTGATGCCGCCGCAGCCAATTACCAGAGCGTCGTATTGGAGTCTTTGCGTAACGTCGCCGACACCCTGCGCGCGGTGGAAAGCGATGCACAAACTTTGACTGCCCTCGCTGCCGCTGATATGGCTGCACAGGCCTCCTTGCAGTCGGTCGAGCGGCAATACCGGCTGGGCGCGGCCAGCTACCTGCAACTGCTCATCGCGCAGCAACAGACACAGTCAATCCGGATCAATATGGTTGCGGCCCAGGCACAACGCCTAGTCGATAGTGTTGCTTTATATCAGGCCCTGGGAGGTGGTGTCAGTTAAGGCTATACCCTAACCTGATGTCAGATGTTGAGCACAAACAACGTCAGAATAGAGTATGAATTTATATTTATTGACACATTCCGCCAAGGGTAATAGATTTCATCCTGACATTTTTACCTTTGGAGGCATCTTGCAAGGTCAACGTATCGGCTACGTCCGCGTCAGCAGCTTCGACCAGAATCCTGATCGACAACTGGAACAAATAGAAGTCGGCAAGGTATTCACCGATAAGGCTTCAGGCAAGGACACACAACGTCCCGAACTTGAAAGGCTGCTGGTCTTCGTCCGCGAGGGCGACACCGTGGTGGTGCATAGCATGGACAGGTTGGCACGCAACCTTGATGACCTGCGCCGCATCGTCCAAGGGCTGACACAACGGGGCGTGCGCATGGAGTTCGTCAAAGAAGGGCTGACGTTTACCGGCGAGGACTCACCGATGGCCAATCTGATGCTGTCGGTCATGGGAGCCTTTGCTGAGTTCGAGCGCGCCCTGATCCGCGAACGTCAGCGCGAGGGAATCGTGCTGGCCAAGCAGCGCGGTGCCTACCGGGGACGAAAAAAATCGCTGAACAGCGAACAAATTGTCGAGTTGAAACGGCGAGTTGCGGCAGGCGACCAAAAAACCTTGGTGGCCCGTGACTTCGGCATCAGCCGCGAAACCTTGTACCAGTACCTGCGGGAAGACTGACCATGCCACGCCGCTCAATCCTGTCCGCCACCGAGCGCGAAAGTCTGCTGGCACTGCCAGATGCCAAAGACGAACTGATACGGCACTACACGTTCAACGAAACCGACCTGTCGGTGATCCGTCAGCGTCGCGGCGCCGCGAATCGATTGGGCTTCGCCGTGCAGCTTTGCTACTTGCGATTCCCTGGCATCTTCTTGGGCGTCGATGAACCTCCATTTCCGCCCCTGCTGCGCATGGTGGCCGCACAACTCAAGGTGCCGGTGGAAAGCTGGAACGATTACGGCCAGCGCGAGCAGACACGGCGGGAGCACTTGGTCGAGCTACAAACGGTGTTTGGATTCAAGCCCTTCACCATGAGTCACTACCGGCAAGCCGTGCATACATTGACCGAACTGGCCTTGCAAACAGACAAAGGCATTGTGCTGGCCAGCACCCTTATTGAAAACCTGCGGCGGCAGAGCATCATCCTACCCGCCATTAATGCCATCGAGCGCGCAAGCGCCGAGGCCATTACCCGTGCCAACCGGAGCATCCATGCGGCATTGGCCGATTCCTTGATACCTGTCCATCGCCAGCGCCTGGACGAACTGCTCAAGCGCAAGGATGGTAGCAAAATGACGTGGCTAGCGTGGCTGCGCCAATCGCCCGCCAAGCCGAACTCGCGCCACATGCTTGAACACATCGAACGCCTCAAAGCCTGGCAGGCGCTTGACCTACCTGCTGGCATCGAACGGCAGGTACACCAAAACCGCTTGCTCAAGATCGCCCGCGAGGGCGGCCAGATGACGCCCGCCGACCTGGCCAAGTTCGAGTCGCAGCGGCGTTACGCCACCTTGGTAGCACTGGCCATCGAGGGCATGTCCACCGTCACTGATGAAATCATCGACCTTCACGACCGCATCATCGGCAAGCTGTTCAATGCGGCCAAGAACAAGCATCAACAGCAGTTCCAGGCTTCCGGCAAGGCGATCAACGACAAGGTGCGGATGTATGGGCGCATCGGTCAGGTGCTGATTGAAGCCAAACAAAGCGGCGGCGATCCGTTCGCCGCCATCGAAGCGGTCATGCCATGGGACACCTTCGCCGCCAGCGTCACCGAGGCGCAAACGCTGGCGCGGCCTGCCGATTTTGATTTTTTGCACCATATCGGCGAGAGTTACGCCACGCTGCGCCGCTATGCGCCGCAGTTCCTGGACGTGCTCAAACTGCGCGCCGCGCCCACCGCCAAGGGTGTGCTCAATGCCATCGACGTGCTGCGCGGCATGAACAGCGACAGCGCGCGCAAGGTGCCCGCCGATGCGCCAACCGCATTCATCAAGCCGCGCTGGGCAAAGCTAGTTCTGACCGACGAGGGTATTGACCGGCGTTACTACGAGTTATGCGCCCTGTCGGAGCTGAAGAACGCACTGCGCTCTGGTGATGTTTGGGTGCAGGGTTCGCGCCAGTTCAAGGACTTCGACGAATACCTGGTGCCGATCGAGAAGTTCGCCACCCTGAAGCTGGCCAGCGAATTGCCACTGGCCGTGGCCACCGACTGCAACCAATATCTGCATGACCGACTGGAATTATTGGAGGCGCAACTCGCCACAGTCAACCGCATGGCGGCGACCAACGACTTACCGGACGCCATCATCACCACTGCATCGGGCCTGAAGATCACGCCGCTGGACGCAGCGGTGCCAGACGCCGCGCAAGCCTTGATTGACCAGTCGGCGATGTTGCTGCCGCACCTCAAGATCACCGAGTTGCTGATGGAGGTCGATGAATGGACGGGCTTTACGCGCCACTTCACACACCTGAAGACCGGCGACACGGCCAAGGACAAAACCTTGCTGATGACGACGATTCTGGCTGATGGTATCAATCTTGGGCTCACCAAGATGGCCGAGTCCTGCCCTGGCACCACCTACGCCAAGCTGTCTTGGCTGCAAGCCTGGCACGTTCGCGACGAAACCTATTCGACGGCGCTGGCCGAGCTGGTGAACGCACAGTTTCGACAACCCTTCGCCGGAAACTGGGGCGACGGCACCACGTCATCGTCGGACGGCCAGAACTTCCGAACCGGCAGCAAGGCAGAGAGCACCGGGCATATCAATCCGAAGTATGGAAGTAGCCCTGGGCGGACGTTCTATACCCATATCTCCGACCAATACGCGCCATTCAGCGCCAAGGTGGTCAACGTCGGCTTGCGCGACTCGACCTATGTGCTCGATGGCCTGCTGTACCACGAGTCTGACTTGCGTATCGAGGAACACTACACCGACACGGCGGGCTTCACCGAGCATGTGTTCGGCCTGATGCACTTTCTGGGATTCCGATTCGCGCCACGCATCCGCGACCTGGGCGACACCAAGCTGTTCATTCCCAAGGGCGATACTGCCTACGATGCACTCAAACCGATGATTAGCAGCGACAGGCTGAATATCAAGGCTATTCGCGCTCATTGGGATGAAATCCTACGGCTGGCCACTTCGATCAAGCAGGGCACGGTGACGGCCTCGCTGATGCTGCGCAAGCTCGGCAGCTATCCGCGCCAAAACGGCTTGGCCGTCGCCCTGCGCGAGCTGGGGCGCATCGAGCGCACGCTGTTCATTCTGGATTGGCTGCAAAACGTGGAGCTGCGCCGCCGCTTCCATGCGGGGCTGAATAAGGGCGAGGCGCGCAACGCGCTGGCCAGGGCGGTCTTCTTCTACCGATTGGGTGAAATCCGCGACCGCAGTTTTGAGCAGCAGCGCTACCGGGCCAGCGGCCTCAATCTGGTGACGGCGGCCATCGTGTTGTGGAACACGGTCTATCTGGAGCGTGCCACCAGTGCTTTGCATGCCCACGGCAAGGCGCTGGACGACACGTTGCTGCAATATCTGTCACCGCTGGGGTGGGAGCATATCAACCTGACCGGCGATTACCTATGGCGCAGCAGTGCCAAGGTCGGTGCGGGGAAGTTCAGGCCATTGCGACCGCTGCCACCGGCTTAGCGTGCTTTATTTTCCGTTTTCTGAGACGACCCCCACCTCGAAAGAGGTGCTGGCGACGGCGGTGAAATCGCCGAACTTACGCACCAGATCGCGCACCACAATGACGGGGTTGCCATCGGCGGTTTTGTTGGTCGTCACCTGAGGCACGGCTTGTGATGCCGCAGCCGTATCACCATCCTGATGCTGGCGCAGCAGCATCATGAAGGCGTCTTCAAGCTCTTCCTGGCGCGGTTTCACGGGCAAACCTTCGAGCAGCGCGTCGATCTTCGCCGTGTCCGCCTCCGGCTGGCGAATGAAACGCACCGCGCCACCGCTGGGCACGGCATCGACGATCAGGTCGCGGGCGTCGATCAACCTGGCCTGCAAATCGCGCGCGGGTATGTCCTTTTCTGACGGCGCAACGAAGGTCAGCCCGCGCACGCGCACGGCCAGTGCCTGCGGTGTGCCCCCGGTCAGCACTTTGCCCTGGTTCATCACAAACACCTGGGCACAGCGCTCTGCCTCGTCCATGTAGGCAGTGCTGACGATCACACTGAGCCGTTCGTCCTCGACCAGTTGCTGCACGATCTTCCACAGCTCACGCCGAGACAGCGGATCGACGCCGACGCTGGGCTCGTCCAGCAACAGCAGAGCCGGCGAACGTACCAGCGTGCAGGCGAGGCCCAGCTTCTGTTTCATGCCGCCCGACAACTTTCCGGCCAGGCGTGACGTGAATCGGGCCATGTCGGTCATTTCCAGCATGCGCGCAAAGCGTTTGCGGCGCACCTCGTGCGGTACACCGTGCAGATCGGCGTAGAGCTCGAGGTTCTCCTGCACGGTCAGGTCTTCATACAGACCGAAGCGCTGCGGCATGTAGCTGATGCGATCCTGCACCGCCTGCGGGTCTTGCGTCACGTCGATGCCCAGCACGCGTAATGTCCCCCCATCAGGCTTGAGTAGCCCGGCTATCATGCGCAACAACGTGGTCTTGCCGGCACCGTCCGGGCCGACCAGTGCGGTCAGCTCGCCCTGGCGTACCTGTAGCGATACACCATCGACCGCATACAGCGGCCCGCCACCCGGCGCCTCAAAAGTCTTGCGAAGGCCTCCGGCGGCGACGCTGACGTCAGCTTGTCCCCGGTTCATTGGGCGTCACCGTTGCTCAGTACGACGCTGGCTGGCTGGCCCAGACGCAACACGTTGTCCTTGTCTTCGACAATCACCCGCACCTCATAGACCAGACTGGTGCGCAGTTCCTCGGCCTGCACCGACTTGGGCGTGAATTCGGCTACCGAGGAGATGTAGCCGACCTTGCCGGCGACAGGTTTGTCCGGCGCACTGTCGGTGGTAACCCGTGCGCTCTGGCCGGGTTTGACCTTGCCAAGATCCGACTCGCTCACATACACCCGCACCCACTTCGGCTCAGTGATCGCCAGGGCGTACACCGGCTTTTGCGGAGTAGCCATGTCGCCGGGCTCCAGCAGGCGCGAACGCACCACGGCATCAGATGGTGAGACCAGTTGGCCCTGCGAAATCTGATGCTGTAACAGCGCCAATTGGGTCTCGGAGGCTTTCAGCTGTGCTTCAGCGGCGGCAATGTCTTCCTTGCGCGGGCCGATTTCGGTCAGACGCAAAGCCTCATGCTGCTGCGCAGATTGTGCATTGGCGATCTGCACGGCGGTACGGGCGTGATCCAGTTCCTGCTCGCTGATACCGCGCCCATTGGTGCTGTCGGCGATACCCTGCAAACGCGCCAGATCCTTCTGTGCGCGAGCCGCTTCTGCCTGCGCGGCGCTCAGGCTACTGCGCGCCTGCGCCAGTTCCTGCGGACGCGCACCGTTCTTCAGGCGTAGCAGGTTTTGTTGTTGCACGCCAATCTGCGCCTGCGCCTGTTCAGCCTGCAGGGTCAGGGTTTGGGTGTCGAGCGTGGCCAGCACCAGGCCGGTTTTCACCGCATCGCCTTCATCGACCTTCATTTCAGCCACGCGGCCGCTGCCATCGAACGCCAGCGACACCTGTCGGATGTCCACGTTGCCGTACAACACCAGCGTGCCGTCCTGACCTTTGTCCCGTGGGTGCATCCAGGCCCATGCGCCGAGCGCCAGCACTACAAGGAGACCCAGGGCAATGAGAGGTTTCTTCATGTCAAACAATCCAGGAGGTCAAAAGAGAGACAGTGCAATGTATCGCACGATGGAAATGCTAAATTGATTTTAATCTTAATATAGGCGACAATACAACCCATATTTACTGCTCTGGATAATCGCGTAATGAACAAACCTACACGCGGACTTCGCTCGGATGGTGAAGCCACACGAGCCCGGATACTTGAGGCAGCGGGTGAACTTTTCGCCAGGACGGGATACGCCGAAACACCCAACAAGGCCATCGCCGCCCTGGCGCAGGTAGATCTGGCATCAATCAACTACCATTTTGGCAACCGCAGCGGTCTGTACCAGACTGTATTGGCGGAGTCTTACGGTAAGGTACTGGGTCTTGCCAACCTGAAGCAGCTTGTCGACAGCGAGTTGGCTCCAGCGTCGAAGTTGCGTTTGCTGATTGAGCAATTGGTTGCGCTCGCGACGCAGGAACCTCAGGCGTGGCAGCTGCGCGTCCTGGCCAGGGAAATCCTGGCACCGACATCGCATTTACAGACACTTTTCCAGAACGAGGCACGGCCCAAGGTGGCGCTCCTGAGGCGCATGCTCGGCGAGATCACACAGATACCGCCAGATGACCCCGCGCTGACCCGCTGCCTGCTCAATGTGGTTGCTCCCTGCCTGATGCTGCTGCCCGGCGGCATGGTGATTAACAAGGGGACGGCCGTTTTCGGGGTGGTGAAGCTCGCACAGGACAGGATCAATAT
>ENA-UEYG01002459-UEYG01002459.1-human-gut-metagenome-genome-assembly--contig:-NODE-2459-length-11735-cov-10.082604_pt1 | contig 11735 bp, 9 predicted proteins | sample MGYA00242933_ERZ507934 | MGnify/ENA primary metagenome ERZ507934 (study PRJEB26167, sample SAMN06115527) | human gut metagenome | host: Homo sapiens | place: China:Zejiang | collected 2015-11-10... | reverse complement strand
GTCATTATAACCGGGATTGGCAAATTCCGCATTATCTTCACGCGTAAATTTCCACCCTTTTTCGAAAGTCTGCTCTGCGCGGATTTTTTACCGGAACCTGTTGACGATCTGCTATTCGCCGGTCTCCTGGTCTTGCTTCCTGAAGACACGGACTTCACCGACTTTTCAAGTGGACGTCCCGTACTTGTGCGCCTTTTGTCCTGCGCAGTTGCACTTTTCGGACGACTCGCCGATGATAAGTGGCTGCCCGATGCCGGACGATTTCCCGACACAGGTAATAGGAAATTGCCTCAAACGGACACTCCTTGATACAGGAGGCACATCCCCAGCAGTCCTTCGGATACCGGATCACGGCTTTTTTGTCTTCGCCGCGCACGATCAGGCTTCCCGGACAGAATCCAGACATTCGCCAAGATACGGAGCTACATTATACACGGGGATTATAACGGAAACCTTGACCATAGCACTCATTCCGCGCTTAGCTTCCTCAGCTTCTTCTCAAACCGCTCGTACTCGCTGAAAATACAGGCACAGTAGTTCTGGCGGTACAGGCCCATTTCCTTGGAACGGTCGATCCCGGCCTGCCACAAGGGGCGGAAGTCCCGGTACAGGAACTCGGAACCGAATCCGGCGTCGCTCCTGTAGTCACCGGATGCCGCGACGCGGGTTCCGATTCCCCGGATAGCGTCGTGCTGCTGGTGCCGGGAATACAACAGGCTTGTGGTAAAGCAGTCGAAACCGTTCTCCGAGGCGATGGCGCAGGTCAGGGCAAGACGGCTCTCATAGCAGTAGCCGCAGCGGGCATACCCTTGATTGTCCGCGATACCCAGATCGTGCACCATCTTGAGCCAGCCGGGCAGATCATACACATCGTCCTGCCACAACATGGGCAGGTCCATCTGTTCCGCCACCTGTTCCATCGCCTCCCGCCGCCGAAAATATTCGGAAACGGGATGGATGTTCGGATTGGCGAAGTATCCCGTGACGTCATAGCCCTCGTCGCGCAACGACTGGATGCACATGATGCTGCACGGCCCGCAACAGGCGTGCAGGAGCACTTTCTTGCCGTTACCTGCCATTGTTCTGCCCGTTGTGCTGATGGCCCTGCTGCTGTGCTGGGGCTGCCGGCGCGGAAGAAATGCCCTCGATGCGGATATCCAGACGGATGTGGAATTCCTTTTCCATGAGCGAGAGCCGTTCGCGCTTGTGATTCAGAAGATACAGCCCGAGCTCGGCGTCCACGCTGTGGGCGTACTCGGTCTGCCCCGCCGCCGCAGCGCTGCGCATGGCGCGGTGCAGGTCGCGAAGCGTCTGTACGGACTGCCACTCCATGTTGCGGCGCTGCCCCGTCCCCTTGCAGTGCGGACAGGTCTCCATGCTGATGGAAATCGCCGAGGAGCCGGTCCGCTGGCGTACGATCTGGAGCAGGCCAAAGGAACTCATCTTGCCGATGTCGTGACGGGCGCGATCGCCCTTCATGGCGTTGCGGAGTTCTTTTTCAACCTCGCGGCAATGCTCGGGATCGCGCATTTCAATGAAATCGATGACGATCTGCCCGCCGATGTCGCGCAGGCGAAGCTGGCGGGCGATGGCCGTCGCCGCTTCCATGTTCGTACGGAAGGCCATAGCCTCAAAATTCGTCTTGCCGCCGATCTTGCCGGAGTTGATGTCGATGGCCATAAGCGCCTCGGTCTGGTCGAACACCAGACGCCCGCCGGACGGCATGAGCACTTCGCGGGAATGTACCTGCTCGATCTGGTTGAGAAGGCCGAAGTGTTCCCAAAGGGTTTTGTCATGCTTCTCATAGAGATGCACGAGGTCGCCCTTGCGCGGGAACAGCAGGGAAGCCATCTCCCGGATGGCTTCGGCGGTTTCCGCGTTGTCCACCCAGACTTCGGACACGTCGTCGGACAGATAGTCGCGAACGCTCCGGCTGGCAAGGCCCGGTTCCTGATAGATCAGGGAGGGAACCTTTTCCGTGGTGGCGCGTTTGCGGATATCCTTCCAGACGCGCTTGAGGAAAGAGAGGTCCTTCTGGAGCGTGGTCTTGCTCGTGCCCGCGCTCACGGTGCGGACGATGGCCCCAAGCCCTTCGCCGGGCTCAAGGCCCCGGATGAGCTCGCGCAAACGGTTGCGCTCCTCGCCGTCCTCCACCTTGCGGGAAATGCCGATCTGCTCCTGCCCCGGCGTCAGCACGAGGAAACGCCCGGCGAGCGACAGCCATGTGGTCAGGAAAGCGCCTTTGGAGCCGTTGGGCTCCTTCACGACCTGCACGAGGACTTCCTGCCCGGGCTTGAGCACTTTCTGGATGGGCGGGTATTTGCGGCCCTTGGTGGGTTCGTGGGGCTGGAGGTAATATTCGGGGTGCACTTCGTCGATCTGCAGGAACCCGTTCTTCACGTTCCCGTAATTGACGAAGGCGGCTTGCAAATTGGTGTCGATGTTGTTGATGACGCCTTTGTAGATGTTGCCCCGGATCTTGGCCTGATGGGTCATCTCCACGTAGTACTCGCGCACGGAGCCGTCTTCGGTGAGCACCACCTCGACCATATCGCCGGGAAGGACGCTGACCAGCATCTTGCGGTCCACGCCGGACGCGGCGGCCTTGGCAGGCTTGCGGCCCTTCTTGGCGTCCTGTTCCTCTTCGCCTTCCTCGGCGGACTCGTCCTCGGCTTCCTGCAGCGCGGCGGCAGCGGCGGCCTTCTTGTTCCGGCGGCGGCGCGGCTTGCGCGGCACGCGAGGCGTGCGCGCCTCCTCACCCTCGGCTTCGGCGGGAGCGGCAGCGGGCTCGTCGTCATCGTCATCAAAAACGAACACCTCATCCTCGGGCACAGCGGCGGCCTGCACGCCCTGCTGATCCTTCCGCGTCTCCTCAGCCTGTTCGGCGGCGGAACGCGCGGGTTTGCGGCGGCGGGAACGGGAGCGAGGTTTGCGGGGAGCCTCTTCGCCCGTGGCGGCGGGTTCCTGCCCGGATTCAGCCCCTGCGGGCTCATCTTCGACGGCGGGCGCGGATTCGGCGAAGGCCTCAGCCGGAGCGTCGGCGGCTACGGGCTCATCAAAAATGGGCGTTTCATCCGCTTCCGGCGAGGCCGCGTCAACGGCGGCATCGCCTTCGGCGGGACGGCGGCGGCCCCGGCTGCTGCGGCGGGAACGGCGGCGCTTCGCGGGTGCGGCGGCATCGCCTTCGGCGGTTTCGAAAGCATCGGCGGCAGCGGATTCCTCCGGCGAGGCGACGGCAGGGACGGCGGCGGGTTCGGACACGGCGGGAACGGCGGACGCAACCGCCTCGGCGGGCAGTACGGAAGCGGCGACGGCGGGAATCTGAACGGGATGTTCGGTCAACACGGGCTGCTCAGGCTGCTTCGGCTCCACAGGCGCCTCAACAGGCTGTTTCGGCTGCTCGGACTGTTTCCGGGCAGTTTTCGCCGCAGACTGCTTCGGCGCGGAGCGTTTCCGTGCGGGAGCCTCGGGCGCGGCCTGTTCCTCCGCGGGTTGCGCCGACACGGCGTTCTCCGGAGCGGAAAGTTCCAGCGTGGCCTGTTCCACGGCAGGCTTCTTGCGGCGCGGGCGGCGGGGCTTCTTTTCGGGAGCGAGCTCGGAAGGGGTTTCAACGGCATCCGCAACGGCGGACATGGGCTTTTCGGACGCAGCCGGCTGTTCCGCCGGGGCTGCGATCTTTTCAGAATCGGTCATATGTTTCCTCAAAAAAACAAAAAAGTATCGGGGTGCCGTCCGGCTGGCGCGGGCGGCCGCAAAAATCGCGGGCTCGGACGCGCCGTTCGCTCGGCGTCTCCGAAGGAGCCCCATGCATACGGGCCTCGCCGGGAGAAAGCCTTTCCGGAGAATACGGAGGGCGGGCGAGGCCGCAAGACGCGGGTTTCCAAAAAATTTTTCCGGCGGTGACAAATGCCCCTGCGCACGGACAGGCCAGCGGTCCGGGCGGGGAAGCGACGATCCGGGCGAACCGGTCAGTCCAGCATGTGAAGCGTCACCGACAGGTCGTCCCCCGCAAGCCGCAGGACGGCATAGCCGCCCGTCGCAAACGCGCCGGGATTGACCAGCACGGTGCGTCCGAGGCGATCCACGGCGCGGGATTCATGGATGTGTCCACACAGGCACACATCAGGCTGCGCGTCCAGAATGAAGTCGCGTACGGCGGAGGAACCAACGTGGATTCCGTCCCCGACGATGTCGCACAGCGTGTCATGCGGAGGCGTATGCACGGAAAGCACCACATGGCGATACGTCCGGGCCTCCCTCCACATGTGTTCGAGCCAGTCCGCAAAGCGGGACTCGGGAAATTCGCTCGGCGTACCGAACGGCGTGAACGTGGAGCCGCCAAGCCCCATGAGCGCGACGCCGGGAGCCAGCTCACGTACGCATAAATGGGTATTCCATCCCTGCTTGGCAAGCCAGTCCGTGACTTCGGCGCGATCCATGTTGCCGATCTGCGCGTAAATGACGGGATTGTAGCGGGTGAGCTTCTCAAGCACATTGCGGGCCTGCGCCGCGCCGCCGGTGACGGTCAGATCGCCGGTGACGATGATGCCGTCGGCCTCTTCCAGCCCCTGGATTTCGCCAAGCCGGGCGGCCTTGTCGTGAAGATCGCCCATGACGATCCATGTGCGGACCCCGGAGGACGGGGCCGCCGCACCGGAAGTTCCGGAAGCGGGGACCGCAAAGGACGAAAGAGGCTGGGCGCTTGGCATGTCGGCAACTTCCTTGTACTGTTGGGGTTGCAGGGTATACCGGCTTGCCTTTCCCTGCAAGGGATTCCACTTCACTGATCTTTCGTACCCTAACCTATTGTTTCAGGTTTGACAAAGGTGCGCCATGTCCCTTCCCCCGACCTCCCCTTCCGTGACGGGTACGCCCTCCGGCCACGCCGTCACGGACAGAAATGTCTTGCGTTCCGAGCTGATACGCGCCCGCAAAGCCCTTGCCCCCGCCGATTGGGAACGCCATTCCGCCGCCGTCCAGCGGCGTGTCCTCGCCCTCCCCGAGTGGCGCGACGCCCGTACGGTCGCCATGTATATCGCCGTGCGGAACGAAATCTCCACCGATGAAATTATCAGACGTGCGTGGGCCGAAGGCAAACAGGTGCTCCTGCCCCGCTGCCTCCCGCCGAGCGAGGGCGAAGGAATCATGGAATTCGTCCTGTGCCGGGGCTATGATGAACTGACGCCCGGCGCCTTCGGCCTCTCCGAGCCCGGCCCCGCGTGCGTACCCCTGCCCCGCACGGGATGGGAGCAGGACGCCGCCGGAACCTTCGTCCCGCCTTCCGGGACGGATGCGTCTCTTCGGCTGCCGGATCTGATTCTGGTCCCCGCCGTGGGCATCAGCCCCGCCGGGACGCGCCTCGGGTACGGCAAGGGCTTCTACGACCGCCTGCTCGCCCTGCCCGGCTGGGGCGGCGCGAAGCGGCTGGCGCTGGTCCACTCCTTCCAGCTCGCCGCATTTCCCGCCGGGCCTCTGGACATCCCCATGCACGGTTACGCTACCGAAAAGGAACTCATATGGCTCTGAGCTTCATCCCCTTCGCCTTTCCCGGCGTCCCGGGCGTCCGCTGCGCCTTCCAGACCCGCGACTGGGGCGTTTCGGAAGGGCCCTATGGGGGCGGGAACATCGCCTATACGGTAGGGGACGATCCCTTGCGCGTCTCGGCCAACCGGCTGGATCTCGCCGCATCTCTTGAGGTTGCCGAAATCGCCGAGCTCGATCAGATCCACGGCGATACGCTCGTTTTCGATCCCCCGCCCTCGCCGCTGGAGCGGTTCGTGGAGCCGCCCGCCTTTCCCAAAGGGGACGGCCTTGCCACGGACAAACCCGGCATCGGCCTGATCATCAAGACCGCCGACTGCCAGCCCGTCCTCGTCGCGCACAAGGAAGGGCGCCACATCGCGGCCTTCCACATCGGCTGGCGCGGCAACCGCCTGCGTTTCCTCCAGTCCGGCATCGCGGCCTTCTGCGGGCGCTACGGCCTCGACGCCCGCGATCTGCTCGCCGTGCGCGGCCCGAGCCTCGGCCCGCAGCGCTCGGAATTCGTCAATTACGGCAAGGAATGGGGCCCCGATTTCGCCAACTGGTTCAACGCCCGCGACAAGACCATGAACCTCTGGCGGCTGACCCGCGATCAGCTGCTGGAGGCGGGCCTGCCGGACGAAGGCATCTTCGGCCTCGATCTGTGCACGGCGTCCATGCCGGACAGCTTCTTCTCCTACCGCCGGGACGGGATCTGCGGGCGTCAGGCCAACGTCATCTGGATAGCCTGAATGCCCATGCTGCTGGACATCCGGGATACGGTGGCCGACTATGCGGAACTCATCGCCCGCGTGGTCGGCGTGGACGTGGAAGTCGTGGACGCGGGCCTGAACCGCCTCGCCGGGACGGGCCTCTATGCCTCCGGGGTCGGGGAAAACATCCGCGCCGAGGGCGAAACCTACCGCCACGTCATGCGCATCCGGCGCTCGTTCGTCATGGAGGCGCCCCGCGAGCATTTCATCTGCACGCGCTGCCCGGGGCGCGACCTCTGCCGCGAAACCCTTTCCATCAGCACGCCCATCATCGACGGCAGCGACGTGCTCGGCGTCATCGGGCTCGTCTGCTCCACCGACGAGGACCGCGCCCGTGTCCTTGAGCACAAGGACGTGTACGTCCAGTTCATCGAGCGCTGCGCGGAATTCATCCTGCACAAGCTCCACGACCACGCCGACCTGCTCCGCGCCCGGTCATTCCTCGACATCATGCTGCGGATTCTCGAAATCAACAGCCGGGGCATCGTCATCTTCAACGCCAAGGGCGGCATTTCCTATCTGAACGACATCGCCCGCCGTGATCTCGGGCTCAAGGACGACGGCCTGCCCACGGACGTGCAGTTCAAACGGACCGGGGAATCCTTTTCGGATCTCGAGGAATTCGTGGTCACCGCCCGGAGCCGCAAGCACACGCTCATGGGCCAGATGACCCCGCTCGTGCCGTCGGACTACCATTTTGCCACGGTCTTCACCTTCGAGTCCCTGCCGCGCATGGCGGATCGCGTCTCTTCTCTCGGGGACGCCCTTTCCGGCGTCGAAAACCTCATCGGGCGCTCGCCCGCCATGCTCCAGCTGAAAGATCAAATCCGCCAGATCGCCGGCTCCACGTCCACGGTCCTCGTCACCGGCGAATCCGGCACCGGCAAGGAACTCGTCGCCCGGGCCATCCACGCCGCCAGCGGCCGCCGGGACAAGCCCTTCATCGGCATCAACTGCGGGGCCATCCCCGACGCCCTGCTCGAAAGCGAGCTGTTCGGCTACACGGGCGGCGCGTTCACCGGCGCGAGCGCCAAGGGGCGTATCGGCAAATTCGAGCTGGCCCACAAGGGCGTGCTGTTCCTCGACGAAATCAGCACCATGCCGCTCTACCTGCAAGTGAAGCTGCTCCGCGTCCTGCAGGAACGGGCCTTCACCCGCCTCGGCTCCAACCGGCTCATTGAGGTGGATATCCGTATTATCGCGGCGACGAACGAAGATCTTGCCGGAGCGGTGCGCCAAGGCCGTTTCCGCGAGGATCTCTTCTACCGCCTGAACGTGATCCCGCTGCAGGTGCCGCCCCTGCGCGAGCGCCACGGCGACATCGAGCTGTTGTCGTCCCACTTCCTCGCCCGCTACAGCGCCCGGTTCAACAAGCCGGTCCCGTCGCTCGGCCCGGACATGCCCGCGGCCCTCTCCGCCTACCCGTGGCCCGGCAACGTGCGCGAGTTCGAGAATGTGATGGAGTTTATGGTCAACATGGCCCCGTCCGGCGGGGTCCTGCATCCTGACATGCTCCCCGCCTCCGTGCGCGGGGCCTTGCCCTCTTCCGCGCCTTCACCCTCCGCCCCCCTCCCGCCCGGCGGGATCACCCCGCTCCGCGATCTGGAACGCAACGCCATTCTGGACGCCGTCCGCCGCTGCGGGGACGACACGCCCGGAAAGAAAGCCGCTGCCGCCGCCCTCGGCATCGGCGTCGCCACGCTCTACAGGAAACTGAAGGAGTATGAGGACGAAGCGGCGGCCCTCTCCCGTACCACCTAACCCCACCTGAACAGGATGGAACTTGCGATTTTTGGGATTTCGCAGTAGAGTCCCTCCTTTGTGTGCCGACTGGCGAGAGTGGCGGAATTGGTAGACGCACTGGACTTAGAATCCAGCGGATTTCCGTGGGGGTTCAACTCCCCCCTCTCGCACCAGAAAGCCTTCCGGTGCATTCATAAACCTCGTGTTTTGATTGATAAAAAGTTCGTCCGTCCGCCCTTGAGCAGGTCGGCTCCCCTAAGGAGGGAATCCCCATGGAATTTGTCGTTGAAAACCTTTCCCCTACCCGGAAAAAGATCGCCTTCACCCTGACCGCGGATGATGTGAACGCCGCTATCAACACCGCCGTCAAGGGCTTCCAGAAGGATCTGTCCCTGCCCGGCTTCCGTAAGGGTAAAGTCCCCGCGTCCGTAGTGGAAAAGCGCTTCGGCGAAGACGTGTACGCCCGCGCCACACAGGACGAGATCAACGGCCTCCTCCAGAAGACCCTCAAGGAATCCGGCCTGACCCCCGTTTCCAGCATGGAAATGGACAACCATGACGCCTTCGCCCGCGATACCGAATTCAAGTGCAACGTCACCTTCGACGTGCTGCCCGAAATCGAGTTCCCCAACTACGAAGGCCTCGAAGTCGATCAGGCCAAGGCCGACGTGTCCGACGACGACGTGAACGAAATCATTGAAAACCTCCGCGGCCGCATGGCGGAACTTACCGAAGTAACCGAAGATCGCCTGCCACAGGACGGCGACACCGTGGATGTCGACTACTCCGGCACCGATGAGGAAGGCAACAAGATCGACGACGTGCAGGGCGAAAACTTCGGCGTGGCCCTCGGCCAGGGCCAGGCCCTCCCCGATTTCGAAGCCCTCGTGAAGACCGCCAAGGTCGGCGAAGAAAAGACCGGCCCCGTGAGCTTCCCCGCCGACTACCCCCACAAGCCGCTGGCCGGCAAGACCGTCATCTTCACCATCAAGGTGAACAAGATCCAGACCAGCCAGAAGCCCGAAGTGAACGAGGAGTTCGCTCAGAAGGTCGGCCAGGAAAGCCTGGAAAAGATGAAGGCCTCCATCGTCGAGCACGTTTCCGCCACGAAGGCTCAGGCCGCCCGCAGCGAAGCCATGAAGAAGCTCATCGACGGCCTCCTTGAAAAGGTTTCTTTCGAAATCCCCGATTCCATGCTGAACGCCCGCGTCGAGCGCGTGGTGCAGGAACAGGCCATGAAGCTCCAGCGCATGGGCCTCGACGACCTCCGCAAGGACCAGGCTCAGGAAGAAAAGCGCGAAGAAGCCAAGAAGGAAGCCCTCGAAACCCTGCGTCCCCAGGTGTTCCTGATGGCCCTCGCCCAGAAGGAAAACATCACCGTCAACGATCAGGAAGTGGAAATGGCCATCTACGGCATGGCCATGCGCGCCCAGCAGGACTACAAGAAGGTCAGCGAAGCCTATCACAAGAGCGGCCTGATCTATGAACTGCGCGACCGCATCCTCGCTGACAAGGCTCTGGAAATGGTCTACAGCAAGGCGAAGATCAACGAAGTCCCCGCCGTGAGCCTGAGCGAGACCAAGAACGCGGACTAGTCCGTTTTCCGCCCGCTTTTTTGGAAAAATGAGGAGAGGGGAGTGTCCGCACTCCCCTCTTTATTGTATGGTGGCCCTGTGCTATTTCCCGTTTTTATGGCTTCATCCCGAGACAACGGCGCAATCGTGCTTATCTGACGGGGAAAGCCCTGATGCCCAATTATCATATGGAGACAGTATGCAAGATATTCTTGATATGACGGTGCCCATCGTCGTCGAAACGTCGGGCCGCACCGAACGAGCTTATGATATTTTTTCCCGCCTGCTGAAAGACCGCATCGTGCTCCTCGGCTCCGAGGTCAACGACGCGGTGGCGTCCCTCATCTGCGCCCAGCTGCTTTTCCTCGAATCGCAGGACCCGGAAAAAGAGATTTATCTCTACATCAACAGCCCCGGCGGCTCCGTCACGGCGGGCATGGCCATCTACGATACCATGAACTACATCACCCCGCCCATCGCCACCGTGTGCATGGGCCGCGCCGCCAGCATGGGAGCCTTCCTCCTCAGCGCGGGGCAGAAGGGTATGCGCTACGCCCTGCCCAACAGCCAGGTGATGATCCACCAGCCCCTCGGCGGATTCCAGGGACAGGCCACCGACATCGACATCCATGCCCGCGAGATCCTGCGTATGCGCGAGACCCTCAACGGGCTGCTGGCGAAGCATACCGGCCAGCCCATCGAAAAGATCGCCCAGGATACCGAACGCGACAACTTCATGACCGCCGAAATGGCGCAGGCCTATGGTCTGGTGGACAAGGTTCTCGCCTCCCGCCGTGACCTCCTCGCCGAAAAGTCCGAATAGGAAGAGAGATGCCCAATACCACTCCCCCGAACGAACCCCGCTGCTCTTTCTGCGGCAAAACCGAAACGCAGGCGAACCAGCTCGTCTCCGGGCCGGACGGCGTGCACATCTGCGACGAGTGCATCGCCTCCTGCAACGAAATGATGGCTCAGAACGCCATCGAGCAGGTCCGCGAAGACGAACGCCTGCTCACCCCGCAGGAAATCAAGGCCCGCCTCGACGAATACGTCATCGGGCAGGATGAGGCCAAGAAGATCCTCGCCGTGGCGGTGCACAACCACTACAAGCGCGTCTTCTATGCCGACGCCCTCAGGGGCAGCGACGATGTGGAGCTCGAAAAGAGCAACATCCTGCTTGTCGGCCCCTCCGGAAGCGGCAAGACGCTCCTCGCCAAGACGCTGGCCCGCGTCCTGCGCGTGCCGTTCGCCATCGCGGACGCCACCACGCTGACCGAGGCCGGGTATGTGGGCGAAGACGTGGAAAACATTCTGGTCCAGTTGCTTCAAAATGCCGACTACGACCTTGAAGCGGCCCGCAAGGGGATCATCTACATCGACGAAATCGACAAGATCTCCCGTAAGGCAGACGGCCCGTCCATCACCCGCGACGTGTCCGGCGAAGGCGTCCAGCAGGCGCTGCTCAAGATCATCGAAGGCACGGAAGCCAACATTCCTCCCAAAGGCGGCCGCAAGCACCCGCAGCAGGAATTCATCCGCATGGACACCTCGAACATCCTGTTCATCGTGGGCGGGGCGTTCATCGGCCTGGACAAGATCGTCGAGCAGCGTATGCGCGGCGGCAGCATGGGCTTCGGGGCCAAGGTGGAGACCAAAAAGGAGCGCACCCTCGGCGAGCTCCTCGAACAGGTGCATCCCGCCGACCTCGTGCAGTTCGGGCTCATCCCCGAATTCGTGGGCCGTATCCCGGTCCTGACGCACGTGGACGATCTCGGCGAGGACGACCTCGTCCGTATCCTGACCGAGCCCAAGAACGCCCTCACCCGGCAGTACCAGAAGCTGTTCGAACTCGACAACGTGACCCTGCGCTTCACCTCCGACGCCCTGCGCGCCATCGCCCACAGGGCCATCGAGCGCAAGACCGGCGCGCGCGGCCTGCGCAACGTCATGGAAAGCGTCATGCTCGACATCATGTATCAGCTTCCTTCCATGCCCGGCGTGAAGGAGTGCGTGATCAACGACGCGGTCATCGAAAAGAAGGCCCCGCCGCTGTACATCTACGACACCGAAGCGCACATCGCTTCGTAAGGTTTGCAGAAAAGAATGTGGGGGGAAGGGAAACCCT
>ENA-UEYG01002457-UEYG01002457.1-human-gut-metagenome-genome-assembly--contig:-NODE-2457-length-11737-cov-4.783190_pt1 | contig 11737 bp, 12 predicted proteins | sample MGYA00242933_ERZ507934 | MGnify/ENA primary metagenome ERZ507934 (study PRJEB26167, sample SAMN06115527) | human gut metagenome | host: Homo sapiens | place: China:Zejiang | collected 2015-11-10... | reverse complement strand
GTCATACTGTGCCCTCTGCATATTCAAAAATTGATTTTTCTGAGCAAGTTTGTTATTGCGGTTCAGACTTTTTGCAATAAAATACAGCAAAGCGTAGAAAATGAGCAACAGCACAAGAAGTGATACGCTGATAACAATGTAGCCCTGCATAATTCTTCCTGTGTGGAGAATGTTAGGATTCCATGGGATTATAAAAAAGTTGAGCAAGATGAATATTATCGGTAAAATCCAGAATACATACCATGTCTGCGCAATGTTTTCGTCATCGAGCAGTTCACTCACACCGTGTGTTGCAGGATACCATGCAATAATTACAAATATCCAGCATAGAATATTGAACAGCACAGCCGATTTAATTTCAAACCATGGCGTTGTGTTCTGCGGAAATGTTATCGAATCAACCGCCCGTGTAATGCTCGCAATGCAGGCAAACACTCCGCATACCGCAAGTAACACACTCGTTGATTTCCACACGGATGTTTTGAGTGAACAACAGTATGCTGCCGAAAGAGCAAGCACTATCGGTATTGCAAGCACAAACGATTTCAGATTGTATCTGTAACAAACAAAACTGCAAAATGTACAAAGGCACGCAAGTGATAAAATCATCACAGGAAACAGCCGGAGCTTTGATACCTTGAGATGTTTTTTTATCGGGAAATATGCAAGAACAGTCCCCGGTATTATTGCGCCGAGTTCAATCATCGGGCAGAAAACATTTGTCAATGCAAATCCCTCCTGCCGAAAATATATTCGCCAAAGGTGCTTTTTGCACTTTTTACAAGACTTCGACTTATGGAGATTCTTTCACCGTTGTCAAGAACAAATTCATTGCCGTTTATATCCCTGATGTGTTCAAGATTTACTATGATTCCTCGGTTGCACACAAAGAAATTATCCCCGTCATCAAACAGCATTACAAATTCGGCAAATGTACTGCGCACAGACTTTTCGGATTTGTCCGTACAATGAATATGTATGCAGTGCTTAAAATGCTCGGCATACAAAATGTCGCAAAGCTTTATACGCAACAAGTCACTTGCAGAGGGTATTTCTATGTATTTTTCTTTAACGGAAATTTTCTGCGAAATCTCATCGAGCAACATATCAAGCTCTTCATCGCTGTACGGCTTCACAAGATAGTGCAATGCCCGAACCCTAAAACCTTCAAGTGCGTGGTCGGTTGATGTGGTTGTGAAAACAAGCAGACAATCTTTGTCAAACTTCCTCAGCTTTTGTGCCGCATCAATTCCGTTTTCCTTTTCCATATATATATCCATAAAAACAAGGTCAAATGCCAGCATCACGGTTTTGCCTGTCTTCGGATTGAAAATACGCGATAAACGATCCTTCATACCCCACGGAAGATGTTCCGCTCCTTTTACATGAAAACTATTATTAGTAGCAGCTACCCCCAAACCGAAATTGCAGCCTTCTCTTAAATCATCTAAATCAGCCATTTCTTATCTTTTCATTAGTTATTTATCATAAAGCTTTTGCGAACGCATCAAACATGCATGACCAGGATGAAGCCCCGGAATCTGCGTACCCGATAGAGCGTTCGCCGTAATTACGGGCACGTCCGAAGTTTGCCTTCATTTCTTTGGTAGCTTCAGCACCTTTCACAGCCGCTTTAGCACCCGCTGTCAGGATAATCTTCACATCAGCAGAATCACAAGCCTGAATGGCTTCCACCGCCGGTATCAGGGCATCCATCATTGTTTTATCTCCCAGTTTTGCTTTTGTTTGTTTTCTCACACCTTCCAGTCCACCTGCAAACATAGCTTTTACGCCTGCCACGTCCAGTTCGGTACCTTCTGCATGGTCGCTCATTCCCAGGAAAAATCCCCCCAGTAATGTACTGGTCGAACCGCTGATCTCAAGCATCAGGTTAAAACTCATGTCATTCAGCATCGACTTAAATTCAGTGCCCTTATCAGCCGTAGCAACAAGGGCCGACATGGATTGAACGATAGCTGTTCCATGATCGCCATCTCCCAATACCGCATCCAGTTTTGAGAATTCGTCGGAGCGCTCCGTAATGCACACCAGCGCATTACGGAGCATCTTCTTGAAATCATCTATAGTCAGTTTATCCATCTCTTACTTACCAATAGTCGTCCAATAAGGAGCATTAGACATTTTATTATTCAGATAATCTATATGATCGTCATCCAGCAAACCAAGAATCATTTGGAAACCTGCTTGTTCCTGAACGGTCAACAACTCACCGATACGGGCAGCAGCCACTTCGATACCGGCATTTTCCAACACCTGATGAGCTTTGCGATAAACGATATTCATCTCCATGTGCGTAGTTGCTCCTACACCGTTAATAATTAACAGGGCCTTGTTACCGGCTTTCGGTTGGAGTTTCTTCATCAGCAAACCGATCATTTCTTCGGCTGTTTCATCGGCAGAAACCAGTTGCTTGCGACCTCCTCCACCTTCTCCATGTTGCCCCATACCGATTTCAATTTCACCGTCCGGAAGGTCAGAGATAGTCATACCGTTTTGCGGATGGGTACAGGATTTCATTGCCACTGCCAACGTAGCCAAGCGTGCATTGAAGCGTTCACCTATTTCAATAATCTCGTCCAACGACTTACCTTCTTCAGCGGCAGCTCCAACGATTTTAATCAAAGGAACACAACCTGCCAGACCACGGCGATCTTCATCCGGTGCATCCAGTCCTGCACTGATATCATCGTGTGTCAGAATAGTCTTTACCTTAATGCCCGTACGTTCAGCCAACTGGCACGCCATGTTTGCGCTCATGATATCGCCGGAGTGATTCAACACCACAAGCAAGATACCAGCCTCACGTTTGAACATCTGCAAAGCCTGGAACAAACGTTGCGCACCCGGAGCAGCAAAAATATCACCGACTACAGAGCAGTCCAACATTCCGTCGCCCACGAAACCGCTTAATGCGGGTTCATGACCGGAACCACCCAAAGTGATCACAGCTACTTTATCTTCAGCTTTCGCATGTGCACGCACAATAATGTTTTCTCCGCCGATGGCTACCTGGTTACTATAAGCCATTACATATCCTTCCAGCAATTCAGCTGTCAGGTTATCCGGATCATTTATGAATTTATTCATCATAATTTCTTTCTACTAATTGATTATTTATCAAACTGCATTAACTCCAAAGCAATACCTTCTTCTTCAATGAAAGCAATTGTCAGATTCTCTCCGCCCGGCATCGGTTCAACCAATACTTTTGCACCTTCCAGTTCGGCCGCCAGATCATCTACTTCGTAAGCGATATGTGCTACTTTCTGAATCAGTTCAGGCATCCAGCTACCTTCTTCAAAACGCAAATATTCTATCTTATTGGGACTTTCATTAAAGTTAGTCAGCCATACCTTTAATCCTTCCACATATACCTCACCCGGTTGCGGTGTGGTGGTTGGTATTCCAAAATGATTAATCTTTCTCATGGTATTCTTAATTATTGAATGATTTACAAAGCAGCCTGTCCATTAGTGAAACGCAGACCATCGTTATCATGGTAACATGCCCATTCATCTACAATAGCTCCCTCAGGACCGGCCATCATAAAATGGAAAGTACCCAGTTCTTTCAGGCGAAGGACATCACCCACATTCTGCTTCACGAAATTCTTACTCTTGATAGGACCGTGAGATGCCGGAACCGCAGGAGCATTCGGAGTCTCCTCTCCTACCTCGGAGAAGTTATAAACCCAGCCGTGATTTACCATCCATGACTCGTGTTTTGCCGGGAATGCCGTTTTCACATGTGCATGTTCCGGAATCATTTGTCCCGGCAACAAATAAATAGCATGTGCAAAGTAGCCATATTCAGGGTCGTTTACCCAGAAGATGCCTCCCATACCTACATTCTCAAAGTCACCCAAACCGAAATCTGTAAACCAGATATCTTTCTCCATCAGCGGAGTGTAAGGCACACCATAAAATTCAAACATGTCAAGGAATGCTTTCTTGGCAGCTTCCTGATCAAACTTTCCGTCTTTGTAGAAGTCAGCGTTCGTGTACTTCTTCTGATACGTTGCCTTTTCTTGTGTCATAACTTGTTCTGTTTTTTTAGATTCTGCCGTACAGGAAACGAGTCCCATACCGCAGGCGGCAATTAATGCCAAGGTTAATACTTGCTTTAATCTCATGTACTTATCTATTTTAATGGTTAATAATCAGTTTCAACATAATATTCCCATTCCTTCTATCTCTATCAATAGTTCCGAACGGCACACATCTGTTAAAGTATAGATGGCAGGTAAATCGGGGTATCGCTCTGTCACTACCTGTTTTGCTTTTTCCATATCTTCCCAACGTTTCACGTACACGCGGAAGGTGATAAGGGTAGCATTCTCCATAGCAGGAATACCGGAACGATTGAGGTTATCACGAGATACCAGATATTCTATATTCTCCAAGGTAGTCAGTGTTTGCTGTTCAATACCAACACCTTCCAGACTCTGCTCACCACGAATAGCGGCTGTGCCCGATACATATACGAAACCATGATCTTCTTTCCATACAGCCTTGGCACGTTCAAACTTCGGAGTGGTCTTTTGAGGAAGAGCGGCATCCTTTTCTCCCAATAATACATTCTGTGAATAAGCATGAGCGGCAATCTGCAAAGGATTATCCACCCCAAGAACCCTGACACTTCCATCTTTACAGAGTAAGGCATCCACATCAATCATAATGCCGCCCCACTGAGTCCCGATACCGGTAGCAGCCGGATAACCGGTGGTCCACTCCACACCATTATAGAATAGCGAACGTACATCATTGAAATCCTGATAATGCTGGTGTCCGGTTGCATCACAAGCTGTTATCTTTTCAATATAGTTCCATTGACGTATGATTGAAGAAACCGGCATACCTTCCGTTTCCAATACTCCGGCTATCCTGGAAAATACGCCATGAGATTGTTCACGGATGTTTTGACGTAGTACATCTCCCGTCACACCGCTCAGGAACAAGCGTTTACATCCTTCTCTTTCGATAGTGATATAAGGCAAATCTTCCAGTATCCGATATTCAATATGATCTTGTTCCGTCAACTGCACTTCATGCACTTCCATCACCAAGCCCATAGTTTGAGGAGGTTGTGCCACATAGCTTACAGAAGGTTGTTTTTCTTTAAAAAGCTCTTTCACCGCCTCCTTGATGCAAGCAAAACGGGTTACATATTCTTTATTATCCACCGGTGCATCGAATATCACCATGCGTACCGGTGTATAAACCGCCCTGTATTCCGCCAATAATTGCATCAGCATTTCCTTAAAAGGAGCTTTAGCAACTTGCAGGAAATGATGAATTACGGAGTAAGCATCGCTTTCCATGACTTGAATCTACCTGACGAAGATAAAACAGAAGATAAGTTGCTGGCACAATTTCCTGTTGCTCAAAGCATGATACGTGAGAAACTGAATAATCGAACTTGTAAAATGCTGGCAGAGCCTAATGGAGATAAAAATTATATCAAAGCGGCTTTGAGATATGATAAAATCAGAACCCTGTGTGCACAAAGCGGAGCTACAAAACTCTATCCATTTCAAGAAAACGGAGATATTGAACAAGTAGTGATCGAAAGAGCTTTCTATGACCCACCCGAAGGTAGCGGGCTGACAAATCCGGATATGATTAAGGCGGCTATTCTCAAGGAAATGGAAAATCCAAAAGAAGAGCGGGCAGCTATTTCTATAGGTGCCCATAATACAGATACCGGTTGGGTGAACTTCTTGGAATGGCTCAACGACACATACGGACGAGATGGTGACGACTCTATGTGGTTTACCAACCAGGAAGAATATTATGAATATTATTACTATCGTTTGCACAGCAAACCGGAAATCAAACAGGTAAATACGCACACGTGGAAACTGACACTAAATCTGAATGGAGAGGACTCCGCTCCTTTCTATTACCCTTCCGTGACTGTAAATATTTTCGGGCTTAAAATGGAGGACATTGAAAGCATAAAATCAAATGAAGATGTTACAGGACTCTCTTATGGTGACCATAAAGATTTCTTCATGCTAAATATCGACTGCCGAAAATACCTGGCGGAACACGCCGAGAATTTCGTGAAACGATATGAAGCGAATCCGACAGATGTTTCTGCCAAAGCGGACGCCAACTACTTTGTGAATATGCTGAAAGATTCGGATAAAAAGACGGAGTTGAAGAAACGAATCGAATAAATGGCCGGACGCAAAACGAACTGTTAAGCTATTTGGGCATAAACGAATAAAAAAGATGGAACGTAGAGAAAGAAAAAGAAGAAGTAATAAACAAATATAATTATGAACGAAACCATGACCCTTTGTCTTGAAATTATTTTCTGGCTTGCCCTGTTCGTTGTGTTCTACACCTATTTGGGCTACGGAATTGTGCTTTATATTCTTGTCAAGTTGAAAGAGCTTTTCGTGAAGCCTGTGAAGCGTTCGTTGCCGGCATCGGACGCAGACCTGCCGGAAGTTACCCTCTTCATTACGGCATTCAACGAAGAAGATGTAGTGGACGAGAAGATGGAAAACAGTCTTGAGCTGGATTATCCTGCGGACAAGCTGCACATCGTATGGGTGACGGACGGAAGCGATGACGGTACGAACGAACGATTGCAGACGCGTTGGCAGGGGAAAGCGACCGTACATTTCCAACCGCTCCGGCAAGGTAAGACGGCTGCAATGACACGTGGAATGACGTTGGTGGATACTCCACTCGTTGTTTTTACGGATGCCAACACGATGGTGAACCGGGAGGCAATACGGGAAATCGTGCTTGCTTTCCAGGATCCGAAAGTGGGCTGCGTGGCTGGTGAAAAACGGATTGCCGTGCAGACAAAAGACGGGGCGGCTGCCGGTGGTGAAGGTATTTACTGGAAATACGAATCAACCCTGAAAGCACTTGATGCACGGCTCTACTCTGCCGTAGGAGCAGCAGGCGAACTGTTTGCCGTGCGTAACGAGCTGTTCGAAGCGATGGAGCCGGATACGTTGCTCGACGATTTTATTCTTTCACTCCGGATCACAATGAAAGGTTACACCATCGCTTATTGTACGAATGCTTATGCCATCGAAAGTGGTTCGGCAGATATGCGCGAAGAAGAAAAACGAAAAGTGCGCATCGCTGCGGGAGGATTGCAGTCTATCTGGCGGCTTCGTCCGTTGCTGAATCCTTTCCGTTACGGGATACTTAGCTTTCAATATACGTCGCACCGGGTATTGCGATGGTCTATTACTCCGTTCCTGTTGTTTGCGCTCTTCCCGCTGAATATTGCGATTCTGCTGTTGGGTGGTTCCACGATATTTTACGGAGTGCTGCTTGCCATGCAGGTTCTTTTTTACGGATTGGGATATTGGGGATATTACCTGTCTACGAAACAGATAAAAAACAAGTTGCTCTTTATCCCCTACTACTTTTTATTTATGAATGTCAATGTGCTGAAAGGCATCCGATATCTGAAGAAGAAAAAAGGAAACGGAGCCTGGGAAAAGGCGAAGCGTGCTGAAAAGTAAGAACAAACGCTATTATCTTTTGTTATCCTTAATTATAAGACATAAGTCTCTATCATCTAATAAAAAACAGACATGGACAGAATATTACATGATGCGAATAACGCACAAAGAATACTGAAACTGACAGCAGACACAATGCTATTGGTTGACAGGCATGGCGTCTGCGTAGACATTGAACCTCATTGTGATCTGTGGTTCCTGCAAGAAAACATTCTTTTAGGAAAAAATATATTTGAGCTTTTACCGGAATATACAAAAGAGAGGGTGATGCCCATCTTTCAGACTGTGCTCGAAGAGCAACGAAGCATCAGCAAGAACTTCAAGTTGGTGCTGAAAGACGAAATTTTCTACTTCAAATGCCTCATGTTTCCGTATGACGGCATGGTGCTTTGCCAATATCGTGACATCACGCAGAGAAGTAACGTAAAGCGTCGGTTGGAGCAGGCGAATCTTACTCTAAGGGCTATCCAGAAGATTGCCCAGATAGGACAATGGGCATACAATACAAATCAGAATATTTTCCATTATTTGGGTTATACAGGCGTTTTGTGTGAGGAAAGTGTGCAGAACCTTGCCATTGAGAAATATGTGGAACTGATTGTAGAAGAAGATCGTCAGAGTTTTATTGAATGGTGCCACGTGAACGAGAAAGAGCTCAACATGGAGAGCATCAGTTATCGAGTTCGCCTGAACGGAGAAATCTTCTATATGCGTATCCAGACTTATTTGCGTGAAGAGCGCCCCGACGGTAGTTTCAACATCGAAGGGTATATTCAGAACATCACGGATATACAGCATCGCAGAAATGACATCAACACACTGACTCATGCCATCAACAATGCCAAAGAAAGTATCTTTGCCGCCAGACCCGATGGCACGATTATCTTCGCTAACCGTCGTTTCCTGTACAATCATGGTATTTCAGAAAACGAAGACATCAGTCAATTAAAGATTTACAATGTTGCCGCAGATATGCCTACGCAAGAGGCTTGGAACGAACGTTGCAAAGATGTCATACACGGTGGCAGCAGTAACTTTGTGGCTCACCATCCGTCGAAAATCAATAGAGATATATTGGCTTACGAAGGTACGATGTACAACGTCACCAATGATTCCGGTGAAGAAAGTTACTGGTCGTTTGCCCATGATATTTCCGAACGGATTCGGTATGAAGCCCAAATCAAACGGCTGAATCAAATCATGGATACGACGATCAATAATCTCCCCGCGGGGATTGTTGTGAAGGAGATCAATAATGATTTCCGGTACATTTACCGAAACCGGGAGGCTTATAACCGCGATCTTTACAAGAACGATCCTGTCGGTAAGAATGACTTCGATTTCTACCCGCCTATCGTGGCAGAGAAGAAGAGACAGGAGGATATTCAAGTGGCCACCAGCGGAAAAGGTATGCACTGGACGGTGGAAGGAAAGGACCGGAACGGAAACCTGATTATCCTTGACAAGCGGAAAATCCGGGTGGATGGGGACGAACTGTCTTCGCCTATCATCGTCAGTATCGAATGGGATGTCACGGAACTGGAAATGATGAAGCGGGAGCTACTGTCTTCGAAGGAAAAAGCGGAAATGTCTGATAGTTTGAAATCAGCTTTCCTTGCCAATATGAGTCATGAGATACGTACTCCGCTGAATGCTATTGTGGGGTTCTCGCATCTCATTGCCGAAAGTGATGATGCGGAAGAACGAAAGACGTACTACAACATCGTAAACGCGAACAACGAGCGTCTTTTGCAACTTATCAACGAGATTCTCGATCTCTCGAAGATTGAATCGGGAACCATCGAGTTTTCCTTCGGTCCGGCTAGTCTCCATAATCTCTGCCGGGAAGTGTACGATGCTCATATATTCCGTACTCCGCAGGGAGTAAGCCTTGTCTATGAGTCTTCGGACGAGAGTCTGATGATTGAGACGGACAAGAATCGAGTGTTCCAGGTGATTTCGAATCTGATTGGGAATGCTGTTAAGTTTACGAAAGAAGGAAGTATCAGTTATGGTTATAAGCTGGTGGATAACCAGATTGTTTTCCACGTAACGGATACCGGAACAGGAATTGAGCCGGAGAAAGTGGGTCGTGTGTTCGAACGTTTTGCCAAGCTGAACAATCATGCACAGGGCACTGGGTTGGGATTATCTATCTGTAAGTCTATCGTTGAACGTCTCGGGGGCAAGATTTCCGTCAGCTCCGAATTTGGTAAGGGAACGACGTTTACATTTACTTTGCCGTATACGGTTGCAGAATCCGTGAGTGTAGATTCGGAGAAAAAGAATGATGATGAGACGAGCGGAGGTATGAGCAGTGCTGTAAATACACGGCATGCTTGTATTTTGGTTGCCGAGGATACGGACAGTAACTTTGATTTATTGGAGGCTATCTTAGGTAAGGAGCACCGGATTATTCGTGCGCATGACGGAATGGAGGTTGTCACGATGTTCGATGAGGTGAAACCCGATCTTATCCTGATGGATATTAAAATGCCGAATTTGGATGGATTGGAGGCAACGAAAATCATTCGGGAGCTGTCTGCCACTGTTCCTATCATTGCTCAAAGTGCCTTTGCCTATGAGCAGGACCGGAAAGCGGCGAAAGAGGCAGGATGCAATGATTTTATAGCTAAACCGATAGCGGATGATAAGCTGAAAGCTATGATTCATAAATGGTTGTCGCCTCCGTAAAAGGGCACATATTATAGAGTACATATTGTATAGAAAACGCTTTAATAGTGATATAATCACCCAATAATTTAGATTAGATGAAAGCCTTTTACAGACTGTTTTATTACATATCCATCGTGCTGACCAGTATTTTGGCAGGAGTTACCATTGCGGGCGCCTTCGTAGGTAATGCCGCACCGGATAGTTTCAAATTTATGCCTTTCATCGGTTTGATGTTACCGATACTTTTGTTGGCTAATCTTGCTTCTGTCATCTACTGGACGATCCGTTGGCGGTGTTGGGTTTTCATCCCTCTGATTGCTATATTCAGTAACTGGAGCTATATTAGTTGTGTGATTCAATCTTCTTTTTTCAGCCCGGCTTCGGCTCCAATGGTCAAAATGAATGCGTATACTCCTGGTATTTTAACTGTTGCTACTTACAATGTTGACGCTTTTAATCATGAGCATACCGGTTATTCATGCAAAGAGATAGCCTCTTACATGAGAAATCTGCAAGCAGATATTCTCTGTTTTCAGGAGTTTGGCATTAATGATGAGTTTGGTGTAGACAGTATAGCTGCGGTTCTTTCTGATTGGCCGTATTATTATATCCCTATTTCTCCCGAAGGAAAAAATTTGTTGCAGCTGGCTGTTTTCAGCCGCTACCCCATCAAGGAGGAGAATCTTATCGTCTATCCTGATTCGAAAAATTGCAGTCTCTGGTGTGATATTGAGATTAATGGCCGTATCATCCGCCTGTTCAACAATCATCTCCAAACAACGGAAGTGAGCCAGAACAAGCGCAAACTGGAAAAGGGACTCCGCACGGATGATTCTCAAAGGGTGGAACGTGCTGCTTTGGAATTGATTGACGGATTACATGAGAATTTCCGGAAACGTGCCGTACAAGCTAATACTCTAAAGCAACTGATAGCTGCCTCTCCCTATCCTACTATCATCTGCGGTGACTTTAACTCTCTGCCGTCTTCGTATGTTTATCACACTGTAAAAGGTGATAAGTTGCAGGATGGTTTTCAGACGAGTGGTCATGGGTATATGTATACTTTCAAGTTCTTCAAGCATCTGTTAAGAATCGACTATATTCTCCATTCACCGGAACTGAATAGTACGGATTACTTCTCGCCGGATCTTACTTATAGCGATCATAATCCGGTGGTGATGAGGGTGAAGTTATAAAAGAGTAAGAGGATGATAAGCTAATAATCATATCCTTAAAGATATTCCGTTTATATCAAAATCTTACTGATAATAAAAAAGGCTGTCCCGAACAAACGAGACAACCTTTCATTATTTTGAGATTTTATCGAATTAATGGAATATATAACGAAGACTAAACTGAACAGAGTAAGTAGATCTAAAATCTTTATACTTTGTATACGTTTCAGTCAATCTTTTCCCGCTACTCTTCTGGAATGTATAACCTTTACTTTCAATGCCGTTAGACCCATTATTACCATTATCGTAAGCTAAAAGATTAGTATTATTTACAGTCTTATAGAGTTTGCACAGCATTGGTTAGAAG
>ENA-UEYG01002450-UEYG01002450.1-human-gut-metagenome-genome-assembly--contig:-NODE-2450-length-11763-cov-4.776057_pt1 | contig 11763 bp, 8 predicted proteins | sample MGYA00242933_ERZ507934 | MGnify/ENA primary metagenome ERZ507934 (study PRJEB26167, sample SAMN06115527) | human gut metagenome | host: Homo sapiens | place: China:Zejiang | collected 2015-11-10... | reverse complement strand
ACATCTGCATCCAACCCTTTTTTCATGAAAAGGTTCAATGCAGATGTTTCGTAAATTCATTCTTAACCCAGCACGTTCACAATCTTAACCGGTGTGCGGTAGTTCCATGGGGAAGTCTTGATGCCGGTCCTTTCAGTTGAAGCATGTACCACTTTGCCGTCGCCGATATACATCGCTACATGGTTGATACCTCTTCCGCTTCCGTAGAAAATCAGGTCGCCCGGCTGCATCTGGTCAGCGCTGATTGCTGTACCCTGCTTGGACTGGGAAGTTGAAGAACGGTTCAGGCTCACACCGGCACCGTGCTGCATCACATATTTCGTAAAACCAGAACAGTCAACCCCTGTGTGCGGGTCGCTGCCGCCAAATTTATAACGTCCACCTACAAACTGCAGTGCATAATTGACTAACTGCTCTCTGGTCGAGAGATTGCTCTGCTCTGCGACAAATGCATCTGCGACTGCAGCTGCTTCCTCTGCCTTGCTGAGCATAACGCTACTCTGAACCTTCAAATAGCCTTCCATCTCACCGGCTGCTACCTTGATCCAGCTGTCGTCTGCCTTTCCAACTACGTCATAGGACTCGCCCTTTTCAGCCATCGCTACTACTTCTGAGTTTTCATCCTCATCCGCATAGATCGAAAGGTCTGCTGCCACGGTTGCCACCATGTCGCTCTCATAACCTGTAGACGGCCCCGCAAAAGCTGCCTGCGCGCTGCCAATGGTCAGCATTGAGCACACGCATACCATACTGAAAAGTTTCTTTGTTCTATTTAAATTCATGCTTCAAAACTCCTTAATTAGATTTTGTGATTCCCGCAGATATTGCTGAAACAAAAGAATCGAGTCCCAATCGCTGTGGTGTTATCTATCGTTCGAAATGTTACATAATTATTAAATCTTGTTACATTGTTATTATATTTTCTTTTCTTTTCGTTGTAAAGGAAATGACGGATCTTTTATATTTATTTAAGATTTTAATTTCCGACAAAAAAGCGCAAAAATACAGGGAATTTCAACCATATTGGTACAAAATATTTTTGCCCCAGGCTGCCGAAATGCCCTGTATTTTCAAGTGTTTTTTATATCATCTTATATATAATGCAAATCACGATTCTGAAACATATTTCATAATTCTAAGATTCTGTCTCTGGCAAAATTTTATTTTCATTTTTCACCAGCCGTGTCCAGCGTAAACCAGAACTCCACACCGTTCTCATGGTTCTTCACACCGCACGCCTTATGGTGCATCTCCATGATCGCCTTGACGATCGAAAGCCCGATGCCGCTGCCGCCATATTCCCGCGTTCTCGCTTTATCTACCTTGTAAAACTTCGTCCAGAGGTTCGGAAGCGCTTCGTCCGGGATCGGATTTCCCGTGTTAAACACTTCCACGCAGACCTCTTTTCCATCGCGCCGGCGGTCAATCCGGATCTGAATCTTCTTCTCCCCGCCGCCCACATGATGAATCGCGTTCGTCAGATAATTGGTGATGACTTCCTCTATTTTAAATTCATCGCCCATGACGTAGACCGGTTCCTTCCCGTCAAAATCCACAGTCAGCTCATTCTGCTTAAGCAGCACACCGGAAGAAGAAATCACACTGGCAATCAGCTCCGTCAGGTCAAACCGCTCCACAGACAGCCGTTCTCCGCCAAATTCCAGCGCCGTCAAAGTCAGAAGCTGGCGCACCATCCGATTCATTTTCCCAGCCTCGTCCATGATAACGCCGCAGTAATAATCGCGGTTCTCCTTGTCCTCCGCCATGCCCTCGACGAGTCCTTCCGCATAGCCCTGAATCAGCGCGATCGGCGTCTTTAACTCATGCGACACATTCGCAATGAACTCCTTCCGCATCTCATCGATCTGCACTTTCTCGTCAATATCCTTTTTAAGCTGTGCATTCGCCTCTTTCAGTTCCCCGATCGTTGTCTTGAGGCGCTCAGAAAGCACATTCATGCTGTTTCCAAGCGTATCAATTTCCTCCGTCGAGCGGCGGCTTGTCTCATAACGGGCATCAAAATCCAGGTTCGACATCTTTTCCGACAGCTCCGACAGCCGTTTGATCGGCATCGTAATGTGCCGGGTAATAAAATAAATCAGAATACTTCCCGCCAGAATTACCACGATTCCAACAAACATCAGAAACCGGTTTGAGATAGCCGCGCTCTCATGGATGCTCTCCATCGGCATCGTCATGATGAAAATGGTCGCGTTATCCGAGAAAAAACCCCAGCTTTCCAGATAAAACGTCTTGCTGAGCGGGTCAAACGTCTTCTGAATCATGTAGTTGTCATATTCCCGCAATACATCCCGCTTCGCCCCCGCATGACCGACGATATAGCGCCGCACCCGGTCACGCATGACTTCCACATCCCGCGCCGAGGAGACGAGTGTCTGGTCACTCTCGCTGTCATATAAAAGCAGGGAAATATTCGACCGGTCACGCAGCTCGCGGATCACATTTGCCAGCCGGACACCGCCGCTCGAAGCTTCCTCCCCATCCAGTGCATCCGCCGATGCATCCTCCGAGTCATCCTCCAGCACCACCGTGTCACCTTCCGCATATTCACCCAGCGCATCCTGTGTCTCATCGCCAGCCCTATCACCGGTTCCATTTTTACCAGACTGAGCCGAACCGCCATCTGCACTGTCCATATCAGAACTTCCATCTTTCGACTTCTGGTACTCTTTCCAACCCGAATTCAGCTCCGCCTGTGCGTCCTCCAGCGAACTCTCGCCATTCCGGACCTCATCCTGGATAATCGCGTCAATCGCCCGATATCCCTTTTCCAGCGTATGAATCTTATAATTCTGGTAATATCCGGACAGAAACCAGTTATTGATACACCAGATAAGCGCGATTGCAACCGTCATCAACCCGGCAAATATGATTGTAAATTTCCATCGGACCGAACGTTTCATTCGCTTACCTCAAATTTGTAGCCCATGCCCCAGATCGTCTTGATGTACTCGCCTTTCTCGCCCAGCTTACTCCGAAGCTTCTTCACATGCGTATCGATCGTCCGCGCATCGCCGAAATAATCATAATTCCATACATTATTCAGAATTTTTTCTCTCGAAAGCGCAATTCCCTGATTCTCTGCAAAATACGTCATCAGCTCAAATTCCTTGTAGCTTAAATCCACCGGTTTTCCATCCACGCTGACCTGATGTGCCGTCTTATCAATGTGGATGCCGCCCACATCGATCACATCCTGGCTGCCGCCGTTGCTGCGGCGCAGGATCGCCTCCACACGTGCGACCAGGATCTTCGGACTGAACGGTTTGGAAATATACTCATCCACGCCCAGATTAAAGCCCTGCAGCTCGTCGCTCTCCTCGCCTCTCGCCGTCAGCATGATGATCGGCACCTGCGAATACTTGCGGATCGTCTTCACAACCTCCCAGCCGTCCATCTTCGGCATCATCACATCCAGAAGAATCAGCGCAATGTCCTTCTGCTGGAAAAACATAGCCACCGCCTCCGTTCCGTCCCCTTCTTCCAGCACCTGATACCCTTTAATCGAAAGGAAGTCCTTCACCAGCTTCCGCATCCTCGCCTCATCGTCCACGACCAGTATTTTAATCTTATCCATAAAATCTTCACCTCATTTATTTTACTCTGCCGTGTATGACAGAACCTTTTTCCACGCTGTCATATCCTGATTACATTCTCAATCTGTCTGTATTTTAGCAGATTCGGGTGGGAGATTCCATAGGTTCACAAAAGATTCATAGTTTCTGCCACATATAGAAAAGCACCTATTATAAAAAAGAATGTGCCTTGGCACATTCTCAGACTGTAGACAACATCCTTTTCCATCCTCCTGGGCTCCCCAATGCGAGCAATTTATATATTCAGTTGCCAAGGACAAATGGAACTTTTTCATCTCACACGCAAAACAGGACTGTCCGACAAAATCCAGTATTTCCCTGCATTTCTCATCCAGCCCTGTTTGCTTTCTATTTCACAGTCTTCTCAGGCTGTTCCATATCTTACATTTTATTCTTCGGTTTTCTCCGCCTCTTCGCTCTCAACCACGCCAATCGAAAGATCCTGCAGCTGTTTCGGATCAACCTGAGACGGTGCTTCCATCATCAGGCAGGAAGCATCTTTTACCTTCGGGAATGCGATGACGTCGCGGATGCTGTCTGCGCCAACCATCAGCATAACCATACGGTCCATACCGTAAGCCAGACCAGCGTGCGGCGGTACTCCGTATTTGAATGCGTCTAACAGGAAGCCGAACTGCTCCTGTGCTTTCTCCTTCGTAAATCCAAGTACCTCAAACATCTTCTCCTGGATGTCTGCCTGATGGATACGGACAGAACCGCCGCCCATCTCGGTACCGTTCAGGACGATATCATATGCTTTTGCACGTACCTTGCCCGGATCGGTGTCGATCAGCGGAAGATCCTCTTCCATCGGCATGGTAAATGGATGGTGCATTGCCACATAACGGTTCTCTTCCTCAGAGTACTCAAGCAGCGGGAACTCAGTTACCCACAGGAACTTGAAGTCATCTTTCTTTAAGAGATCAAGCTGTCTTGCCAGCTCCAGACGCAGATTTCCAAGTACATCAAATACGACCTTATCCTTGTCAGCTGCGAACAGAAGCAGATCGCCCGGCTTACCGCCCATAGCTGCAACCAGTGCATCCAGCTCTTCCTGTTTCATGAACTTAGAGAAAGAGCACTTGTAGGTGCCATCCTCATGGATTGCCAGGTATGCAAGACCTTTCGCACCAAAGCCCTTTGCGTACTCAACCAGCGCGTCGATCTTCTTTCTCGGCATAGCGCCCTGTCCTTCTGCGTTGATACCGCGGACAGAACCGCCATTTTCCAGCGCGCTCTTGAACACAACAAACTCGCAGTCCTTTACTACATCCGATACGTTTTTCAGCTCCATGCCGAAACGCAGATCCGGCTTATCGGAACCGAAGCGATCCATTGCCTCGCGCCAGGTCATACGCTGGATCGGAAGCTGCAGATCGTAATTGCAGATCTCCTTGAAGAGCTTCTTTAACAGACGCTCATTGACATCCAGAACGTCCTCAACGTCAACGAAGGAAAGCTCCATATCGATCTGGGTAAACTCAGGCTGACGATCGGCTCTTAAGTCCTCGTCACGATAGCAACGTGCCAGCTGGAAGTAGCGGTCATATCCAGAACACATCAGAAGCTGTTTTAACAGCTGCGGAGACTGCGGCAGTGCATAGAAGCTGCCCGGATGTACACGGCTCGGTACCAGGTAGTCTCTCGCGCCCTCCGGAGTACTTTTAATCAGAGTCGGAGTCTCAATCTCAAGGAAGCCTTCCTCTGCTAAGAATGCACGGGTCAGGATAGCCACGCGGCTTCTTGTCATCAGGTTTCTCTGGATATCCGGACGTCTCAGATCCAGGTAACGGTATTTCAGGCGAAGATCCTCTTTGGTTTTGGAGTTCTCCTCGATCGGGAACGGCGGTGTCTCAGACTCTGCCAGAATGCGGAGGTAATCCGCGCGGATCTCAATCGCACCTGTCTTTAAGTTTTCATTTACTGCACCGGAACGTGCCTCTACGCGTCCGGTTACAGCGATAACGAACTCGCTTCTCAGCTTTTCTGCCTTTGCAAAGCTCTCAGCGCCACAGTCAGCTTCCTCGAAGATCAGCTGCAGGATACCGGAACGATCCCGCAGATCCACGAAAATAATGCCGCCTTTATTTCTGCTCTTCTGAACCCAGCCCATAACGGTTACTTTTTCACCGATATTGGCAGTTCCCAGCTCGGTACAGCGATGGGAACGTTTCAGTCCTGCCATAGATTCTGCCATGATAGTATTTCCTCCGTTTATTATAGTTTTATCTGAAAAATTCAAAAACTGAATCACTTCAAACTGTCTTTGTAAAATTCCACGATCTCCTCGTAGCCGTCCTTCGCCAGCTGCTCCTTCTGGAATTTCTTGTTCTTGTTCATCTGTGCGACTGCCACGCGGGTGCCGTTAGCGCGCTCTTCCTGTGCTTTCTTTAAGACGGCACGGAACTGCTCGCCGCTTAAACCTTTCTCATACAGGAATGCTTTCTTGCCGGCTGACTCCGGTACTTTGAAACCAGAATCCATCAGGATCGTGATGATACGCTCAAAACCGATGGAGAATCCGCACGCCGGTGTATCGACGCCGGTAAATTTGCCGATCAGCTTGTCGTAACGTCCGCCGCCTGCAACGGAGCCGCCGAAGCCTTCCATGGAAACCTCAAAAATCGTTCCGGTATAGTAGCCCATGCCGCGCACCAGCGTCGGATCAAATTCAAGACCGAATTCGATGTCTGCAACCGCTTTAACTGTCTCCATGATCGTTGCCAGATTCTCTGCCTTTGCCGGATCCATCACGCCGGAGAGCTTCTCGCCCAGCGAGCGGACGCCTGCCGCATCGTTCTGAATCTCTGCCAGAAGTCCGGTGTATTTCTCAACCGCCTCTGGCGCATAACCTTCTGCAAGCAGCTCCTCGCGGACACCATCCAGACCGATCTTATCCATCTTATCGAGAATGATAAATACCTTATCGGTCTCATTTTCCGGGAATCCGCTGTAATCTGCCATGCCCTTTAAGATCGCACGGTCATTGACGCGGACAGTGTATGCCTTGTCCGGGCAGATGCGCTTCAGCGCCTTGGTAAGCGCCAGAATCTCCTCGATCTCAGCCAGGTTTGTCGCATCACCTAAAATATCGATATCACACTGTACAAACTGACGGAAACGTCCCTTCTGCGGACGATCGGCACGCCATACGCTTCCGACCTGCAGCGCCTTGAACGGCGCTGATAAATTAGCAGAATTGTTTGCATAATAACGGCTGAGCGGCAGAGTTAAGTCATAGCGGAGACCACCGTCTACGACATCTGCCTCTGTCTGTGCTGCCTCGACGTTCAGCTTCTCGCCTCTCTTTAAAATCTTGAAGATCAGCTTCTCATTGTCGCCGCCCTGCTTGCTGGTCAGGTTCTCAATGTGCTCCACGCACGGAGTCTCGATCGCCGAGAAGCCGTATCCGCGGTAGGTATCTTTGATGATATTCAGCACATAATCCCGGATCTCCATCTCGCCCGGAAGAATGTCCTTCATGCCTGTAACTGGTTTTTTCTTTAAAGCCATGTGTCAAACTCCTTCTATGTCTTTCTGCGACCATATTTCCTGTGCAAAGAAAACTTCACTTTTCCATGCTGGAAACTGGATTTTTATGTTTCTCTGTTACAAAGTGTTTTTCTGCATCTGACACCCTGTATCTGTGAATTTTTCGTTTTTACTCTCTTCGTCCAAGCAGCTTCTCTTTCCGCCCGATCATCTCATCGATCCGGTCGATATACTGCTCAACTTCCTTGACGTTCTCCGCCCTCTCAATCCGGTTTTCTGCCGGGAAATAAACCTTGGTAGTCGTTCCCGCACCGCAGGCGGCGATCGTCTGTTTTTCTTCCATAATCAATATATTATAGAGGCATTCCTTGCCCGGAACCGCATAACCGACATTTTCAAAATTGCCCGCCATATTTTTCTGGCGGTAGAGATAGTACGGTTTCAGTCCCATCTCCTCGGCATACTGCGCGGTCAGGTCAATCATCTCCTGTGTATTGACAATCTTCAGATTTCCGTAGCGCTCCTTATAGATATTCAGGCGCGCCGCGCGCTTGATCGCCAGCGAATGCACCGTCACGCTGTCCGGTCTGAGTGCCTTGATCTCCTCCATTGTCTGGCGGACATCGTCGATCGTCTCCTCCGGCAGACCCACGATCAGGTCCATATTGATATTGTCAAATCCCAACTCCCGCGCCAGCAGGAATTTTTCCTTCACATCCTCCACCGTATGACGGCGTCCGATGAGGTCAAGCGTCGCCTGCTTCATCGTCTGCGGATTGATGGAAATACGGGAAATGCCGTGATTCCGGAGCACCTGCAGCTTTTCGCGCGTGATGCTGTCCGGACGTCCCGACTCAACGGTAAATTCAACTGCCTGTTCCACCGGGAATAATTCTTCCACCTTTGTCAGGATCTCATCCAGATCCTGCGGATTTAACGAGGTCGGTGTGCCGCCTCCAAAATAGATGGTCGAAAGCGGGCGATCCTTCATCTGCTCCGCCACATATTCCATTTCCTTAAAAAGCGCCTCTTTGTAGAGGTCCATCCGTTTTTCCCATTTCACAATCGGAAACGACGTAAACGAACAGTACAGGCAGGTTGTCGGACAGAACGGGATTCCCACATACAGGCTGTACCCATTCTCATAATCGATCGTGGACAGCAGGCGTCTCTCGCGCTCCGCCACGTCGATGCTCAGATCGATCTTTTCCTTGCTGGTGAAATACGTCTCGCGCATATAGGTCTCGATCTGCTCGTCCGTCCAGCCATCATACAGCTTCGTGAGCGCAATCTTCGTCGGACGGATGCCGGTAAGCGTCCCCCACGGAAGCTCTCTGCCGGTCTGGGCACTCAAAAGACGGTATAACGTCTGTTTGATCTCATTTTTCGTCTCAAAACGGTTGGAAAAATCCGGATAAATCAAAGCAAAGTGAACAGCTTCTTTCTTCACCGGCGTCACATCCAGTGAAAACGAGTTTCCGTCCCGGACTCCCCGTACAATCAGCTCCGCCTCCCCGGCTTCCTCTTCCTTGTGCGTAAATGTCTCGCCCGGATAAAATGCCATCAGGAGCTCACGGATATCCTGTTCAAAGGACGCGTCATTTAACAAAATCGCTATCATGCTTCGCGCCCCCTGTATCCTGCCAGCGGATTGTACTGTTTTTCGTCGGCGATCGTCGTATATCCCATGTGTCCCGGATATACATTCGTATCATCCGGCAGGTTCAGAAGGATATCTGCCACCGAATGAATCATCTGACGTCCGCTTCCAGTCGGGAAATCGATGCGTCCGTAAGAACCTTCAAATAAGGTATCTCCCGAAAACAGCACCTTCTCTGATTTTACATAATAACAACAGGAACCTTCCGTATGTCCCGGTGTATGAAGCATCTGGAACGTGTAGCCCGCTGCCTCGAACGTCTCTCCATCCTTCAAAAGCATATCCGCTTTCAGATGCAGACCGCCGCCCTGAAACTGGACGGACAGGTTCTTATCCGGATCCGCCAAGACCGCCTGCTCCTGCTCACAGGCATAAACCGGCACGCCCAGATCCCGTCTCAGCTCTTCCATCGCCGTCACATGGTCAAAATGTCCATGAGTCAGCAGAATCGCCTTTGCCTTCGCTCCGGTCTGCGCCAGTGCATCCTCGATCCGCGCCGCCTCATCGCCCGGATCGACAATCACAGCTTCTTTCGTCTCCGGATGCACCGCAATATAACAGTTCGTCTGGACCATTCCCACGATCAGCCGTTTTATCTCCATCTTTTCCTCCTAATAATATGTGAAACTTTCACAGGGTGTAAGTACCTGTGAAATATAGAGAGAACCGCTTATCCGGCAGTTCTCTCTATATCTAACACTCCTTCAATCTGTCTGAGTTTATCAGATAATTTATTTAATTCCTCAATTCCGTGAATATCGAACGTCATGACGATCGTCGCCTTGCCCTGCTTGCTCGTCCGCACATTCATCGAGGTAATGTCGATCTGGCGCTCGGTAAATACCTTGGAAATATCCACAAACATGCCGATGCGGTTGTTCGCATAGATCTTGATTTCGGTGGAGTATTTTTCCGTGCCCGTCTGTGCTTCCGGCTGCTGCCACTCGGCTTCAATCAGGCGCTCACGCTCTTCCTGCGGCAGATTCATCACATTGATGCAGTCCGTCCGGTGGATCGAGATACCGCGTCCCCTTGTGACAAATCCGACGATCTCATCGCCCGGAACCGGGCTGCAGCACTTCGAAAAACGAACCGCCAGATCGTGGATTCCCTTGACAACGATACCGCTCTTCGACTTCCCGGCTGCGATCACCGGAACCTTGTTTCCATCCGACGCCATGTTATCGAGGATCGTCGTGTCGGTTACTTCCTTCTTTAACTTCTTGTTGCGCTCATCCAGCATCTTGTTGATGACCTGTCCCTCTTTGAGGGCGCCATGTCCGATCGATGCCAGAACGGAATCCCAGTCACGGTACGCATAGCGCTTCATGACCTTTTCCATATATTCCGGTTTATTTAGCTCTGAATAATTGATGTCCTTCGCCTTACAATATTTATCCAGAAGCGCACGGCCGCGCAGAATATTGTCCTCTTTCAGCTCGCTCTTGAACCACTGGTTGATCTTATTCTTCGCCTGTGTGCTCTTAACCAGTTTCAGCCAGTCGCGGCTCGGTCCCTTGGAATTCTGGGAGGTAATAATCTCGACACGGTCACCATTTTTAATGACATAATCGATGTTGACCAGTTTTCCGTTGACACGGGCACCAACCATCTTGTTGCCGACCGCACTGTGGATCGAATACGCAAAATCGATCGGGGTGGAACCGCTCGGCAGGTTCTTGACATCGCCCGTCGGGGTAAAGCAGTATACATCATCCGTAAAGAGGTCCAAGTCGCTCTTTAAGAGACTTAAGAACTCTTTATTATCGGACATATCCCGCTGCCATTCCAGGATCTCACGCAGCCAGGAAAGCTTTGCCTCGGCGCTGTCGATCGCCGCCTTGCTGCTGCCGCTCTCCTTATATTTCCAGTGTGCCGCGATACCATACTCAGCGGTACGGTGCATCTCATAGGTGCGGATCTGAATCTCAAACGGCTGTCCGCTGCTGCCAATCAGAGTCGTATGCAGCGACTGGTACATATTCGGTTTCGGCATGGCAATATAATCTTTAAAACGTCCCGGAATCGGTTTGTACATCTCATGGATGACACCAAGCGCCGCATAACAGTCTTTCACACTCTCCACGATAATCCGGACCGCAAAAATATCATAGATCTGATCCAGCGTCTTGTCCTGGTTTACCATCTTTTTATAGATGCTGAAGAAATGTTTCACACGGCCGTCTACCTTGGCTTCGATGCCCGCATCGTCCATATGTTTCTTGACTTCATCCATAATCTTATGGATAAACGCCTCCCTGGTGTCCTTACGGAGCGCCAGTTTTTCGGACAATTCTTTGTAAACCTCCGGCTGGAGATATTTGAGAGACAAATCATCCAGCTCGGTCTTGATCTTGGAAATACCGAGACGATCAGCAATAGGCGCGTAGATATCCATCGTTTCACGCGCCTTTTCTTTCTGTTTTTCCGGCTTCATATATTGAAGCGTCCGCATATTGTGCAGACGGTCTGCCAGCTTAATCAGAATAACCCGGATGTCCTTCGCCATCGCTAAGAACATCTTACGCAGGTTTTCCGCCTGAATCTCTACTTTATCGATCGTCCACGAGATCTGGGTCAGCTTGGTAACACCGTCTACTAAAAGCGCTACCTCCTCGCCAAAGATCGCCGTGATCTCCTCCTCTGTCATGACCGTATCTTCCACGACATCGTGCAGGATACCCGCCACCAGAGTCTCTTTATCCAGCTCCAGATCCGCCAGAATGATCGCCACACAAAGCGCATGAATGATATACGGTTCACCTGATTTACGCCTCTGGTCCTTGTGTGCGTCATACGCGATCTGGTACGCTTTCTCAATCATGCCAATGTTCCTTCAATGTTCCTATATGTCTTCTTCTTGATTCGTGCCGCGTTTAAATGTGTTTCCTCCGGCGATCACTCGCAAGTGACACGGAGAAAGCACGGAGAAGGCACGGAGAAAACCTAGCCAAACAATAGAGTAACAGCGTATTATAGGAGTAATAAAGCACT
>ENA-UEYG01002438-UEYG01002438.1-human-gut-metagenome-genome-assembly--contig:-NODE-2438-length-11789-cov-2.931865_pt1 | contig 11789 bp, 12 predicted proteins | sample MGYA00242933_ERZ507934 | MGnify/ENA primary metagenome ERZ507934 (study PRJEB26167, sample SAMN06115527) | human gut metagenome | host: Homo sapiens | place: China:Zejiang | collected 2015-11-10... | reverse complement strand
ACGCGTAAGGGAACTGGCTGGGCATTTTGGTTTCCGTTACCGGGCATTGTCTTTTCGGAATAATATATCGAACTGGGGGAGTTGTTCGGTGGACGATAATATTAGCCTGAATGTGAAATTGATGAAATTGCCGGATGAGATTATTGATTACGTGATTCTGCACGAGTTATGTCATACGGTTGAAAAGAATCATTCCAGTAATTTTTGGGCGTTGATGGAAAAAGTGTGTCCCGGGAGTATGCAATTACGTCGTAGGTTGCGTCAGTATAATACCAGAGTTTGAACGGTATTTTTTCTTCACGGCTTGCTAGCCAGAACGTGAGAATGAACACGATTCCCAACATAAATAATAACATTTCGACTCTTTTCATGATACAAGTTTTAATATACGTTTTATGCTGAAATGTGGCCAAATGTTACGTTTTTGGGCGTTTTTTATTGGTATATTTGTAAATGTTGGAAAAAGAGGAATCCAGCTTGAGGTTTATTCGTTATATTTGGTCGTTATTTCTTAAATAAGTGAAGACAATGGAAGGACAATATTGTTATCAATACCCTCGTCCGGCGGTGACCACGGATTGCGTGATTTTCGGATTTGATGGGGAGGTGTTGAAGGTGTTATTGGTGGAACGGGGTGGAGAACCTTATAAAGGTTGCTGGGCATTTCCGGGAGGGTTCCTGAATATGGATGAGACGACGGATGAATGTGCCGTGCGGGAATTGGAAGAAGAAACGGGATTGAAAGATGTGTTTGTAGAGCAATTACAGGCTTTTTCCGATATAGATCGGGATCCCCGGGGACGAACAATTACGGTGGCTTATTATGCTTTGGTGAATCCCGTGGGGATGAACGTGGCCGGATATGACGATGCGGCAGATGCTCGATGGTTCGCTTTGTCAGATATGCCTTCTCTGGCTTTTGATCATGAACACGTGTTGCAGGTCGCATTACATCGTTTGGCATTGAAAGTTTATTTACAATTGAACGGGATCGAGAAACTAGATGAACATTTCAAGGGATTTGACTTGAAGCGTTTGAAGGATCTGATTCTTGATAAATTATAGAATATATGGATAGATTGGAAATCGTTGAGGCAGATATTACCACGTTGGATGTGGATGCAATCGTGAACGCAGCGAATACTTCCTTGCTGGGAGGTGGAGGAGTTGACGGGGCTATTCACAGGGCTGCCGGGAAAGAGTTGTTGGCGGAATGTCGGACGTTGAACGGATGCCGAACCGGGGAGGCGAAAATTACAAAAGGATATAATCTGAAGGCTCGTCACGTGATTCACACGGTAGGACCGGTTTATTCTGACGGGCGACAGGGGGAACCGGAGTTGCTGGCGGCATGTTACCGGAATAGTCTTGCCTTGGCCGTGGAGAACGGTTTGAAAACCATCGCTTTTCCTCTGATCAGTACGGGTGTGTACGGTTATCCGTTGGAGGAGGCGACCCCGATAGCTTTGCGTGAGATCAAGGCCTTCTTGGAGACACATCCGGATTTCGAGCGGGTGATTGTTGCTTGTTTTAGTCGTAAGGCTTATGATTTGTATATGCAATTGACAATGGAATAATGACAATAATTTGTAACCTTTAAGCCTGTTGACCTTAACAAAACGAATGTTTGTTGGGAAATTAATTTATAAACAGTAATTTTGTCTGAAAGATTTATAAAAAACAGATATTATGCAAGAGATAGTAAAAGAGATACGTGACGTTTTGTCGGAAGTGAAATATCCCGGCACTTCGAAGAGTATCGTTGCACTGGATATGGTGCAGAATATAAAGGCTGAGGACGGTAAGGTGGATTTCCGCTTGGTATTCCAAAAGTCCAATGACCCGTTCGTGGGAGCGGTGAGAAAGAAATGTGAATCTCTGTTGAAAGAGAAATTAGGATATACAACCGTGGAGATTGAGACCGTGTTCGTACATGACTTGGAGAAACCTTTGGCCTTGGAGAAGGTGAAACATATTGTTGCCGTGTCTTCGGGTAAAGGGGGAGTCGGTAAATCAACGGTAGCTTCAAACTTGGCGGTTGCCTTGGCTAAATTGGGGTATAAAGTCGGGTTGGTGGATGCTGATATTTATGGACCTTCCATGCCGAAAATGTTCGGGTGTGAGGATGCCAGTCCTTATATGGTAGAAGTAGGAGGTAAGGAGTTGATCGAGCCGGTTGTGAAGTATGGAGTGAAGTTGTTGTCGATTGGTTTCTTCGTGGACCCCGATTCTGCAACCGTGTGGAGAGGACCGATGGCTTCCAATGCTTTAAAACAGATGGTAGAAGGCGGTTTCTGGGATGAACTGGACTTTATGCTGATTGACCTTCCTCCGGGAACAAGTGATATTCACTTGACTTTGGTACAAACCGTAGCTTTGAGTGGTGCAATCGTGGTTAGTACACCACAACAGGTGGCTTTGGCTGACGCCGTGAAGGGAATCAATATGTTTGAATCTCCGGGAATACAAGTTCCCGTGTTGGGATTGGTTGAGAATATGTCTTGGTTTACTCCTGCTGAGTTACCGGATAATAAATACTATATCTTCGGTAAAGAGGGAGCCAAGAAACTTGCTGACGAGAAGGGGTTGCGTCTTTTGGGACAAATTCCAATCGTGCAGAGTATTATGGAAGGAGGCGAGAATGGTAGCCCGGTTGCCTTGGATGAAGATAGTGTCACCGGACAGGCGTTTATAGAATTGGCTCGTAATGTAGCTCACGCTGTGGATGAAACAGGAGAGACCGCAAAACGAGTTCGGGTAACGAAATAATGGAGAAAGGGGCTTGAAAAAGCCCCTTTCAAATTCTTTTACACGTTGCATTTATACAAATCACGGCAAACGTGATAAATTCTGCCACGGCTACTGCTAGCCAGATCCCTTTGACTCCTAACCATAATGGCAGGAGGAAGAAACAGATTACGGGTAATATGATTCCTCTTAAAACGGTAAATATCGTTGATAGTCGTGACTTTTCGATACTCATGTAATACCCGATAGCGGTGATGTTGATTCCGAAGAAAACATAGCATATCGAGAAAAAGGGAATTCCATATACGGCATACTTCCAGGCATAGTTTGTGTGGTCCGCAATGAACAGGGATGCGATTTGTTCCCGTAGTAAAATCGTGAGGACCAAGAAAAACAAGCCTGTTGCAATTGTTGCAATCAATGCCAGCCGGAGTGCTTGTTGCGCACGTCCGTGTGCTGCATACCCGTGGTTGAAACTGATAATGGGTTGTGCCGATTGGATAATGGCATTGAAAACCATAAATATGATCGGGAAAAAGTAGCACATGATACTGAATGCTGCCACTCCGTTCGTACCGAGGTAACTCACGAACACATAGTTCCCGGTCAGCATCATCACACCGATGGCTGCCTCTCCCAGGAATGCCGAGAATCCCAGACGAATGATATATCCGCTATTACGTGCCGTGAGTTGTATACTCTTCCAGCTGAACTTTAATTTGCCGAGACGAACACGAGGTGAATAACGTAATAAATAGGCAACCATGAGAATACATCCCACGATTTCACCGATACCGGTAGCCACGGCGGCTCCCGTCAATCCCCATTTATACACGAATATAAATAGATAGTCGAGTATGATATTAATTACCGTGGAGATTGTCATACACCACATGGCTATTTTAGGTCCGTCAATACGGGTGAAGAAGGTAAGCACGCAGAGTGCCGTTTGGAACGTGGCAAAAGCGGCATAAGCAATCAGGTATTCCCGTGCCAGCTCGATAATATCTTCGGGTGCTCCGAGGATTCGAGCGACAGATGTCGGGAAAGCCATGACAAGGATAGATACTAACGTCATGCCGATAAAAGAAACAAGCGTTGCTTGCGTGGCATTGATGTTGGCCACACGTTCTTTACCCTGGGCTAGGTTGATTGATGCCACGATTGCCCCGCCCATACCAAACATTAATCCCATTCCGGCAGCGAACACGAATAATGGGGCGGCAATATTTACCGCAGCTAAAGCGTCGCTACCAATTCCACGACCGACGAAAACCCCGTCGGTGATCACGAATAAAGCCGAGAAAACCATACCCAGCAAGGTCGGGAATAGTTGTTTACAGAACAACTGTCCGACTTTCATTGAACCAAAATCTATACTGTCTCGTTGCATGTATATATAATTTTTTTAGCTCGGCAAAGGTAGGTCGAATAAAACGGAGAAAAATTAACATATGATAATTACGGATTATTTTGTGTACTTTTGTCGTAAAATAATGAATAAAGGGAGATTTTAGAATGCTGAAAAGTGCAAGCGGAATGCAAATGTTCGGGGATATAGTTCGACGTAAACGCTATTTTTACGCCTTGTTAATGATTTTGCTAATGATTGGTGTAGCAGAATTGTTGATGGAAAGGGAAATTATCTTTCCGGAAATGGCAGCCTTGACAATCGGTATGTGGATCGTGGATAAACGGGTGTGGCAGGTGAGTCGGGTAAGTATGGTCGCTCTCATGATTTTAGGTGCTGTGGCAGGTGTGTGTATCGTATGTTATTCTCCTTTCCCCTTGCTTGTGAATCTGGCGTTTGCCTTTATTTTTGCCGCAATCTGCCTCACGTTATTTCGTGCAACTTTGGTACCGCAGATTTCTGCCTGTATGTTACCTGTGTTACTGGGGACGGAAAGTTGGGTTTATCCGGTAGCTGTACTTGTTATGTCGGTTATTGTTGTTGTTGGACAATGGGGGATGGAGAAAGTTTGATTGCGGGAGAGGGTGACTTATACGCCCGTGATTGTCCATTGGAAGGATAGCTTGGTACGTTGGTCGTTTTTATTGGTGACAGTGATTGCGGCTGCCACATTGGCTATCTACACGAGAAACTTGTACTTCATTCTTCCTCCGTTGATCGTGACTTACGTGGAGTTTGCCAATTCAAAAGCCGGATTTCGTAATCGTCCCGTGCAAGTTTTATTGGTATTGTTTACGGCAGCCGTAGTCGGAGTGTTCTTTCAGGTCGTGGGACATGGGTACCTGCATTTACCTGAAGTTGTGGTCGTGTTTCCGATTTTTATTTGTATGTTCTTTTTGTTTGAATTCCTGGAAAAGTTTTTTGCCCCGGCGGGAGCTGTTGCCTTGATTCCGATGATTGTTCCCGAAGAGGGTTTATTTTGGCTGCCTTTGCAGGTGCTTGTGGGTGCTACGTTGTTTATCGGCTTGGCAATGATCTGTTTTCAGCGTTGTCTGCACTGGCCTCGGGCGCAGCTAATCGTGTGTCTGGTTCCACCTTTTATAAGGGATTTGAGGAAGAGGAGTTTGTAAGATTTATAAGGTTCATAAAGGTTATAAAGTACTCCACTAGGGAGTCACAACTTTACAAGCCTTATGAACCTTATAACTTTATGAACTAAAAGGGCTTTTCGCCCTTTATTTAATGTCTTGCTCTCGCTTTGATGATTTCGAAGAAATCTGCTGCTTTCAGAGATGCACCACCGATAAGTCCACCATCCACGTCCGGATTAGAGAAAATAGCGTCGGCATTTCCAGCATTACAGCTTCCTCCGTAAAGGATTGAAGTTTCGTCAGCTACGGCTTGTCCGTATTTCTCTGCTACAACAGAACGGATGAAGGCGTGCATTTCTTGTGCCTGATCGGGAGTAGCGGTTTTACCTGTACCGATAGCCCAAACCGGTTCGTAAGCGATTACCACGTGAGCAAATTGTTCCGGGGTAAGATTGAAGAGTCCCTCAGTCAACTGTTGTTTCACAACTTCGAAATGTTTCTCGGTTTCTCTTTCTTCCAACACTTCACCCACGCAGAAGATGATTTCCAATTTGCTTTCTAGGGCTTGTGCAACCTTCTTCACGAGAATAGGGCTTGTTTCGCCATAGTAACTTCTTCTTTCGGAGTGTCCTAAGATCACGCATTTTGCTCCGGTGGATGCGATCATTTCGGCTGAGATTTCACCCGTGTAGGCTCCGGCTTTTTCCGTTGCACAGTTTTGTGCAGCAACCATAATGGAAGATTCCGTAATGTTATGAGCCACTTTTGCCAAGTGGATAAAGGGAGTACCGAGAACAACGAGAACGCCTTCCCCGCCTTCTTTATATCTCACGTAATCATTCACTTCTCTAGCCAATTCAACTCCTTCAGCGAAGGTTTTGTTCATTTTCCAGTTACCTGCTACAATCTTTTTTCTCATATCTTTATGTTTTGAATTGTTTGTGCTTAATTGTTTCTTTTCCCTTTTCTACGTGGAATCAGTAAATATGCTACAAAGAAAAGAAGGATAATGGAGTAAACCAAATAAATTCGTTGCATTTGTTCCCTTGAATACATGCAATAAGCTGTCAAGTCGGTATCCTGTAATTCTTTCACGTCGGGAACATCTTTTCCGGCCCATTTGTCGAGAATTGTGCCTTCCCGGAGGATGATCACGCCGGGATTGGAGCGAATCATGGTTTTTAACTGAATCTCGTCAGCTGTACAAAATTCGTAGGGAACGTGATACCGCTTTTTATATGTTTCAATGTCTCGTTCTGAGGATGAGGTTAACCCATAGAAACGAATTCCTTTCTCTTGGGCATACTCTGCCAGTCGGTTGATGGCGGGTTGATATTGCATGTCACTCTGGGTAAGGTTGTATGCTACGGCGAGGATCGTGTGATTATCATCTTCTAGGATTTCTTCTGTGATGTTACCAAGTGTGGGGTGTTCGATTATAAGATCATGAATCGGTGTGATATACCCTTTCTTTACCAGTCGCTCCGAGCTACTTTCGTATTCCCAGTTCAGCGTGTCTTGCCACGGGTAGTTTTCTTCCGTGAAAGACAGGACTTCTCCGGTTTGCTTGTTTTTGTACTTTAACGTGACTTCGTATTGATCCGGTTCGGTTCCTTCGGGAAGTCTCATGCCTTCTGTGATGTTTTTGCCGACAGCGTAAGGACGGAAATCCAGTACGGGCAGGTGACGATAGCAATAAACGGAAAGACATAACATTCCGGCTCCTGCCAAGGCTAGAAACGAGAATTGTCCCACCAAGGGAAGCGATGATTTGTATTCTTTGCGGTACACGAAGATCATGATGGCCAATAGGAGCAAAATGATATTCTTCCAAAAGGTTTGCCAGTTTGTTAGGATCATGGCATCCCCGAAACAACCGCAGTCACTCACAGGATTCGTCAGTGCCAACACGAGGGTTAACGGGGTGAAAAAAGCCATAAATAATAGGGAACCCCATGCCATACGGGATACCCATAAATTGAACAACAGGGCGATTCCGATCAGAAATTCTACCAGCGAGAGGGCGAAAGAGAAAAACAACGTGGTTGCGTTCATCCAGCCCATACCGAAAGCATTGAAGTAGTCAGTGAATTTGTAATCAGATCCTAACGGGTCAATTCCTTTCACGAATCCGGAATAGATGAATACTATCCCGACAATAATCCTGCACAGGTTTTTGACGAGTCTCATGTTTGTTTATTTTCCGGTTAGACCTTACTCTTGCTCCACGACAAGGCGAATCAACCCGAAAACGGCGTAATTTACCATGTCGAAGTAATTTGCATCGATACCTTCCGATATGATCGTGGTACCTTGGTGATCTTCTATCTGTTTTGTACGGTTGATCTTCATTAGAATCAAGTCGGTGTACGAGCTGACCCGCATTTCCCGCCAGGCTTCATCGTAATCGTGATTCTTGGCAAGCATCAGTTCCTTTGCTTTGTGAAAATAATTCTGATACAGGCGAAGGACTTCATCTTGGGGGGTGTCGTTACCCGGTCCGAGTTGGAGTTGGATCAATCCCATAATGGAATAGTTGATGATTCCGATAAATTCGGGAACAATGCCTTCCCCGACTTTGGTGATCCCCTTTTCTTCAATACTGCGTATACGGTTTGCTTTGATATATATCTGGTCCGTGATGGAGGTGGGACGGAGTATTCTCCAGGCTGTCCCGTAGTCCTGCATTTTCTTCACGAAGATATCCTGACATATATCTATCACTTTATCATATTCTTGTGCTGTATTTGGCATACTCTATTTATTTTTGATAATGAAATCTGAAAAATAAATTGTTAATTTGTCCTGTAAAAGTACTCAAATAATTGAATATTGGAAATCGAAAGTTGAAAATTATGACACATATAACGATCGGAGCGGAAAAGGTTAGCCTGGAGAAACCCGTGGTGATGGGAATCTTGAACGTGACACCGGATTCTTTTTATGACGGGGGAAAGTACACGAGTGAATTGAAGATCATGGGACGGGTGGATGAAATCGTGGAACAAGGTGCCGGGATTATTGATGTCGGGGCATATTCAACCCGCCCGGGGGCTGCGTTCGTGGATGCTCAGGAGGAGTTGTCACGATTGAGTTTTGCCGTGGAATTGATTCGCAAGTACCACCCGCATCTCCCGGTGTCGATCGACACGTTCCGTGCCGATGTGGCCAAAGAGATCAGTCATTGTCTCGGACCGATAATCATTAATGATATTTCCGGGGGAACGATGGATGATAAGATGTTCGAGACTGTGGCAGAATTAGGACTTCCTTATATCATGATGCATATTCAGGGAACACCTCAGGATATGCAGGTAAACCCTCATTATGATGACGTCGTGCGTGAGGTCTGGGAGTTTTTTACGGAACGGATTGCTCGTTTAAATGCTTTGGGGTTTAATAATATAATATTGGATCAAGGATTTGGTTTTGGAAAGACCGTGGCTCATAATTACGAGTTGATGGATAAAATGGATTCCTTCCTAGATTTGGGTTATCCTTTATTGGTGGGGATATCCCGGAAATCAATGATCTGGCGGTTATTGGAGATTACACCCCAAGAAGCATTAAATGGAACAACCGTACTGAATACGATCTCCCTGTTGAAGGGAGCGCATATTCTCCGGGTTCATGATGTGCGAGAAGCCGTGGAAGCCGTGAAAATCGTGGAGACAATGAAAATGAGTGTATAAACTTTACGAACTATTTCAGTTGTTTGTAGAATAGCGGGTGGATGACCTGCCATAGTACAATTCCGGCGGTGACGGATATGTTGAATGAATGTTTGGTTCCGAACTGGGGGATCTCGATACAGTCATCCGAAAGATCAACTACTTCCTGTTGCACGCCTTTTACCTCGTTTCCGAAGATGAAAGCATATTTTCGTCCGTTTTCGATGGAAAATTGTTCCAGAGAAATACTGTTCTCCACTTGTTCCACGGATAGAATCGTGTACCCCTCGTTTTTCAATGCCTGAACCGCATCGGTGGTTTCTTCGAAATACTCCCAGTCCACGCTTTCTTCTGCTCCGAGGGCCGTTTTGTGTATTTCCCGATGGGGTGGTGTTGCCGTGATACCACAAAGATATATCTTGGAAAGCCGGAAAGCGTCGGATGTGCGGAATACGGAACCGATATTATTCAAGCTGCGTACGTTGTCCAGTACAACCACGATCGGGAGTTTTTCAGCGTCTTTATACTCTTCCGTGGTGAGTCGGTTCAGTTCTTCATTGAGGAGTTTACGAGACATGATAATGACTGATTTTCAATTTTTAATTGCTTCACCGATGAGAGTTGCAGGGGTACATTCCGTGACACGAACCTGAACGAGTTCACCGACTTTAGCCCCGTTATCCGGGAAGACGATCACCTTGTTTTGGCTGCTACGACCGAAAAGTTCATCCGATTTTTTCTTAGAAACACCTTCCACGAGTACCTCGAATACTTTACCCACGTCTTTCAAGTTGCTTTGGTGAGAAATCTCCACCTGCATATCAATGAGTTCCTGCAAACGACGTCCTTTTACTTCCTCGTCCACGTTATCCGGCAAGTTGCGGGAAGCCATGGTACCCGGACGTTCCGAGTATTTGAACATGAAGGCAGAGTCGAACATAACCTCTTTCATCAGGTCAAGGGTTTGTTGGTAATCTTCCTCGCTTTCGTTGTGGAACCCGACGAACACGTCCGTGGAAATCCCGCAATCGGGGACGATCTCACGGATGGCACGAATCCGGTCAAGGTACCATTCACGGGTATATTTTCGGTTCATGTCTTTCAATACGGAATTACTCCCGGATTGGAAGGGTAGATGGATGTGTTTGCAAATGTTGGAATGGGTAGCAATCGCACGTAGAATGTCGTCATTCATATCTTTCGGGTGTGAGGTGGCAAAACGGATACGCATATTGGGTACCGTTTGCGCTACCATGGCAAGCAGAGCCGGGAAATTCACTTCCTGACTATCTCCCCGCCAGAGATATGAATTTACATTCTGACCGAGTAGTGTCACTTCCTTGTAACCTTTGGATTGAAGGTCTAGAACTTCATTGACAATACTTCTGGGACTTCGGCTACGCTCGCGGCCCCGGGTGTACGGAACGATGCAATAGGTACAGAAATTGTTACATCCCCGCATGATGGAAACGAATCCTGAAATGGCTGTTTCGTCAATTCGGGAAGGGCAGATGTCCTTGTAGGTTTCCGTGGTGGAGAGTTCGATGTTGATGGCTTTCTCGCCTTTTTCGGCTTTCTTGATTAAAGAAGGGAGGTCCATGTATGCGTCGGGACCAACCACGATATTCACGTTTTTCTCCTGTTCAAAAAGAGCCTCTCCCAAACGTTCTGCCATACATCCCATGATGGCTACCAGCACGTGTGGATTCTTTTTCTTTACCTCGGAAAATCCTTGTACCCGTCCGCGAACCCGTTGTTCCGCGTTTTCACGCACGGAACAGGTGTTCACCAGAATCACGTCTGCCTCACTTTTTTCTTGCGTCCGTTGGTATCCTTTGTCTTCCAAGATGGCTGCAACTACTTCACTGTCGGCCACGTTCATCTGGCAACCGTAAGTTTCAATATAAAATTTCTTTACCTTCATTCCTAATTTTATTTGCAGGGAGCAAAGGTAATGAATTTTAATCTACGGGCTTTCTATTTTCTTTTAAAAATGCAAAACCGTACTATCGTTTGTCTTGTGGCTATATCTGTCGTGTCATGTTGTCGTTATTTCTTCGTTATTCTTTCGTTCTATAGAGCGAGTGTTTATCGATAGTATATCGAGGAGATAACGAATAGGTGTAAGAGTTGGTGAAACTCAGGTGTTTATTAAGTTTTGAGGAAAAATGTATTTGAAAATTTGCATTGAAAATCTTTATGAACTACATTTGCCCCGTTCATTTGTCTAATATGGTCCTCTCTGTTTAAGAGGCGGACGTTTAGGAAAAGGGCGTCTTATTTAATTCTTCGGGCAAAGATCACTCCGTGGATGATCAGGAGGCGCAGCTTTGTCGTAGAGTGAATGAATAAAAATTATGTGATGCTTAAATTATCCGATAACGAGCTACATTGGTATGTTGCAAATACTTGTCGTCAGGAGAAAAAGATAAAACAGCGTTTGGATAGCATGGGGATTGAGAATTTCATTCCGTTCCAACAAATTGCACGAAAAATTCATGGTGTTGATAAATTAATAGAAGTACCGGTTATTCCTAATCTGGTATTTATTCATACAACCTTAAAAACTTGCATGTCATTGATTCAAGAATATGCTTTTGATATGCGTTATTTGAGGGATCGGGAAACGGGAAACTTCTTGATTGTTCCCGATAAACAGATGAATGATTTTATGTTCTTGCTTGACTTCTCAAAGGAAATGGTGGAGGTGGTGAACGAGAATCTGAAAAAAGGCGATAAAGTACGTGTCATAAAAGGAGATTTTGCCGGGATCGAAGGAGAATTGATCCGGGTGAAAGGTCATAAAAGAGTGGTCGTAAGGTTGGAAGGGGTCGTGTCTTTAGCTACAGCGTATATTCCTGGTAGTTT
>ENA-UEYG01002427-UEYG01002427.1-human-gut-metagenome-genome-assembly--contig:-NODE-2427-length-11823-cov-3.618083_pt1 | contig 11823 bp, 7 predicted proteins | sample MGYA00242933_ERZ507934 | MGnify/ENA primary metagenome ERZ507934 (study PRJEB26167, sample SAMN06115527) | human gut metagenome | host: Homo sapiens | place: China:Zejiang | collected 2015-11-10... | reverse complement strand
ATTTATCAGGTGGCCAAGAGTATTGGCGCGGCGGCTGTAGCTCTCTATGGTAAAGTGGATGCAATACTGTTGACAGGAGGGATTGCCCATTCCGATTATGTCGTTTCCCGTTTGAAAGAACGTATCTCTTTCCTTGCTCCGGTGTATGTATATCCGGGTGAAGATGAGTTGGAAGCTCTGGCACAGAATGCATTAGGAGCTTTGCGAGGAGAATTGCCTATTGCTGAATATACATGATACGGGTTGTGTGTATAGAGAACAGATATACTTGATTGTAATAATAGTATAGAATACCTTGCTTAAGATATGAAGTTTGCAATGAAAACATCCGGATGTTGTGCTGCACAACATCCGGATGTTTTATATAATAACATGGGGATGTTGTATGTCGAAACATGGGGATGTTCTTATACTAAACATCCCCATGTTGTCCACCTAAACATCCCCATGTTTTGATAGTAAACATCCCCATGTTTTCCTATGTGGCATTAGAACATAAGACTATCCGGTCAGCAAGATAAAGCACTTGCCTTGTTACGTAAGCTAACAACCGGTTCGTGATATCGGTAGACTACTTCCTTAAACACACATTATTTATAGAGGAAATTAGCCAATCAGAATGAAAATCTTAACTTTGCAGAACAAAAATGAAATCATATATGGAAAAGCTAAAAATGGAATCTGTGAGCATCGCAGAGGACAGCCTGAATAAAATAGCCGAACTCTTCCCAAACGTAGTCACTGAATCGATGGGTAAGGACGGACAACTACATAAAGCTATCGACTTTGATAAACTGAAATTCCTGCTTACAGCCAACCAAGCAGAAATGGGAGTGGTATATGATGACGACGAACGTTACGAATTAACATGGGTGGGCAAGAAGCAGGCGATAAGAGAGGTGGCGCATCCTATCCGAAAAACATTGCGTCCCTGCCCGGAAGAGAGTAGGAATTGGGAACAGACCCAAAACCTATACATCGAGGGAGACAATCTGGACGCAATGAAACTCCTGAAAAAGAGTTACGCAGGAAAGGTAGACGTTATCTATATCGATCCGCCTTACAACACGGGTAAAGACTTTATCTTCAATGATACATTCGCTCTTTCACAGGAAGAGTCCGACGAGAAACAGGGAAGATATAATGAAGAAGGGCAACGATTGTTTCAGAATACGGAGGCTAACGGAAAGTTTCACTCCGATTGGTGTAGCATGATGTATGCCCGACTGATGCTTGCCCGCACTCTGTTAAATGATAATGGCATCATTTTCATTTCCATTGATGATCACGAATTGGCAAATCTGATCAAAATAGGAAATGAAGTATTCAATGCTTCTAATTTCATCGATGTATTTAATTGGGCCAAGACGGAAACTCCGGAAAATCTCTCAAAAAAAAGTAAGCAAATCATCGAATACATCGTCTGCTATCAGAAGAAGAAAAACGACATGAAATTCCAGGGTCTGAAGAAGGAATCGGTCAGTTCGAACGGTTTGTTGAATCAACCGAATTCCGTCGGTATCCTGACCTTCCCCGCCAACAAAGTAGTCACTTCCATCCCCGACGGAGTGATCAAAGCAGGCATGTACGGAACAGATGCTTATGATGTGGAATTACTGGAAGACACCACCGTACGTGGCGGACTGTTTACAGCCCCCGTCAAACTGAAAGCCAAATTCAAATGGAGCCAGGCGAATCTGGACAAAGAGATACAAAAAGGAACAACAATCAAAATACCGACTCTCAAGTTAAGTCCTTCGTACGAAAAGCTGGAATATGATCCGGAAGTTCCGCCCAACCTGATCAATTACAAAGTAGGAGTCGAAACCAATGAACAGGCCGGTAACCATCAACTACAGTTCTTTGATAAGAAAGTGTTCAACTTTCCGAAACCTGTCAGCCTGATCCAATATTTATGTGAGTTTATCGACACCAAAAACAAAGATTGCATCGTGATGGATTTTTTCTCAGGAAGCGGTACGACCGCCGAAGCAGTTATGCGGATGAACATGAAACCACGTAAAAACAAGGTGAAATACATCCTCGTACAACTGCCGGAAGATGTGACTGAAACAATAAAAAAGGCCAAAACTCCCAGTGAAAAAGAGATTATGCAGAATGCAATCGACTTCCTTACGGAAAACCATAAAGCATTGAACATCTGCGAACTGTCCAAAGAACGTATTCGACGTGCCGGAGACACAATTGAGGCGGAATGCAACCAGCGTAAATTAAAGGACCTCCCGGACATCGGTTTCCGTGTTTTTCGGATTGCCGACAGCAATATGAAGGACGTGTACTACAGTGCAAAGGAATATTCACAGAGTGATTTATTCTATTTCACTGATAATATCAAAGAAGACCGTACCGGACTCGATCTGCTTTATGGTTGCCTGACCAACCTAGGACTATCCCTGTCTCTACCACATGATGAAGAGGATATACATGGATATACGGTTTATTCTGTCGACAAGACCGAATTAATGGCATGTTTCGCAGAACAGATTCCCGAAAAAGTCTTCCGTGAAATAGCCGGCAGGCAACCACGCCGGGTTGTTTTCCGCGACGCCTCATTCCGTGACAGTGCCGATCGTATCAATATAGACGAGATATTCAAAACATTATCTCCCGGTACTACGATCGAGATTCTTTAAACAGAGAAGGAAGATACAGAAATGAAATTAAAATTCAAACATCAGAAGTTTCAGGAAGACGCAGCAAAAGCGGTATGTGATGTCTTTGGCGGGCAGCCATACAAGACGTTCGACTATCAAGTAGAGACCCGGAAGAAAGACGGACAGACCAGCTTTGAAAAGTTTACAGGATTCCGTAACCACCCTATCGTACCTCAACTCACAGATGAGATCGTTCTGAAACACATCCGGGATATCCAGCGTGCCCAACAAATCAAACCGTCGGAAGCGCTGGAAGGGAAATACAATCTCACCATCGAAATGGAGACGGGTGTAGGTAAAACGTATACCTACATCAAAACCATCTTTGAACTGAACAAACGCTACGGTTGGTGCAAGTTCATCATTGTCGTACCCAGTGTTGCCATCCGCGAAGGAGTCCACAAAAGCCTGGAGATTATGAAGGAACACTTTGCCTCGGATTACAGCACCCCTCTGTCTTATTTCATCTACGACTCCAAACAGTTGGGTGAATTGAACGCATTTGTCACAGACAGCAAAATCCATGTAATGATCATCAATTCACAGAAGTTCAATGCAACGAATAAAGATGCCCGCCGCATCTACATGAAGCTGGATGATTTTGGCGGAAACTGTCCCATCGATGTGATTGCGCAGATGAATCCGATACTGATTATCGACGAACCTCAGTCAGTAGAAGGAGTCAAAACAAAAGAGGGATTGAAACGATTCAATCCCCTGTTCACACTGCGTTATTCGGCTACACACCGCGAACTCTATAATCTGGTCTATCGCCTGGACGCAATGGAAGCTTACAACCTGCAACTGGTTAAGAAGATCGCTGTCAAGGGTATCTCTATCAGTGGGACAACAGCTACTGAAGGATTCGTTTATCTGGAAGGTTTGAACCTGTATCCGGACAAAAACCCGACTGCCAATATCGGATTCGAAGTAAAAAGAACCAAAGCAGTGAATCAGGTAGTACGAGCTCTGAAGATAAATGATGACTTGTATGCTAAATCAAACCATCTGGAAGAATACCGGAACGACTATGTAATTACAGATATCAACGGCGTTGAAGACTCCGTCACCTTCCGGAACGGCATCAAACTTTATGCAGGTGACGTAGCGGGTAGCGTCAACGAAACCCAACTACGACGTATCCAGATACGGGAAACCATCTTGTCACACATAGAAAAAGAACAGGAACTGTTTGAGAAAGACATCAAAGTTCTCTCCCTTTTCTTCATCGATGAAGTAGCCAAATACCGCCGGTATAACCCGGACGGAAAGGGAGAATATGCCGAGATTTTCGAACAGGAATATACCGATATCATAAAGCACCTGGATCTTGCGTTATTCAATCAGCCGGAATATATCGATTACCTGAAATCGACTGTGGCATCGAAAGCTCACGAAGGATACTTCTCCAAAGATAAAAAAGGAAAACTGATTGACAGTAAAACCGAGCGGGGAACCAAAGAATCGGCAGATGAAGATGCTTACGATTTGATTATGAAGAATAAAGAACGTCTGCTTGACCGGAAAGAGCCGATCCGCTTTATTTTCTCACATTCCGCTCTGCGGGAAGGATGGGACAACCCGAATGTCTTTCAGATCTGTACCCTGAAACAAAGTTCGGCAGAGGTACGCAAGCGTCAGGAAGTGGGACGAGGGCTGCGCCTCTGTGTAAACGGACAGGGAGATCGCATGGACGTCAACGTTTTAGGCGAAGAAGTGCATCGTGTCAACCTACTGACCGTGATAGCCAGTGAATCGTACGAATCGTTTGCCAAAGGCTTACAGACAGAAATGGCGGAAGCCATAGCCGACCGTCCACAGAAAGTAACCATCCAATTATTCAAGGACCAGTCGCTCCGATTAGCTAACGGTGAAACCATCATAGCCACCGAAGATATAGCACAAAGTATCTACGACTCTTTACTTGAAAACAAGTACATCAAGAAAGGAGAACTGACAGACAAATTCTATGAAGACCGTAAACAGGGAGAAGTGATTTTCGACGACGAGCTCACCGATTATAAGGCGTCTATCATGACCATCCTGGCCTCTATCTATAATCCAAGGGAGATGCAGCCGAACGATGCAAGGAAAAGTAAGATAAATCTTCGGTTGTCAAAAGATAAACTTGAAAACAGCAAACTTCAGGAACTGTTAAAACTGCTATGCAGTAAGTCAACCTACACCGTAAAGTTTGACGAAAAAGAATTGGTAGAGAGAGCGATCGAAAGTTTAAATGAAAAGTTAAGAGTATCCCAGCTCTATCTTTCTGTCATTACAGGCCAAATGGAAAAAATCAAGTCCAAAGCAGCTTTAATTTCGGGAGAGGCATTTAAGGTAGATGCCAATCAGGCGCACTATGAAAAGATAGATGCCATGGCAAACGATCAAGTAAAATATGACTTGCTCGGTAAACTCACAGACGCCACCAATCTGACCCGACAGGCAGTTGCTCAGATTCTCTCCCGGATAAAACCGAATGTATTCGGCCAATTCAAAAACAATCCCGAGGATTTTATTATCAAGGCTTCGGAACTGATTAATGAAGAAAAAGCATGTCTGATAGTAAAACATATCGAATATACCCCAATCGACCAGTACTATGATGTATCGGTCTTTACCCGGGCAACTATTCAGGGGCGTTTGGGAGTAAACACAATAAAAGCAGATAAACATCTGTACGATCATGTGAGATTCGACTCCCAAAATGAAAAAACATTCATGGAAAGACTGGAAGAAAATGACGAAATAGAAGCTTATGTAAAACTACCCGGCAATTTCTATATCCCTACTCCGATGGGAAAATACCATCCGGACTGGGCCATCGTCTTCAAACAAAAGTTATCGAAGTATCCTTATTTTATTGCCGAAACCAAAGCCAGCGATTCCTCCCTACAAGATCGGAGAATAGAAGAGGCAAAGATCGAATGTGCCAAAAAACATTTTGCGAAGACAAACGGTGGGAAGCTTAAATATAATAAAGTAAGCTCCTTCGAAGATCTCTTGAAAATCGTCACACAAGAATCCGTTTAAATCCAATAAAGTAGCATGTTTCATTCCTTCCAGACCTCCATTGCCGGCATCGAATTGCCCCGCTTGTTTACTTATCCCTTCCATTACACTCCTCATCCGTTATGTGTAATGGCAGCAGGAGAAGTACAGGCTTACATAAATAAGCAGACAAGATGGAAAGAAGAATTGGACAAAGGAAAAATGTTTGGCGTATTGATAGTCCGTACTTCTAACGGACAAACGGGATATTTGGCTGCTTTTTCGGGTAATTTGTGCGGAAGCAATTCACACTCTTTCTTTGTACCGCCGGTATACGATCTGTTGAAACCGGATGGTTTCTTCAAGATAGAAGAAGAACAAATCTCGGCTATCAATCACCAAATCGGACAGTTACAAAACTGTGACCGATATCTGGAACTCCAACAAAAGATGGAGAGAGAAACAGCTTCCTCACAGCAGGCATTGTCAGAGGCCAGAAAAGTTCTGAAAGCAGCAAAAGAAAAACGGGAACAGCGCAGACTTCATCGACCGAACGAAAATGAACAAGCTGCCATGATTCGCGAAAGCCAATACCAGAAAGCAGAATTCAAGCGTTTGGAAAGATACTGGAAAGAACAAATTTCCGAAATAAAGACAGAACTGGAAAGTTTCTCGTCACAGATAGAGGCTCTCAAAGCCGAACGCAGAAATCGTTCGGCAGCATTGCAACAAAAGCTATTCCAACAGTTCAACTTCCTGAATGCCAAAGGGGAAACTAAAAATTTGTGTGCTATCTTCGAAGAAACCGTTCAAAAAACGCCACCTGCCGGAGCAGGTGAATGTGCTGCCCCGAAACTATTGCAATATGCTTATCTAAGCGGATTAAGCCCCATTGCCATGGCCGAATTCTGGTGGGGGGAATCTCCTAAGACAGAGATCAGACACCACGGTTATTATTATCCGTCTTGCAGAGGAAAATGCGAACCCATTTTGCGACACATGTTGCAAGGTCTCAATGTAGAGCCAGCACCCTCAGAAAGATACTCTTTATCACAAAATATGCCGGAGATTCTTTTCGAAGACCAATGGCTTTTAGTTCTTCATAAACCCGAAGGAGTACTCTCCGTACCCGGAAAGTCAGAAGAACAATCGATCTACAGTCTGCTTAGAGCCCGCTATCCTGAAGCGACAGGTCCCCTCGTTGTACATCGATTGGATATGGCCACTTCAGGATTACTACTGGCTGCCAAGACCCAAGAAGTACACCGGCACCTACAGGCCCAGTTTGAAAACCGAAGCATCAAAAAACGATATATAGCCCTATTGGATGGTATCCTTCCGGAAGAAGAAGGAGTTATCGATCTTCCCATCTGTCCGGATTATCTTGACAGACCCAGACAAATGGTGAACGAAGAGCTAGGAAAAACAGCTATCACCCGATATCAGGTGATGGATCGGAGAAACGGACAGACCCGTATTGCTTTCTTCCCGCTGACGGGACGGACACATCAGTTGCGTGTACATGCAGCTCATCCGTTGGGATTAAACTGCCCTATCGTAGGAGACGAGCTTTATGGACAGAAGGCAGAACGCCTTTATCTGCATGCCGAATATCTGGAATTCATCCACCCCGTATCCGGGCAAAGAATGGTCATCGAAAAGAAAGCTGAATTTTAATTGATAAGTCATGATAGAACAACCTTCCCCAAAAGTATATGATGAACTTCTTTCCATCTGGGAAGAAGCTGTCCGAAGCACACACCATTTCCTGACCGAAGCAGACATACAATTTTATAAGCCGCTGATCCGACATGAATATCTTGCCGCAGTCCGATTGTACATCATTCGCGAAGATTCAGGAACTATTGCAGCCTTCATGGGATTAAGTAATGATTGCATAGAAATGTTGTTTGTCCGCCCGAATGCCCATGGACATGGCTACGGTAGTCGGCTGGTTGAATTTGCCATTCGGAAAAAACGAATCTATAAAGTAGACGTAAACGAACAAAATGCAGCAGCACTGGGATTCTATTTACATATGGGATTTGAGACTACCGGTCGCGATGCATTGGATGCAACAGGTAAGCCATTCCCCATTTTACACCTGCAAATTCCTCCCATCCGACTCCGAAAAGCAACTCTTGAGGATATAGATCTGCTTAGAGCCCTATTTACACAAAGCGTGCAGAATACCTGTTCGGCTGACTATAACAGGTTACAAATCCAAGCATGGACCGGACGGGGAACTCTACAACGTTGGCATGAACTGTTTCAAAGCGACCTATACTTTCTGTTGGCAGAAGACAGCAGAAAGTCTCAAGTGGCAGGATTCACATCTGTCAACTCTAAAGGATATCTGCATAGCATGTTCGTACATCCCGACTATCAACGCCAGGGAATAGCTTCGCGCCTATTGCTAAAAGCAGAAGGGTATGTCCGTATCCGTCAAGGCGTATCTGTCTATTCGGAAGTGAGCATCACTGCCCGCCCATTTTTTGAGAAACACGGCTATAGTATCGAAAAAGAACAAACAGTATCTGTTGGTGACATAGAAATGACTAATTTCTTGATGTATAAACGAATTTAACAGAACGAACTGAGATTTTTTTATAGCTTTGCGATAGATTACCATTTAAAATCAGCTCATGTTAAAATCAAAATATCTGTTTCTTTCACTTATTTGCCTGCTGACATCGTTCCGACTCCATGCTCAATTTATGGATTACGGCTCGGATCCTGCTAAATTCAAATGGAATATCGCGAGATTACCCCACTACAATCTGGTTTATCCGCAAGGAAACGATTCCATGGCTTACCGTTATGCCCTCTTTCTCGAGAATGTTTATCCACACATGTCAAAGACCATTGGAAAACCGATCAAAGCTAAGTTTCCGGTCATTCTTCATCCGGGCAACATGCAATCCAACGGAATGGTATCCTGGGCTCCCCGACGAATGGAACTTATTACAACGCCTTCTTCGGATCTGAATAACCAAAGTTGGGATAAGCATCTGGTACTGCACGAGTCACGCCATGTTTTCCAGACAGGAAAGGTAATGCACGGCATTTTCAAACCGCTCTATTATATAATAGGTGAACAGGCAGCCGGAGTAGCCTCTTTTTTCTTGCCGGTATGGTTTCTTGAAGGAGATGCCGTAAGTACGGAGACTGCCATGTCTAACGGTGGTCGTGGACGACTACCGGAATTTAACATGGTTTACCGTGCCCAAATGTTAGGAGGAAAAAAGAACTATTCCTTCGACAAGTGGCTAATGGGATCTTACAAAAACTATACTGGTACCTACTATGCACTGGGGTTTGATATGACCTCTTATGCTCGTCAACGCTACGGAGCCGATATTTGGGATAAAAGCACCAGTAGATACATTCGGAACCTACTGTTCGAAGGTTCATTTAAGCATTATACGGGCAGTAGTTTTAAGCGTCTCCAACATGATACGTTCGACTTCCTGCGTGCAGAGTGGGAGAAACAGGATACTTGTACACAGTCCCCGCAATATCTATCACCTGCAAAAGAGACTTATACCTCCTATCGATACCCACAACCCATCAACGATTCTATAGTGATTGCCGTAAAGTCGGGATTGAAAGATATCAACTCTTTAGTGATCATCAATAATGGCAGAGAAAAACATCTGGACTATATAGGTAGTATCAATAGCCGTTTGAGCTATCGAAACGGCCGGGTTTACTGGAGCGAACTAGTACCCGGACTACGTTGGACACACCAGAATTACTCAATTATAAAGTACTATGATCTGGATAAGAAAAACATAAAAACCCTCACTCCCCGACAACGTTATTTATCCCCGGCCATTGACGAGCAAGGACAGCACATTGCCGTTTCACGTCCTACAGTCGAAGGTAAAAACCAACTCGTGCTGATACAAGCAGAAAAAGGTAATGAACTCGCTGCTTTCGACGTTCCCGATAATGCATTTATCAAAGAACTGACATTTGCAGGAGGCGACACAATTATCTCGATAGCTGTCGCAGATTCCGGTATCCGCCTGTTACAATTCAACTTCGGAAACGGAATATGGAAAGAACTGCTAAAAACAACTTCCGCCAATATCACTTCTCCTGTTTGGAAAGATGGAAAAATCTTTTTCGAATCGGGAGCCAACGGCACCAACAACATCTACAGCCTCAATCCGGCAGACGGACAAGTCCGCCGAATGACAGCTGCCCGCTTCGGAGCTTTCGATCCTTCTTTTGGATCGTCAGACGGACGTTTGTTCTTCTCTGATTACCAAGCCGACGGGTATCGCATTGCCTCACTCCCGACTGACAGTATGCTCTTTGAAAAGGCAGATCTCAACCGGTCGGCTTCCATGCCATTTGTTGAAACACTTGCCGCTCAAGAGCAATTCAACCTGGACTCGGCACGTCTGACATCAGTCGATTTCAATCCGAAACGTTATAGAAAAGCAGAACATACGTTCAAAATTCACAGCTGGGCCCCTTTCTATTATGATGTGGCTGAGGCAATGAACTCAGGTGCCAGCGATCTGAGTACAATAGTAAAACCCGGAGCAACCCTGATGTCCCAAAATACCCTGAACACAGCCATCATGCAGGCCGGATGGTATATAGACAAAGGCTATCATCATGGTAAACTGTCATTTATCTATCAAGGCTGGTTCCCCGTTATCAATCTGTCGGTAGACTATGGTGATAAAGCTTTCAATGTAGACTGGACACAGAATGACAAAGGGCAAGACATTACACAGGGCCATTATACCCAACGAAATCTGGTGGAAGCAGAAGCACGTGTCTATCTCCCTTTTAACTTAACACACAACCAACGAATACGAGGCATACAACCGGCTCTGACTTATTATTTTACCAATAATAAATATCAGGAATATCACAGTCGGAAATTCCATAACTTCCAATATATCCTACCGGAAATTCTATTCTATGATTACAGACGAAAAGCTCAGCGAGACATTCTCCCCCGCACAGGCTATCAATTACGTTTGCAATACCTGAAGACTCCATTCAATTCTGAAAATTACGGAAGCCTGTATGCCGCCCGCCTGACTACTTACTGGCCGGGAATCATCAGGAATCATGGGCTGATGATCCGTGTCGGCTATCAGTATCAGGATCTTGACAACAAAGCATTATACCTTCCCAAACATCTTTTAGAAAAACCCCGAGGATACCATTTCCAGTATCAAACCCGCCAACAATGGGCCTTCAAAACAGATTATGCTTTACCCCTGCTGTCACCCGATTGGAGCATCGGCTCACTTATTTACATCCGTCGGTTGCGTGCAAACCTCTTTTATGATCTATCGCGCAATCAAGCCAGTTCTAAAAGTAGGTGGAGTAACCAAAGTTCATACGGAGGCGATCTGATTTTCGACTGGAATGTACTACGAATGAGTTATCCGCTTACAACAGGCATACGCTTGATACAGCCGATCGATTATGGCAAATTTCAAGTAGAGGCACTGTTTTCAATCAGTTTCTGACATTGGGTGCAAGTTACTTTATTTCAAAATTTTCCGAACTAAAGTTTCCATAATATCTGCCACAGATAGCGGTAAAGGTTCCCCCTCCTCTCTTCGCAATTCATCTGTCATGAGATGGTCTGTGCACTGATTTTCCCAATAGATATCATGTATACTTGCTTGGATACGGTTAAACAAACGCATAAAACTCCGTTCACACCCTGACCATTCCTACTCTTATTTCCGATTAAAACACTTAAAATCAGCATATAAACTTCATATTTAACCGCAAGATCCGTATCTTAGCTGTTAAGATGAAAAATGAAAACCGTCAAAAGTCAGCTTGCTCCCATCGCTCCGCCACTTTGCATAGAGGGTTCTTTATCTGCCTATCAATTCCCTATACTCACCGGGAGTCTTTTCAGTGATACTCTGAAACTGCTTAATAAAATAAGGTACGCTGTTGAAACCGGACTCAAAAGCTATTTGCGAAACAGACAAGTTTGAATATGACAGTAATTTACAAGCATGTTCTATCCGGATTTCTGCCAGACACTGAAAAATACTTTTGTCTGTCCGTTGTTTAAAGTAACGGCAAAGTGCAGAAGGATTCTGCTTTACATAATCAGCCACTTCTTGCAGGAGAACTTTCTCTTTAAAATGATTAAATAAAT
>ENA-UEYG01002411-UEYG01002411.1-human-gut-metagenome-genome-assembly--contig:-NODE-2411-length-11916-cov-2.675479_pt1 | contig 11916 bp, 10 predicted proteins | sample MGYA00242933_ERZ507934 | MGnify/ENA primary metagenome ERZ507934 (study PRJEB26167, sample SAMN06115527) | human gut metagenome | host: Homo sapiens | place: China:Zejiang | collected 2015-11-10... | reverse complement strand
TCTCATTGCGGTAAGTATATAGTTTAACTTGGGTGCAAAGATAGTACTTTCTTTTATATATCACCGTTTTTTAGCTAAAAAAGATGTATTTCAGAGGTTCTGTTCGGTTGAATCAGAGGCTTTGTTTAGTCCATTCAGAGGCTCTGTTTACTTGATTCAGAGGCTCTGTTTTGAGTCTGTTTTAAATGATAGATATGAGTATTTGATTCATTTGAGTGTTTAATGCCGGTCTTTCTTGTTTTTCTTGCATAAATCATTTTCCCCAGTCGTACATCTAAGTATTACTCAAATGTGCGACTGGGGATAACTGTTATTGCCATAAAAATAGGCTCAGATTAGTGGAAAGACATAATAAGGTTATTAACGTATTCCTGCACGTTTTAGTCCCTCCCTTTACATTATACGTCAAATAATTGATTCAACCCCTCGCTCATACTCGGATGTGTGAAGATGAAGTCACGCAGGAACGTAGAAGTCTGTCCCGTCTTCATAGCCATTGCAACCATATTGATCAGTTCCGGAGCATCGGTACAGAACATGGTACATCCCATAATCTTACCGCTATGGCTATTGATAATAGCCTTTAGCATCCCATCAGTCTGTTGCAAGGTACGCGAACGGACAACGGAGGTTGCCGGCAGTCGGGAGACTTTAAAAGAATACCCTTTTCTCAGTGCCTCCTCTTCCGTAATTCCGATATGTGCCAATGGCGGATCGATAAATACAGCATAAGGCAGAGGATCCCTGTCGTTGATGTCACGTTTCTTGTCCCCGAAAAGCTGATCCCGGATAATACGAAAATCATCCAGTGAGACATAGGTAAATTGCGCTCCTCCTTTTACATCTCCCATTGCCCATATATGAGGGGCATTGGTATGTAATTGGTCATTGACTACAATTGCCCCGTGCGCATCGACTTCTACACCGGCTGCTTGCAGGTTCAGTCCTTCAATCATTGGTTTGCGGCCTGTGGCAATAAGGATCGCATCACCGTCTACAAAGTAAGGAGTGCCGTCCGAAGTATCCGAATAAGTCAGAGTTACCCCGTCGTGCGTATCATGGATCGATTGAGTACGGACATTCAGACGAATCTCGACTCCTTTCTTCTCCATCACTTCCCGAACGCTTTTCGCAATATCCGAATCATTGCGGGGCATGAATCTGTTTCCTGCTTCGAGAAGAGTCACTTTACTTCCGAAGCCGGCGTACATCGAAGCAAACTCCAGTCCGATATAGCCTCCGCCTACAATAATCAGGTGCTTTGGCAGAATATCCAATTCCAGAAGAGTGGTACTGGTGTACACATTTCGACTTTGCTGAATACCCTCTATACTGGGAATAATAGGTGTAGAGCCGGTATTGATAAAAATCTCTTTTCCCTGCAGTTCGATTTCTTCTTCGGGAAGAGCAACCTTCACCGTATTGGCTGAAACGAGAGACCCTTTACCTGTGTAAATAGTCACATTAGGGCGTTTGCTTAATTTCTCGTAGTTATTTTCTCTTAAAAAAGAGGTAAGTTTGTTTTTTCTGGCAATCGCCTGCCTATACATGTTACTCTGCTTATCAAAATCATTGTGATAAAGCAGGGTGGAAATCTCTGATTCGTGAATCAAAGTTTTGGTTGGTATACAGGCTACGTTAGGGCAAGCCCCTCCGTACATTTCATCGGACTGTTCGACTACAGCGACCTGCCATCCTCTGTTGGAAAGTTCGGCAGCCAGTGTTTTTCCTGCCTTGCCGAACCCTATAATAATTGCATCATATTGTTTCATAACTTCCTTTCATTAACGATTTATACTCAGCTATTATAACACATGAAGAGTATATTTGTTTTGCGTCATATCCGGGAAGCAAAGGTGTCCGTAGCGGACAGAATCAGCTTTTTTTCAGTGTTTTGAGTACGCGTTGTGACGAATCTGAAAGAAGCACTACGGCTCCTGCGAGAATAACGATATCTTTGATAACCAGTCTTCCGGCACCGGACAATAACGGGAAGCCAAATTCATCTCCACCCAGATTCGGAACCCAGACTTCGGGCGTGGTGACAAGGAAGGATAGTGTACCCAACGTCATAATGATGGCGAGCGTATCACCTACCAGCGCTACTTTCGGGAAGAAAATGCCCAGGAATACCAGAATACCGATACTCATGATGAGCGCTCCTAATCCATAGGAGAAAGTATAAGTGCGATTGGCTTCGTGCCAGGCGCGGTTTTCCGGAACGAAGGCTCCTTCCGGATTTTTGTGGTCTTTGTATTCAGGAGCATCTTTTGCATAGAAGAAGCTCATGAAGGGACTGTTGGCTACAAAAGGAACAATTCCGTCGGCTTCGTAGTGGAAATATTTCAGTCCACCGATCCATACGAATACGACTAAGATAGCTACACGGATAAACTTAATTCCGAAATTCTTCAAGCTGGAAGTGAAGGTAAGCAAAGCAATAAATTTCTCTTTCATTTTGCGGTCTTTTTATGGGTTTAACTTTATACCGCAAAGGTCGTGCTTTCTGCATACCTCCGAAATGGCAATACTTCCGCTTCACTTATCAATTCTTCCCAACTTCCGTATTTCTGAACTGTACGGCACTCTGTCCTGTCATGTTTTTGAAAAAACGGCTGAAAGAAGCCTGGTCTTCAAATCCCAGAATATCGGCAATTTCTTTCGCGCTCTTATTGCTGTAGAGCAGGAGGCGTTTGGCTTCCGCTTCCACCCGTTCGTGGATGACTCTTAGCGGAGAAGGCAGCTTACATGTTGAGAAAATGTTCGAAAGTGTCTTCGGTGACTTGTGAAGCATATCGGCATAGTCCTGTACCTGTTTTTTGGTCCGGTAATGCTCGTCTACCAGATTGTAATACTGGCGGACAATCTCGAAGCCGGATTCCTTTTCGCGCGTGATATCCAGTCGCTGACGGGCGATTCGGGTGCATTGGATGATGAAACGCTTCAGCAGGATACGCAGCATTTCTTCCTGCAGGCTGTCGGAAACGGTGAACTCGTTTTCCATGGCTTCGGTAATCTGGTCCAGTTGCCGGCGCTCTGCTTCGTTTAGTGTGAAGCGGACAAGGTGGGACGAACCGTTGAAAAGGAAGCCGCTGCACGACACTTCGTGGTCGTTTCCATAGATACAATAGAAGTTGCTGTTGAACAGCAAAGTCATATATTCACCATCTATGGACTTAAATTCAAGATGCTGCAGATGAGTCAGTGAGATAACGTCGTCTTTTGAAAGTACCATCTCTTGATGGTCGATTTCTACTGTAATGCTTCCTTGGCGGACCCATATAAACTTATAGAGTCCTTTTTCTTTTTGCAAAGCTTTCTCTGTCAGATAAGAATCTGTGAGAGCGAGTGTTCCTTTTAGTTTGGTGTGATACTGTTGTAACATAATTTATTCCTCCATGGCTGATGCGTCAAATGACAGCGGTAGTAAATCGCCGATACTTTTTACTTCGTAGATACATTCTCTGCCGTATAGCAGAATACGGATAGGCTGGCCGTAACGTTTTTCCGTTTCCAGAATCACTTGGCGGCAGGCGCCACAAGGAGGAATAGGAGTTTCTATAAAGTCCTTTTCGGTTTTTGCTGCGATAGCGAGGGTATTTACCGGTTGGTCGGGATACTGCGAGTTGGCATAGAACAGGGTAGTACGTTCCGCACAAAGTCCCGACGGGTAAGCTGCGTTCTCCTGATTGGTTCCCGTCACAATGGTTCCGTTGTTCAGCAGTGCGGCGGCGCCAACTGAGAAATGCGAATAAGGAGCATAGCTGCGGGCGGTTGCTTCCATGGCTGTTTTCATTAATGACCGGTCAGCTTCGTTCAGTTCATCGTATTGATATACTTTGATTATAGCGGTAATTGTGAGGTCCTTCATATCGGTAAATAGGTTAGTTCTACATTATTAATGTTACAAAGTTAGAAAAGAGATTGATAATCCCAATTATTTTTCAGATTTTTGTGTCCGATAATCCACATATAAGTTAAAATGGAGAACAAATTGTATAGACTAGTCTTTCTAACTGCCATTATCTTCTTTGCCGTAGGAGTACAGGCACAAAGACGGAATGCACGTTATGTAGAATATATAAATAAGTATAGTGACTTGGCTGTGGAGCAGATGAAGCTTCACAAAATTCCCGCAAGCATCACTCTGGCACAGGGATTGCTTGAAAGCGGAGCCGGAAACAGCCAGTTGGCACGCAAGAGTAATAATCATTTCGGTATTAAGTGTGGCGGCAGTTGGCGCGGACGTTCGGTACGTCATGATGACGATGCCCGCAATGAATGTTTCCGTGCCTACAAGCATCCCCGCGAATCGTACGAAGACCATTCCGACTTTCTGAAAAGGGGTGCCCGTTATGCCTTCCTTTTCAAACTCGATATCACCGATTACAAAGGATGGGCACGCGGATTAAAAAAGGCAGGATACGCCACAGACCCTTCCTATGCCAATCGACTGATTACGATTATCGAAGATTACGACCTGTATAAATATGACAGCAAAGGTGTCTACTCGGAACGTAAGTTGCGAAAGACCCCTTGCCTGCTGAGTCAGAATCCGGTGTATATCGCAAATGCTATCGCATATATCGTAGCCCGTAGTGGGGATACTTTCAAGGATTTAGGTAAGGAATTTGATATCAGCTGGAAGAAACTGGTGAAGTATAACGACTTGCAGCGTGATTATACTTTGGTGAACGGAGATATCATCTATCTGAAGAGTAAAAAGAAGAAAGCATCCAAGCCTCATACTGTATATATTGTGAAAGACGGCGATTCTATGCATGCCATCTCGCAGAAATATGGTATCCGTCTCAAGAATCTGTACAAGATGAATCGTAAGGACGGAGAATATATTCCGGAGGTAGGAGATCGTTTGCGTCTGCGTTAGAAAACTTTATGCCATACTCATGTGTTATTATGTATGATAAAACATGATTAATATATGAGTCTAAATATTGCAAAGGACAGTAAGAAACGGGTCGTCATTGTAGGCGGTGGTTTCGGTGGCTTGAAGTTGGCTAATAAGCTGAAAAAATCAGGCTTTCAAGTTGTGTTGATAGATAAGAACAACTATCATCAGTTCCCTCCGTTAATTTATCAGGTGGCCTCGGCAGGTATGGAACCGACTTCCATTTCCTTCCCCTTCCGCAAGATATTCCAGCATCGGAAAGATTTTTATTTCCGTATGGCGGAAGTACGTGCTGTTTTCCCCGAAAAGAACATGATACAGACCTCCATAGGGAAGGCGGAATACGACTATCTGGTTCTTGCTGCAGGTACGACGACCAATTTCTTCGGTAATAAACATATCGAAGAGGAGGCCATGCCAATGAAAAACGTGTCCGAAGCTATGGGGCTCAGAAATGCGCTTCTCGCCAACTTGGAGCGTGCTGTGACCTGCTCCAACAAACAGGAACAGCAGGAGTTGCTGAATATCGTTGTTGTAGGTGGTGGTGCCACAGGAGTGGAAGTGGCGGGAGTACTTTCGGAAATGAAGAAATTTGTATTGCCGAATGATTATCCCGATATGCCCAGCAGTCTGATGCATATTTATCTGATAGAAGCGGGGCCGCGGCTACTTGCCGGAATGTCCGAAGACTCATCTAGTCATGCAGAACAGTTCCTCCGTGAAATGGGAGTCAACATTCTTTTAAATAAGCGTGTCACGGATTACCGTGACCATAAGGTGACACTTGAAGACGGCAGTGAGATTGCTACCCGTACTTTTATTTGGGTAAGTGGAGTGACCGGAGTTTCTTTTGGGAATATGAATACGTCCGTAATCGGTCGTGGAGGCCGTATCAAAGTAGATGCCTTCAATCGGGTAGAAGGAACGAATAATGTGTTTGCCATTGGTGACTTATGTATTCTTTCCGGTGACGAAGATTATCCGAACGGACATCCTCAACTGGCACAAGTTGCCATCCAACAAGGGGAATTGCTGGCAAAGAATCTGATCCGCCTGGAAAAAGGAAAAGAGATGAAGCCTTTTCATTATCGTAACTTGGGGTCGATGGCGACTGTCGGGCGTAATCGTGCCGTAGCGGAATTCAGCAAGGTGAAGATGCAGGGATGGTTTGCTTGGGTAATGTGGCTGGTAGTGCATCTGCGCTCTATTCTGGGAGTACGCAATAAAGTAGTGGTGTTGTTGAACTGGGTATGGAATTACTTCACCTATGATCAGTCCATGAGAATGATTGTCTATGCCCGCAAGGCGAAAGAGATCCGTGACCGGGAAGCAATTGAGGCAACTACCCATTGGGGGAAAGACCTCATACAGGAGCCACAACCGGCCAAACAAGAACCGCAACCAAACTCAAAAGAAATAGTATAGCACCGTTTTGCGATGGTGTCACTATCCGGTCGGTATAGTGACACTATTACAAGGAGATAGTGACACTATAACAACAGTATAGTGACACCATGTTTTTTTGAACGGTAAATTCGTACAGGGTGTCCGATATCGGACACCTTCTCTTTTTTATTATTCTCTGTTAATCAGTTGATTATGCTTTTGGCATAGATTTGGTATAATAAAGGGTAAAACAACTGAAAGTGAAATTGTAAATACTTAGATATGGACAGAGAAATACCCAAAGAAGTGCGTAACAAAGAACGCAATAAAAAGATCATCCGTTATTCATCGATAGGAGTGGCCGGTATAGTTGTTATCGGCATACTTATATCTGTCATGCGGACAGGAGTGGAAAAAAAGGATCTGGTACTTTCTACAGTTGATAAGGGAATGATTGAAGTTAGTGTCAGCGCCTCCGGTAAGGTAGTCCCTGCATTTGAAGAAATCATCAATTCTCCCATTAACAGTCGTATCGTTGAGGTATACAGAAAAGGAGGGGATAGTGTGGAAATCGGCACTCCGATTCTGAAACTCGACCTTCAGAGCACGGAAACGGAATATAAAAAACTGCTTGACGAAGAACAGATGCGCCGCTATAAGCTGGATCAGCTTCGCGTCAATAATCAGACGAAACTTTCCGATATGGCGATGCAGATTAAGGTCTCTGCCATGAAATTGAGCCGCATGAAAGTGGAACTTCGGAACGAACACTATCTGGACAGTCTGGGAGCGGGAACAACAGATAAAGTGCGTCAGGCAGAATTGAGCTATAACGTAGCACAACTGGAATACGAACAGCTCCAACAACAATATAAGAACGAAAAAGAAGTAGCGGCTGCCGAACTGAAAGTGCAGGAACTGGATTTCAATATCTTCCGTAAAAGTCTTGCCGAAATGAAGCGTACACTGGACGATGCCCAGATTCGGTCTCCGCGTAAAGCGATTCTTACCTACATTAATAATCAGATCGGTGCTCAGATTTCGCAAGGCGGACAGGTGGCCATCATCTCAGACTTAAGTCATTTTAAGGTAGAAGGTGAAATAGCCGATACCTACGGTGACCGGGTAGCTGCCGGAGGAAAAGCGGTTGTAAAGATAGGCAATGACAAACTGGAAGGAACGGTCAGCAGTGTGACACCCCTGTCTAAAAACGGAGTCATTTCTTTTACAGTGCAGTTGAAAGACGATAATAACCACCGTTTACGTTCGGGACTGAAAACGGACGTTTATGTGATGAATGCCGTAAAGGAAGATGTGATGCGGATGGCAAACGCTTCTTTCTATGTGGGACGTGGTGAGTATGATCTTTTTGTCCGGACATCTGATGACGAACTGGTGAAACGTAAAGTACAGCTGGGCGATTCCAACTTTGAATATGTGGAAGTGGTGAGTGGCTTACAACCGGGAGATGTAGTGGTAGTCAGTGATATGAGCTCTTATAAGAACAAGAATAAGCTGAAAATGAGATAAAAACGATCTAAATTAAATACTTATAGTTATGATAACATTGACTTCTCTCTCTAAGATTTACCGTACGGACGAGATTGAAACGGTAGCACTGGAAAACGTGAATCTGACCGTAGACCGCGGAGAATTTCTAAGCATTATGGGGCCGTCCGGATGTGGCAAATCTACTTTGTTGAATATTATGGGACTGCTTGATGCACCCACAACAGGAACTGTTGAAATTAACGGTACGCACACTGAGGGAATGAAAGATAAGCAACTGGCGGCTTTCCGTAACAAAACACTGGGCTTTGTATTCCAGTCTTTCCATCTGATTAATTCACTCAATGTGATGGATAACGTTGAGTTACCATTACTCTATCGTCGTATCGGCAGCGGTGAACGCAAGCGTTTGGCGAAGGAGGTACTGGAAAAAGTCGGATTGAGTCATCGTATGAATCACTTTCCGACGCAGCTTTCCGGTGGTCAGTGTCAGCGTGTGGCCATAGCGCGTGCAATTATCGGTCATCCGGAGATAATTCTGGCCGATGAACCTACCGGTAACCTGGATTCTAAGATGGGTGCCGAAGTCATGGAACTTCTCCATCGGCTGAATAAGGAAGACGGCCGAACTATCGTTATGGTGACGCATAATGAAGAACAGGCGAAACAGACTTCAAGAACTATCCGTTTCTTCGATGGCCGTCAGGTACAGTAATCCCCTTTTAAACTCTAAAAAAGCTAATCATGACAAAGAATATTTTTATAACTGCTGTTGCGGTATTATTAAGTGTAGCCCTTTGCCCGCTTTGGGCACAAAATGTGAGTGAAGATTGTAAAGTAGGCGAATTTTCCGCTATCAATCTGCGGTCGGTAGGTAACATTATTTTCACTCAGTCCGATACTTATTCCTGTCGGATGGAAGGTCCTTTTGAATATGTCGATAAAACAAAAGTAACGGTAAAAGGAGAAACATTGGTTATCGAATATAAGCAGAAGAATGTAAAAAACGTTAAGAACCTGACGTTCTATATCACAGCCCCTGATTTGAAGAGTGTAAAGATCGATGGTGTCGGCAACTTCAATGCTAAAGAAACCCTGAAACTGAAAAATGTAACTTTCAAACTCGATGGAGTGGGAAACTGTGAGGTGAAAAAGCTCCATTGTGATGAGTTGGAATTAATGGTAGACGGGGTCGGGAATATGAATGTCAATGTAAACTGCAATACTGTGAAAGCCAAAGTGGATGGAGTCGGAAATATCAAATTGTCCGGCAAGGCAGACAGAGCTTCTCTGAAGCGTGACGGAGTAGGCAGAATCAATCATAAAGGCCTGAAATGCCCGGATGTGAGCACGAAAGGCTGGGGATTCTGATAAGTATGAAAATGAATGAGAAGATAATGAGATTACAATGATAAAACTCTATTTCAAACAAGCATTTCACCTGTTGAAGGAGAATAAGTTACTTTCTTCTATCTCTATCATAGGTACGGCATTGGCTATTGCTATGATTATGGTGATTGTGATCACATTGCGTGCTACTATTGCACCCTTTGCTCCGGAAAGCTATCGTGACCGTATGTTGATTTTCAGGTATGCGGGATTTCAGTATAAAACAAACGAGAACTGGCAGAGTAACGGACCTGTTTCTTATAAGACAGCGAAAGCCTGTTTTAAAGAAATGGCTGCCGCTGAAGCAGTTACTATAACCAGCAGTTTCTCGGAAACGATGCTGGCTGCCAAGCCAGCGGGAGAGAGGGTTAGTTGCGGCGTATTACAGGTGGATGATGATTTCTGGAAAGTATTTAAGTTCGATTTCCTTTCGGGATATCCGTTTGATAAGGCTACTTTTGATGCCGGTGCAACCAAAGCAGTAATATCTGAGGATATAGCCCGGCAATTGTTCGGAACATCGGATGTAGTCGGAAAAACATTCCTTTTAAATCACTCCGCTTATATGATTTGTGGAGTTGTGCGTCCCGTATCCAAACTGGCACGGTATGCTTATGCCCAGATTTTGATTCCTTTAAGTTCAACAGATGCGTTTACCGCCAGTTGGGGTGAATATGGAATTATGGGAATGGTGAGTGTCTACATTCTGGCTAAATCTCAGGATGACTTTCCGGCAATCCGTATGGAAGCTGAACGTCTCAGGGACAGATATATGGAAGGTTATCCGGATTATGAATTGCTTTATCGTGACCAGCCGGATACTTATTTTGTGGCGGCACAACGATATTCAGCCAATAATCCTCCGGCTGTGAAGCAGGCTGTCCGTCAGTATATAATAACGTTAATCATTCTGTTGATCGTACCTGCTGTCAACCTTTCCGGACTGACATTGTCGCGTATGCGCAAACGCCTTTCTGAAATCGGTGTTCGAAAAGCTTTCGGTGCGCCCAGACGCGAACTGATGATACAGGTACTTTCTGAGAATATGCTTTATTCACTGTTGGGTGGAGTGCTCGGATTAATTCTGAGTTATGGCGCAACTTTCTTTTTGGGAAGTATGCTGTTTTCCATTGACTTTATGGGTAATGGTGTGACGGATTTGCGGACCATGTGTATGGATCTGCTGTTTGACCCGGTTGTGTTCTTGCTCGCATTTTTTGCCTGCTTTGCACTTAATTTATTGAGTGCTGCCATTCCGGCATGGAGAGTGACACGGACAAATATTGTGGATGCCATCAATGAGAGATAACCGAAACATTCAACAAACTAATTTTTAAGAAGATGCAACTGTTAAAACAAATATGGAACGAACGTCGCTCGAACGGGTGGTTGTGGGCAGAATTGCTGATTGTTTTCGTGGTGTTGTGGTATATTGTCGATTGGACGTATGCAACAGCGCGTACTTATTACGAACCGCTGGGATATGACATCACCAATACTTACTATCTGGAACTCAGTCTGAAAAACAATAAGAGTGATTCTTATATTCCGAAAGGGCAGAAGGAAACGACGACGGGACAGGACATTGTTGAACTGACTAACCGACTCCGTCGCTTGCCGGAAGTAGAGGCTGTCTCGATATCAGTGAATGCACGTCCGTATATAGGAAGTAATTCCGGCATCCGTTTTCGCCTTGATACGCTGGTGCGCAGTCCGTTGAGACGTCCGGTAACACCGGAGTTTTTTCAGGTGTTCCGTTATCAAAGTGCGGATGGACAGGGATATCAGCCTTTAATGCAGGCTATAAAAAACGGAAATGCGGTTCTCAGCGAGAATATATGGCCTGACGGTTATAAGGGTGACCGTACGTTGTTGGGAAAAGAAGTCGTGAATGTGGATGATTCTACAGACGTTTATAAAATAGCTGCCGTATCGACTAAGGTACGTTACAATGATTTTTGGCCAAATTACAGCGATCGCTATATGGCTATTCCTCTTACGGAAGCACAATTGGCCGAGATTAATGATGACCTGTATCCGCTCAATACGGAAGTTTGCCTGCGTGTAAAGCCGAATACGGCTCCCGGCTTTCCGGAGCGTCTGATGGAACAGTCGGATACCCAGTTCAGTGTGGGAAATCTTTTTATACTGAAGGTACACGATTACGAGATGATACGTGAGGATTATAATCGTACCAATGTCAATCAGATGCAGACGCGGTTTTGGATGATGGGCTTTTTGTTGGTGAATATCCTGTTGGGAATAGTCGGTACATTCTGGTTTCGTACCCAGCATCGTCGTGGAGAACTCGGACTTCGTGTCGCAGTCGGTTCCACCCGCATGGGACTCTGGCATCGTCTTAATAAAGAAGGCTTGTTGCTACTGGCACTGGCTGCTTTGCCTGCTGCAATTATTTGTTATAATATAGGTTATCTGGAACTGACGGAAGGTGGTATAGAGTGGAGTATCATTCGTTTTCTTATCACTTTTTGTGTGACAAGTCTTTTGATGGCTTTGATGATACTCATAGGCATTTGGTTCCCCGCCCGGCATGCGATCCGTATACAGCCGGCAGAAGCCTTACGCGAGGAATAAAAAACTGAAGCTATTTGCATTGTTTTCAATATAATAACTTATCTTTGTAGCCTCCATTCAAGATAAAAGACAAAACCTGATAAGAGATCTCATAATTGCCTGTATGGGGGTTAAATGTCGGCAACTCA
>ENA-UEYG01002408-UEYG01002408.1-human-gut-metagenome-genome-assembly--contig:-NODE-2408-length-11936-cov-5.469432_pt1 | contig 11936 bp, 10 predicted proteins | sample MGYA00242933_ERZ507934 | MGnify/ENA primary metagenome ERZ507934 (study PRJEB26167, sample SAMN06115527) | human gut metagenome | host: Homo sapiens | place: China:Zejiang | collected 2015-11-10... | reverse complement strand
AATAAATGGTGCTCGGTGCAGCTTGTGGTGAAAAAAATGACAATACGGTGTTGCATAAAAACAGAGCTTTTTCCTTGGAAAATATAAGTGCTACTAGAGTGTTTGAATATTCAATTAGGGGGCAGCACGCAGGCACTGCACCAGGGGCATGCTGCGCGCTGTGCAGAAAAAAGCCCCGGACGGGCAGGCGTCCGGGGCTCATGAAAAAAATTGGAACTCGCTGGGGGGAGGGGCCTACGCCCCGCCTTCCGAAGGGGGCGGAGTCCAGTCCGGAGAGATGTCTTCAAAGGAAGTGTAAGGCGAGATGTACATGAGCTCGGCCACGCCCACCGGGCCGTTGCGCTGCTTGCCGATGATGATTTCGGCCAGCCCCTGGGGCGGGCGTTCGGCGGGCTTCTGAAACTTGTAGACGTCGTCGCGGTACACAAACATGATCACGTCCGCGTCCTGTTCAATAGCGCCGGACTCGCGCAGGTCCGAGAGCATGGGGCGTTTGTCGCCGCGTTCTTCCACCTTGCGGTTGAGCTGGGCCAGGGCCACCACGGGGACGTTGAGTTCCTTGGCCAAGCCCTTGAGGGAGCGGGAGATGTCCGAAATTTCCAGTTCGCGCGAATCCGTGCGGCGGCTGGTGCGCATGAGCTGCAGATAGTCCACCACAATGAGGCCCAGGCCTTTTTCCGCCTTGAGGCGGCGGGCGCGGGCGCGCAGTTCCAGGGTGCTCAGGGCCGGGGTGTCGTCGATATAGATGGGCGCGCGGGCCACTACGTCCGCCGCCTCGTAAAGGCGCTGCCAGTCTTCATCTGTAAGCAGGGAGGGCCGCCGCAGTTTGGAAAGGTCCACCTTGCCCCACACGGCCAGCATGCGCTGGATGAGCTGTTCCTTGCTCATCTCCAGAGAAAAAACGGCCACAGACACGCCCTGGCGCACGGCCGCGTGCAGGGCCATGCACATGGAAAAGGCCGTCTTGCCCATGCTGGGCCGGGCCGCCACAATGATCAGGTCCGAGGGCTGCAGCCCCGCCGTGAGCTTGTCCAGGCGGGTGTAGCCCGTGGTGACGCCGGTGATGACGTCGCGGGCATCGGCCAGTTTGGAAAGGTTGTCGAAGACCTTGTCCAGCAGTTCGCGGGTGGGGGTAAAGTCGCGCCCTACCGTGCGCTGCGAAATGGCAAAGACTGCCTGCTCCGAGGAATCCAGCAGGTCGCCTACCTCGCGGGAGGCGTCGTAGCAGTTGGCAATGATGCGGGAGCAGGCTTCAATGAGCCCGCGCTGCAGCGCTTTGTCCCGCACAATGGTGGCGTAGTATTCCGCATTGGCGCCGGAAACCACGGCCTGGGCCAGCTCACCCAGATACACGGCCCCGCCGGCGTCTTCCAGCCGGTTGCCGTTTTTGAGCTGTTCCGCCGTAGAAAGCAGGTCGATGGGCGCGGATTTGCGGTAGAGGTCCAGAATGGCCTGAAAAATGATCGCGTGCGCCGGCAGGTAGAAGTCTTCCGGGGCCAGTTGGCCCACCAGAATGTGCAAAAGCTGCGGCCGCAGCAAGATGCCGCCCAACACGGCCTGTTCCGCCTCTACGCTGTGGGGCGGTACGCGGCGCACCATATCCTGCTGGGCGCGTTCCACCGTGCGGTTGACGCGGGGCTGCTCACGCGCGGGGGCGCCCCCCGGCAACGACGTGCCCCCGGCCTGGGGGCCGGGGGCACTATTCATATTATCATAAGAGCCGGACACGCCGCACCCTTATTGGGCGGCGGAAGCGTCCGCAGAGGCTTCGTCGGTGTCAGCGGCAGGTTCGGCGGGTTCTTCCTCCACCTCGGGCTGGTGGTCGGAGATAACCTTCACCGGCACCACGGCGATGACGCTGGCGTGCAGGCGCACGCGCACGGGATGCTCGCCCAGGGTGCGGATGGGCGCGTCCATAAGAATGCGGCGGCGGTCCACTTCCACGCCAAGGGCGGACAGAGCGTCGCCGATGATGGTGGAGGTCACCGAGCCGTAGAGCTTGTCGTTGTCGCCCACATGCATGGGAATGACCACGTCCAGGGCTTCCAGACGGGCCTGCAGGCCTTGCGCATCGGCGCGCAGGGCGTCCATACGGGCCTGCAGCTTTTTGCGTTCCTGCTCAAAAACTTTGAGGTTAGCCGGAGAAGCCACCATGGCCAGGCCCTGGGGCAGCAGAAAATTGCGGCCGTAACCGGGCTTGACTTCAACCACGTCGCCAAGGTTGCCGAGATTTTCCACGTCGGCGCGAAGAATAAGTTTCATGTGCGCCTCCTTAGATGGTGCTCTTTTTCTTGACGCCGGAATCGTGCGTGGCGGTGTAGATGAGCAGGGCCATCTGGCGGGCGCGCTTGATTTCGCGGGTCAGCAGACGCTGATGGTGGGCGCAGGTGCCCGTGATGCGCCGGGCGATGATCTTGCCGCGCTCTGTAATGAAGTCGCGCAGGACGTCGGGGCGCTTGTAGTCCAGGGGCAGTTCTTTGTCGGCGCAAAAGCGGCAGAACTTGCGGCGCGGGGCGAATCTCTTTTTAAAAGCCATTTAGGCAACCTCCCCGGCCTCTTCTTCGGCCAGCTTGACGGTCACGAACTTGAAGATGCCGTCGGTGATGCGCACGTTGCGTTCCAGCTCGGCCACCAGCGCGGCCGGGCCTTCATACTCCATACGCACATAGTAGCCGCGCATAAGTTTGCGCACGGGGTAGGCCAGGTCGCGCATGCCCCAGTGGTCCATGTTCGTGATGACGCCCTGTTCGCGTTCCACCACCGCGGTCAACGTGCTGAGCACGCCTTCGCGGTTTTCGGCGGAAAGCTCCGGCGAAAGGAGCAGCAGGGTTTCAAATTTCCGCATTCTGATTCTCCTTATGGATTGGCAGCCCGCGCCGCAGGGCGCGAGCAAGGAACGAATTTTGTACAACCCCTTTGCGCGCGCTGTCAAGGGGAAAAGCCGCCTCAGACATACAGGCGGGGATTGGTGGCCCCCAGCAGGCAGAGCACCTCATACGAAATGGTGCCCAGGGTATCGGCCAGATCCTGCACCGTCACGGGCTGCTGGCCCGGCTGCGTCGGTCCGCCCACCAGCCATGCCGTGTCGCCTTCACGCACCTGGGGCAGATCGGTCACGTCGGCCATAATCATGCCCATGCAGACCCGGCCCACCTGCGACACCCGACGGCCGTTGATGCACAGAGCCGCACGGGTAGAAAGCGCCCTCGCAAAGCCTGTGGCGTAGCCAATGCCCACCACGGCCACGGCGGTGGGCTGTTCCGCTGTGAACAGGCGGCCGTACGAAACGCTCTGGCCCGCTTCCAGCCGCCGCACCTGGATGACCGGCGCGCTCACGCTCATGGCCCATTCCAGGCCCAGCGCCGCGCCTTTGTCTTCCCAGGCTGTGCCCGCAAAGGGATTGCCGCCGTACAGGGCGATGCCCGGCCGGCACACGTCGTAATGGGCTTCGGGCCAGGCGATGGTGGCCGCTGAATTGGCCAGGGAACGCTCCATGCCGGGAAAAGCGTCCCCAAGTGTGGCCGTCATGGCTGCAAAGCGTTTCATCTGCCCGCGCGTGTAGTCCTCCTGTCCCGGCGTATCCGCACAGGAAAGGTGTGAAAGCGCCATCACCGGCGCGATTCCCTGGATGTTCCGCAGTCGTTCCACAGCCTGGGGCAGCTCTTCCTGCGTAAAACCCAGGCGGCCCATGCCCGTCTCGCATTTGACCGCCACGTGCAGCGTGCGCCCCGCGTGGCAGTGGGCAGAAGCCTTGTCCAAAGCCGCAAAACTGCCCACTACGGGGATCAGATCCTGCGCTGCCGCGCCCTGCCAGTCCACGCCGTCCAACGCGCCCAGCAGAACCACGATCTTCTGGCGCAGACCAGCTTCGCGCAGGGCCATGCCTTCGGCCACCGTGCCCACGGCAAAGCGTCGGGCCCCGGCTTCGGCCAGCGCCCGGGCCACGGGCACCAGACCGTGCCCGTAAGCGTCGGATTTGATCACCGGCATGAGCGCGGCGGGCTCGCCCAGCCGGGCAAAGTTGCGCCGCAGGGCCCCCAGGTCCACATGGCATACGGAAGGGGAAAAAGTACACTCGCTCATACGTGTTCCTTCAGAATATGCATCCTTAAGGTAAAGAAGAGGCCCACACCGGAGCGTGCTCCTGAAAAACGGCGCGCGCCTCTGTGCCGGCTCTCCGTTTGTACCGCGAAACCGCGAAACCGGAACGTGGAGCGGTATTCTACCCCCATTGCCCCACAGGCACAAGAAGGAGCCCTTGCCAGGCCCCGGCCTTTGCGGCTACCTTAGTCCCATGACGCACCCCACCTTTACCCTGGAACACACGGACGGCGCGGCCCGTGCGGGCCTGTTGCACACGGCCCACGGCCCGGTGCCTACCCCCATCTTCATGCCTGTGGGTACGGTGGGCTCGGTCAAGGCCCTGGCCCCGGACGATCTGCTGGCCATCGGCGCGCCCATCATCCTCGGCAACACTTACCACCTCTATCTGCGCCCCGGTCATGAGCTGGTGGCCCGTCGCGGCGGCCTGCACAACTTTGCCGCCTGGCCCGGGTCAATTCTTACGGACAGCGGCGGCTTTCAGGTCTTCAGCCTCAGTTCCCTGCGCAAAATCCACGAAGAGGGCGTGGAGTTCCGCTCCCATCTGGACGGCTCCCGTCACCTTTTTACCCCGGAAAAAGTTCTGGAAATCCAGCGCGCGCTTAATTCCGACATCATGATGGTTCTGGACGAGTGCGTGCCCTTTGGCGCGGACTATGACTATACCGAGCGCTCTTTGGCCCTGACTACCCGCTGGGCCCGCCGGGCCCGCGTCGCCTACCCGGCGGGCACGGCCCGCAATCTGCTCTTTGGCATTGTGCAGGGCGGCTTTTTCAAAGACCTGCGCCGGCGCTCGGCCGAAGAAATCTGCGCCCAGGATTTCGACGGCTTTGCCATCGGCGGCCTCTCCGTGGGTGAACCCAAACCGCAGATGTACGATCTGCTCTACCATACGGCCCCCCTCCTGCCGCAGGACAAGCCCCGTTACCTCATGGGCGTGGGCACCCCTCTGGACATCGTCACCGGCATCCACGCCGGCGTGGACATGTTCGACTGCGTGCTGCCTACCCGCAATGCCCGCAACGGCACGCTCTACACCTCTTACGGCAAGGTCAACATCAAACGCCGTCAGTACGCCGAAGACGACCGCCCCCTGGACCCCCGCTGCCGCTGCTACACCTGCCGCACCTTTACCCGCGCCTATCTGCGTCACCTCTTCGCCAGTCAGGAGTTGCTGGCCTTTCGCCTCAATTCCCTGCACAACCTGACTTATTTTCTGGATCTGGTCCGCGGCGCGCGCGAGGCCATCCTTCAGAATCGCTACGGGGATTATCTGGCCCGCATCGCCGCCCTCTACCCCGACGAAGCCGCCCGCGCCGCAGGCGCGTAGGGGGCAGGGCCTGGGGAAGTTTTTTTGTGTGGTATCCCCATGGGGACCGGGCGGCGCCGTCTGCCGGGGGCCGGTGCCGGCGGCATGCCGGAACTCTCCTGCCTGGGCGTCGGGGCAAACGGTTCCCCTGTGAGGGCAGGGCAGGGCCGCGCGGTTGACACCCCTGCCGCGGCATTGGTACAAGCACGCACTTTGCAGGCGGCCCGTCGTCTTGCCTCGCCAGAGGAAAAGGCATATGGTGCCAAAGCGTGCGCCGCTTGCGGCCTCATGCGCCGGAGCGGCCCCAGAGCCGGGCAGACCGGGCGCGGAGGCCCAACCCTACCCGCACAATCCCATCCGAAAAGGAGTCCCTCGTGGAATACAGCGCCGAAGACATCTCGCCGGTGAAAAAAAAGGTCGTCATCACTACCGGGCCGCAGGAAGTGGAAGCGGCCATTCTGGGCACCGTGGCCCTGTACAAAACCTCCGTGCAGCTGGACGGCTTCCGCAAGGGCAAAGCGCCCGCCTCGGTCATTGAGCAGCGTTTCCACGACAAAATTTATGAAGAGGCCCGCCAAGACCTCATCAATGTCCACATCAACGACGTCATGCAGAAGCTGGGCGTCACGCCCCTGTCGGGTATCAATGTGGACGCGCCCCAAAATTTTGAGCGCGGCAAGGAATACGTCTACAGCATTGAGTTTGAAACCTTGCCGGCTGTTGACCTGCCGCCCTACGAGGGCCTTGAGGTAGAGCAGGAAAAGGTGGCGGTCGACCCCAAAGAAGTGGAAGACGTGCTGACCCACCTGCGGCGTGAGCGCTCCCAGCTGGTGCCCGTGGAAGGCGCGGGCCCGGCCGTGGACGGACAGGTGGTTACCCTGGACTTTGCCGCCTTTGCCGAAGACGGTACGCCCGTGGAGGGCATCAAGGCCGAAAATTTTGACCTGGCCCTGGGTGAAGGCCAGGCGCTGGAAGAATTTGAAGCCCTGGTCAAGACTGTGCCCTACGGCCAGCAAGGTGAAGGGCAGATTCACTTCCCCGACGATTTTCTGGCCAAGGATCTGGCCGGCAAGACCGTCACCATGAAGGTGAAGGTGCACGCCATCAAGGAGCGCAAGCTGCCCGAATTGGACGCCGACTTTGCCAAGAGCCTGGGCAAGGATTCGGTGGACGCCCTGCGCGCGGCCATCACTGAAAGCTATACCCAGAGCCGCGCCCGGCTGAGCAAAAGCGCCGCGCAAAAATCCTTGCTGGACAGCATGCTCAAGATGGTTACTTTTGAGCTGCCCCCCAGCCTGGTGGAAACGCAGATGCGCACCCTCATGGGCGACATGGCCTCCCGCCTGGAGCGTCAGGGCCGTAGCCTGCAGGCTTTGGGCAAGAGCATGGAAGAGCTGCGCAAAGAGCTGCAGCCCCAGGCCGAAGAGCTGACCCGTGCCGAAGTGCTGCTGCTTTCCATCGCCAAAAAAGAAGGGCTGGAAGTGAGCGAAACCGAGGTTTCCACCCAGCTCTACCGCTTTGCGCTGGAATCGGGCGAGGACTTCAAGGCTCTGCGCGAGGAATACGAACGCAGCGGCATGATTTTTGTTCTGCGTGATCGCCTGCTGGCCGACAAAGCCATGGACCTGGTTTACGAGCGGGCCAAGGTTACGGAAGTGGAGCCCAAGCCCGCACCCACGGCCGAGCCCGTCGCCGACACCCCGGCAGAAGGGCAGGACGCCCAGGCCTGAGGCCGGGCGCGCAGCCCACGCGGAGGGGCACGGGGCCGGGCGGCAAAGGCCCGCGGCCGCGTGGCCCGCGATCCGCGCGGAGCAGGTATTTTCTCGGGCGGCGCGGGGAAGGTTTCCTCTTTTCAGGGGGCCCTTCCCCGCGTCGGGTTCCGCGTCCCGGCCCCGGTCGAAGCAAAAAAAGGACGCGCCCCGGCCGTCCCTCATCCTCCGGCGGCGCAAACCGCCACATCCGGCCCTGACGGGCCGCGCAGCGAGGTCGTCATGTCCCTGGTCCCCATGGTCATTGAAACTACCGGCCGTTCCGAACGCGCCTACGATATCTATTCCCGTTTGCTCAAAGACCGCATCGTGCTGCTGGGCTCGGAGGTTAACGACGCCGTGGCCTCGCTTATCTGCGCCCAGCTCCTGTTCCTGGAATCGCAGGATCCGGAAAAGGAAATTTATCTTTACATCAACTCCCCCGGCGGTTCCGTGACGGCGGGTCTGGCCATCTATGACACCATGCGGTTTATCTCCTCGCCGGTGTCCACGGTGTGCATGGGCCGCGCGGCCAGCATGGGCGCTTTTTTGCTGGCGGCCGGCAAACCCGGCATGCGTTTTGCATTGCCTAACAGCCAGATTATGATCCACCAGCCTTCGGGCGGTTTTCAGGGGCAGGCTACGGATATTGAAATCCACGCACGGGAAGTGCTGCGCCTGAAAGAGCGCCTCAACCGCATGCTGGCGGAAAATACCGGCAAGCCCTACAAGGAAGTTGTCAAGGCTACGGAACGTGATAATTTTCTGACTCCGGAAGAAGCCAAAGACCTGGGCCTTATCGATCGCGTGCTCGTTTCACGCCACGAAATGGCCCAGGAAAAGAGCGAATGATATGCCCAAAAAAAAATCCCCCACGGTAAGCGAGCCTTTGCGCTGCTCTTTCTGCGGCCGCAGTGAGCTGGAGGTGCGTAACCTCATCGTTCAGGACGGCGCCTGCATTTGCGATAAATGCGTCAAGGCCTGCAATGAAATCATTGCCCGCGACCAGATGGAAAGCCCCGAAAATCCGGAGCGCCTGCTCTCCCCCCAGGAGATCAAGGACAAGCTCGACCAGTACGTCATCGGACAGAACGAAGCCAAAAAAATTCTGTCCGTGGCCGTGCACAACCACTACAAACGCGTGTTCTATGCCGACGCCCTGGGCGACGACGTGGAGCTGGAAAAGAGCAATATCCTTTTGGTGGGCCCTTCAGGCAGCGGCAAAACCCTGCTGGCCAAGACCCTGGCCAAGGTGCTGCGCGTGCCTTTTGCCATTGCCGACGCCACCACCCTTACCGAGGCGGGCTATGTGGGCGAGGATGTGGAAAACATCCTGGTCCAACTGCTCCAGAACGCCGATTACGATCTGGAGGCCGCGGGCAAGGGCATCATCTATATTGATGAAATAGACAAGATTTCCCGCAAGGGCGACGGCCCTTCCATCACCCGCGACGTGTCGGGCGAGGGCGTGCAGCAGGCTCTGCTCAAAATTATTGAAGGCACCGAGGCCAACATCCCCCCCAAGGGCGGCCGCAAGCACCCGCAGCAGGAATTCATCCGTATGAATACGGGCAACATCCTGTTCATCGTGGGCGGCGCTTTTGTGGGCCTGGACAAGATTGTGGAATCGCGCATGACCGGCGGGGCCATGGGCTTTGGCGCCAAGGTGCGTGCCAGCAAGGATATGCCCATGGGCGAGCTGCTGGACAGGGTTCACCCCCAGGATCTGGTCAAGTTTGGCCTTATCCCCGAGTTTGTGGGCCGTATCCCCATTATTACCCATGTGGATGAGCTGGACGAACCCGACCTGGTGCGCATTCTCACCGAGCCCAAAAACGCCCTGGTGCGCCAGTATCAGAAGCTCTTTGAGCTGGAAAATGTGGACCTGCGCTTCACCCCCGACGCCCTCAAGGCCATCGCGACCAAGGCCATTGAGCGTAAAACCGGCGCGCGCGGCCTGCGCAACGTCATGGAGCGCACCATGCTGGACATCATGTTCAAGCTGCCTTCCATGCCCAACGTGCGCGAGTGCCTCATCAATGAGGCCGTCATCGACAAGGGCAAGGAACCTGTGCTCCTGTTCGGCGACGAAGGCGAAGCCGCTTCCGTTCACGGCCAGGCCGGCGGGGACAAGGCATCCTGACGGGACGGGGGCTTTCCGCCCCCTCCCCCGTGCGCCACAGCCAGGGGGACAGTCTCATTTTTTGGAGAACCGTATGACCGATACTCAGCGTGACGCTGCGGCCGGCGCCCAACTGCCCTTCATGCCTCTGCGTGAGGTGGTCATGTTCCCGCGCTCCATCATGCCCCTCTTTGTGGGGCGCGAGGCATCCATCAAGGCTATTGAGGCCGCCCAGGCCGACTACAACAAAAAGATTTTTCTGGTGGCCCAGCGCGAATCCGACCTGGAAAAACCCGCCGCCGAAGACCTGGCCCCCGTGGGCGTGGTCTGCAAGGTGCTGCAGATGCTGCGCCTGCCCGACGGCACCATCAAGGTGCTGTTTGAAGGTCTTTTCCGCGCCCAGTGGTCCGGCCTTGCCGAAACCGAGGCCTGCGCCACCGTAATGGTGCGCCGCCGGGCCGAAATCCAGAGTCGCCCAGAAGAGGCCGAGGCCCTGGTGCGGGCTGCCCACGAAGCCCTGGAAGAATACGGCAAGACCAACAAAAAAATTTCGCAGGAGGCCGTGCTCTCCATCATGGCCCTGCACGAACCCGGCCCCCTGGCCGACGCCATCCTGCCCCACCTCAAGGTGGACTACCGCAAAAAACAGGAAGCCCTGGAACTGGACGATGTGACCCTGCGCTTGGAAAGCGCCTACGCCCTGCTGCAGGGCGAGGTGGCTCTGGCCACCGTGGAAAAGCGCATCAAAAACCGCGTCAAGGTCCAGATGGAGCGCAACCAGCGCGAATACTATCTCAACGAGCAGATCAAGGCCATCAACAAGGAGATGGGCCGCGAGGACGACCCCCAGGCCGAAGTGGACGAAATTGAGCAAAAGCTCAAAGCCCGCCGCATGCCTGAAGAGGCCCGCCAAAAAGCCCTGGCCGAAGCCAAAAAACTGCGCACCATGCCTTCCTCCGCCGCGGAATACACGGTGGTGCGCAACTATGTGGACTGGATTCTGGACCTGCCCTGGGACGAACTTAAAGATATTGATATAGATATCGAAAAAGCTCGCGCCATTCTGGACGGCGACCACTACGGGCTGGAAAAACCCAAAGAACGCATTCTGGAATACCTGGCCGTGCAGAAGCTCTCCCACGGGCTGCGCGGCCCCATCCTCTGCTTTGTGGGCCCTCCCGGCGTGGGCAAAACCTCTCTGGCCAAGTCCGTGGCCCGTGCCACCGGGCGCGACTTTATCCGCCTTTCTCTGGGCGGCGTGCGCGACGAAGCTGAAATCCGCGGCCACCGGCGTACCTATGTGGGCGCGCTGCCCGGCAAAATTATCCAGTCCCTCAAAAGGGTAAAATTCAACAACCCCTTGTTCTGCTTGGATGAAGTGGACAAAATGACCTCGGACTACCGCGGCGACCCGTCTTCAGCCCTGCTGGAAGTGCTGGACCCGGAGCAGAACAATACCTTCATGGACCATTACCTGGATCTGGAGTACGACCTCTCCAAGGTCTTCTTCATCACCACGGCCAATTCCCTGCACACCATCCCGGCCCCCCTTCTGGACCGCATGGAGATTATTGAGCTCAACAGCTACCTTGAAACCGAAAAACGCCACATAGCCCGGCAGTTTTTGTTGCCCCGCCAGATTGAAGAACACGGCCTCAGGCCCGAAAACCTGCGCGTTTCCGACAAGGCTCTGCTGGAGATCATCCGCTCCTATACCCGCGAGGCCGGCGTGCGCAACCTGGAGCGCGAAATCGCCGCCCTCTGCCGCAAAACCGCCATCCGCCTCGTGGAGGAAAACAACCTGGACCGTAGCGTCAACATTTCGCTCCAGAATCTGCCCACCTTGCTCGGCGTCAAAAAATACCGCCATGACGAGCGCGAGGATGCCCCCCAGGTGGGCGTGTGCGCGGGGCTGGCTTACAACCAGCGCGGCGGCGAAATCCTTTTGGTGGAAACGACCATCATGTCCGGTTCAGGCCATGTGGTCACCACCGGCCAACTGGGCGAAGTCATGACGGAATCGGCCAAGGCCGCACTCTCCTATGTGCGCTCCCGCGCTGAAGTGCTGGGCCTGGACACTCGCTTCCACCGTAAGGTGGATATCCACGTCCATGTGCCCGCCGGGGCCACCCCCAAGGACGGCCCCTCCGCGGGCATCACCCTGGCCACCTCCATTACTTCCGCCTTGCTGGGCATCCCCGTGCGCAACGACGTGGCCATGACCGGTGAAATATCCCTGCGGGGCCGCGTGCTGCCCATCGGCGGCCTGCGCGAAAAACTGCTGGCAGCCCGGCGCAGCGGCATCAAAAAGGTGCTCATGCCCCGCGATAACGAAAAAGACCTCAAAGAAGTGCCCGACGAGGTGCTCAAAGACCTCCAGATCGTCTTCGTGGACCACGTGGACGAAGTGCTGCCTCAGGCTCTGGACGCCACCGCCGAGGAAATCTTTTCCGGCCGCGCCACGGCACAACCCATCTGCCGTACCCTCCGCGCCCCCAAACTCGACGGCATGGTCAGCAATCCACAACCAGCGCAGTAGCGCCGTTGCGGCGTGAGCTTTTTGTGGGGGAAGAAAGTGTATGGCTTTGTGGGGGGAAGGGAACTTTTGTGAACAAAAGTTCCCTTCCCCCCACACCCCCCATCCCTCAAAAAACTT
>ENA-UEYG01002402-UEYG01002402.1-human-gut-metagenome-genome-assembly--contig:-NODE-2402-length-11958-cov-17.531689_pt1 | contig 11958 bp, 6 predicted proteins | sample MGYA00242933_ERZ507934 | MGnify/ENA primary metagenome ERZ507934 (study PRJEB26167, sample SAMN06115527) | human gut metagenome | host: Homo sapiens | place: China:Zejiang | collected 2015-11-10... | reverse complement strand
TGCGCTGTGGCATCATGTTGCCGGAATCATTGTTGGTAGGTGTTCTCCAGAAATTCGGCAGTGGAATAGTATTTGGAAGCATCTCGACGCCACCATATACATATGAAACCATTCCCAGATTCATTCTTGAGAAAAGTGCCTTGAAGTTCTCACCTCTTACAAGGATATTTCCGTTTCCAACAACAAGCTCGACTGATTTGTCGCATGAATACTCACTTACAGGCTTCTTTATCATATGCTGTCCGAATGCAATCTCATACCCTGCCTTTTCCCAGATGGTGTTTTCCTTCAATACAAATGATACCACAATACAGTACTCTTTTTCCACATCAATCATTGAATTTTTAAGAGTAACCGGCACCTCATAGCTTGCCTGCTCCATCGGTGGAACAGATATCTGAAGCTTTGTCCTGTAAACCTCCTCACCGTCTGCAAGAAGAATGGCAAAAGCATCAAAAACCGATGTATTTACAAAGAGATTTTTGTTTGTGACTGTAAAGATGTAGTCGCTGTCAAAATCAACCGAGATATTCTGATAATTGAACTTCACCTCCTGCATCTTTGGAGAAGCCTCTCTCTCTCCGCCGTAGCAGATGCCGTTTCCGCTGAAATCTCCATCAGTGGGCCTGTCGCCGAAATCTCCGCCATATGTGAGGAACCACTTGCCGTATCTGTCCTTTTTATAGATTGACTGGTCGATATAATCCCAGATAAATCCACCCTGATATCTAGGCTCGCGGTCTGTTAGCTCTGTATATTTGTGCATAGCACCGCAGGAATTTCCCATTGCATGTGTATATTCGCAGCAGATAAACGGTTTCTCAGGATGCTCTGCCAGGAATTTTTCAATGCCTGCAGCCGGAGTATACATCTGGCTTTCCATGTCGCTTGTGTCATTATAGCTTCTATCGCTAAATACTCCCTCATAATGCACCAGACGATGCTTATCAAGCTGTCTGAAAAGCTGTGACATCTCATATATGGTCTTGCCGCCAAACGACTCATTGCCGCATGACCAGATAAGGATTGCCGGATGATTTTTATCTCTCTGATAGCATGAGTTGGCACGGTCCAGCATCATTTCTCTCCACTGTGGCTTGTCCTTTGGCACAACAAAGTCAAGGTCAACATAGCCCTTATTATATGCCTCCCATGTGCCATGACTCTCAAGATTGTTCTCAGCTATCATATAGATTCCATAAATATCGCAAAGCTTATAGAGCATGGAATCATCAGGATAATGGCTTGTTCTTATAGCATTGATATTGTTCTTTTTCATTGTGACAATATCCTTTATCACCTCATCACGGTTTGGCACACTGCCTGTTATTGAGCTGAACTCATGGCGGTTTACACCCTTAAATACAATACGCTTACCGTTTAGCTTCATGAGTCCGTCTACCATCTCAAATCGTCTGAAGCCTGCCAGCTGGCTGATAAACTCGGTCTCATTTCCATGCGTATCTTTAACTATAATTTTAACCTCATACAGATTCGGCTTTTCAGCGCTCCATAACAGAGGATTTTTCACATTACATGAGCCCTCGCAAATTTCCTTATTCCTAAGCTCTATATCAAACTCTTCCAATAAAAGCTTTGCCCTGTCATATTTTTCCACAGACAAATCGCCCAGCTCATATAGCTTTACACTTGCAATACCATCACCATCTGCCTTTATTGACACACTAAGTGTGCCCTCGTCAAAGGTATCATTAAGTGTAGGAACAACTGACAGATCCTCAACATGTGCACAAGGAACAGCATACAAAAATACATCTCTGAAAATGCCTGAAAATCTGTAAAAATCCTGATCCTCACACCAGCTGCTTGATGTCCATTTCCATACCCTCACCGCAAGCTTGTTCTCACCCTCAATAATATAATCAGTCAGCTCGAAATCAGACGGATCAAATGTGTCCTCACTGTAGCCGACATAGTGTCCATTCAGCCAGAGTGCAAAACCGCTCTCCACTCCCTGGAACGAAATACACACCCTCTTGTTCTTCATATTCTCAGGGATTGTGAAATACTTCACATAGCTTGCAACCGGATTAAAAATCTCAGGTACCTCCCCCGGCTTGATAAACTCATCAGCCTCCCACGGATATGTGGTATTCGTATAGATTGGCACGTCATAGCCTTCCATCTGAATATGTGCCGGAACCCTGATCTCATCCCAGCCTTTGCAATTATAGTCAGCTGCCTCAAAGCCACAAGGAGCCAGGGACTGATTCTTTGCATATGCAAACTTCCATAAGCCGTTCATATCATATCTCAGGCTTGATTTTCCTTTAATTTTCTCCAGTTCATTTGGACTTCATGTAGTTTCCACAGATTGCCATGATCTGATCGCCGTCCACAACATTTCCATGCTCATCCACCGCAAGCATACGGTCTGCATCACCGTCAAACGCAAGACCAACTGCTGCCTTTTCATATACAACAAAAGTAACGTTAAAAGTAGATAAGTTTTCCTCATACAAGAAGTATTTATATTTAAAATAATTATAACATTTTTGTATATCGCCGCAAAGATAGGGATTAGATATCTCTTTTTGTCACAAACTATATATAATATTCATAGCATTAACATTCCTCACACAGATCTCCAGATTATTATTTTCAACCAATCACATCCATAATCCAACAATATGCAGGAAAAGCGTCTATAATTCTTTTAAATCACCGCCCAACAGGGAATGTTAGTTAAGAATCATCAAATTAAAAATTTCATAAAGAACCTTCTTGTTTTGCCAATACAAGCCATCCATCTCCGAATAAGGACATTACTCAATTCCGCCCCGTCACAGCAACTTCATGAATATGAAACAAGTATTAAATAAGAAACATACAATGATATTAAAAAATAACCCATAACTTTGCGAAAGTTTTTATTACATTAACTATTTTAAATTATGAGCAGACATTTACAGACGCTATTCCTTTTAGCTGTACTGAGTTTCTTGTTTGTCATCCCGACACAAGCGCAGGTAACAACAGCCAGTATGAGTGGAACAGTTATGTTTCAAGATGAACCCGTTATTGGTGCGACCGTTTTGGCGGTTCACGAACCTTCTGGGACAAATTATGGTACGATCACGAACGTTGACGGACGCTTTTCCTTACAAGGTATGCGTACAGGAGGTCCATACAAAGTTACGATCTCTTACGTTGGTTATCAATCTGCCGTTTATTCCGGCATTACCCTGCAATTGGGAGAGAACTACAACTTGAATGTTAAGTTGAAAGAATCTTCCGAGACCTTGGACGAGATCGTAATCACAGCGGCGAAAACGAAGTTCAATACGGAAAAGACGGGTGCGACAACCAATATCTCCTCGTCACAGATCACCTCTTTACCCACCATTAACCGTAGTATCTCCGATATCGCACGCCTTTCTCCTTATGCCTCCGACATGAGTTTTGCCGGTGGCGATGGCCGTTCCACGAACTTTACGGTAGATGGAGCGAACTTTAATAACAACTTCGGCCTTTCGGATAATCTTCCCGGAGGCGGTAACCCGATCTCTATGGACGCTATCGAGGAAGTACAAGTGGTAATCGCCCCGTTCGATGTCCGCCAGACAAACTTCATTGGTGGCGGTATCAACGCTATCACCAAATCCGGAACAAACACATTCAAAGGTTCCGCTTACACTTACTTCCAGAACCAGAATATGCGAGGAAACTCAATCGATGGAGAAGACTTGGGCGCACGTGCTAAGGAATCCAAAACGATTTACGGAGCTACGTTCGGCGGTCCAATCATCAAGAATAAATTATTCTTCTTCGCCAATGTAGAAGTGGAAAAACAACCGCAACAAGTGATCAAATGGAGAGCTCGTACTGAAGGAGAGCAACCGGACGAGAATAACTACATATCTCGCACTACACTCTCCGACATGCAAAAGGTATCCGATTTCTTAAGAGATAAATATGGTTATGATACAGGATCAGCCACGAACTTCCCCGCAGACGAAAAGAATTTGAAATTGCTAGGTCGTATCGACTGGAATATCACGAATGGCCATAAATTGAGCGTACGGTACAACTATACAAAGAATACCGCATGGAACGCTCCCAACGCTAACTCTATGGATGGTGGTTCCGGCTCTCGTCTGTATAATACAAGCCGTGTAGGTTACCAATCCATGTCTTTTGCCAACAGCATGTATTCCCAAGACAATAAAGTGTCTTCCGTATCCGCTGATTTGAACAGTCGCTTCTCTGATAAGATTTCCAATCAGTTACTTTTCACTTATACGGATATCGAGGATATGCGCGGAACCAACTCTTCCCCTTTCCCCTTCATTGATATCTTGGCAGGTAAAGATGCGGAAGGTAACCAAATCATGGAGCCTTATATGAGTGCCGGATATGAATTATTTACTTACAACAACGGCGTGAAGAACAAGATCACAAGTGTTATCGATAACTTCACTTACTTTGCCGGCGACCATAAGATCACAGCTGGTATCAGTTTCGAGCACCAACTTGCTAGCAATGCTTATATGCGCAACGGCACGGGATATTATCGTTACAGCAGCTTAGATGATTTCTTGAACGGTGCCGCTCCTGAAACGTTCGCATGGACATACGGTTACAACGGTGTTTCCGACCCGAAAGCTCAGGTTACTTTTAACCAGATCGGATTCTACGCACAGGATGAGTGGAACATTCGCCCGAACGTGAAGTTAACTTATGGTATACGTTTCGATGATTTAATTTTCGACAATAGCGATCTTCAAAGAAACGACGCAATCTACGATCTTGATTTCGGAGGCAAACATATCGACACCGGCAAATGGCCTAAGTCTAGAATGCAAATATCCCCTCGTGTAGGTTTCGTTTGGGATGTGTTCAAGGATAATTCCTTAAAAGTACGTGGTGGTACAGGTATATTTACCGGACGTTTACCCTTGGTATTCTTTACGAATATGCCGACAAACTCGAATATGGTACAAAATGCCGTAGTATTCGGCACAAAATATGAGAATGGAATTGCGGTAAGTCATGATTCCCGTCTGGATCAACTGGCTGGCGGCATGATTACGAATGTAGACGATGCGATCAAGAAATTCGGCCTTCCTACCACGATAGAGAATCCGGTTGCCGGTTCTAAGATCTCTGGCGTAAAGGACAACTTCAAGATGCCACAAATATGGAAAACCTCCTTGGCTGTAGATTATCAGCTCCCAACTTCCTTCCCATTATCCGTAACCGGCGAGTTCATCTATAACAAGAACATCAATGCCGTAACCCTTGAGAATATCAACATCAAGGACCCGTCTAATTGGGAACATTTTAACGGAGCGGATAACCGTTTGATTTATCCATCTGATTATACGTATGTATCCGGTAAGAATGCGGTTGTATTAACTAACACATCCAAAGGACATGGTTATACCGCCAATGTTACGATTAACGCTCAACCCGTAGAGGATTTGAACATGATGTTGGCTTATACGCACACGGAATCCAAAGAAATTTCCGGTCTTCCGGGTAGCGACCCTGTATCTACATGGCAGGGAATGTTAACGATAGACGGACCGAATTTCGCGACCGTACAACGTTCACGGTATGTAGTGCCCGACAAGGTAATCGCAGCGGTCAATTATAATCTGCCCTTCCGCCATAAAGGTCTGCTCAGAAAAACAAGCTTAAATCTGTTCTATTCCGGTTATTCCGCTTCCGGATATAGCTTCGCTTATACAAATGATATGAATGGTGACGGTATCAATAATGATATGATGTATATCCCGAAAGATGATAGTGAAATCAAATTCAAGAATGAAGCAGATAGAACCGCTTTCTGGAACTTCGTAGACCAAGATTCTTATTTAAAGAATCACAAGGGAGAATACGCTGAGGCTTATGCCGCACGTGCACCTTGGGTACATCGTTTCGACCTTCGTATAACGGAAGATTTCTCATTCAAGGCAGGTAAAACCGAACATCATTTCCAATTGAGCCTTGATTTCATGAATATCGGTAATATGATCAACTCGAAATGGGGTGTAATGAAGAACGCATCTTCTTCCAACGGTTGCCGTATCTTGAAATATGAAGGTATGGATGATAATAAGACTCCAATTTTCTCCATGTATAAGATCAATGGTGAATATCCGACCGAGACTTATTCTTATAACCGTATCTATACTGAATGCTGGAAAATGCAGGTTGGTATCCGTTACATCTTTAATTAATCAAGAGATATAACTCCATAAAAAAGGCGGGGAACAAATTTTCCCGCCTTTTCTATTTCATCATATATCCTCTCCTCCTCGCAAGGCATCCGCTATATCTTGATGCCGCTGGGCTAATTCGTCCTCTCCGATCGCCCGGAAACCCTCCGCCAGATATTCGTGGGAAGCCGCATGTTTAGGTTTGATACTTACCGCCTGCTGGAAATCCAGAATAGCTTCATCGTAATATTTGAGCTTCAATAGGCATTTTCCACGGTTATAGCGGGCCTTAAAAGATTTCGGACTTAATTTTACCGCTTTGTTTAAACAAACCTGAGCGTCGTAGTCCTCACCTATATCCAATAAAGTAACCCCTTTGCGTACCCAAGCTTCCACATAATTCGGATTCAAATTCAAGGCTTTATCAAAACAACGAATAGCGGCATTCGCGTCATGGGCCTTCGTTATGCACTCGTTACCCATCAAGTAATATTCATGTGCATACTCTTTCTGGGTCTCACGAAGCGAATGCAATTCTTCCCTCAGAGCCTTAATCTGTGCCTTTTGACTATTCAAGGCTTGCAATTTCAAACGAAGCAGCCGTTGTACCATCGGATTATCCAATTCATTCCGTTTAGATACGGCGGCGGCAAAAGCCTCGACCGCCTCTTTCATATTACCCTGCCGAAAACCCTGAGCCGCCCGACCATATTGCAATTCCGCCTCGCTCTCTTTGATACTTTTCTCTATTAATGCTTGGTTATTGAATATTTGGCTGAATTCTACGATCTCTTTCCGGATAAAGATATCCCGGGAAGAGATCTTGCTTTTTAGCACCAATCCTTCCAATGAAGTACAACGACTCAACGCCACATAGGTTTGTCCCCCGGCAAATACCCCTCCGGTCAAATCAACTACCACCCGGCTAAAAGTCAAGCCTTGACTCTTATGCACCGTGATCGCCCAAGCCAAACGAATCGGCAATTGTTCGAACGTACCGACAATCTCTTCCTCGATCCGTTTCTCTTTCTCGTTATATTTGTATTTATAATTTCGCCATGAGGTAGGTTCGACCAAATGTTCTACACCGCTCTCCAGCAAGACATAAACATTTCCATTCTCATCGATACCCGATACCATACCGATCGTCCCGTTCACCCAACGACGCTCATAATCATTATCGATAAAAATAACCTGCGCCTGTTCCTTGATGGATAAATTCAGCTGGGTAGGTAGTGAGGATTCCGGAAAATCCCCCTCGATCTTTCCCACGGAGACGTACTCTTCTCCGGGAAGCTCGGCCAACTTCTTCTCATTGATAAAATCAACCTGATCCCGGCGAGTGGCCAACGTGATATACATATCCTCATTCTGAGGCTCGAAAGACGGAAAATAACGACCGTTCAACGTATCCAACTCCTGTTTTCTAGCGGCATTATTACGAATCCGATCCAATATATTGATAAAAACAGAATCGGTCTGGCGATACACTTTTTGCAACTCGATCGGCACTAAATTAATGTCCTTGAACACACGAGCCGAGAAAAAGAAAGGGCTCGCATAGAACAAACTCAATATCTCTTTTTGATCCGACGGAACAACCGGTTCCAACTGGAAGACATCTCCCACGAACAATAGCTGCTTTCCGCCAAAAGGCAATCGCATATTACCGGAATAGACCCTCAAGATACGATCTACACAATCAATAATATCCGCCCTCACCATCGATATCTCGTCAATGATGATCAAATCGACCTCCGCGATAATTTTCCGTTTCTCCTTCGGATACTTAAAAAACTCAAAGATACGACCATGAGACAAACTTAAATCCGGATCATCCGGCAACATCGGCCGAAAAGGGAGCTTGAAAAAGGAATGCAAGGTAACGCCGCCCGCATTTATGGCCGCTATTCCGGTAGGAGCCAGCACCACATACTTTTTCTTCGTATGATTGCAAATATACTTCAAAAAAGTAGACTTGCCGGTCCCTGCTTTCCCTGTCAGGAAAACAGACTGGCGAGTGTGGGTGATCAGTTGCAAGGCATCCTGAAACTCCTTATTGTTCGTGTCTAACTGAAAGTCCAAGTATATAATTTTTAGATGAGACAAAGCTATGAAAATATTTACAGATCACTCTAATAATATCCCTCAAAATATTTGGCAGTCTCCATAAAAATCACTTATTTTGTGATATCAAATTAATATCAAAAACAAATCATCATGAAAGCAACCGAAAAGACATTCAACGGACTGAGAATCTCGGGGTTTATTGCCCTTTTTCTCCTATTAGCTCTATCGGGTCTCTGCTGCTATTTAATCGCAGGCACCAACGAGACTTGGAGCGTAATCACCGGCATCGTCGGACTCTGCCTGTTAGTGGTTTGTTTATTGGGATTCATGGAAATCGAGCCCAACAATGCCCGAGTAATGCTCTTTTTCGGAAAATATAAAGGGACAATTACTGATAACGGATTTTTCTGGGTCAATCCACTTTACAGCAAAAAGAAAATCACGTTACGTGCCCGTAACTTAGATGTCCCTCCTATCAAGGTTAACGATAAGGTCGGTAATCCGGTTATGATCGGGGCCGTGATGGTATGGAAAGTCAAGGATACTTATAAAGCGATGTTCGACATCGATTCTTCGTCCATTAGTATCTCCTCGAATAAATCATTCATATCACTGGGAGAATCCTCTGAATTATCCCAACGAATGCAGAATTATGAGAATTTCGTGCAGATACAAAGTGACGCCGCCATCCGTAAGATAGCTGGCATGTATGCCTATGATTATAACGAGAGCAAAGATCCCGTCACCTTACGATCCGATGACGGGGAGGTCGCTCAAAAACTGGAAGAGGAATTAAACAGTCGTTTGGCGATAGCAGGCATTGAGGTATTGGAAGCTCGTATCAATTACTTAGCGTATGCTTCCGAGATCGCCGGAGTCATGTTACGCCGCCAGCAAGCGGAAGCCATTATCGCCGCAAGAGAACGGATCGTGGAGGGAGCGGTCAGCATGGTTCGACTCGCCTTGAACAAACTGGATCAAGACAATGTTGTGGAATTGGATGAGGAACGGAAGGCTGCGATGGTTAGCAACCTGTTGGTGGTCCTTTGCGCTGACGAGGCAGCGCAACCTGTCGTAAATACCGGGACCCTACATCATTAATGTAAGAATTTAATATTAATACTAGTATATGGCCAAAAAAGATAATACTGTCAAAAGCTTCATCCTTCGGGTGGACGCTGATATGATGGAAGCTATCGAAGCTTGGGCTGCGGACGAATTTCGCAGCACCAATGGCCAAATCCAGTACATTCTGGACCAAGCCTTACGAAAGGCAGGACGGTTGAAGAAGAAAAGACTGCCCCGGCCACAAAACGACGACAAGTCATAAAAAAAAGCCTGATCTTTCGATCAGGCTTTTTTATTAACGGCTAATGAACAGCCAAGCATCTTTATACTTTTCTATTTTTCGAAGTGTCGCCATGTAGCTCTCGGCATCCGCCCGGTTATTAAACTTATCCGCATAAATACGATATTTACCATCACGAACCACCTTGCTTACATTCTTACATTGCGTGCGGTCTACACCGGATATATACTCATTCGCCTGCTCCTCTGTCGGGAAACTCGCTATTACGATATGATACATCTTTTTCGTCGCCACGAGTTCCGCTTTCGGAGCGGGGACAGCGACTTCTTTCCTTACCTCAGGGGCAGAAGGCGCTTTGGCAATCTCAGTCTCCTTAGTCGCTTCTATTTTGGGAGTTACCTCCGCTACCATCTCGTCCACTTGAGATATTTGAATTTCCTCCGGCTGAGAAATAGGTTCCTCGAACCTATAATTTATCATCTCCGTAGGAACAAAACTAGCTGTATAAGCGGACAGGTTTACTTCTTTCACCGGAGTTGAAACCACAAAGAATAATGCGACAGCAGCAGCTGATGCCGCGACAACCCGGATCAACTTACGACTAACCGGGATATAGAACACATCTTTCTTTTTCTTACCCGCAAGTAAAGCAACCTCTTCCCGCTCCTCCTCCAATGATCGCAAAACCGGAAAATGAAACGATGGTAAACCATACGAATCCGCATTGAATACCCCAGAATCGCCCGGCGTAAAAATGGTCTGCCCTTCCTCTCCTATAGAGAAAGTCCCGATTCGCCCCAATGTTATCCGCTTGTCTTGTTCCAAAGAAACATTCAAAGCCTCGATATCCTCTTCCAGCATCAACTGAGCTTTCCGGTAATCAACGCCATACGTCTGCATATATGACTCGGAGAGCAAGCCGTCTGTATGCTGTAGCGTGACATTAAACATAACCTCTTTACGCATCGGCCGGAACAAATGTTCCTCTTCCTGATACGTCGCCGGCAAAGTTTGCAGCACGAAACCACCAAACTTCGGCAAGATCACACAATCGTGCGTCAGCAACAAGCGTTCAATATGTGTTATTATCCTTAACATAGAGACAAAGGTAAATATCTTTATAGAAATAACAAAAAAAGAGCACTTTTTTCCTTTGAAATGACCCGGAAAATTATATGCATGACATTCTCATTTCAAAATCCACATGACACCCATATAGTCATCCGACCCTCCATACTGGTCGCTAATTGATTTTGAGACATTATCCATATTGTAATCCAACTCTTCCGATGGATACATCCATCTTAACGGCATTTTATCAGAAGGTATATTCCTATTCGATTTCGGATTTATCGGAATATTCGGTACACCTGTCCTACGATATTCAAAGAAAGCATTGTAAGGTGTTTGAAGAAACGTCAATATGTACTTTTGCCAAATAATCTGACTCAACTGTTCTTGAAAATCACTAGCGAATTTAACGCCTTGGTTTCCGAGATATTCTTGAATATAGGCATCTGTTATTTTTCGATTATGATGGAACATAACATCATCGGGTGTATTATCCGCCACAAACCGCATTGAAGAACGAACGCCTTCCTCATAATACTCTTTGGGACTTTTTGAGATAAAACCTCTCAGAGCCATCTCAGCCAGTATAAAATTTTGTTCTTGATAACTCAAGAAAAATACAGGCTCGCCCTCCGGCAGTTCCTCGTAGCGATCATTTATTTGAGAAACAGTTCCCCCACTCACAAAAGTCAAGATCTCAGACTCCGGTAAGGTCGGGTCAACTCCACCATAAGCATCCCATTCCGAGGGATCCAACTTGGCCTCTTCTGAGCTCGGTGTCGGTTTCGCATAATAAAATAAACGATAATCTTTCAAGGCTTTCAATTTATCAACAAAAAGATTAGTCATCCTGTCATTATTCACAAAACTATTAATTTCCTTAAAATAAGGATATTTCTGTCCAGCCTTATTAGAGTACACAACTTGGAAATTATCCGCACTCGACTCAAAAACAGGTCTGTTATTGATAATCTCATTGATTCTTTCCCGAACCTTTAAATCCGGATCATCGACCTTTTTATACAAATTAAGAAGCAACTTCAATTGCATAACATTCACAGCCTTACGCCATTTCGTCACATCCCCTCCATAAATATAATCACCCTCAAAATTAGTGCCAGCACTAAAGAGACGGTCCGCCTCATCCAATTCATTCAATAACCCGAGAAAAACATCTTTTTGAGAGTCATATTTCGGGAAATACACCTCTTCATCCTCAGCTCTTAAAGCTTCAGAATAAGGTATGTCCCCCACTTGCATTGTCAAATTGAAGAAAAAGAAAACCTGTACGAAATGAGACAATGCCGTATAGGAGTTTTTCAA
>ENA-UEYG01002392-UEYG01002392.1-human-gut-metagenome-genome-assembly--contig:-NODE-2392-length-12006-cov-2.655294_pt1 | contig 12006 bp, 6 predicted proteins | sample MGYA00242933_ERZ507934 | MGnify/ENA primary metagenome ERZ507934 (study PRJEB26167, sample SAMN06115527) | human gut metagenome | host: Homo sapiens | place: China:Zejiang | collected 2015-11-10... | reverse complement strand
TGGTGTTTTTACCGAAGGTGCCAATGGTGGACGCCTGACACAAAAGGTAGCAGACTATTATACCCCATTTGAAGTGAAGGTAATCAACGGCAAGATTGAGTTTGTGAAGGACAATTCAAGTAATGCGGATCCTAACGACCTGCTTGGCGATCCAAAGGGAACAATGTATGAGAAATTCAACATTCTATGTTCCAAGCAACTTGAACCAGAGGTACGTGAGGACTTGATGAAACTTTTGAGTGGTACGGTTTATGATGATCAAATCAATCAGGTGGTCAAGAATGCTCAGGAAATCAACGAGCGTTGCTATTCTGAACTGCGCAACAAACTGATAGACTACAAGACTGCATTTTCGGGAGGTGGTCCTATCACGGACAAATTCCGCATCAAGCTGAAAATGCAGTATATAGAGGTGTTGTATAAGCGATTGTTGAACTTCTGGGCAACCAGTCGTTTCACTCCGAATGCCAATATGCCGGTCAACGTGCTCACGCTCGACCTGAACAGCAATGGCAAGAAAGACTTCTTTACTCCTATGACATCATCCAATCCATCCTACTCATTGCGTGATGCCATCGCCCAGTATGCGCCAGGCAACAGCGTGGCAGTTGATGGTGTGGTATATATCGTTCGTGGTATAGAAATCACCAACATGTATGATGACAACCACAAAACATACAAGACCATCTATCGAAACAGTGACAAGACGGTGATTAATGATTCTACGCTCAGTAATCAAATTAAATGGACGGTAAATGATAACTATGGACTGGAATTGATTCAGCCAGTTGGTTTCATGCCAGATATGAATGAGGACAAGACCCGAATCATGGACAGTAATGTCTATACACGAGTTAGTGCTCAGCTGATTGATGCTGACGACTGGGCAAACAATGTGACGGAACCTCATCTTTTCTCTGTTCGCCCTAATAGTGACTCTGGCAATGCCAAGATTCTCTATTACAACGAAGGTAAGGGATATGGATATTGCTTCTGTCCTAAATGTGGACGTACCGTATTGGAAGAAGATGTTGCAGACAAGGATGAACCATTGAAGTTCCCGTATGAGTTTAACAATATAAAGCCAGAAAAGAAGGAAGGAAAGCCAGAGAAGCCAAAATTCCATTTCGCCATTACCGGTAAGGAAATGCGCAAGGCTTGTGGTTGCTCACATGACACAACAAAGGTGAAGCGCAATGTGATTATTGGCGACACAATACAGACCGACTATAGCGAGATTCGTATTCGCCATAAGGGAAAGAACAAATGGATGTCTAACCGTGATGAGGAAGAGAACCTGCTCTTCACATTGGGCATAGCCTTCACTCAGACCTTGGTGGACATTCTGGGCAAAGAACGTGGAGCCGTTGACTTCGCCATCATGCCAAACGGTCATCTCTGTATCTTCGACTGTAATCCAGGAGGAGCTGGCTATGCTAACCAAATGGCTAACATTCAGGTAATGAAGGATGTTATCAAGGCAACGAAGAAACTCCTGATGGAAGCTCGTGAGAAGAAATCAAAGGATATGCTCCTCGACAAGTTTACACTCAGATATGCCAAGTTCGTTGATGTAGATGCAGCTTTGGCTTGGATAGAAGAAGAGGAAGAGGTGGGTGATACCGTTCCTCAAAACATCAAGGATGCATTCCCAGGTACTTCACCATCACAGACCACATTATACGATTTGGAGAAGGCATTTGCTGCATCTCATCAAGAACTGGTTCTGTTTGCTGACAATAACTATGCCGAATGGGATTATGAGGATAGAGAAAACGGATGGCAACCACAGTTCATGAATCGTTTTGTGATAAAGAGCCAGACTACGACTTTCTGTCTGATGGAATCGGAACAGACAGCAATAGTGGAACCTGTTGTGGCAATGTGCCGTGAGATAAAAGCATGGGCTAAAGGCAGCGATGTCAAGAAGATGAAGAATCCTTGGGCAAGCAAAGGCCTCTACCCTATTGCTTACATAGATGGCAGCTTTCCCTTTTTCTGTCAGGTTACAAGTAATAGTCCAGTCGCCTATCTGAATGGTATTACCTTTGCGAACTACCTGCATATCCGGACGGTTGTCTCCATGTGTATCCATCACAGTCAGGAAACGGGCGGTTTTGCAAGGAACAGTTGTAGAAGAGAAATGCCAGTGATTAGGATATTTCACTGCTTTTCCTTGTGCATTCGTCACATTTTTCCAGTTGGTCGGAGCACAGAAGAAAGTATCTACCATTGCCTGTTCCGTTTTTGCCGAACTGAAAAGATGGGCAACAGAGATACCGCCAGCTTTATTCCTTCCGGTTACTTTCACCTCATCGGTCAGTTCCTGTATTTCCATCGGTAATTCTACAGTATGTAAAAGGTAACTCCATGTAACAGCCTCCTTTCCTTCCAGTTCATCATAAATCACGAAAACTCCGGTACTTCCCAGTTGGATGATATGACGGCGGAACATATTCAGTTTGTTCTCATCCCATCCTTTTTCAGGTGTATATTGCGTACCGGATAGTTCTCCACGTTTCAGCCATAGGGGAGAAGTCACTTTACCATAAGCATTGGAAGCATCTCCTACCATATAAGCGATTTTTTCTCCTTCATACCAACGCGGAATCCAGCCATATCCTTCCGTTCCAATCTTTTGAGTCATTCCATTTACCAAAATGCTGTTGTGTGCACGGGTGTTACGGTAAGAATACATACAATGATCGTCCGTAAAACCTGTACGATGTCCGCTGCTGTAAAAAATGGCTTTACCTCCATAGAATGTATTAAAAGCATTCTGATTGGCCAGTGCATGGGAAGTGGAACCATAAGAACTGGAGCGGAACGATAACATGGCATTCTTATCTATATCTCCCAAAGAGGTATTCATCGTACCGATTCCCGTTTCATTGAATACTTTCGCCATGGGTAGTTCGGCAAGAGTATGTCCTTCTTTGGGGAGAACTTTCTTGGTTGTACAACGATACCAGGTCAAGTCTCCAGATTTTCCGAGGAAAGTTTTTTCCATGATATCCGGTTCCTTTTGCAGAATGGTACGTACATAAGCGGCCGCCCACGGATTATTACATTCACGTGCCAAGGCATCCGCATAACCTACTCGTGTACCGTTCGGCTTCATTTTGCTTTCATGTGAATTGCCTTGTCCTGCAGATTTTGAGAATGGAGGCTGCTGGTAGATGACGTAAAATGCATTGTTGTTATACCACGGATCGGCGAAGAAATCGAATCCGCTGATACGGGAGTAGAAAGCGGGAACTTCAATCAATGTGCGAAGATTGACCTGGAAATAAGAATCACCATTGTGCCATCCTCCATCCGCGTTGAGGCCCGGCAGACGGGATACCCATTCATTGTAGCAATAATCCACCCAGGTGGAAGCCATCGGGAGTTCGCCATACGTAGCAAATGCCGCCATATTCAAGATACGGAAAGTCATTTGCCAGACATGATTATCAGCAATGCGGTTTTCCAAGTGATTGACATATTCATGATAGAACTTCTTTCCATTGTCACGAATCGTTCTTAGGAGTAGTTTTCTCTCATTCGGAGTCAACAGATTGTACCATGCATCATACGCTGAAGTGCTCATGGACAGAATAGTAGAACGATTGAAATCTCCAGCAAAGTACTTACTTTTTTTCCAGGAAAGAATTTCGGAAAGACGCTTAATGCCTTCTTTGTAGTATACCTCATCTTTCGTTAGCAGGTAAGCGCGTACCATGGCTTCGATATTTGCTTCTTCACGGTCTACAATCTTACGACTTTCCCGAATCAGGGCAGAACGATATTGAACAATATTTGTCAACTTGACAACCTGGGTTGTATCAATTTCTTCTTCCAGATGTTTCAGCGGGTGGTTCAGGCATTTATCGGCTTTTCGGATATAAGCCTGTGCCTCCGGATTGTTTTTATTCCGTTCGATGATATTATCCCAATCTTCGGCATCAAGCAAGATGCGGGGATGAGTCTTGGGCAATTTGGTTAATACTTCCTGTAGAGAAGGAGGGTTGAATGTACGTATGTGTTCGTCTATATAAAAATGATAAACAGGTGACCATTCTTCTTTTCCTTCTTTGTTAACGTAGGCATGTTGCCAATACCATTTCCCTTTTTCAAAGAGTTTGAATGGGTTGAAAAATGCCCATTTTCTTTCGGCGGTAATCACTTCCGATTTAAATTCGGGGTCGCGTGCAATACGGATGCGGTAGGTTACTTCGGGTTTGTAGTCCTCTTCTTCAACTCCGTCCAATACAGCACCGAGGTGCGGGAACTTATCCGGCCACATAAAACGTGGGGGATTGACAGTAATATGCTGTCCGTCCAGAGGCGAAGGCGTTTCGCGGACTTCATGCATCAAGGTCTGTTGAGTCAGACGCATGATTCCTTTTTGTGCATATCCATTGGCGAATAGCAGAAGGGTGAACAAGAGAAAAATAGATATTCGTTGTTTCATCATATAACTTTGCTTTTATTATTCATCGCTTTGTTATTCAGCGTTGTTTGAACAAATCTTTCAGACGAACAGTCTTGTTATTAATCAGTGGACATGCCCAGAAACCGATAAAGGTGATATATCCTACAAAAACAAGGATAAAGAGCATACCCGTACGGAGTGATGTTGCATCTGCCAGTGTACTTACAATCATCGGACCACCGGCACCACCTACAATTGCCGAGCATAGTATACCTGCGAATGAACCGTGGTGCTGTGACGCAGAGTTCAGCGCCAATGAGAATACGATGGAATACATCATGGAAATACTGAATCCGACAGCAGGAAAAGCGATCATAGATACTTCCTTGCTTCCGAACAATGCCGATAATAATAGGATGATGGTCAGGATTCCGGAGATTTGCAGCAATCGCTTGCTGTCAATCAACTTGAGTAGAATCATACCTACGAGACAACCGGCTGTCATCAATCCCCAGAAATAGCTTACGGCCTGTGCACCGTCTGTTTGTGGGTTAACTCCATGATATTGTTCCAAGAAGGTACTCATGAAGATTGAAGTTCCCTGTTCCGTACTTACATAGCAGAAAATTCCCAGGAAAAACAGCCATACATATTTCTGTTTGAATAAAGCCAGATATGAATCTTTAGACCCGCTTTTCTCGTCTTCTTTCAACTCGATCTTGGGAAAACGGGATACACCGACAGCTATCAGCATGACCAATAGCAGGATTGTAAATACCCAATAAAGAGATACCCACGGCATTTCCCGTGGAGTGACATCGGCCAACAGGTCGATAAAGAAACTCTTACCTGCTGTATATGTTGCCGGATCAAGTTCACGAATCAGATAAGTATATACCAGAGGGCTTAGGAAAGAAGCGATGCCAAACATGAATTGTGCCAGTTCGGCTATAAATGCATAGTTTTCTTCTCCTCCTACAGTACGCTGGAGCGGATTCAATACAGTTTGCAACATGGCCATTCCTAATCCGATGATGAAAGAAGAAGCTAATAACATCGGATACGTATGCATACAGGCAAACAGGATGGTGCCGATGAACGGCATCAGGAAGCCACCGAATAATACCGGTTTTTCACCGAAACGGTCAATAAGTAATCCGGCAGGGATAGACATGATGGCGTATGCCAGGAAGAAAGAGGTCGGGATAAATCCCGCCATCGCCAGGTCACTTAGATTGAAGTTGTGGATAATGTCCGGAATGAGTGGTCCCAGAATATTAGTAATAAACGAGATGGTGAACCAGAACGCCATAATCAGCGCCAACATTCCTAAATTCTTTCTCATAATTTAATCAGGTTTGGAGCAGATAATTGAGTAAATACAAGTGACGCAGCTCCAATACTTCCGGCCTTGTTTCCAAGAGCGGCAGCTATGATTTGAGTATTCACGGCACAGTCGGGGATGGCGTAACTGCGGGCTTTTTCGCTTACTTTCTGAATATAAAAGTCTCCGGCTTCGGAAAGTCCTCCACCGATCACAATCTTTTGAGGGCTGAAGATATTAATGAATCCTGCAATTCCATGTCCCAGAAAATCACAGTGTTCTTCCAGCGATAGTTGTGCAATCTTATCTCCTTGTTTGTAAAGGCGGACGATCAGTTCTCCATTAATCTCCTCATTCGGGTAGGAGATACCTGCGTCTATTATCCGTTGACTGAAACGGTGTACCAAGGCGGAAGTGGAAGCATAATGTTCCAGACAGCCGACGGAACCACAGGCACAAGGTTCGCCATTGGCAATGAGAGGCACGTGCCCCAGTTCTGTCCCCCGGTTGGCATAACCGTTGAACAATTTGCCATCGATGACTACTGCACCGCCAATGCCTGTTCCTACTGTTAGGAAAACAACATGAGTGGCTCCCTGTCCGGCTCCATACATTGTTTCTCCTAATCCCATCAGATTGGCATCATTTCCTAATAAAGCAGGAAGTCCGGTTTCCGTTTCAATACGGTCTGCCAAGTGAATGTTTTCCCAGCCGTTGATATTTTCTGCACCTCCTAAAACAATACGGTTCGTACAATCCACAATGCCCGGTGTTCCGATGCCTATACCATCAATTTTATAATCTTTCTCCTGTGCAAAGGCTTTCACTTCATTGATAGCAGTAACCAACTGTCCGATGACAGCTTCTGCTGATACATCGGCTTTCGACGGTAACTTCCCTTGAAAGTAAAATACGCCTTCATTATCAATAAGGGCGTATTTCACTGAAGTTCCGCCAAGGTCAATTCCTATAGCGTATTCTTTTTCCATATCATTTTAATACTTGATTTACACTCTTTCTGCCCAGATCGGTGAACTCCACGCCCATTGTCCGTCGCGTTGACGGGCGCGTACATAGTAATAATCCGTATCACGTTGAGGCTCTTTATCCTCCATGTAATGTTCTACCGTGAAGCAACTTTCTGGCATAGCGCGGTTGAAGAGGATCGCTTCGCTCAACCAGCCGATCATAAAGTGTGAACGTGAACCTTCAAGCAGTTCACCTAATGTATGTTCAAACTTCTTGCCATTGAATTCTGCGATAATCTTACCGTCTTTCGGCATTTCCACATCAAGTATTACAGCCTGCATAGCCGCTGTGGTAGTATTCGGGTTCTTGCTGCTGTACATATCCAGTTCGGTTTCCTTGTCGTTCACGGAAACGATGCGGTTGACGTGTGTGTGGAATTCAGTTTCACCTTCTTGCGGAGAGGTGAAGGCCGCACCACGGAAGCAAGGAGTTACACCGTGCAATTTTCCTTTATCCAAAGACAGTTTACCCTGCCAGTGTACATATTGTTCTTCGCGGTTCCAACCGAAATCCATCTTCACTTTGCAACGTACCGTGTCACCTTCCGGAGCAACCGGAGTCAACGGACCGTTCATGCGCGCCAGAATCTGACCGTTCTTTATAATATCTACATAGTCGATACAGCTTTCACCGGTTACATTCACATAGATGCGACGGCTGTTTCCGCGAACTACATCTCCCATAAAGGCGTCATTCAACCGGAAATCGATAAGAATTTTATCACCTGTTGCGGCGCATACGTGGCGGGTACGGAGTGCGTCCCAGATTGCATCACGGGTTAACGATGGAGCAAGCACTCCGATGCGTCCGTCTCCGTAACTTCCCGGATAACCGGAATGTTGGTCGGTAGAAGCCATGATACCGAACTTATTGCCTAACTCAAGACCGTATTGAATGGTTCCTTCCCATTGGCGAGGTCCCATATCATGCAGATACGGATAATCTCCCTGATCACTTTCCGCCAGACCGTGACGGGAATACATCTCTACGAACGGAGTCTGATCTCCTTCGGTGAAACATTTCCAGTTGTAGCCACGATAACCGCCTTGATAACCCATGTGGTGCGGAGTGATAAATACTTTATGTCCTTTGGCTTTTTGTTTCCAGTCCTCAATGGAAGTACATTCAACAAGCGGTGCATCCAGGTCATAGTTCAGTGCGACATGGTCACCATGTTCCATGCTGTGAGCTTCGTAACCGATAAAGGCGAGGAATTCACCTTCTTTATTATATTCGTTTGTCATGGCTACATATTTTTCGTAACCACCTTCACGCAAACGTTTGAAAGCACCTGTATGATAATCGATTACCCATTTCAGACGAGGATCGTCCGCTCCGGGAATATCCGGCCACATGGCATGGGGAGTGACGCTGACAAAATCCAATTGTCCTTTCGCTGCTTCAAAAGCGTCGCGCATGTCGCCGTGTCCGTATGTGATGTTCCAGTGGTTATGTAAGTCTCCCCAATACATTTTGAGGTTGCTTGCCGATGGCATGATTTTCTTTGCATCTTTGCTGCCCGGTGCACAAGCACCCAATAAGCTGCCCGAAGCTGCCAATCCGAGGAAAGACCAGCCTGTGTTTTTTAAAAACTTTCTTCTATCCATGGTTTTAGTAATTAGTTTATCTGTTTTTCATTAGTCGGCGATCCCCTTTGAAAAGAACTTTCTCTTTCTCATCAGGATCGGTGTCTTTGTACTGTTTTTGAGTCTCCTCAAGAAGTTGCATCAGTTCCTTCTGTTTTTCTGCATATTCCGGTTTGCCGAAAACATTATTCATTTCTTTGGGGTCGGCTTTCATGTCGTACATTTCCCATTCATCAATGTCGTTGTAGAAATGAATCAGTTTGAAATCTTGGGTACGGATACCGTAATGGCGTTTTACAGAGTGTTCGGCAGGATATTCATAATAATGATAATAAGCTGCTTTTCGCCAGTCGGCAGGAGTTTTGCCTTCGTTTACCAATATCGGTTTCAGCGAGGCACCTTGAATATCCGATGGTATTTCCACTCCGGCAAAGTCGAGGAAAGTAGGGGCAAAGTCAACATTCATGCTGATCGCATTGCTTACGCTTCCTGCTTTGATTACCTTCGGATAACGGATGATAAGCGGCATACGCTGGCATTCTTCATACATGAAGCGTTTGTCGAACCATCCATGCTCACCGAGGAAGAAACCTTGATCGGAGGTATAGACAATAATTGTATTGTCCAGCTCACCAATCTTTTCGAGATAATTCATCAGGCGACCGATGTTTTCGTCCACTGCCAATGTGGTAGCCAGATAATCGCGCATATACTGTTGGTATTTCCAACTGATCAACTCTTTGCCTTTCAAGTCGCCCTTACGATATTCTGCGATACGTTGTGCATACACAGAATCCCATTTGTCCTGTACTTCGGCAGGCATACGTTTGTACACACTGTAAAGACGGTTGGTAGTATCTTTCAGCATTTCTTCACGAGTCAGCAGTTTGAGATCCCAGTCGTCAGTCAAAGTGTGTTCGATAGACATATCCTGTTCACGAGCCGCTCTTCCACGTCCTTCGTAGTCGTCGAACAAGTTGGCAGGTTCGGGAAAGGTAGTATTGTTGAAGATACCCAGATAGCGGGGAGCAGGCATCCAGTTGCGGTGCGGTGCTTTCTGATGATACATCATGCAGAACGGTTTGCTCTTGTCGCGGCCTTCGAGGAATTTGATGGCTTTATCTGTGATAATGTCTGTTGCATATCCTTTTTCAACGATATGTTTACCGTCTTCCCAGAAGTCAGGATCGTAATAGTCGCCTTGTTCATGCTGACCGCTAAGGATGCTCCAATGGTCGAAACCTTGCGGCTCACTGATAAGGTGCCACTTGCCGATCATGGCAGTCTGATATCCGGCTTGTTGAAGAAGCTTTGGAAATGTCTGCTGGTCACCGTTGAAAGTGCTGGCATTATCGGTAAAGCCGTTTTCGTGACTGAATTTACCGGTCAGGATACAAGCACGTGAAGGGCCAGAGAGGGCATTGACAGCATAACAATTATCGAAACGGATACCTTCGTTGGCAATCCGGTCCATGTTAGGAGTCTGGATCAGATTTCCTCCATAGCATGACATCGCCTGGGTGGTATGGTCATCCGTCATCATGAAAATGATGTTCGGCTGTTTGGCTTCTTCCTTCTTTTGACCACCGCATGAAGCAAGGCTTAATGCGGCTAACGGGAGGAATAGGGTAGAGGGGTTTTTCATCAATTACTATATTTTGTATTTTAGTGACTGTTTCTTTCCGTTTACTTTCACTTCTACTTCCAGACCATTTTCATCGAACGCTTTGTTCTTGAATTTAGCGTCAAATTTAGGGGCATCTGCGCTTTTCTTTACCGGATAGATCACAGTGATATAACGTACAGCTTCTTCGCCGTCTTTCTTCACGTTGAATGATACATTCATACGTTTGTAGCGTTTGCGGTAAGCTGTAGAACACCATCCCGGTTCTTTTTTCATAGTCATGCCGGTAGGACCGAAACATTGCAGTTTCATGTTGCTTCCATCCTCGAACTGAGTAAGGAATGTCATGTCTTCGCGACTGTTTGCGATTTCTCCCTTCGGCATTTGATAATGAAGGTTGATGGAACCTTTGGCGCTGCCTGCCAATTCGTCTACAATTACAAAGTATGTGTTGTCGACGAAGAAAACGGAACGGCGGTGCTTCAAGTTTTTGTAGCTTGGGTTTTCAGTCACCAGCGTTTGGATTGTTCCTTCCGGCTGCCACAACTTAGTTACAGATTCTGTTGTATCCAGATTTTTGTTGTTCAGAGTCACAGTGTTGTGAACACAAGTCTGACGGTGCCAGTTGCGTTGTTCCATTACTTCACCTTCGCCTGCATACACATACGAACCTGAATCCGGGAACAGATTTTTGCCATTGAACCACAGTTCGAATGTACCGTTGTCCGGTTGGCAGTGCCAAAAAGCTTTCGGACCTGCCTTTACTACCATTTGGGTAGCATCCATTCCCCATGAATTACGGAATACAAAGAAGCCTGATTTCAGGAAACCTTTAGACATATAATCCGGCAATGCACCTTCTTTTCCTTCTGTAGCAAAGTATTTGATTGCCTGGTTCTTCGGGAACAGTTTACTCCATGACTTGTAGTTTTTCACCATTTCTTTCTTTGTTGTCAACTTGGCGTCGCTGAAACATGGATTGGTGTAATCAGGGAAAGAAATGTTTGCATAGAACATAATCATGCTTTCGATAGTATCCAGATAGTCTTGTGGGAATTCTTTGCGGAATCCGTTTGCGTCTGCGATACCCAATGCTTTACAGAAGATATTGATTGCGGCAAGATGATAATGCGGGTCAAGCTCGAATTGTCCCCCATCTTCATATACCTGTACATGAATTTCACGGTTCAGGATATCAATACCGCTCTTTCTCCATGCCGGAGCGTCCTTGAATTCAGGGAAGAAAGCACCGGCATAAATCATACGCTGAGCCTCAAATAACAAGTGGTTACCTTGATCTGAGTAATTGCCCAAAATATGTACAGCGTGTTTGTGATAGTTCACCAAGAACTCAGTCAAAAAATCCGGAGTGAAGGAAGGAGAGGGGAGGAACAGCTGGAATTGTGAGGTCTGATCTTGCAGACGGTTGCTCACTTCCAACGGACGCCATGCAAAACGTACGTTTTCCACTTCATCTTTAAGTTTGCTGTCACTCAACATTTCATATTCTTTTTTATCCATCTTCACCAACGGATTCTTGTTGATCCAGTCGATATACTGATGAGCCCATTCTTTGGCATATTTCTCATCACCGGATACGCGGTAAGCCTTACCCATCGGAGTGAACCATTTGTGACGGTGCAACTGCCAACGGAGCTCGTTATCTTTCACCGGCCAATATTGCCAGTTGATGTCTTCTCCATAATTATAAGAAGGTTGATAACCTTTGTGTACAAAGAAAGTATGTTGCAGCGCGTCGTCTGCCCATTTCTGTTCTTCTTTACCGATAGTGATTTTGTTCAGATTGATATCCGGAGTCTTCACGTTTGTACGTGCGCGATAGTAATCAAGCAATGCTTTGGCTGCATCTTCATTTTTACCCTCCTGATGGAGTGCTTTCACTTTTTCCAGCCCCGGATAGTCCAGATTGAGAAGTGAAAATACTTCGCTTTTCAACTCTTGGGCATAACCTTTGCCTACGAAACATGCAAATGTCAGTAGGACGATATATTTTAAAGTTTTATTC
>ENA-UEYG01002373-UEYG01002373.1-human-gut-metagenome-genome-assembly--contig:-NODE-2373-length-12080-cov-6.715321_pt1 | contig 12080 bp, 10 predicted proteins | sample MGYA00242933_ERZ507934 | MGnify/ENA primary metagenome ERZ507934 (study PRJEB26167, sample SAMN06115527) | human gut metagenome | host: Homo sapiens | place: China:Zejiang | collected 2015-11-10... | reverse complement strand
TGACTTCTACCGCACTGCGTGCCTATTACTCAAACCACAAAGACGAAGAAATCTAAATGATGAACCGGAAGCAAAAACAATCCGCTCTCATCCCCTACTTTGAACAACCGCAACCGCCGGAAGATGTACCGTCGGACTTGTCCGAGCAGCATCCGGTCTTCTTCCCATAGGTCACTTCACCGGTTCCCATGTTGAAGTTGACTTCGACATCTTCGCCTTCGGGCGTGGTGACAACCGTGCTCTTGCTGGCCATGCAGTCAGGGCTCTGATTCTTATCGTCTTTCGTATTGTTGCAGCAGCATCCCATTGTCTTGCTCCCTTGGAGTAAAAAGTGTTCGCGCCGCGCGCGTCGAGCGTCATTGACCTTGGCGTTAAGTATTAGGATTGGTTCTTAAGAAGTCAAGTTCCTAGAGCATGATTCTTTCCCATACGGTGTGAATCTCTCACAGCGGAGCCTCCTCCGCGACCCAACCAGTTAGAAAGCGTGTACAATCGCTGGATCCCCCCCGGCTCTACAGCTTCACAGAGCGGATGAAATGGGGTATTCTGCAACGAATTTGATACCTGTACACAGCCCGTTTTCATCCGGGAAGAGACTCTGGAGGGTGGCATGAGCAAGCCGAACCGCTATCGGACAGACAAAGACGATGACCGCGAAACAGAACCGTCACGCAAGGGGCACCACGGGCTGGCCCTGCTGATTCTTGTCCTGCTCGCGGGAGTGGTGGTCTGGTTTTGGCTGGCCCGAGATCCAGAGGCTCGGGAAGAATTCTCCAACCGTATGGCAAGCCTGAGAGAATCGGCCATCAGTCTCGCCTCCGACCTGATGAGCAGGACAACGACACCGCCTTCTCCTCCAGATGTCGGAGCCGTCGCTGGAAACAGCCTGCCCGGAGCGCCGCCCAAATACCGCTCTCCCATCGAAACGCCCGCAGAACTGGATGAGGCGCTTGCGGAACAGAGGCCAGTGCAGCCGGGAGGAGCCGAAGTACGCGGCCCTGTGGCCCCCGGAGAACAGATTCCTCCCGATGCGGGGCGCAAGGACGATCAAGTCGTGCGCATCGCCTTTATCGACGATTTGGCTTCATGGCTCGTTTCCCACTATGTCCCCGCAGCGACCCCGGGCCGGAGCGGAAGGCTTTCCGCAAGCCTGCAGGGAGCAAATCTCCGTTATGGGATGGGGATGACCGGCCTCGCATGGATCGGCGATGATCTGCCCGCCGGACGTACCGCAGCGCTGAACCATCTCTTCACGCCGGGTATGCTGGACGCCATTTATCGGCTGTACGTCGACCGCTTCATGGAAGCCGTGAACCGCAGCGCGGCTACCCCCCTGCCGAGCGGCGAGGCTCTCTCGCCCGCCCAGCGGAGCGAGTTCTTCAAGCTGTACGCCCGGCAGTTCCGTGGTGTCGCCGGGGCATTGCAGGCGCTTGCCTCCATGCCCGACTTCAACCGCCAAATGGAAAACCTCAGCGCCGCGGCCCAGCGTGTCGTGGACACCAACGCCCAATACTCCGAATTGACATTCGCCGCCGATGAAGCCCGCTCCAACGGAGAGCTGACCAGATACTCGACATTGCGCCAGCAAATGGCCGCCAAGGGCCAGCAGTACCAGCAGGCCGTCATAGCCCGCGAACAGGCCAAGAGCGCTTTCGTGCAGGCCCTCAAGCGGACCCCGGAGGCCCGGTATCTGGATGATGATGCACTGCTCTTCATCGCCTCATGGATCGATCGGCGCACGCACAACAACCCGGAAAAACTCACGGCTGCCGGACAGGCCGCAAACGTATTCCGCGATCTGGCGGGGCACTTCGACGCCGCGGCCGCCAACCCAGGAGCCTCTCAATGATTTCCCGTTGCTTCCGCTTTTTTCTCTTCCTTCCGTTGCTCTTGCTCGTGACGGCCCCCGCCCTGGCCCGCCAGACCCCGGAGGCTGTCTTGAAGGAAATCCAGACAGCCATCGACGCCAGCGATCTGGCGGCTTTTGAGCGGCGCGTCGATGTGGACGCCCTGCTCGACCAAAGTTCCTCAGCCCTGATTACAGCGCTGCAAAAAGCCGGACAAGTCGATACATCCGGCCTTCCTCCCATGCTCGCTCTGATGGTCGCCTCTGTGCAGGATCCGTCGATGGCGAAGCAGATCAAAGGGTTGCTGGTTCAAGAAACCGGAACGTTCACCCGCTCAGGCATCGAATCCGGCTTTTTCGCCGGAAAACCCAAAGCCAACGCAAAACCCAAAGGCCTGCTCGCACCGCTTTTCGGCAACGTCTCCACGGGGCGTAAAGAGCTGCGTCCACGCGGCGCATCCCGCAAAGTCAACGGCAACGTCATCCTTCCCGCAACCATCCATGATTTCGGCAACGGGCGTGACTACAAGGTTGATCTAAGCATGAGCCCCTCCGGAGAGAGCTGGAAGGTCACCAGCATCGCCAACATGGACAAGCTCGTTTCCCGCCTCCAGAAGGAAGCCGCGGAATAGCGGCCCCATCCAGACAACGCTTACAGAGTCCCATAGAAAAACGCCGTCCCTCCATGTGGAGGGACGGCGTTTTTCTTTTGAAGAACCCGCTAAAAAATCTGGAGAAACCTTCTCTTTTGAAAAAGCTTTTTCCGATTCCTTGCTTATTTGCTCATGGCATTGATGAATTCTTCGTTCGACTTGGTGCCGCGCATCTTGTCGAGCAGGAATTCCATGCTGTCGATGGAAGACATGGGTGCAAGGATCTTGCGGAGGATCCAGACGCGCTTGAGCACGTCGTCGGAGAGGAGAAGATCTTCCTTGCGGGTTCCGGTACGGTTAATGTCGATAGCCGGGAACACGCGCTTTTCGGCGAGATGGCGATCAAGATAGATTTCCATATTGCCGGTGCCTTTGAATTCTTCAAAGATCACTTCATCCATGCGGGAACCGGTATCGATGAGCGCCGTGGCGATGATGGTCAGGCTGCCTCCGCCCTCGATGTTGCGGGCCGCGCCGAAGAAGCGCTTGGGCCGCTGAAGGGCGTTGGCGTCCAGACCACCGGAAAGCACGCGGCCGGACGAAGGCGTCACGGCGTTGTACGCGCGGCCAAGGCGGGTGATGGAGTCGAGCAGGATGACCACGTCACGCTTGCGTTCGACAAGGCGCTTGGCTTTTTCGAGCACCATTTCGCAGACCTGCACATGGCGCTGCGGAGGTTCGTCGAACGTGGAGCTGATGACTTCGGCATTCTTGACCGTGCGCTCCATATCCGTCACTTCTTCGGGACGTTCATCGATGAGCAGCACGATGAGATAGACTTCGGGATGGTTCGCGTTGATGGAATTCGCGATGCTCTGGAGCAGAATGGTTTTACCGGTCCGGGGAGGCGCGACGATGACCCCGCGCTGGCCGCGCCCGATGGGCGACATAAGATCGATGACCCGGCAGGACAGATTTTTCTCGCCGTTTTCCATGATCAGCTTGCGATCGGGATAAATAGGCGTGAGGTTATCAAAAAGAACGACGTGGCGGGCGTTTTCCGGGGGTTCAAAACCGATTTCCTTCACCTTGAGCAAGGCGAAATAACGCTCTCCTTCCTTGGGAGGCCGTATCTGCCCGGAAACCACATCTCCCTTGCGCAGATAAAAGCGCCGAATCTGAGAGGGGGAAACATAAATATCGTCCGGGCCGGGCATATAGCTCGACAGTGGGGAACGCAAAAAACCGTAGCCGTCAGGCAGGATTTCCAGCACCCCGTCGCCGTAAATGGCACCGCTCCGGGACGCACAAGCCTGCAACATCGCAAAGATGAGTTCCTGCTTCCGCATGGAACTGGCGTTTTCGATCTCGTACTTTTCCGCAAGCTCCATGAGCACGGACATGCTCATGTTCTTCAGTTCAGTAAGGCTCATCGTTGCGCCTTCCTGAACATCCTCCGTGGCAACTTTCTTCTTCCGCATACGTTCCGATACTTGTTTTGGGAGTGAATGGAAGTTCGCCCGGCGTATCGCCGGACGTTATGAGTCCTGCCGAACGGCAAGACGGTATTACACGGCACAGCCGCATCAAACGCTGATTAAGATAGGGGAGAATAGTGTGTGATTGAAAAAGGCAGGCGTGCGCCATGAAAGCGGCGCAGACGTTTTCCTAGCGTAACTTCCTTTTTTTGGCAAGGGGATGAGAATAGATTTGGCCATATTTTCCGGTTTCCGGCGTGTTCACCTTCCCTTTTCCACCTTCAAGGCTCTGAGAAACAACCTGAAAAGGCCGACGTACCCTTTTTAACCTTACGATAAGCCAAATGATGCACGGTGTCGCATCCCCATCGCCGCACAGAAAAAGGAGGGGCCTTTCGGCCCCTCCCCGCTTATACCGAAAACGGCAGACTAGTGCTTGAAGATGGAATCCTTGGATTCGTCTTCCTTCACCAGCTTGAACAGCACCGGGCTGAGCAGCAGGATGGCGATCAAGTTCGGGATGGCCATGAGCGCGTTGCAAGTGTCCGCAAGCAGCCAAACCACATCAAGCTGCGTGAGCACGCCCACCGGGATGGCGATGCAGTAGACGATCCGGAAGGGGATCTGCGCCTTGTCGCCGAAGAAATAGATGGCGCAGCGCTCGCCGTACACGCACCAGCCGAGGGCTGTGGTGAAGGCGAAGAAGGTCAGGCAGATCGTCACTGCGATGCCGCCGATGCCGGGGAGCGAGGTCTCGAAGGCGGCGGAGGTCATGGCGGCCCCGGTGAGGCCGGAGGTCCACTGGCCGGTCACAAGGATGGCGAAACCGGTCATGGTGCACACGATGATCGTATCAATAAAGGTATCAAGCATACCGATGGAAGCCTGCACCAGCGGGGAAGCGCTGGTCGCGGCGGCGTGAGCCATAGGCGCGGTACCGAGGCCGGCTTCGTTGGAGAACACGCCGCGGGCCATACCCATACGGATAGCCATCATCACGGTCGCACCGGCAAAACCGCCTTCGGCGGCCGTAGGCGTGAACGCTTCAGCGACAACCCAAGCAAGAACGCGGGGAAGCTGGTCAATATGCAGGATGATGACGATAAGGGAGATGATGACGTATATCACCGCCATGGCGGGCACGACCTTACCGGCCACGGCACCGATGCGCTTCACGCCGCCGATGAGGACGGCTCCGGCCAGCAGGAAGACGGCGACAGCGGTAAACCACGTCGGAATGGAGAGGTTGGCCTGCATGGCTTCACCGATGGAGTTGCCCTGTACCATAGCGCCCGTACCGATACAGGCGACGATGCCGAACAGCGCGAAGCACGAGCCGAGCCACATCCACTTGGGTCCGAGCCCGTTTTTGATGAAGTACATGGCGCCGCCCACCCAGTTTCCGGCGGGGGTCTTTTCACGGAAATGCACGGAAAGGAGCACTTCGCTGAACTTGGTGGCCATACCCACAAGGGCGGTCACCCACATCCAGAACAGCGCGCCGGGGCCTCCGATGTAAATGGCTGTCGACACGCCCACGATGTTGCCGGTCCCGATGTCGGCGGCCAGCGCGGTCATCAGCGCGTTGAACGGAGAGATTTCGCCCTGCTCGGACTGATTGGAGCGCCCGGCCCACAGGTTTTTGAGCCCTCTAAAAAAATTGCGGAATGTGAAAAATTTCAGGCCGACAGTCAGATACAGGCCAGTACCGACCAGCAATACAAGCATCCCCGGTCCCCAAACCACGTCGTTGACTGACTTCAGCCATGCCATGAAAGCTTCCATTTCTCCCCCTGATAAGGATAAAGCGTTAGAAAGCACGCTTCCGCACGTCATTCGCATTGCTGCTCATCAGCGCAGGACACTATGATGGTTTGCGCTGAAAACGGCGAAAGCAATCGCGAAACAGGAGAAATGGAAAAGGCTTCAATAAGCATAAGAAAACACTACTGCCCATCTTTAAACAGCATTCGATATATGTTTCATTAAAGGAAAAAGCTTCCCCAAAAGCATCTTCCCATAAAACATACTATGCTTGTCGTCTATTGAAGGTCCCAATACCGTCAATATATGACTCTCTTCCACTCCCCCGCGGGCTTTTTATCCATGCAAAGCCCTCTTTGCTTATTGTTAGTCAAAAAAAGATAGCAGTGCAAGCCTTTTTGCATATAAAAATACTCTTCTCCATCAGCGAGATATAGATTGTTTACTCAATGAATATAGATTGGGTAAACAATGAATCATCATTCCTTATCGAAATCACTAAACAAGGCTTCCGCACGTTTATTGGCAAAACTTTCGACATCCGCATACCATTGCTGAAAACGCTGAACCAGCTCCCGCCCAGCCGGAGTCAGCGAGTACCCGTCGCGCTTGGTCCCCGAAGCGTCGACAAGCGTCTCGCCCGCGATACGTTCGGCCTTCTTTATCTTGCCCCACGCCCCGCGGTAGGACATGCCGAGCTGTTTTGCGGCCTTGCTCAGCGATCCGAGTTCGTCGACAAGCTGGAGAAGCTCCACTCGCCCCCTGCCAAAGCCTTCCCCATCTTCGCCCTCCAGCCATAGCTGCACGTGGATGCCCTTGCGCCTTACGACCTCATCCAAAAATTCCATGTCGTTCTCCGTCTGCGTTTCAGTGTCTTCCTGTCCCCCGCCCGCCATGCGCACGGCCAGCCGGGCCAGCAGTTCCAGCGCCTGCCCGAGGCACGTTTCATCAAAATCAAAGCGGTCGCTGTGGTGCCCCGCGGCCCTGTCCGTCCCGACCTGCAGGTAGGAAGCCAACCCTCCCGAGGCCTGAACCCTGCTCATCAGGCAAGCGAAATCTTCCGTCGCCCCGAAACCGCTCATCGGGATAACCGTCTTCCAGCCACCCATCGCTTCCGCGACCGTAGCAATAAGGCGGGCAAGCTCCGGGCTGCTCTCTCCCCCGGCGCTGTTCCCCACTGTCCGCCACTCGCAAGCGCAGCCCCACAGTTCGGCTGAAGCGCGCAGGATACGCTCGGACTCGGCGACCATATAGGCATCCAGTTCCGTGGTTTCTCCCCGCGTTTCCATGAACAGCCTCGCGGAAGCGGGGATGACGTTGCGGGCCTCTCCCCCTTCCAGCCTGCCCACGGCGATACGGGTGCCGCCTTTGCCGTTCCGGGAAATGGCGTGCAGGTTCACCACCGCCGAACAGGCCGCCAGCAGGGCGTCCTTCCCTTCCTCCGGCGCGGCCCCGGCATGGGCGGGCACTCCGGAGAAAAGGACATCGCGCTTGGTGGTGGCCAAGAATCCTTGCGTGCCGCATATCAATGTGCCCGGCCCCTCGGCTTTGAAACCGATATGGAAACCGAACAGCACATCCACGCCGTCCACGGCTCCGGCCTCCGACATCGGGAGAGCCCCGCGCGCACCCTCTTCGGCAGGCTGGAAGATCAGGCGTATCCGCCCCCGCAGATGCCGCCGGATCGAAACAAGCACTTCAGCCAAGCCAAGCCCCACGGCGGCGTGCCCATCGTGTCCGCACGCGTGCATCAGGCCGGGCCAGCGTGATGCGAACCCCTCGCGCACGGGCCTATGGCTCTCTTCCGCGCACTCGGCGACTTCGTTGCAGTCCATATCGAACCGGAACGCCGTCACGGGGCCGGGGCCGCAATCCAGATCCGCCCAGAACCCCGTATAGCCGTCCCCCATACCCACAACCAGTTCGGCATCGGCTCCGTGCTCAAGCGCACGCTCCCGCGCCGCCGCAAGGGCAGCGGAAGAAGGGACACCCATCCTCCGGTCGGAAGCGCAAGCGGCTTCACCCATGCGGATCGTGTACCCAAGCTCACGCAATCGCCTGATGATCAAGGCCGCCGTGCGGAATTCAGTCCAGCCGGCTTCCGGATGGGCATGGAAATCGCGCCGCCACGCCGCCAGCTTTGGGAGCACAGCGGCAAGCGCGCCATGCAAAAAAGGCAAAGAGGAAACCGACATAGACGTTAACCTCACCGGGACTTCTCGGCCCCCTAACGGTTATAACAAAAAATGATAATAGAATATCAGAGTGTTACGACAAAGGAAACAACCTGTCAATTTTCCCGGAACCATTGTCCCATATCCCCGAAACGGTTCCCATCCCGGAAGGAAACGGCACATTTCACAAAAATGTACACTTCCAATATACCTGAAACCATGAAAACCTCCCTTGCTTTGAAGCCCTTCTTCATATAATTGACAAGAAAATGTCGACAACAGGGAGACAACGACATGCACAAACATTTGCTCGCGGCTGTTCTCAGCCTTGCTGTGGCCATGACGGGCGCTTCCGCCCTTGAAGCCCACGCCAAGACGACGTTCGTTACCATCGGCACCGGCGGCATCACCGGCGTCTACTACCCCACCGGCGGCGCCATCGCCAAGATCGTCAACGCCAAGAAGGACAAGTACGACATCCGGGCCACCGTCGAATCCACCGGCGCGTCCGTATTCAACATCAACGCCATCATGGCGGGCGATCTTGAATTCGGCATCGCGCAGGCCGACCGCCAGTATCAGGCCTACAACGGGCTTTCCGAATGGGAAGGCAAGCCCCAGAAGGACCTCCGCGCCGTGTTCGCGCTGGCTCCCGAAGCCGTCACTTTCGTCGCCGCCGAAGATTCCGGCATCAAGAGCCTGAAGGACGCCAAGGGCAAGGTCGTCAACATCGGCAACCCCGGCTCCGGCAACCGCCAGAATGCCATTGACGTTTTTGAAGCCGCCGGCATCAATATCGAAAAAGACCTCAAGGCCGAAAGCATCAAGGCCGCCGACGCGCCCCGCATGTTGCAGGACGGCCGTATCGACGGCTTCTTCTACACCGTGGGCCATCCCAACGGGAATATCAAGGAAGCCACCGCCGGGAAGCGCAAGACCCGCATCGTGTCCATCACCGACATTGAGCCGCTGGTCAAAAAGTTCCCCTACTATTCTCTGACCAACATCGACATGGCCCAGTATCCCGAAGCCGCCAACGCCAATGAAAAGGTCACCACCGTGGGTATGCTCGCCACCTTCGTGACCTCAGCCAAGGTTCCGGACGACGTCGTGTACGCCATTACGAAGGAAGTCTTTGAGAACCTCGACGAGTTCAAGAAGCTCCATCCCGCCCTCGAAGGCCTGACCCGCGAGACCATGCTCGAAGGCCTGACGGCCCCCATCCATCCCGGCGCCCTGAAGTATTACAAGGAAGCCGGCCTGATGAAGTAGGCTGAGGAACACCCCGTTCCTCCCTCCGCTTCACCGTGAAGCCTTTCGGCCGGGATTGGACATATCGCCCAATCCCGGCATCCTTGCAATCAGCCCGAGTTTATCCGGGCGGCGCCCCGCGTCGCCGTCACCTCAGATCACGCCGGGAGTCCCATGCCCCACAAAATGATAGAGCACATCGAGCAGTCCCCCAACGGGGATGACTACAGGGAAAAGCTGGTAGCCGCCGAGCACGGCCTGCGCGGCGATACGGTAGGCATCACCCGCATCATCACGCTGATCCTCGCTCTCTGCTGGTCCCTGTTTCAGCTCGCCTCGGCGAGCATCCTGCTCCTTGATACCGTCTATATCCGGGCCATCCATCTGGCCTTTGCCATCAGCCTCGTCTACTTCAATATCCCCATGATCAAAATCTCGGGAACCTCATGGCGCTGGGATCTGCGCATCCTGCTCGCCATGAACCGGGTCACGATCCTCGACTACCTGCTCGGGATCATAGCCGCCGTCTCCGCGCTGTACATCGTGCTTGACTACGAAGGCATCGCCTCGCGCGCGGGCGTGCCCACCACACGCGACATCATCTTCGGCCTCATGCTGGTCGTCCTCCTGCTGGAGGCCACCCGCCGGGTCATCGGCCCCGCCCTGCCGATCATCGCCAGCATATTTATCCTGTACGTATTTACCGGGCCGCACCTTCCGGATTTCCTTGCCTTCAAAGGCGCGTCCCTGTCCCGCTTCATCTCCCAGATGACGATGGATACGGAAGGCATCTACGGCGTGCCGCTGCACGTTTCGGCCACCGTCGTCTTCCTCTTCGTGCTGTTCGGGACCATGCTCGAACGGGCCGGAGGCGGCAACTTCTTCATCCAGCTCGCCATCAGCGGGCTCGGACGTTTCCGGGGCGGTGCAGCCAAGGCCGCCGTCCTCGGCAGCGCCCTCACCGGCGTGGTTTCCGGCTCGAGCATCGCCAACGTGGTCACGACCGGGACCTTTACCATCCCGCTTATGAAGAAGGTGGGCTATCCGCCCGAGAAGGCCGCGGCCGTGGAAGTGGCCTCGTCCATCAACGGCCAGCTTGCCCCGCCCGTCATGGGCGCGGCGGCGTTCATCATCGCCGAATACGTCAACGTCCCCTACATCGAAGTCGCCAAGGCGGCCGCCATCCCGGCCTTTGCCGCCTATGCGGGCCTGCTCTGGATCACCCACGTGGAAGCCTGCAAGCTCGGGCTGCGCGGCCTGTCCAAGTCCGAACTTCCGTCTTTCTGGAGCACGCTCAAAGAGGGGCTGCACTTCCTCATCCCCATCTGCATGTTGCTGTATGAGCTCATCATCATGCAGCATTCCGCCGAAATGTCCGTGTTCCGCGCCATCGTGGTGCTCGCGCTCATCATGCTCGGCCAGCCCGTCGTGAAAGCCATCGTTCACAAGAAATCCAAGCGCAAGGCCCTCAAGGAAGGCATCAAGACGCTTCTCCTGTCCCTGTCCGCCGGCGGCAGCAACATGGCGGGCGTCGCCATGGCCACGGCTTCGGCGGGCATCATCGTCGGCTGCGTCTCGCTCGGCCTCGGGCAGCAGATCACGTCCTTCGTGGAGATCCTGTCCGGCGGCAACATCTTCCTGCTGCTGCTCATCACCGCTCTGGCGAGCCTGCTCCTCGGCATGGGCCTGCCCACCACGGCGAACTACATCATCATGGCGTCCCTGACCGCGCCCATTCTGGTACAGCTCGCCTCCGGCATCGTGGTCCACGGCGTGGCGCTGGCCGTCCCGCTGATAGCGGCGCACCTCTACTGCTTCTACTTCGGCATCCTCGCGGACGACACGCCGCCCGTGGGCCTCGCCGCCTACGCCGCTGCAGCCATTGCGGACACGTCGCCCATCGCCACGGGCATTCAGGGCTTCCTGTACGATATCCGTACGGCCATCCTGCCCCTGATGTTCATCTTTAACCATGACATCATCCTGTGGGGCGTCGACAGCGTGCCCGAGGGAATCTTCCTGTTCTTCATGACGGTGCTCGGCTGCATGTCCTTCGCCTCGCTCACGCAGGGCTGGTTCATCGCCAAAAACACCCTGCCGGACGCCCTGCTCCTCGCGTGCTCCACGATCATCATGCTCTACCCGGCCCTGCTGACGGGCTTCTTCCTGCCGCATGACCAGCGGTACTGGGGTTACCTCATCGGCATCGGCATCATGGGCCTGCTCGCCTACATGCAGCACTCCCGCACCACGCAGACCACGGAGGCCACCGCATGAGGACCAAAACGCCTTTCCGCCGCAAGCGCCTGATCTCGCTCGGCTCTTCGTCCTCCTCTTCCGTCGAGGTCAAAGTCGAGCGCGAATTGCAGTGCTCCCGCTGCAAGGCCATCTTCCCCGACTATCTGGCCCGCTGCCCTGAATGCGGCAGTGAAGAATGGATCGGCCTCGTGGAGGTCAACCCCTATACCCGGATGCCGATGGAGACGTTCCTGAAAGCCTGCGGCCACCTGCTCTGGCTGGTGGGGACCATCGGTTTTCTCGTCCTTCTCTGGCAGACGGACAGCCCGGATGCGGAAACCAACAAGCTGTTTATCTACGGGGCGTTCCTGCTGCTCTTTTGCAGCGTGCTGTTCTCCGCCGCCTACTTCGGCATGAGCGAAATCATGCGCCGTATCCTCCGTATGCAGCGGCGGCTCCGCGCCTTCCACGAAAACTACCGCGACGATCAACCCGGAAGCAGATTGCACTTTTTCAGAAGATGATAACAATGTTAGAGGAACGGAATGTTAAAATACCGATCCATCATTGCTCCAACAGTGCCGGAATTGTAGAGATCCCGGAAGCAAATATGGATATGGTAAGAGCATCCCAATACACGGAGAATAATTCTGACATGGAGAAAAGGCATTTTACGGAAAACCAGAAAAAGCTCATCGGCGGGGTGGCGATCGTCATATTTGTGGTGTTCAGCGCT
>ENA-UEYG01002360-UEYG01002360.1-human-gut-metagenome-genome-assembly--contig:-NODE-2360-length-12128-cov-4.927392_pt1 | contig 12128 bp, 9 predicted proteins | sample MGYA00242933_ERZ507934 | MGnify/ENA primary metagenome ERZ507934 (study PRJEB26167, sample SAMN06115527) | human gut metagenome | host: Homo sapiens | place: China:Zejiang | collected 2015-11-10... | reverse complement strand
GTTATTGTTTAGTTGAGAATAAAGAATGAAGAAATGATAAAGTTGGAGGTGATTTGCACATATTTTGTGTTGCTGTTTCATTAACTGACAAAAAGGAGAGAAGAACAAATGAAAAAGACATTATCTGTATTTTTAAGTTTTGTAATGCTGTTTACCTGTCTTTGCGTAGGCGGCATATCTGCCCAGGCGGCGGAAAAGAAGACAAAAATTACATATTTATATGAGCCGGAAACGCAGACGCTGTATATTCGCGGTCAGGGCGCTGTACCAGCATATTATTTAGGTTGGGATGAGTGTAAAAATGATGACTATAATGATAAATTTTCTGAACGAGACGAATATTATGGTATTGTAAAAGAAAGCACCAGCGACGGTAGCTACACGATCGTCGATTCGTCTGAAATCGACTATGAAATACTTATTCGTAGCATTTATCCCTCTTTTTATATCGACACGACACGGTATGTGAAGAAAATCGTTTTTGAGGAGGGAATTACCTCCATTGGTGATGGCGCATTTTCCTATGCATTTCCAAAATTAGAGAAAGTGGTGTTTTCTTCCACCATTACTTCCATTGGCGGTGATGTGTTCTGCTGCGATGGCGGAGATACAAACAATATTACGGTGCCTGCGACGGTAAAGAATTTGGATTCGTGTGCTTTTTCAGGAGTAGTTAAGGGCAATGTTGTGATTTTGGGTAAATCCACCAAGTTTGTGAACATTGGTCAGTATGGCTTATTGATGGATCCAGCTGTACGCATCTATTGCTTGCCCGGATCTACCATTGAGAAGCAGTGCAAACAGAACAACGCCAGTAAAGACCCGAATATTAAAAAGGTCGACTATAAAGTTATCAAAACGCCGGCGCAGGTGAGTGGTGTAAAAGCCGGCACCACCGGCAGCACGGTAAAGCTTACCTGGAACAAGGCCAAGTACGCCAATCGGTACAAGGTGCAGCGGTATGTGGTCAGCCAAAAGAAGTGGAAGACTTATGCCACCGTTACCGGCACCAGCTATACTTTTAAGAACATGGCCGGGTCTACCAATTACCGCTTCCGTGTAATTGGCGTGAACCGCATTTGCGACGCAGATTTTAGCGGCAAAGCCAGTAAAGAGTGCAAGGCCAAGACCAAGTTCGGCAAGGTGCTGGGCGCAAAAGTCAGCGCCAAGAACGGCACGCTGAGCGCTAAGTGGAACGCTGTGCGAGAAGCGAAAAGTTACCAGGTGTATTACGCTACCAAGAAAGACGGCAGCTACAAGAAGTTGGGCACTGCCTCCGGAACTTCCTTTAAGAAAAAGGTCACCAAAGGCAAGACCTATTATGTAAAAGTCCGTGCAGTTAAAAAGAACAGCAAGGGCAAAACCGTCTACGGTGCGTACTCCGATGTAAAGTCCGTGAAAGTATAAAAAACGAATAAACAAAGAGAAGAGGAGCAAAAATGAATAAGTTTAAAAAGACGATTGCGACAGCTTTAGCCATGCTAATGACGATTTCCGTGTTGCCTATGCAGGCCGGTGCTGCCATTGCGGACGATGCTGCGACAGAAGAGGATGTTGAGCCCATTATGGAGTACGCGCCGGATGGCGCAGATGTGGATGTTTCGTCCAATGGATCCGGCGTGGATACTTGCGAACCGATTATGGACCCGCAGTTTACCTATGCGGATGCCGATCAGTCGGCTACAGACGCGCTGCTTCATGAGAGCGAAATATCACCGCTGGATATTTGGGAAGACGAGCCTACAGACTTGACCTTAAAGCTGGGCGGTATTTCCGATGCGGCGGCCAAAGCGGAGGGGGATTCCGGTAATTTTAAGTGTTTGGTGCCGCGTAGTACGATTAAAGCTTATGCGGACAATGAGTTTGGAAGTCTCGCTAGTAAATATTGTAATCCGTATATGCAGGGTGGTTGCTCTGACGGCAAGTATATGTTTTACATGATTTTAGTCAACGATGGTGCGCTGGATCAAAAGAAAGAGTTGGGACGATTTATCCTTGCTTGCCATTTTGATGACAGTGGGAAGGTAGTTGTGGATAGCTACCGTTCGGATCGTGCCAACAGCAAGCTTACTACTCTTGGCCACGCAAACTGTTTGACCTACAATAGTGTGACAGATGAAATTGTGGTGGCTTGCGGCGGTGGAGATAACCAAACGATTTGCAAAGTCAATGCGGACTATTTCCGGGGCAAAACCTCCACCTTAAAACTGTCTAAGCACTATATCAGTTGCAGATCCTCCAGTATTGCATTTAATCCATATTTGAACCGGTATGTTGTTTGTGTGGTTAGTTCAGATGATACAAAAAGTACGACATATAATTATTTTTGCATATTTGATCGCGACTTTAATCTAATTGCTAAGTGTAAAGATACCAATATGCGTACAGGCGGAGATCGCAGAGATCATCAAGGTATATATTGCGACAATAATTACATATACGCTTTGTATTATAAACCGTATAAGACGGATGATCAAAGCGCCGTTCAGAATCACATGGGTGTATATAATTGGAGCGGTCAGTTGGTGCGGGAAGTCAACTTTAAGTTTGATCGACGAAAGGTTGGTGCCTATGTTGACAGTATGGAGTTTGAGAGTATATTTATGGTTGGTAATAAGGTCTATGCTGGCATGAACTTCTTCTACGCCAAAGATACGCAATCAAATGCGCGCCACTTTTATCTGTATGACTTGTCTCCGTTCTTCTTCCATATTCAATATTGCCCGGACACGAATGTAAGCAAATATAAGGCCGGTAGCGGGGAGGTCACTTCTCATGTGCTTTATGGTGTATCAACGCCCATTCGTAAGAATACCTTTACAAAGAAGGGTTATAAATTTGCCGGTTGGTCGCTATATATTCCCGGTGAGGATATATGGAGTTATAAGAATGACGCCGGAGATATCAAGTGGTGTAAGGAGGGGCAGCAGCCTGCCGGGTATAAGAAAAATATCTACAAGGATAAGCAGAATGTGAGCCAAACAGTTAAGTCCGGCAAGACGGTGTTCTTCTGTGCCAACTGGACGGCAACAGACTATTTCTATGTATTCTTCAACCATAATACCGGCGGTAGTGGTACGATGGCTATGCGGCAGGTAAAGTATGGCACCGAGACCCAAATGCCTAAGAGTACCTTTACCAAGTCCGGCCGTACTTTCAAGGGGTGGCAGATTTATAATTCAGACACCGGTATGTGGCTATATAAGGTGCCGAACAGCACAGACACAGCCTGGTATAAGGAGGGCGAAGCACCTGCCGGTTATGTGAAGCGGGTGTATTCCAACGGCACGACCATTGCCCGTACCATTTATGCCGGACAGCATTTGGTGTTTTTTGCTCAGTGGAATGAATTTATCATCTATTATGATGCCAACGGTGCCCATGTGTATCCGGGTTATGTTAAGACGCCCACATTTGCTGTGTATGGTAGTTCCAATACAGTGCAAAAATACAAAGCAAATGAAACACAGGAAAGGAGAACGCCTAAAGGTTATCGTCAGCACCGAATCGAATTGGACAAATGGCGTTATCAGAGCAAAACAGACACATCACAAACCGCCTGGTTTAAGAAAAGCGATGTAGACACCAGTAAGTATAAGCTGTATTTATTTAAAGGATCAACGGTAAAAGAGACTGTGCAAATCGGCGAACATGTGGTTTTCCAGGCACAGTGGTCATAACTTTTGGAGGGATCAGTATGAAGAAGTCATTATCTGTATTTTTAAGTTTGGTAATGTTGCTTAGTTGCTTGTGCTTTGGCAGTATAACTGCCCAGGCGGCTAAGGTGAAAGCGGACAATTTAACATCACTTTATGACGCTGACACACAGACACTGTATATAAAAGGTAAAGGCAAAATTCCGGCGTATTACATGGGCTTTAGCGGGAGAGAATACGATAGCTATGTAGCTGAAAAAGATTATATATCGGACGCCTCCATAACCATTCGTAATCCTAATGGCGATATTGCCGAAGTGATTACGGATCCAAATGATCCGCGTTTGCAGGAGCTTATTATACGCCGCACTTATCCCAGTTGGTATGTGGATATTACCCGTCATGTGAAGAAACTGGTGATCGGCGAGGGCATTACGGATATTGGACACAGCGCCTTTAGTTCTTCTTTTGACTCCTTAGAAAAGGTTGTGCTGCCCAGCACATTGAAGACGATAGGGGATTGTTCGCTGGTTAATGATAGCTTGAAAAGTATTGTAATACCTGCGTCTGTTGGATTTTTGCATAGTGAGTTCTTGGACAGTGACAGCTATGCCAAAGTCGTTATCAAGGGTAAAAATACTTATTTCCCTGAGGATGGAAATGGTTACATCAGTCGGTTGAACTATAAAATTTATTGTTTGCCCGGCTCAAGAATGGAAAAGCAGTGCAAGAAATATAATAAAGGCAAAAAAGCGCCGTACACGATCGACTATAAAGTCATCAAAACCCCGGCGCAGGTGAGCGGCGTAAAAGCCGGCACCACCGGCAGCACGGTAAAACTTACCTGGAACAAGGCCAAGTATGCTAATCGGTACAAGGTGCAGCGGTATGTGGTCAGCCAAAAGAAGTGGAAGACTTATGCCACCGTTACCGCCACCAGCTATACTTTTAAGAACATGGCCGGGTCTACCAATTACCGCTTCCGTGTAATTGGCGTGAACCGCATTTGCGACGCAGATTTTAGCGGCAAAGCCAGTAAAGAGTGCAAGGCCAAGACCAAGTTCGGCAAGGTGCTGGGCGCAAAAGTCAGCGCCAAGAACGGCACGCTGAGCGCTAAGTGGAACGCTGTGCGAGAAGCGAAAAGTTACCAGGTGTATTACGCTACCAAGAAAGACGGCAGCTACAAGAAGTTGGGCACTGCCTCCGGAACTTCCTTTAAGAAAAAGGTCACCAAAGGCAAGACCTATTATGTAAAAGTCCGTGCAGTTAAAAAGAACAGCAAGGGCAAAACCGTCTACGGCGCGTACTCCGATGTGAAGTCTGTATATGTAGATTGGTAAAATCGTTGCGGCGGTCAGGCGTGTGCTTGACCGCCGCTGCTGCGTATGTTAAAATGAGAAAAATCCTTTTGGCGGTGATTTTATGGCCCATTATGAAGCCTATATTGCCCGGTATGGCGACCGGGATTTTAACGAAATGCCCTTTAATGAGGTGGACGGGCTGATCTTTTCTCAGCTGGCGTATGTGGACTATGCGGGGATCGTTGGGGGCGCAGATGCCCAGTTCCAGACCCTGCTGGACGACGCGGCGCGGCAGTATTTTGCTCTGCACCCGGCAGAGGAGATCAACAATGAGATCGGCATTGTGCAAAAGGCGATTTATCTTTTGCAGCTGTGCGCAGACACGCGCCGCTACGGAAACACCCGGCTGTCCGCTTATGTGAATAATGTAAACATCAAGATCGACAAGCAGTTTTCCGCCGTTGGCTTTCACCTGAACGACGGCAGCCTGTTGGTGGCGTTCCGAGGTACGGATACCAGCATTACCGGGGTGAAAGAATCGGCTATGCTCAGCTATATGTTCCCGGTGCCGGCCCAGATTGAGGCGCTGTACTATTTTCAGGAGACGGCGTCTCTGACCGATGGCGATGTGCGGGTGTGCGGTCACTCCAAAGGCGGCAATTTGGCTGTTTTTGCCGCCGTGTCCTGCTCCAATTCACTGAAAAAGCGCATTCGCGGCGTGTATGAATATGATGCGCCCGGGTTCCCGGAGCCCATGGTGCACCGCTATGACTATCTGGAAATGCGGGACCGTCTGTTCTCTTATGTGCCGGAGCGGTCGGTGATCGGCTGTCTGTTGGAGCACAATGCAGATACCAAGATTGTACAAAGCGAGAATGAGGGCTTAAAGCAGCACCAGGCTGCCTCCTGGGTGGTGGAGGACGACCGTTTTTGCTATGTGCCCAGTCGGGACGAGGCGTCGCTGTTTATTGAAAAGTACATCAAGATGGTGATGGACGATGTGGGGCCGGAAAATATGGAGACGGTGTTTGAGACCCTGTTTGCCTTTTTCGAAAGCGCCGGCATTACCGATTATGAGGCGCTGCGGAGCTTTGACGCCGGGGATATGCTGCGCACCCTGTACTCCGTGACCGACATTACCGAGGATCAGCGTCACCTGCTGGAGCACACATTGAAGTTGGCTGTGAGCGATTTGTCCCGCCTGCTCTATAAAGAGAAGATTGAGAGTTACATTAAGCGTCTGGACGCGGTGATTGCCCCGGAGGAGGCAAGCCGCACAAAATCCGGTCTGCGCCGCACCTCGCGAGAGAAGAAAGAAACGGCCGATAAAGTGAAAAAAGAAAAGGAAGAGAGAAAATAGCCAAAACCGAAAGAAAAAGCGAAAAAAGAAGCTGGCAGTGCCTGGACTGATGAGAAGGATAAACAATGGGAAGAAGACTGGAAGACAGTATACCTGATCCCTGTTACAATCAGTTACGATACAAGTAACAACACTAAAACAATGACTGGTATCCAGAATGACTTGAGACCAGGATATGCCAAACTGAAAGGTGGCCCGGCTAAAGAAGGCGACAAGCTTAAGAACCCACTACAGCTAGAAGTAACTTATACCACATTTAATAAATAAACTTTTCCTAAGAAGTAAAGATATAAAAAAGCCTTCCGTTCAAATGAATGGAAGGCTTTTTTATTGATATACTCTAAAGTAGCAACTACTTAGTAACTTCTTTCTTAGTCACTTTCTTTGCAGCGGGTTTCTTTGCTGCCGGGGCTTTAGCTTTAGCAGTTGTTACTTTAGCAGCCTTTGCCGGAGCAGCTTTCCCTTTTTCCAATTTCGTCTGTAATTGCTCTAATTCTTTATGCAATTCATCAATTTCATCACCTTGGTTCTTAATAGTCGTCAACAAGGCATTCAGTTCCTCATTGTCTATATCCATTGGATAAAGCGACTCTACCCGTTTGATGAAATCACCCAAAACATTCATATAGTTGGTGAAAGCATCATACGGAGATTCATAAATACCCCTATTCAAGCCTACACCACTATTTTTCGTAGTCATAAAGCGAAAGTTATTACTTGCCTGCAAATAATCCCAATCCTGCTTGATACGACGGTCATCAGACAAATGGATACGTTCAGCAATGCTATATAGTTTATTGAAAGCCTCGCGTTGCATGCTGTTACCCAACCAGCAACTGGTATCTCTTTCCTCATCGACCCAAGACATAGGATATGGCACATCCAGTTGGGATACCGATTTCAATTTACTGATAATCTCTGTTGGCGTAGAGAATGTAATACCTTTATCTTTTGCACAAGCAGGCAACGCCTTCAGGAATTCCAAAATATTGGATGAAAGTGGCTGGGACATTCCCAAAGCACTCAGTTCCATAAAGATATTGATAACCTGTTCTTCCTGTGGCAAAGCATCAATCCAGCCAATATATTTATCTGCAAACAACGGATACTCACTCCATTCCGAATTAGAAAAACGCAAACTTATATCATCTGAAAGTTTAAAATCACGCAGCAACAATTTCAGGTTGGGATTATGACTGCAATGATATACATAGTGCGGGCTCTTCCAGCCCAAAACATGTTTGGCACCTTCAGTCAACATGCCTTTAAAGCCCATACTTGCTACCAGTCCTCCTATTTCATCAGAATAAATCAAGCTGGAATTACGGAATACCTTCGGTGACTTACCGAACATTTGCTTCATCTTAGCGCACTGACGCTTTACTTCTTCTTTAAAACAATCCTCGTTTGCCAAAGAAGAAAGCCCATGGGAATAAGGCTCGGCAAGGAATTCACAACATCCTGTGTCATTCAACTGATGTAGCAGATCAATGACAGCCGGCGCATGAATTTCCAACTGTTCCAAAGCCACACCGGAAATGGATAAAGCTACCTTAAATGCACCTCCGGAATTCTTTGCCATGTCAATGAGCGCACTCAATGCAGGAATATAGGAACGTTCGGCAACTTCGTTGATACTATATTCGTTGGCATAATCATCATAGTAATAATGATTCGTACCTATATCAAAGAAACGATAGCGTTTCAGGTGAATGATTTGATGAATCTCAAAATAAAGACAGATGGTTCTCATATCTATATTGTTTTATTGTTATCTATTATATTGTTTAATGACCTCTTCGTAGATGCGGCGCACTTTCAATCCCACATCTTCCCACTTAATGGCATCCACTTCCTTCTTACCTTCGTCACGCAAGTATTCATAAAGGGCAGGATAAGTACAGATAGCGTAGATAGCATCTGCCATAGCGTGGATATCCCAATAATCGGTCTTAATACATTTCTCTAAAATTTCGGCACAACCGGATTGTTTAGAGATAATGGTAGGTACACTACATTGCATAGCTTCCAAAGGAGAAATACCAAATGGTTCCGAAACAGAGGGCATGATGTACACATCACTCGCCTTCAGCATTTCATACACTTGACTTCCTTTCATGAAACCGGGGAAATGGAAGCGGTCGGCAATACCGCGTTCAGCTACCAAACGAATCATCTGGTTCATCATATCGCCATTTCCCGCCATTACGAAACGGATGTTACGAGTACGGTGCAATACCATTGCAGCAGCTTCTACGAAATACTCAGGTCCCTTTTGCATAGTGATACGACCTAAGAAAGTCACCACCTTTTCATTCGGCTTCTTCTGCGGTACAATATCCTGTATTTCCTGCGGAAGCGGAGAAACTGCATTATGCACGGTAGATACCTTGCGTGGATCCTGGAAATACTTATGAATAACCGTCTGACGAGTCAGTTCGCTCACACACATAATGTGATCGGCATGATCCATTCCATTCTTCTCAATGGCATACACAGTGGGATTCACATTACCACGGCTACGGTCAAAGTCGGTGGCGTGCACATGGATTACCAACGGTTTGCCTGATACCTGTTTGGCATGAATACCTGCAGGATACGTCAACCAGTCATGTGAGTGGATGATCTCAAACTCTTGTTGACGTGCCACAACACCGGCTACAATAGAATAGTTATTGATCTCTTCGTGCAAGTTGGCCGGATAACGGCCGGAAAACTCGATACAACCGAGATCATTAGTATGCAAATAATTGAAATCGGCATAAATATGATCACGTAAATCATAATAGAGTTGGGGGTTCATATAAGAACCTACACGTCCCTGAACATAATCCCAGTTTACATCACGCCACACTACAGGAGTGCTATTCATGCCTATGATACGCAAGAAGCTCTGGTCTTCATCGCCCCACGGCTTTGGAATACAGAAAGTAATTTCCATATCTTCCTGCTGGGACATTCCCTTCGTCAGACCGTAGCTGGCAGTTCCCAAGCCACCTAAGATATGCGGGGGGAACTCCCATCCAAACATTAAAACTTTCATTTTCGTTCCTCCTCTTATAAATTATACTTAGACAACAATTTCAAGATGCGCAGTATTTCAGCCACATTCATAGCAAAAGATACTGCACCACGACCTCTGAACGGTGGATTACCATCAAAGAGTTCGGGGAGCGAACCAATACAATGACTCGTCATCTCATCTTCAAAACCAATCAGATAACGCTCCACGAATGATACACCGCTCATCTTGTAAATACGCAGGTACGCCTCCATATAGAAACCCATAAGCCAAGGCCAGGCTGTACCCTGGTGATAAGCATAATCTCTCTGAATCTGAGGACCAACATAATTAGGATTGTACCCCCCACTCTTCGGACTGAGAGTACGCAGACCTTTCGGAGTAAGCAACTCTTTCGTCACAATATCAAGCACTTGTTTTTTCTGTGCCCGGTCCAGCGGAGAATAATCAAAGGCAACGGTAAATATCATATTTGGACGGACGCTCCAGTCCATCATAAATCCATCTACATAATCGAACAGATAACCGCTTTCATTACGGAATATTTCTACAAATGACTTCCCGGTTATTTCAGCCTGGGCATCCAATTCATCTGCCAGATGGACATTACCAACTTCACGAACCAGGTCGGCTATGAAGCGAAGTGCATTATACCACAAAGAGTTCACTTCCACAATGTATCCTGTACGTGGTGTTACCGGACGACCATTCACCGTAGAGTTCATCCAGGTAATAGCTTTCTCTGTTCCGTTGGCATATAGCAGACCATTTTCATGCAGGAAAAGATTATCATGCTTACGGCTACGGATGTAATCCATGATATCCTCCAGCAAACTACCATATTTCTGGCGACATTGCTCACGAGAAGTTTCTTTGGCATATTGTTGCAAAGCCCATATAGCCCATAACAACACATCGGGATCTTCCATTTCGTAGATCTTATAGCTGGCAGGCTCTCCATTGATAAATTCCCGTATAGCCTTCTCAGCAGTCACCATAACATCTTCGAATTCATTCTGTTCATCTACTGCCAGCGTCAGTCCGGGCAAAGATATGAACAGGTCGCGGGCACGGCACTTGAACCAGGGATACCCGGCCAGCACATAGTGATCATTTCCCTGCTTGTTATGGAACTGATGTGCCGAATTCTGCAGACAGTGATAGAAACTGTCACGCGGCGTACGATCTTCCACCTCCGCTTCAAATGTCTGTTTCAATTTACGCGGGGAAATCTCAGAGATACCGGCAGAGAAAACAATACTCTCACCTTTCTTTATATCCACTTCGAAATATCCGGGAACATACAAGTCTTCATTAAAACTATATCCACGTTCCTGTTCTTTAGGATATTCGATGCCACGATACCAGTCCGGCTGGTAGTGAAACTCATTCTTCTTATTCAATTGCATGAAGAGCTCGGGATAACCGGGATACATACAAGTTTTTATACCATTCTCTATCTGTTGATAGTCACGATTTACCTGTGGATTTTCGTGCGTATACTCGCGCACACTACGAAATGCCAAAAAAGGGCGGAAACGAAGTGTGGTTGCCGAATGGGCATCTACCAAGGTATAACGAATTAAAATTCTGTTTTCGTGGTGTACAAAGATCTTTTCTTTGCGGAGAATAACTCCTCCTACACGGTAAGTTGTCGCCGGGATATGTTCGCAATCAAATTCGCGGATATACTTATGTCCATTCGGACTAAAGTGGTTTCCTTGATATTTATGCAACCCCAGGTTAAACTCCGCACCGTGCTGAATTACCGTTTCATCCAAAGAAGACAGCAGCACATGATTTTCATCGTCGAGATTGGGGACAGGAATCACCAATAGTCCATGATATTTGCGTGTGTTACAATCTACAATCGTTGTACAATGATAGGCTCCTGATTTATTTGTCCGGAGTATCTCCCTTGGTAAAGATTCTTCCAGATTGATCATCAGAGTCTTGTCAAATCGTAAATAACTCATAGTTGTGCATTATTTAAAGGTTAATTGTTCAGGCATCATGCTCCATACCTCGCCTACTATGTTTACGGGTATGGTAGTGATGCCCAAAAATACAAATTAAAGACAATACGCAAAATAAAAAGTTCATTTATTTTCGTTTTTTACTTAAATATTCGTAGCATTGTACCAAAATAACAGAAACCTGTACGAAACATGAAGCATGATATCCGCCGGATAGCTCTGGCAGCGGTTATACCGTTATTCCTTATTTTTATTCTTTACTTGCTAAAATTCCTTGAAGTCGGCATGGACTGGGATTTCAGGAGGTTAGGTGTATATCCTATGGAACAAAGAGGAGTATTTGGTATCTTCGCACATCCGCTTGTACATGGCAGCTGGAAGCATTTACTGGCAAATACATTACCGCTACTCTTTCTGATGTGGTGCTTGTTCTACTTTTACCGGCACATTGCCTCTTATATATTCTTTGCCATCTGGATAGGATGCGGTGCACTCACCTTTCTTATAGGTAAACCGGGATGGCACATCGGAGCCAGTGGAATCATTTACGGCCTTGCATTCTTTCTATTTTTCATACGGCATTCTTCGAAAGCACGTTCCACTCATTGCGATTTCCTTATTAGTCACCTTTCTTTATGGCGGACTTATCTGGAATATGTTCCCGTTCTTTGCCAAAGAAACCACTTCCTGGGAAGGACATCTCAGCGGAGCGATAACCGGAACGATATGCGCCATAGCATTCATGGGGTATGGGCCTCAACGACCGGACCCGTTTGCAGATGAAAAAGAAGAAGAGGAAGAAGAGGAAGGAAT
>ENA-UEYG01002355-UEYG01002355.1-human-gut-metagenome-genome-assembly--contig:-NODE-2355-length-12147-cov-3.299751_pt1 | contig 12147 bp, 9 predicted proteins | sample MGYA00242933_ERZ507934 | MGnify/ENA primary metagenome ERZ507934 (study PRJEB26167, sample SAMN06115527) | human gut metagenome | host: Homo sapiens | place: China:Zejiang | collected 2015-11-10... | reverse complement strand
TCAGTGCGATTAAGGTGACGCCGACATCCGGTACGGTGGCAAAAGGGAAAACAACCACCCTGACGGTTTCTTTTGAGCCGGAAAGTGCAACCGACAAGACGTTCAGAGCGGTTTCCGCCGATCCGTCGAAAGCCACCATTAGTGTGAAAGATATGACAATTACGGTAAACGGCGTGGCGACAGGTAAGGTGCAGATCCCTGTGGTGAGCGGAAATGGTCAGTTCGCCGCAGTGGCTGAAGTCACCGTTACTGAAGCGGGCGCTGCAGGGTAAACGGAGGTAATACATGTTTCTGAAAACAGAACAATTTGAATATAACGGTGTGTCTGTCACGCTTTCCGAATTGTCTGCGCTGCAGCGTATCGAGCATCTTGCCCTCCTGAAACGGCGTGCAGAACAGGCAGAATCCTGCGGCAACCTGCAGGTAAGCGTGGAAGATCTCGTCAGAACCGGCGCGTTTCTGGTGGCGATGTCCCTGTGGCATAACCATCCACAGAAAACGCAGTCACCGTCAATGAATGAGGCCGTGATGAAGATAGAGCAGGAAGTGCTCACCACCTGGCCTGCCGATGCCATTGCCCGGGCGGAAGACGTGGTGTTGTGCCTGTCCGGGATGATCGAAGCTGTTCGTCCGGATACTGATATTACTGAAGTGGCGAAAAATAACACGCTGACTGATGATGATTTTTCTGCGGGAAAGTCTTTGACGGCGAGCTGAACTTTGCCCTCAGACTGGCGCGTGAGATGGGGAGACCCGACTGGCGCGCCATGCTTGCCGGGATGACATCCACCGAATATGCCGACTGGCACCGTTTTTACCGCACGCATTATTTTCAGGATACCCAGCTGGATATGCATTTTTCCGGGCTGACGTACGCTGTACTCAGCCTGTTTTTTTGCGATCCGGATATGCATCCCTCTGATTTCAGTCTGCTTGTCCCCCGGCATGAGGAAGAGCAGGTGGAGAGGCCGGATGAGGACAAAATGCTGATGCAGAAAGCGGCAGGACTTGCCGGAGGCGTCCGGTTCGGTGGGGACGGAGGGCGCGATATTTTATCGTCTGCGGATGTGGCGGATGTCATGGTGGATGATGCCGCATTAATGATGGCTTCAGCGGGGATTCCGGGAGGTGTGAGATATGTCCCAGCCGGTTGGTGATCTTGTTATTGACCTGAGTCTGGATGCTGTCCGTTTCGATGAGCAGATGAGCCGGGTAAGGCGTCATTTTTCAGGTCTGGATACCGACGCCAGAAAAACCGCCAGTGCTGTTGAACAGGGCCTGAGCCGCCAGGCGCTGGCTGCACAAAAAGCCGGGATTTCCGTCGGGCAGTATAAAGCGGCCATGCGAACCCTGCCCGCACAGTTTACGGATATCGCCACGCAGCTTGCCGGTGGTCAGAATCCCTGGCTGATCCTGCTGCAACAGGGCGGTCAGGTGAAGGACTCCTTCGGCGGGATGATCCCCATGTTCAGGGGGCTCGCCGGTGCGATCACCCTGCCGATGGTCGGGGTCACCTCGCTGGCGGTGGCGACAGGTGCGCTGGTGTACGCCTGGTACCAGGGAGATTCCACGCTTTCAGCGTTTAATAAAACCCTGGTTCTTTCCGGTAATCAGTCCGGACTGACTGCCGATCGTATGCTGACTCTCTCAAGAGCCGGGCAGGCAGCAGGGCTGACGTTTAACCAGGCGAGAGAGTCACTGGCAGCCCTGATGAATGCCGGTGTGCGTGGTGGTGAACAGTTTGATGCCATCAACCAGAGTGTCGCGCGTTTTGCGTCTGCATCCGGTGTGGAGGTGGATAAAGTCGCTGAAGCCTTCGGGAAGCTGACCACTGACCCGACGTCGGGACTGATGGCGATGGCGCGCCAGTTCCGTAACGTGACGGCAGAGCAGATTGCGTATGTTGCACAGCTGCAGCGTTCCGGAGACGAGGCCGGGGCATTGCAGGCGGCGAACGATATCGCCACGAAAGGCTTTGATGAGCAGACCCGTCGCCTGAAAGAAAACATGGGAACACTGGAGACCTGGGCGGATAAAACAGGGAAGGCATTCAAATCGATGTGGGATGCCATTCTGGATATCGGTCGTCCTGAATCCTCAGCGGATATGCTCGCCAGTGCGCAGAAGGCATTTGATGAGGCGGATAAAAAATGGCAGTGGTACCAGAGCCGGAGCCAGCGCCGGGGAAAGACCTCCTCTTTTCGTGCGAACCTTCAGGGGGCATGGGATGACCGGGAAAATGCCCGTCTGGGTCTGGCAGCGGCCACGCTGCAGTCGGATATGGAAAAAGCCGGTGAACTGGCGGCAAGGGACCGGGCTGAGCGTGAGGCGTCACAGCTGAAGTATACCGGAGAGGCGCAGAAGGCGTATGAGCGCCTGCAGACGCCGCTGGATAAATATACCGCCCGTCAGAAAGAGCTGAATAAGGCCCTGAAAGACGGAAAAATCCTGCAGGCGGATTACAACACGCTGATGGCGTCGGCAAAAAAGGATTATGAATCGACGCTGAAAAAGCCGTCAGGTGTGAAGGTGTCTGCCGGTGAGCGCCAGGAAGACCGGGCGCATGCAGCCATGCTGGCGCTTGAAACCGAGCTCAGGACGCTGGAAAAACACAGCGGTGTGAATGAGAAAATCAGCCAGCAGCGCCGGGATTTATGGGAAGCGGAAAATCAGTATGTGATCCTGAAAGAGGCCGCCACGAAACGGCAGTTATCTGAGCAGGAAAAATCCCTGCTGGCCCATGAGAAAGAAACGCTGGAGTACAAACGCCAGCTGGCTGAGCTGGGCGACAAGATAGAACACCAGAAGCGGCTGAATGAGCTGGCACAGCAGGCGGCGCGGTTTGAACAGCAGCAGAGCGCGAAGCAGGCGGCAATCAGCGCAAAAGCCCGCGGCCTCACTGACCGTCAGGCGCAGCGGGAGTCGGAAGAGCAGCGCCTTCGTGAGGTGTACGGTGATAATCCGGCTGCGCTGGCGAAGGCCACATCGGCACTGAAGAACACCTGGTCTGCGGAGGAGCAGCTTCGTGGAAGCTGGATGGCCGGGATGAAGTCCGGCTGGGGCGAGTGGGCGGAAAGTGCGACGGACAGTTTTTCGCAGGTTAAAAACGCGGCCACGCAGACCTTTGACGGTATTGCACAGAATATGGCGGCGATGCTGACCGGCAGTGAGCAGAACTGGCGTGGTTTCACCCGTTCTGTGCTGTCCATGCTGACAGAGATTTTTCTGAAGCAGGCAATGGTGGGGATTGTCGGAAGTATCGGCAGCGCCATTGGCGGGGCTGTTGGTGGTGGCGCATCCGCGTCAGGCGGTACAGCCATTCAGGCTGCGGCGGCGAACTTCCATTTTGCGACCGGAGGATTTACGGGAACCGGCGGCAAATATGAGCCAGCGGGGATTGTTCACCGTGGTGAATTTGTCTTCACGAAGGAGGCAACCAGCCGGATTGGTGTCGGCAACCTGTATCGTCTGATGCGCGGGTATGCGGAAGGTGGTTATGTCGGCGGTGCCGGAAGTCCGGCGCAGATGCGGCGGGCCGAAGGTATTAATTTTAATCAGAACAATCACGTGGTGATTCAGAACGACGGTATCAACGGACAGGCGGGGTCGCAGCTGATGAAGGCGGTGTATGACATGGCCCGCAAGGGGGCACAGGATGAACTCCGGCTGCAGTTGCGTGATGGCGGTCTGTTATCAGGGAGCGGTCGATGAAAACCTTTCGCTGGAAAGTGAAGCCGGATATGGAGGTGAACTCGCAGCCATCGGTGCGTGAAGTGCGTTTTGGTGACGGGTACTCACAGCGTATGGCGGCAGGGCTGAATGCTGACCTGAAAACATACAGGGTGACGCTTTCCGTGACCCGGGAGGAGGCCCGGCATCTGGAAGCGTTCCTGGCAGAGCACGGTGGCTGGAAGGCATTTTTGTGGAAGCCACCCTATGCATACCGGCAGATAAAGGTGACCTGTGCCGGGTGGTCTGCACGGGTCGGGATGTTGCGCGTTGAGTTCAGCGCGGAGTTTAAGCAGGTGGTGAACTGATGCAGGATATTCGCGAAGAAAGTCTGAACGAGTCGGTTAAGTCAGAGCAGTCACCGCGGGTGGTACTCTGGGAAATCGACCTGACGGTACAGGGTGGTGAGCGGTATTTTTTCTGTAATGAGCTGAATGAAAAAGGGGAGCCGGTCACCTGGCAGGGGCGTAAGTATGAGGCATACCCGATTGACGGCAGCGGCTTTGAGATGAACGGCCGGGGCAGCAGTGCCAGACCGTCGCTGACGGTGTCCAATCTGTTCGGTCTGGTCACCGGGATGGCGGAAGACCTGCAGAGTCTGGTGGGGGCCACGGTGGTCCGCCGCCGGGTGTATGCCCGTTTTCTGGATGCGGTGAATTTCGTTGCGGGCAATCCGGAGGCGGACCCGGAGCAGGAGCTGAGTGACCGCTGGGTGGTGGAGCAGATGTCGCAGCTGACAGCCATGACGGCCTCGTTTGTGCTGGCTACACCGACCGAGACGGACGGGGCGCTGTTTCCCGGTCGCATCATGCTGGCGAACACCTGTATGTGGGATTACCGGGGAGATGAATGTGGGTATAACGGTCCTGCGGTGGCGGATGAGTTCGACAACCCCACCACGGATATCCGTAAGGACAGATGCAGCAAGTGCATGCGCGGGTGTGAACTGCGCAGGAATGTCGGCAATTTTGGCGGTTTCCTTTCCATTAATAAACTTTCGCAGTAAATCCCGGTTTATGACACAGACTGAATCAGCGATTCTGGCGCATGCCCGGCGGTGTGCGCCTGCGGAGTCGTGCGGCTTCGTGATAAGCACGCCGGAGGGGGAGTGGTATATCCCTTGTGTGAATATTTCTGCAGAGCCGGAGGCGTATTTTCGTATCGCACCGGAAGACTGGCTGCGGGCAGAGATGCAGGGGGAGATTGTGGCACTGGTCCACAGTCATCCCGGTGGGCTGCCCTGGCTGAGCGAGGCTGACCGGCGGCTGCAGATAAAAAGCGCACTGCCCTGGTGGCTGGTCTGCCGGGGTGACATTCACAAATTCCGCTGTGTGCCACATCTGACAGGACGGCGCTTTGAGCACGGGGTGACGGACTGTTACACGCTGTTCCGGGATGCTTATCATCTGGCGGGGACTGAGATGCCGGATTTTCATCGCGAGGATGACTGGTGGCGCAACGGTCAGAACCTTTACCTGGACAATATGGCGGTCACCGGCTTTTACCGGGTGCCCCTGTCCTCTGCACAGGCGGGCGATATTCTGCTGTGCTGCTTTGGTGCTTCGGTACCGAACCATGCCGCCATTTACTGCGGCAACGGTGAGCTGCTTCACCATCTGCCTGAACAACTGAGTAAACGGGAGAGGTATTCCGAAAAATGGCAACGACGAACGCATTCAGTCTGGCGTCACCGCCACTGGCACGCATCTGCCTTCACGGGGATTTACAACGATTTGGCCGCCGCCTCAGCCTGTATGTGAACACGGCAGCGGAAGCCATTCGCGCCCTGTCGATGCAGATGCCGGGCTTTCGCCGTCAGATGAACGAAGGCTGGTACCAGATACGTATTGCCGGTTATGACACGGCACCGGAGGCGGTGTACGCCCGTCTTCACGAACAGCTGGGTGAGGGAACGGTCATCCACATTGTGCCGCGACTGGCCGGGGCCGGAAAGGGTGGACTGCAGATTGTGCTGGGGGCGGCAGCCATCGTGGGCTCTTTCTTCACTGCCGGGGCATCAATGGCGTTATGGGGTTCAGCCCTGGCAGCCGGTGGTTTTTCTGCCACCACGATGCTGTTTTCACTTGGAGCCAGCATGATTCTGGGCGGTGTGGCCCAGATGCTGGCCCCGAAGGCAAAAACACCGGATTACCGCGCAACGGATAACGGCAGACAGAACACGTACTTTTCCTCACTGGATAACATGATTACCCAGGGGAACCCGATGCCGGTGCCTTACGGGGAAATGCTGGTTGGCTCCCGCCGTATATCCCAGGACATCAGCACCCGTGATGAAGGCGGGGGCGGAAAGGTCGTGGTTATCGGGCGGCAGGGGTAAAAAGAATAAAAAAATCCCGCAGTGATCGCGGACAGGAACTGCGGGAGAGTTACGAAGATTAAGTGTAAGGAATTATTCTTATATCACGACAAAAAAATTAACGCAGAGAAATTATACGCGCCACAGTCAGTTTGTGAAAATGTGAAGATATTCAGAATTTTTATGCCATTACCGGTTTTAACCAACAGGATTATCGGTGGGCATGAAAGAAAACCCCGGTATCTGCTGATACCGGGGTTTCTCTTTAGCATGGCAGAAATGTGTTTCATGCTTTTCGGGCGAAGGATATCCGACTTCTGTACGGAATGGCAAGTGGCGGTTAATTTATTCAGGGGAAGGCTGTATGGGAAAAGGTGGCGGTAAGGCACACACGCCTCGTGAGGCGAAGGATAATCTCAAATCCACGCAGATGATGAGCGTGATTGATGCGATTGGTGAGGGACCGATAGAAGGTCCGGTGAAGGGACTGCAGAGTATCCTGGTGAACAAAACCCCGCTGACGGACACGGACGGTAATCCCGTGATACACGGTGTGACGGCGGTCTGGCGCGCCGGGGAGCAGGAGCAGACACCACCGGAAGGCTTTGAGTCCTCCGGTGCTGAAACCGGACTGGGCGTGGAAGTGACGAAGGCAAAACCGGTGACGCGCACCATTACGTCCGCGAACATTGACCGCCTGCGGGTTACCTTCGGGGTGCAGTCACTGGTGCAGACCACGTCAAAGGGCGACCGTAATCCTTCCTCTGTCCGGATTCTGATTCAGTTACAGCGTAATGGCCGCTGGGTGACGGAAAAGGATGTCACCATTAACGGCAAGACCACCTCGCAGTTCCTGGCCTCGGTGATTCTGGATAATCTGCCTCCCCGGCCCTTTAACATCCGGATGGTCAGGGAGACGGCGGACAGCACCACGGACCAGCTGCAGAATAAGACGCTGTGGTCGTCATACACCGAAATCATCGATGTGAAACAGTGCTACCCGAACACGGCCATTGTGGGGCTGCAGGTGGATGCGGAGCAGTTCGGCGGCCAGCAGATGACGGTGAACTACCATATCCGCGGTCGCATCATCCAGGTGCCGTCAAACTATGACCCGGAAAAACGCACGTACAGTGGTATCTGGGACGGCAGTCTGAAACCGGCATACAGCAACAACCCGGCCTGGTGCCTGTGGGACATGCTGACTCACCCGCGCTACGGCATGGGAAAACGTCTGGGGGCGGCGGATGTGGACAAGTGGGCGCTGTATGCCATCGGGCAGTACTGCGACCAGACGGTCCCGGATGGTTTCGGGGGGACCGAGCCGCGGATGACCTTTAATGCGTACCTGGCACAACAGCGTAAGGCGTGGGACGTTCTCAGTGATTTCTGCTCTGCGATGCGCTGTATGCCGGTATGGAACGGTCAGACGCTGACGTTCGTTCAGGACCGCCCGTCGGATGTGGTGTGGCCGTACACCAACAGCGATGTGGTGGTGGATGATAACGGCGTGGGATTCCGCTACAGCTTCAGTGCCCTGAAGGACCGGCACACGGCGGTGGAGGTGAATTACACCGACCCGCAGAACGGCTGGCAGACCTCCACGGAACTGGTGGAAGACCCGGAAGCCATACTGCGCTACGGACGCAACCTGCTGAAGATGGACGCGTTCGGCTGTACCAGCCGCGGTCAGGCCCACCGTGCCGGACTGTGGGTGATAAAGACCGAACTGCTGGAAACGCAGACGGTGGATTTCACGCTCGGGTCTCAGGGGCTGCGGCACACACCCGGTGACATCATTGAAATCTGTGATAACGACTATGCCGGGACCCTGACCGGCGGACGTGTCCTGTCCATTGATGCTGCCACCCGCACCCTGACGCTGGACCGTGAAGTGACACTTCCGGAGACCGGTGCCGCCACGGTGAACCTGATTAACGGCAGCGGTAAGCCGGTGAGTGTGGACATCACCGAACACCCCGCGCCGGACCGGATACAGGTCAGTACCCTGCCTGATGGTGTGGAGACATACGGGGTGTGGGGACTCTCCCTGCCGTCACTGCGCCGTCGCCTGTTCCGCTGTGTCTCCGTCCGGGAAAACACGGACGGCACCTTTGCCATCACGGCGGTGCAGCACGTACCGGAAAAAGAAGCCATCGTGGATAACGGTGCCCGCTTTGAGCCGCAGTCAGGTTCCCTGAACAGCGTCATCCCACCGGCAGTGCAGCACCTGACGGTGGAGGTGAGCGCAGCTGACGGACAGTATCTGGCGCAGGCGAAATGGGACACGCCGCGGGTGGTGAAGGGTGTGCGCTTCAGTCTGCGCCTGACCAGTGGTAAGGGAACGGATGCCAGACTGGTGACCACCGCCATCACCGCAGACACGGAGCACCGTTTCAGCGGCCTGCCGCTGGGGGAATACACCCTGACGGTGCGGGCGATAAACAGCTATGGCCAGCAGGGTGAACCTGCCACCACCACATTCCGGATTGCCGCACCGGCAGCACCGTCGCGGATTGAGCTGACGCCGGGCTATTTTCAGATAACGGCGGTCCCGCGTCTTGCGGTGTATGACCCGACGGTACAGTTTGAGTTCTGGTTCTCGGAAAAGCGGATTGCGGATATCAGGCAGGTTGAAACCGCAGCCCGCTATCTTGGCTCGGCGCTGTACTGGATAGCTGCCAGTATCAATATCAAACCGGGCCATGATTATTATTTTTACATCCGCAGTGTGAACACCGTTGGCAAATCGGCATTTGTGGAGGCTGTTGGCCAGCCGAGTGATGATGCATCCGGCTATCTGGATTTTTTCAAAGGAGAGATAGGGAAAACCCATCTGGCTCAGGAGTTGTGGACGCAGATTGATAACGGTCAGCTTGCGCCTGACCTGGCTGAAATCAGGACGTCCATTACGGATGTCAGCAATGAAATCACGCAGACCGTCAATAAAAAACTGGAAAATCAGAGTGCGGCAATCCAGCAGATACAGAAGGTTCAGGTTGATACAAATAATAATCTGAACAGCATGTGGGCTGTGAAGCTGCAGCAGATGCAGGACGGACGCCTTTATATTGCGGGTATCGGTGCCGGTATTGAGAACACCCCTGACGGCATGCAGAGTCAGGTGCTGCTGGCGGCAGACAGGATTGCGATGATTAATCCTGCGAATGGCAACACAAAACCGATGTTTGTTGGTCAGGGCGATCAGATATTCATGAACGACGTGTTCCTGAAACGCCTGACGGCCCCCACCATTACCAGCGGCGGTAATCCTCCGGCATTTTCCCTGACACCGGACGGAAAACTGACCGCTAAAAATGCAGATATCAGTGGCAGTGTGAATGCGAACGCCGGGACGCTCAACAATGTCACAATTAATGAGAACTGTCAGATTAAGGGGAAACTGTCAGCCAACCAGATTGAAGGCGATATAGTCAAAACAGTGGGTAAGGCTTTTCCGCGGGACTCCCGGGCACCGGAGCGGTGGCCATCAGGAACCATTACCGTCAGGGTTTATGACGATCAGCCGTTTGACCGGCAGATTGTTATTCCGGCGGTGGCATTCAGCGGCGCTAAACATGAGCGGGAGAATAACGATATTTATTCGTCATGCCGCCTGATAGTACGGAAAAACGGTGCTGAAATTTATAACCGTACCGCGCTGGATAATACGCTGATTTACAGTGGTGTTATTGATATGCCAGCTGGTCGCGGCCACATGACGCTGGAGTTTTCGGTGTCAGCATGGCTGGTGAATAACTGGTATCCCACAGCAAGTATCAGCGATTTGCTGGTTGTGGTGATGAAGAAAGCCACCGCAGGCATCAGTATCAGCTGAATTTTATAACCCATATACGGGCGCCAGAAATGGCGCCTTTTTTATTGCAGAAAAGCGAGAGGTAATTATGCGTAAACTTTATGCCGCCATTTTGTCCGCAGCCATTTGTCTGGCCGTATCCGGTGCGCCTGCATGGGCGTCTGAACATCAGTCCACACTGAGCGCGGGGTATCTTCATGCCCGTACGAACGCTCCCGGCAGCGATAATCTGAACGGGATTAACGTGAAATACCGTTATGAGTTTACGGACGCGCTGGGGCTGATTACGTCCTTCAGTTATGCCAATGCTGAGGATGAGCAAAAAACGCACTACAGCGATACCCGCTGGCATGAAGATTCCGTGCGTAACCGCTGGTTCAGCGTGATGGCGGGGCCGTCTGTGCGCGTGAATGAATGGTTCAGCGCGTATGCGATGGCGGGTGTGGCTTACAGCCGTGTGTCGACTTTCTCCGGGGATTATCTCCGCGTAACTGACAACAAGGGGAAAACGCACGATGTGCTGACCGGAAGTGATGACGGTCGCCACAGCAACACGTCTCTGGCGTGGGGGGCTGGCGTGCAGTTTAACCCGACCGAATCCGTAACCATTGACCTTGCTTATGAAGGTTCCGGTAGTGGCGACTGGCGAACGGATGCATTTATTGTTGGTATCGGATACCGTTTCTGACAACAGACGCCGATTTATCTTCTGTAAATATTGTTATGATACGCAGGTTCATCCACCTTATGGGGTGAACTGCGTTTGAGGAAACGTAAAGTTACACTGTCCTGAAGCCCGTGGCGTCACTGCTGCGGGCTTTTTTTATTGGTGGAAAAGTATGACAGTAAAAATTTCTGGCGTGCTTAAAGATGGCACAGGAAAACCAGTACAGAACTGCACCATTGTGCTGAAGGCCAGACGAACCAGCAGCACGGTGGTGGTGAACACGGTGGCCTCTGAAAATCCGGATGAAGCCGGACGTTACAGCATGGATGTTGAGCATGGCCAGTACAGCGTCACCCTGCTGGTTGAAGGTTTTCCGCCTTCACATGCCGGGACCATTACCGTCTATGAAGGTTCCAGACCAGGTACGCTGAATGATTTTCTCGGTGCCATGACGGAAGATGATGTCATGCCGGAAGCATTGCGTCGTTTTGAGGAAATGGTGGAAGAAGCGGCACGCAACGCCGAAGCCGCCTCTCAGAGCGCAGCGGCGGCAAAGAAATCCGAAACTGCAGCGGCATCATCGAAGAACGCGGCGAAAACCTCAGAAACGAATGCAGCTAATAGTGCACAGGCGGCAGCGACCTCAAAGACTGCATCGGCAAACTCCGCGACAGCAGCCCAAAAATCAGAAACCAACGCGAAAAATAGCGAAACAGCCGCGAAGGCGAGCGAAACTAACGCAAAGTCCAGCCAGACGGCAGCGAAGACCAGCGAAACGAATGCCAAAGCCAGCGAAACTGCGGCGAAAAACAGCCAGGATGCAGCAGCCCAAAGCGAGAGTGCCGCAGCTGGTTCTGCAAGTGCGGCGGCTTCTTCTGCCACTGCATCAGCCAACAGTCAAAAAGCAGCAAAAACCAGTGAAACCAACACAAAGGCGAGCGAGACTGCGGCGACTAACTCGGCGAAAGCATCCGCTGCAAGCCAGATGGCTGCAAAAGCAAGTGAAGACGCAGCCAGGGAGTACGCAAGCCAGGCAGCTGAGCCGTATAAACAAGTTTTGCAGCCGTTGCCTGATGTGTGGATACCGTTTAATGACTCGATGGATATGATTACAGGATTTGGCCCGGGATATAAAAAAATAACAGTGCGCGATGATGTGGTCACTATACCATCCGACAAAATTGTCTCGTTTTCCCGCGCGAGTTCCGCGACCTATATCAATAAGTCCGGCGCTCTTACCATTGCAGAAATTAATGAGCCACGTTTTGAAAAAGAAGGGCTGTTAATTGAAGGGCAGAGAACAAATTACTTCACAAACTCAAACGCTCCGGAATTGTGGAATAAAAATCCAGGCCTGAAGATAAGCGAGACAAAAACCGATTCCAGGGGTTTTAAATATGCAACGTTTACCCCAGAAAAATATTTAGATAGTTCTGGCTCATATGGAATTATATCAGGGGCAGCAGCAAATAAGATAGCGGTAGTCAAAAATCATGCAGTTACAATATCCTTTAGAGCAAAAGGGGATAATGTAAGATTTGCGGCTAGATTTGATAAAGGGGATTCGCCAGTTGCTGTAGCTGCCATTTTTATTGATAGCGCCACACTAGATACATT
>ENA-UEYG01002348-UEYG01002348.1-human-gut-metagenome-genome-assembly--contig:-NODE-2348-length-12167-cov-3.728701_pt1 | contig 12167 bp, 5 predicted proteins | sample MGYA00242933_ERZ507934 | MGnify/ENA primary metagenome ERZ507934 (study PRJEB26167, sample SAMN06115527) | human gut metagenome | host: Homo sapiens | place: China:Zejiang | collected 2015-11-10... | reverse complement strand
TCGTAACCTATTACTATCAAGAGCGATTAACCAACGCTCATTTCCAATAAATTACACTCTTTTCGTAACTTCTGTCTACAAATATACAACAAAAAAAGGCGTTTGTCAAGTCTTCCGGATAGTTTAGCGTTCATTTAAGAAAAAGGTGAGAAATACGTTGTTTTGTACGCAGAGTTACCCTGTATTGTACGCTTTCGGTCACATGGAAACTTTTATGTGACCTACTTTTGTAACAAATCTAATATAAAAAGAAAGTAGTTATGAATAGAATCTGGTTTATACTTGTTGCAAGTCTGTTACTATTGAGTTGTAACAAGCAAACTCCCGAAAAAGAAGTTCTGCCCCGTACACAAAAAGAGAGAGTCAGGTGGTTTGAAGAAGCGCGGCTCGGCATAATGATTCATTGGTCATTGTGTACTCCGGCAGCCGGTCGTTTTTATGGTGAGAAGGTGAGAAACTCGGAATATGCCGAATGGATACGCTGCCATAATAAAGTGCAGAAGGCTGACTGGGATAAGATGGCAAAACGTATGCCTATCTCCGAAAAAGAGATAGAAGACTGGGTGATTGCTACCAAAGAGGGAGGATTCAAGTATCTTACTTTTGTGACAAAACATCATGATGGAGTCGCTTTTTGGAATTCCAAAGTAAGCGATTATACTTATGGAAACTTATCCGGTACTCATTTTGATGTGTTGAAGTGCTTGAAGGAAAAGTGTGAGAAACATGGCATTGTTTTGTGTGCCTACTATTCTCAATGGCTGGATTGGGGAGATATGAACGGACGTAATAATGACTGGGATTATGCAGATGAACAGAAAACCCATTTTGACCGTATAGCTGCCGGACGTGGAGAGATTGATGCACCTTATCGGCAACTGCCTACTGAAGAAGCTTATGATAAATATTGGCGTGAGAAAGCGATGCCGCAAGTAGCCGAATTAATCAAAGAGTATGGTGTTAAATTATTCTGGTTTGACTGTTGGCGTGCAGATCCTGTTGCCGAGGGGCAGATGACGGAAAAACAGATGCGTGATATGCTTGCTATGATTCGCCAGTTGGATCCTACAGTGCTGGTGAATACCCGTTTGGGGATTCATGAAGTGGGTGATGATGGAGTAGACTTCCAAACGATGGGAGATAATCAGTTCCCTGACCAACCGTTGGGGCATACTTGGGAAACAGCTGCTACCTTTAATCACACTTGGGGATATAACCGTGATGATCAGAACTGGCGTTCTACTACTTACTTTGTCCGTGAGATTGTGAAAGGGATATATAAAGGAGGAAATGTTATGTTGAATATTGGCCCCCGTGCCGATGGCTCTATTCCTCCGGAAATCAAAACCCGTATACGTGAAATTGGAGAAATGATACATAAGAATAAAGTCGGGTTTCATGGCACTTATCCTTCTCCCTTTGCAGAAGACTCACAAGATTGGGGGCTTATAACCCAACGTACTGAAGGAAATAAGACGAAAATTTATTTGCATGTGTTTGAGTGGCCCTCGGATGGGATAATCCGGGTCAATGGATTGAAAAACAAAGTGCTGAAAGCACGTATTCCTTCTTTGGGAGATCAAAAAATCACATTTATCCAGAAAGGATTATTACTTCATGTGCAAGGACCTGTACGTGAGCCGGTAGGCTATGATTCGGTTGTTGAATTGGAGGTTGAAGGAGAGGTGCAGGCAGAAAATGGTTTCTGTGGTGAAATTAATTTCGGAGGTATTCAGATGGGACAGGCGAAAGCAGTTCTGACAGGAGGAGTGGAACGGGCTACGGGGACGGATGTCACTGGTGTCGGTTATATTTCTCCGACTAGTATTCGTAAATGGAACTCTATGAATAGCCGTGCCTCCTGGAAAGTATATATGCCGGAAGAGGGTGAGAGAGAGTTGACTATCTGCTATTCTTGTGATTCGCTTTCGGCAGGTCAGCCTTATTGGGTTGAAGTGGAAGGTGCGGGAATGATTGAGGCAAAGACTTTAGCAGGGCCTAAAGGGTTCGAGGAATTCTATACCCGTCATTTGGGCAAGGTTAAATTTCCACATGCCGGAATTTATACCATCCATGTCCGTCCTGCGGTTACTCCTCGGAAAGAACTGTTTGGACTGAACTGGTTGTTCCTTGAGTAAAATTGATCGTATATAATACCAAGAGATAAAACACTATGAATAAGAATTTTTTAGCGAGTCTGTCATTACTGATGTTAGTTGTCTCTTCTGTAGGGGCGCAACAACGGCAGACACAGGATTTGATTTTGCAGTGGGGAAGTACCGATGTGCGTTATCCCCGTAATGAAGTTCCGGCAGGGCAAGGAAACAAGCAATGGGAAACTGATGCATGGAAAGGCGAACGTGTCAATGCACAAGCAGTGTTATGGACAAGGCAACCTTTAAAGAATGTCCGTATAGCTGTTAGCGACTTGAAATGCGGGAAAAATGTAATTCCCGCTTCGGCAACTACTGCTAGTTTTGTCGGTTATGTTTGGACGGACGAATTGAATAAGGATCGCAAAAGCGGTTGCAGTGACCGTCCCAATAAGGCTGACTGGGATTCTTCTCTCGTTGCGGATGTGCTTGAAGTCCGTAAATCACTGGATATTGAGGCGCAGTGTACGCAACCTCTATGGGTAAATATATGGGTGCCGCAAGATATTCCCAGTGGAGTTTATAAGGGAGCCTTGACTGTCTCCGGAGAGAATTTTGCCGATGTGCGTCTTCCGATGAAAATCAATGTGCAAAAAAGAACATTGCCCGACCCTGCTCAATGGGTTTTTCATCTTGACTTATGGCAGAACCCGTATGCTGTGGCACGCTATTATAATGTTCCTTTGTGGAGCCGGCAGCATTTCGATATTATGAAACCCTTGATGCAGCAGTTGGCAAATGCCGGGCAGAAAGTAATCACAGCCTCGGTAATGCATCATCCATGGGCAGGACAGACAGAAGATCCTTTTGACAGTATGGTATTCCGTATGAAGAAAATAGACGGGAGTTGGGTGTATGACTATACCGTGTTCGACCGTTGGGTAGAGTTTATGATGAGTTTGGGGATCGATCGTCAGATTAATTGCTATACATTGGTTCCGTGGGCCTTGAAGTTTGATTATTACGATCAGGCTACCAATCGTATTCGCTTTGTAGAAGCCAAACCCGGTGAGGCCGCTTATGAAGACTACTGGTTCAGTTTTTTAAAAGATTTTGCAGGGCATTTACGTCAGAAGGGGTGGTTCGAGAAAACGACTATTGCCATGGACGAGCGGGGAAAAAGTATGATGCAGAAAGCGTTCGATTTGATATTTCGTGCGGATGCCGGATATAAGGTTTCCGGAGCCGGAGACTATTATCCGGAGATAGAACCGAAAATGTATGATCTTTGTCTGGCATACGGACATACGTTACCGGACTCGGTAAGGGAAGAACGGAGGAGGAGTGGAAAGCTCTCTACTGTGTATACCTGCTGTATTGAAGCCTATCCCAACACTTTTACTTTCTCCGAACCGGGTGAAGCCAGTTGGCTGATGTGGCATGCTGTTGCCGGAGGATATGATGGTTATTTGCGATGGGCATACAACAGTTGGACGAAAGATCCGCTTCACGATTCCCGATTCCGTTCTTGGGCAGCCGGAGACTGTTATCTGGTATATCCGGGGAGCAGTAGTATCCGGATGGAACGTTTGGTGGAAGGTATTCAGGATGCTGAAAAAATCAGAATACTCCGTAAGGAGTTTGCAGAAAATGGCGAGGTGGCTAAACTGAAAAAACTGAATCAGACAGTGTCCGGTTTCATGCCCGAAAAGTTGAATGGACAAAATGCGTCGCAGATGGTTCGTAATGGTAGAAAATTGCTTAGTACTTTTTAAATAGCTTGATTGAAAATGAAGGTGGATGTAAAGTATATACTGTTTGCGGCAACTCTATCGATGGGATTATTTACTTCTTGCACAAGCAGTGAGGAGGAGTGCAAACTGCCTCAATCCTGTCATGGACTGAATATGACGGAGTTGCCTCAACGTTGGGATGAGGCTATTCCTTTGGGCAATGGTCTGACGGGAGGATTGCTCTGGCAGAAAGATGGTAAACTCCGGTTGGCTATCGACCGTGCTGATCTTTGGGATTTACGTCCGGTGGAGGCATTTAAATCTCCTGACCATACCTATCGGTTTATCTGCGACCAGGTGATCCATAAAAAAGATATGCGGCCCGTATACGCATTGATTGATGACCGGACAGCCAATGATCCTGCTCCTACTAAAATTCCTGCCGGAGCTCTGGAATTTGATATTCATAAATTAGGTAAAGTAAAGGAAGTGGCGCTGGATTTGGCAACTGCGGTATGTACTATTCTTTGGGAGAATGGTGTGCAAGCTCGTTTTTTTATTCCTGCGGAGGGAAACGGGGGGCGTTTCCGTTTTGTAAATCTGCCGGATACTCTTTCTCCTGAATTATTAGCTCCACTTTATCAGGGACGTGTTACCGAGTCAGATCATCAGCCCGGTGTAAATGACCTGGCGGCATTAGGGTATCAATCGGGTACCATTACTTCTCCTGCTCCCGGAAGATTACTTTATCGGCAACAAGCGTGGGGAGATGTTTCTTATGAAATTGGTTTGCAATGGGAGCAACCACATACCGGAGTGTTGGAAGGTGGATATTATGTGACCTCTAAAGGTACTTGGTACTCGGGAGATACCGGTAGAGCAGATCATTTGAATATTAGTTTTGATGAAGCATTGGCCTCTCATCAGAACTGGTGGGAACAATATTGGAAACAATCCTCTGTCAGCTTGCCGGATACACTCTTGGAGAGACAATGGTACCTGGAAATGTATAAGTTTGCTGCTGCTTCCCGCAAGAATGCACCTCCTATCTGTCTGCAAGCAATATGGACAGCGGATAATGGACAGACTCCACCATGGAGAGGAGATTTCCACAGTGACCTGAACACACAATTAAGTTATTGGGCGGGATATACAGCTAATCATTTGGAAGAGTCTGCCGTATTTACAGATTGGCTGTGGAGAATTAAAGAAAATTCGGAGCAGTTTACCCGTCAGTTTTTTCAGGTAGAAGGATTGAATGTGCCATGTATTGCCACTCTGACAGGTCAGCCTATCGGTGGGTGGAATCCGTACTCTCATTCACCTACTACGGCCGGATGGCTGTCTTATCATTTTTACCAACAATGGAAGTATGGCATGGACTCACAATTCCTGAAAGAACGGGCTTATCCTTGGGTGAAAGAGGTGGCACGTTTCTTTGAAAATGTTTCGATATACGACAAGCAGGGTAAGCGTAAGTTACCGTTATCTTCCTCTCCCGAAATCAATGATAACCGGATAGATGCCTGGTTTATGAATACTACTAATTATGACTTGGCTAATATCCGCATTACTTATACGGTTGCCAAAGAAATGGCGGAAACATTGGGATTGATGGATGAAGCGGCTCATTACGCCCGGCAGTTGGATGAATGGCCGGATGAAGCAGTAGATGAGAGCGGATTGCTGATAGCTCCCGGAAAGCCAATGGATGAATCTCATCGTCATTTCTCACATCTGTTGTCGTTTCATCCCTTTGGGCTTATTGATGTCAGTCAGGGAATTAAAGCGACTAATCTTATTTTACGTTCTATCAAAAATGTGGAAGATCTGGGTCCGGATTACTGGACAGGTTATACTTATGCGTGGCTGGCGAATATGAAAGCCCGTGTAGCAGATGGTAATGGGGCTTTGAGAAATTTGCATATTTTTATGAATGCTTTTTGTTCGCCCAATAGTTTCCATTTGAATGGGGATCAGACCGATAATGGGTATTCACAATATACTTATCGTCCGTTTACGCTGGAGGGAAATTTTGCCTGTGCTGCAGCGATACAGGAGATGCTACTTCAAAGCCATACGGGAACCATCAAGGTATTTCCTGCTCTGCCTACTTCTTGGAAAAATGTTTCTTTCCGGAATCTGCGGGCGATGGGAGCTTTTCTGGTTTCGGCTTCGTATGTTAATGGAGAAGTGGCTTCTATTACTGTAACTTCGGAAAAAGGCGGTCGGATGAGACTTGATAATCCTTTTACCAGTGAGATTACGGAGAAGGTGATGAAACCGGGAGAGACCATTGTGTTTGGAAATTAAATCAATACAATATGAAAGATAAAAAAAGAAATTGTCTGGTATTTTTGGTGTTATTTATTTGTCTGACTGTATGTGCACAGTCGTCTGACGAAGTAAAGGCTATGCGTAATTTGCGCGATTATTACACGCAGAATATAAATACCTATGATATAAACCAGAATATGGGGAAATGGGATCTCTATCTGAAACAGCTTAGTGAAGAAGGGCAGTTTGCGGATTTGGCTGCTTATGAAAAAAAGATTCATGACAACAACTGGCTATCATCCGTTTCTTTTCAGGACCAACAGGATATAGGTTTTTACTTGGCAGACACGTTTAGACGATTGTGGGTGATAGCTAATCATTACCGGCAAACGAATGTGAATGATATTCCCGAACGTTTCTGGAAATCTATTTTGAGATATGGAGATATTGAAGTCCGTCGTCAACCGAACGACCGTTTTCATGCTTCCTGTTTTGCTATCCCGAAAGCAGCCTGTGGTATTTATTTCTCTTTGGTCGGGCAGATGGATCTGCCGGATGATACAAAACCACTGCGTAAATCGGCCTGCCGGATGTTGAAAGCATTGGCTATGCAATCGTGGACACAACCATTGCGTAATAATGAAATGGACCGGGATATTGTGAGGGTGGAACGTTTTCGTCATCATGTATGGTGGGTAGGTGGAAATGCATTGGCTTATCGTCCGCTACTGGAAACTGCTGTTTTAATGGATTCTATTCCAATGGTCGATGTAGTAGCTGAAGTGGCAAAACGAAGTTTGAGCAATGTGTCGCAGACTACTTATAATGAGGCATTCTGGAACGAAGGTTTTACTGCCGACGGAGCCGGATGGGGACATGGTATGCAATGTTTGGTTTGGGGATATCCGATTCATGGGGCATCCAGTGCACAGGACATGCTATGGATACTCCGGGATACTCCTTGGGGGCAAAGCCTGACACGGGAGAATGTGGAAGCATTGCTCAATTTCTATCGAGGCAGTACCTTCTATCATTATAAAGGGTATATTCCTCCCTGTCTGGACCGTTATTCTATGGTGTATTACGAAGGAAAACCGGCTCATATTCCTTATTATGAGATGTTGAAAGCGTCTGTTGAGCGATGGCCTGCTTCGTTTACGGATAGTGAACTTCGGGAGCTGAAACAGCTCATTAAAGAAGCGGGACAAAATAATATCCGTATGGAAGGGTATCCGGCAGGTCGTTATAACGGTACACGCTGGTTTTATAACAATGACGATTTGATAAAACGTACTCCTGATTATTATATGATGGTTAATATGGCATCCAGTCGTTGTGATGGTTTGGAGAGTGCCGGTAATTTTGCGGATGAGTTTAATATTTATACCAACGACGGACTCACTCTTTTTCAACGTAAAGGGGATGAGTACCGGAAGATTATCGGAGCGATGGATCTGACTGCTATGCCCGGAGTGACTGCCCGTGAAGGAGAACGGCGGCTGAAACCAATTACCAATTGGAGAGGATTTTGCAGCAAGTACAATTTTGCAGGAGCGGCTACTGATGGAGGCGGGAATGCGGTAGCGGGTTATCTTTTCGAGAAGATGGATGCTACTTCTAAAGAAAAGGATGTGAAAATGGAGAATCCGGTGGCTTTCGGTGTAAGGGCTTATAAGTCTTATTTTATGTTGGGTGACTATCTGATTGCTCTTGGTGCGGGTGTTACTAATTTGCAACCGGAACAGGAAGGAAATATACGTACTTCTATCGAACAGACTGCCCATCAGGGGAAAGTAACGCTCTATGATGGGAAAAAGAGATGGCAACCTTCTTCCGGCATCCATTCGTTGATAGAGAAAGGAAAGCCGCTTTGGATATTACAGGAAGGAGGATTTGCTTATGCCCCGTTGTCCGAACTTAGTTCGAAATCCTTTTTCCTTTGTGAGTCCAGGCCTAATGAATGGGTAAAGAGGAATTTAGTGAATAAGGGGAAAAAGAATCTTCCTGTACAGGCAGATTTGCTGCGAGTTTGGGTTGATCACGGACGGAATGTTGAGAATGACGTATATGGGTATGTGGTATATGCAGGTGAGGGGCTTCCTCCACAGGAGAATCCATTTGATATTCTTCGGAATGACACATTGGTACAGGCAGTGCAGTCGGCTGACGAGAAAGTGTTGGAAGCGGTGTTTTATAGAGCCGATGAAACTGTTCAATGGAGTGGTTTACCTGTGAAAACGTCTGTACCTTGTGTTTTGCTTATTGAACGTATTGGAGAAGAATACTCCGTTTCGGTGACAGACCCGACTATGAATGTTCATTTGAAACAGGTAAAAGTAGAGATTGGAGATGTGGCTATTGACATTACTTTGCCATCAGGGAAAGAATGTGGTAAATGTGTGACGCAACGTTTTTCACCTGCGGTGGAAAAACGCCGTGCTTCTGCATTGAACAGTCTGATTCCTGATAAGAAAGAACTGGATAGCCGTATGCAATGGTTCGAGCAGGCGCGTTTCGGTATGTTTATTCATTGGGGAGTTTATTCATCTTTGGGTTGTTCGTGGAATGGAAAGAAGTATGGCGGGTATGGTGAACATATTCAACGAATGGCTCGTATCCCGGTAGAGGTTTATAAAGAAAAGGTGGCAGGTACGTTCAATCCCCAAGAATTTGACGCGGAAGAATGGGTACGTATTGCCAAAGAAACAGGGATGGGATATTTTATCATTACGTCGAAGCATCATGACGGTTTCGCAATGTACGATTCGAAAGTGAGTGATTATAATATTGTGAAGGCAACGCCTTTCGGACGTGATCCGATGAAGGACTTGCGGGATGCTTGCCGTAAGGCAGGAATTAAATTTGGTTTCTATTATTCACATGCATTTGATTGGGGTGAGAAAGAGGGTGTAGGTAATGACTGGGATTATGACAATCCCGGAGGTGACAAGTTGCTAGGTGGCCGCGACTGGTGGGAGACGAGAAAAGATTATCTGCCTGTTGCCCGAAAATATGTAGATGAGAAGGCTATTCCGCAAATTCGTGAATTGATTGCAATGTATGATCCTGATATTATGTGGTTTGATACACCTCATAAATTACCACAAGAAGAGTGTATTCGTATAGTAGAAGCGACGCGTGAGGCATCTCCTGATATCATTATTAATGGGCGTGCCATTTCCGGATTCGACAGGTATGATTATTACAACACTGCGGATTGTCCTTACGAGTTCAGCCATTATGGAGATAGTTACTGGGAAGGTATTCCGACTACGAACAATTCTTACGCCTACAATGAAAACGATCAGGAGTACAAACCGGCTTCTTTCTTTGTTCGTTTGATGGCGAAGGCGGCAGCACGCGGAGGAAATATTCTGATGAATATTGGTCCGATGGGAACCGGAAAGTTCAGTGCTCCGGATTTGGATATTCTGAAACAGATAGCTGCTTGGTGGAAAGTGAACGGAGAAGCTTCTATTCGTGGAACGAAGGCTACTCCGTTAGCGGTACAGTCTTGGGGAGAATCTACCTGTAAGGAGAATAAGTTGTTTTTGCATGTCTTCGATTGGCCTCGTGATGGGAAGCTGTGTGTAGGTGGTTTGTTGACGGAGGTAAAGGGTGCTTATTTGCAGGGTAATCCGCAGCGAACATTGAAAGTGGCGCGAATGGGAAAAGATATAATGATTGATGTACCGGCCCTTTGTCCTGATACGGTTGATGCAGTGGTCGTTCTTGAATGTGAAGGAGAGTTGAAAGCGGATACTCGTCGTCGTATTTCGTATACACAGCAAGTGGATAAGTTACGTGCATTTGACGCTCGTTTGGAGGGTGGTGCCCGCTATGGTGGTGAGGAAGTGGAGTCTACATGCGTGCAGAATATGAAGAGACGGGAGGATGCGGTTGTTTGGCCAGTTCGTTTGGATAAGCCAACGACTTTTGAAGTGAGTATTACTTATGTAGCTCCTGCACCCAAATATGCGGATGAACTAGTGGAGGGTGATGCCGGAAAGGAGATTCGCAAGGCAAGCAGCGGAGCTGCCGGAGTGTATTCGATTACTTTAGCGGGCAAAAAGTTGGTAAAGAAAGTGAGTAATGGTAATTGCATAACGGAAACGGTAGGTATAGTGACATTACCTGCCGGTGAATTTGATATCAGAATTCAGGGAGAAGAGATTGCTGCAACTGAACTATTTCGTCCCTGTTATATAACCTTAAAGCCAATATAATAGTTCAGTTGCAGGTACATTGATAAAATGTACGGAATATCTGTAGAATTTAGATAATAATAGGAATGATGGATAGATATACGATGAGAAAGAGGATCATAGCAACCTCATTGAATAAAAAGAGATTCTTGTCAGGAGTTTTTCTGACTTTATTGGCAACAGTTGTTAATGCACAGCCGTTTCCTTATCAGCAAGCCGGGTTGCCTGTTTCACAACGGGTGGATGATTTGATGAAGCGTATGACGTTGGAAGAGAAAATTGCACAGATACGTCATTTACATTCGTGGGACATTTTCAATGAACAAACGTTGGATAAAGAAAAGCTAACCGCTGTTGTTGGAGAAACAGGATATGGATTTGTGGAAGGTTTTCCGTTGACGGGTGAGAATTGTCGGAGTAGTATGCGGGAAATACAGGAATATATGCTTACCCGTACCAGGCTCGGTATTCCGGCCTTTACTGTAGCCGAATCTTTGCATGGCTCTGCACATGAAGGTTCTACCATTTTTCCACAAAATATAGCTCTCGGTAGCACGTTTAACCCTGCTCTTGCTTATCGGAGGGCTTGTATGACTGCCGATGATTTACATGCACAGGGAATGAGGCAGGTATTAGCCCCGTGCATTGACGTTGTACGTGATTTGCGTTGGGGGAGAGTAGAGGAATCTTATGGAGAGGATCCGTATCTCTGTGGCATCTTTGCGCAGTCAGAAGTGAAAGGATATCTTGATAGTGGCATTTCTCCCATGTTGAAACATTATGGTCCACACGGGAATCCGTTGGGTGGGCTAAATCTGGCTTCTGTGGATTGTGGTTTATATGATTTGCATGCTGTTTATCTGAAACCTTTTGAGATGGTGTTGCGGCATTTACCTGTTTATGCAGTCATGTCTACTTATAACTCCTGGAACCGGATACCGAACTCCGCTTCCCGGTATCTATTAACTGATATATTAAGGGACCGTTGGGGATTTAAAGGATATGTGTACTCGGATTGGGGTGCTATAGAAATGCTGGAGACTTTTCATCATACGGCAGCTAATAAAGCGGAGGCCGCAATACAAGCACTGACTGCAGGGTTGGATGTAGAGGCTTCCAGTGAGTGTTATCCCGAATTATTCCGGTTAGTAAAAGAAGGAAAGCTGGATAAGTCTTATATAGATACAGCTGTTCGTCGGGTACTGACTGCTAAATTCGAATGTGGACTTTTTGAAGATCCATACGGGGATAAGCATGCGGCTTCCGGTGGAATGCATTCTCTCCGGAGTGTAGAACTTTCTCGTCAGATAGCGGAAGAATCTATCGTACTGTTGAAGAATGAAAATAATCTGTTACCTCTGGATATGAATAAATTGACTTCTATTGCTGTTTTAGGTCCCAATGCAGATCAAGTACAGTTTGGTGATTATACATGGAGTCGGGATAATAAGGATGGAATAACTCCATTACAAGGAATCATGCGTTGTCCAAACGGGAAAAGCTTTTATCTTCAGTATCGAAAAAACGTAAAAGGGAACAAGTATGGGCGTCAGGAAGAAGTGTATCAGTGTGAAGATTGCTCCGGCTGTCCATATGCAGAACAATGTAAAAAGACAGATAAAAACCGTACTGTACGGATCAACCGCGAACTTACAGCGATGCATCAGGAAGTGATAGAAAATCTCGAAAGCATCCAGGGAGCGCTTCTAAGGATGAACAGATCCATTCAGGCAGAAGGTACCTTTGGTATCATGAAAAACGACCGGTGGTACAAAAGAATTGTCCGGTAAAATAAAGCAATTAACAGGAAAAAGAAAGGAGTTCCTGCCTACAGCCTCACAAACGTTAGCAGAAACTCC
>ENA-UEYG01002335-UEYG01002335.1-human-gut-metagenome-genome-assembly--contig:-NODE-2335-length-12207-cov-4.768096_pt1 | contig 12207 bp, 9 predicted proteins | sample MGYA00242933_ERZ507934 | MGnify/ENA primary metagenome ERZ507934 (study PRJEB26167, sample SAMN06115527) | human gut metagenome | host: Homo sapiens | place: China:Zejiang | collected 2015-11-10... | reverse complement strand
TGAAGATTGCGGGAGCATATAGTGCGGAGCAATCTGGTATCAGAGGGGTCAAAATGCCTTTTGACCCCAACATCTTTATGATATTAGGATCAAAAGGTTCGAAACATGCGTAAGCAGCCTTTTTCCAGACAATCAGAAGAAAAGAGGGATTTTGTTTTGAAAATCGCGATTGTAGATGATTTGAAATTGGATGCCGAACAGTTGTCGCATCTGATTCTTACTTATATGAAGGAGCACCGTATTCCTACGGCTGCACCAGAAATATTTCCAAATGGTGAAACATTTCTCGCCAGCTTTACCGTCGGTTCCTTCGATATTGTCTTCTTAGATATCTATATGGATGGATTGAGCGGAATGGAAACCGCCCAAAAACTCCGCGCGCTGGATGCTTCCTGCCGGATCGTTTTTGTCACTACTTCGCCGGATTTTGCGGTGGACAGTTACGATGTGAACGCGGCTTTTTATCTGCTAAAACCGGTTACGATGGAGCGCGTTTCAAAGGCGCTGGAACGATGCCATCTTTCCGCCGCCGAGGCGGAGGTTTCCGTTCTGGTTCCCTGCCAGGGAACAGAGCTTCGCTTGCCTCTGCATCAGATATCGTACACAGAATATCTGAAGCGGCGGATTCTGGTGCACATGCGGGATCGGACCCAGCATGAAATTTCCGTGAATCAGCGGGATTTTTCTGCCCTGCTTTTGTCCTATCCTTGGTTTTGTGATTGCATCAAGGGGGTTTTAGTAAACCTGGAGGATGTCGATAAGCTTCTGGAAGACCGTTTTCTGATGAAAAGCGGCGCCTCCATTCCCATCAGCCGCCTGAAATACCGGGATGTCCGGGAACAATATATCCAATATTCGTACCATTTAGTCCGGGGAGGTCCGCATCTATGATTGAATTATTTTTTAATGAATTTTTGAGCACTTTTCCGTTTCATATTCTGGCATGTGTTCCATTTCACAAAAAACTCCGCCATTCTCCGTGGAAAACTTTTCTCTGGGTCTGTGGATTCGAACTGGGCTATCTGCTTCTGTTTCTGTTCCTGATTCAAAGCGGTTTGTCCAGTGTATGGGTGCAATACCTCGCGCTCCCTTGCTTTGGCGTTTTATTTAAGCTGATGGTAGACGCCGAGATCGGAATGATTTTATTTCTATATTTATTTATCATCGATTATCTGTTGGTCGTGCGTGCCGCCGCTTTCTGCATCTGTCAGGCGCTCTTCGGCTACAACTTTTTCTCCTGGGAGACCGGGCTGGTTACCTTTCTCCTCGTTTTGTGCAGTATCTATTTCATGGCAAAAGCAATGACCCGGACCGTCGAGGGGCTTTCTTCCGTATCAATCCCGTCTTTCTGGAATACAGCGTGGCTGCTCCCCGCTTCTGTGACCCTGATTCTTTTGCTTTTAACTGGAAATATCCGAAGCGGTACCATCACAGTCGCCGCACTGCTGGCGCGGTTCATGCTTTTGATCTGCATGTTTTTAATCAGTCATTTCATGATCCTGTTTATCCAACAGCTCAGGGAACAGCTGGAAGCCAATGCCCGCAGTGAGGCGATGGAACGTCTTTTGCAGATCCAGCGTGACCAGTACACAATGCTCCAGTCCCGGATCATCGAAAACCGCCGGGCGCGCCACGATTTCCGCCAGCATCTTCGGGTGATTCAGGACTGTGCCAACCGCGGCGATTTAGAGGATCTGAAGTCATACCTCGCAAACTACGAAAAACAACATCCGACTCATTCGGACCGCGTATACTGCAACAATTATGCGCTCAACGCCATTCTTTCCTTCTATGCAGATAAGGCGGAAAGCGCCGGAATCCAGTTTGACATCCACATTCAGCTGTCCGATCACCCGGTCATCCCGGAGACGAAACTGTGCGTGCTTCTCGGAAATCTGCTGGAAAATGCCCTGGACGCTTGTCAGACCGGATGTTCCGGCTCTGAAAACACGCCGCCTTTCATCCGTCTCTCCGCGGTGCAGACGGGTACCTCCACCCTGTCCATCACCACGGACAACACCAGCGCATTCAGCCCTACCTGGATGAATGAAAAACTGGTATCGACCAAACCTGCCGGAAGCGGCATCGGAACCGAATCGATCCGCATGATCGCCGAACAGTACCACGGCGATGCACGGTTTGAATGGCGGGACGGCGTATTTTATGCTTCGGTATTGCTGAATCCGTAATGACACAAAAAGGGGATATCCAGTTTTTTCTGCTATCTCCCTACATAACCGGTTCCTGCAGCACGGTTCCCTCCGGGAATGCGGTACGGAACACGCGGCGCACCAGCGGACCTGCTACGATGAGCTGGAACGGAAGCGCCATGATGATATTCTTCGGAATATTGGTCAGCCAGATGATGAGCAGCTGGCTCCATGCGCCGGATTTCACGCAGGCTTCCAGACCGCCATATAAGGACATAACAAATACCATCGGAACGACCATGCAGCAGGAGATCGTGATTACTTTACGAAGTGTGCTGCTCTCCGGTGATACAAAGTAACGGAACGCAATTCCCTTCGCCGGACCGGACACGATGAACCAGTCAAACAGAAACGCATACACGAATGCAAACGGGAATCCGATCCATCCTTCGCGGATCGTTTCCAAGGATAAATGTCCCATATGAAGGGTTACATTGTACATACTCATCCAGAGTACCATCGTGAAACACATGATAACGGAATAGATAAAACTTTCTCTCTTATTTCTTGGCATTTTCATTCTCCTCCTATAAAATAATTGCTTCTATCCAGATGCATCGGCAAATCAGTCCGGCACACCCACGCGCAAGATGCTGTCCGTGATAAATTTCACAAAATAAAAAGCAGCAGAAATCGGAAACTCGTTTCGATCTCTACTGCTGTATGCAATCTCACTGCGTTTTTTTTTACTATATTCAACTTGGGTTACGGTTCGCTATTATAACGTCTTTTTTCCATTCGTGTAAGCACTTTTTTTATTTTTTCACAATTTCATCATATTGAACGATCAATTTTTTCTATTTTTTATTCCGCTTATGCAACTTGACAAGAGCTGCTTTTTCAGCTCCCTTTTCATTTTTTCCGAATTTTTCCCTAAAAACAGGCAAATAGATATTGACAATACTGCCTTTATTCGATAGAATGTAATAGTATGTTTACATTGAACTGTCCGTGTCCAGGCTTTAATGCAAACCAAATACAAAATGAATTACGAATCAAAATAAAAGAATTTATGATGGAGGTACACTACATTGGCTAACATTAAATCCGCAAAAAAAAGAATCTTAGTTGCAGAGACAAGAGCTGCAAGAAACAAGGCTATCAGATCCAAAGTTAAAACTGCTGTTAAGAAAGTAGAAGCTGCTGTTGCTGCAAAAGATAAGGCTGCTGCACAGGCTGCATTATTAGCTGCTACCAGCGAGATCGACAAGGCTACTTCCAAGGGCGTATACCACAAGAATACAGCTTCCCGCAAAGTATCCCGTCTTTCCAAGGCTGTAAATACTCTGGCTTAATTATCCAGAGCGGATCTTTCGAATTATATATTAAAAATTAACCCAAATTAAAAAACCATTATTCTGTGGGTGTGACAGAATAATGGTTTTTTGTTACTTCTTTTCCAGCCGGATCCGTCCGAAGAACCGCTGATTCTGATGCTGGCACTGCCCTTTAGAATCAGCGCACGGAACTTCTGGGCTGACTGATCAGCAGCTCCACCGCCAGCCGGTCGCCCATCCGCCCGGTCTTGACTGCCTCCTCGGCATCCACGCAGGTCTGCACATAGGAAATGAGCTGTTCTTTCGTAAATGCCGCCGCCTGGCTGCTGAGTTTTCCGGCTACGAACGGAGGTACTTTCAATTTCGAGGCAACCGTCCCCCGGTCTGCGCCGGACGCCTGCAATTCTCGCACCAGCAAAAGCTGGTTAAACTGTCTGGCAATCAGGAACAGGATCCGCATCGGCGGCTCCCTGAGTGTCAGCAGGTCTTCGTACAGATCCATCGCCCGCTTCGTCTTTCCCGCCGTGATCGCCGCTACCATGTCGAAGATCTTGTTCGTGATCTGCACGGTCGTGATGACTTTCACATCCTCTGCCGTCACTACCTCACTGCCCATCGTGTAGGAAATGAGTTTTTCCAGCTCCATCCGGATGTTTTCCATATCATCGCCGACGCGCTCCAAAAAGAGATTCATCGTGGACGGCGTGATCTTCCGCCCATTCTGCGCCAGGATCGTCGCCGCCCATCTGGCGAGCTGCGCGCTGTCCTGCCGCTTCATCTCCGCAATGTGACCCAGATCCTTGACCTTTTTGTAGAGTTTGTTTCTCTTATCGACCGCCTCCTCCACAAATACGATGCAGGTCGTGTCCGGCATCATCGGCAGATACTCCGCCAGCGCCTCCGAAGAAGTCTTGAAAAATCCGCTGTCCTCGATCAGAATCAGACGCCGCTCGCTGAAAAATGGCATCGTGTCCGCCAGACTGATCAGCTCGTTCACATCCAGCCCTTTTCCCTCGAAATAATTGTAGTTCATCGTATCATCGCCCGAGATCGCCGCCCGCAGCTTCTTTTTATAACTCTGCTTCAAAAACGCCTCTTCGCCGTATAGCAGATAAACCGGCTTAAATGTGCCATTTTTGATGTCTTCATTGATCGTCTGCATTAACTCCGTCCCCGCCTCCTGGTTCTATTCGATAAAAACAGATCCATTTTTTCGAATGACTGTCCATCCGGTTACTTTCCTGTCTATTTTTTCACTTCCTACTATTATAAACATTTTTCTAAAATGTTGTCTACTGTAAACCCATAAAAAGAATAAAACAGCAGCTCCTTTTGTTGCTTGAAATTTTTCCTTGGTTCACTTTCAGTCAAAACCTACATTACCATCCCTAGCAAAAGATAGACCGCATACGCTACAATCCACGCAATCACGCACTGCGCCACCACGACAAAGCAAGCCCATTTTCCGCCCAGTTCGCGTCTGACCGATGAAATCGCTGCCACGCACGGCGTATAGAGCAGGCAGAAAACCAGCAGACTGACCGCTGAAAGAGGGGTCAGAATGTCACGCAGGCTCTGAGTCGTCCCGAACAGAACCGACAGCGTTGATACAACACTCTCTTTTGCCATAAATCCGGTCAGAAGTGCCGTGCAGACACGCCAGTCGCCTAATCCCATCGGCGCAAACAGTGGTGCAATCACACCAGAAATAACCGCCAAAAGACTCTGCTGGGAATTGGACACAACATTCAGGTGCAGATCAAATGTCTGAAGGAACCAGATTAAAATCGTCGCCACAAAAATAACTGTGAATGCTTTCTGCAGGAAATCCCTTGCCTTTTCCCAGAGAAGCTGGGCGACATTGCGCGCCCCCGGCATCCGGTAGTTCGGAAGCTCCATGACGAACGGAACGGCTTCACCCTTAAATAAAGTTGTTTTAAGAAGCATTGCCATCAAAATTCCCATCAGGATTCCCAACAGATAAAGTGCAATCATAACAATCGCCCCATGATGCGGGAAAAAGACAGCGGTAAAAAACGCATAAATCGAAATCTTGGCGGAACAGCTCATAAACGGAGTCAACAGGATCGTCATTTTTCGATCCCGCTCCGAAGAAAGCGTCCGGCTTGCCATGACTCCTGGTACCGTGCAGCCAAAGCCAATCAGCATCGGCACGATGCTCCGTCCGGAAAGACCGATCTTTCGAAGCAGTTTATCCATCACAAACGCCACACGTGCCATATAACCGCTGTCCTCTAAAAGCGACAGGAAGAAAAACAGCGTCACAATGATCGGCAGAAAGCTCAAAACACTTCCGACACCATTGCACACACCATCGATCAGCAGGGAATGGAGCACCGGATTGATACCTGCCGCTGTCAGCGCTGCGTCTGCCCGCTCTGTCAGCCATCCAATCACCAGTTCCAGACCATCTGAAAGGACCGCGCCAATCACATTAAATGTCAGCCAGAATACCAGACCCATGATTGCAATAAATGCCGGAATCGCCGTGTAGGTTCCAGTAAGAAGACGGTCAATCTTCACACTTCGCTGGTGTTCCCGGCTTTCCCTCGGTTTGACGACTGTCTGCCTGCAGACTTTTTCGATAAAACCAAACCGCATATCCGCAATCGCAGCTGCCCGATCCAGCCCGCGTTCCTTCTCCATCTGGCAGATAATATGTTCCAGCGTCTCTTTTTCATTCGTGTCCAGATTCAGACGCGCCTCAATCTCCTCATCGCCTTCTGCCAGCTTCGATGCAGCAAAGCGCACCGGAATACCCGCATTCTGCGCGTGATCTTCGATCAGATGCATAATACCATGCAGGCAGCGGTGCACCGCGCCACCGTGATAATCCGCATCACAGAAATCCTGCCGTCCCGGTTTCTCCTGAAAATGCGTTACATGAAGCGCATGATCGATCAGCTCTCCGATTCCTTCATTCTTTGCCGCTGAGATCGGGATAACCGGAATCCCCAGTTCTTCCTCCAGTTCGTTGACACGGACAGAACCGCCGTTCTGGCGCACCTCGTCCATCATATTAAGCGCCAGAACCATCGGAATATCCAGTTCCAGAAGCTGCATGGTCAGATACAGGTTGCGCTCAATGTTTGTCGCATCCACGATATTGATGATTCCCTTCGGGTGCTCCTGCAAAATAAACTGACGCGTCACCAGCTCCTCATTCGAATATGGCGATAAGGAATAGATTCCTGGCAGGTCGGTCACTTTCGTATTTTCATGTCCGCGGATCGTGCCATCCTTCCGGTCCACCGTCACACCCGGGAAATTCCCCACATGCTGATTGGATCCGGTCAGCTGGTTAAAAAGCGTCGTTTTGCCACAGTTCTGATTACCTGCCAGGGCAAACGTCAGAACGGTGCCATCCGGCAATGGGTGTTCCTCCGCCTTTGTATGGTATTTTCCACCTTCTCCGAGTCCAGGGTGATCGATCGCGCGCGCCATCGGAATCCCATGTTCCTTTTTGTCCGCTGCTTCGGTTCCTGCCTCGCGTACATTCTCAATCTCTATCTTCTCTGCATCCGCCAGGCGCAACGTCAGTTCATAGCTATGAATCCGCACCTCAACCGGATCGCCCATCGGCGCATATTTTACCATCGTAACCGATGCAGTCGGAATCAATCCCATATCCAGAAAATGATGCCGCAGTGCACCTTCTCCGCCAACTGTCCGAACGGTTGCAGTTTTTCCTATTGGTAAATCCTTTAATGTCATTCTCTGCCTCCATCTCTCTTCATTAGTCAAACTCATTGTATGTCATCAGACTTCTACATCCGCCTGATTTTGAAGCAAAGCATAGAGAGAAAAATACTATTGAAACTTTTTCTCAATTATGTTTCCAGATAAGTCTATTGTACTTTAGGAAATTTGTCAATCGTTGGAATCTTTAAGAATCTACCAATCAGAAAAAAAATAGAAAAGATAAAAGAAAAACAGCAAGGATGAATCATCCTCACTGTCTCAAAATAGCTGGGCTACAAGGATTCGAACCTTGAAAATGACGGAGTCAGAGTCCGTTGCCTTACCATTTGGCGATAGCCCAATCTTTTATTTCATAGCTGTCTCAGCCACATTTATTATTATATCATAAATTTTTGTTTCGTCAAGTATTTTTTTCAAACACTTATGTTTTTTTGAACAATTATAATTATTTATCAGTTCGAAACATTTTACAGTCTCGTAATGCCCCGGATATTTTTCCGTCACGAGGCTTCCTGCAAATAATTCTAATGATTCTTAAAATTCCTGCTGCCCGAATCCAACTTCTGGTAACTCCAGACATATCATGGTTCAGGCAGCAGGAATCATATATCCTCATACACTCCGCTTTAATTAGCTGACTCCGCATCTGTCTTCGTTTCTTTTTCCGTCGGCTTTGTCTCCATCTGACTGTACTCTGTCTCCGAGTGCGTGCTCTCTTTTACTACTTCTGTCAGTGTCTCCGGCGCGCGGGATGTCTCGGACGGCTTTGTCTCCACTGTCTCATCATCCGCATCGTCGTCACCCTCATCAATCAGATCATCCGCAATATCCGGCGTCTCGAAATAGCCTTTTACCGTACCAAAGGAGCCGCCGTCCCGCACTGCCACTCCGCCGAGCGTAAACGTGCACTCCGTATTGGCTGGAAGCCCTTTGACGTGAATCTCACAGGAGGTTCCGCCTGTGTCCGTGATTCTCGCCGAATAGCTCTGACCGTCCGGATCTACCACCGACACGGTCGGATTTTTCCATTTAACCTTTTCCTTAAAAACGATGTTCAGCGAACCGCTCTCGTAATCTACATAGTCAATCTTCGCTTTCTTGCCTCCCGAATCGACTTCTTCCTCGTCCTCATCTGCTGCGGCGGTTGTCTCCACCGGGCGTACTGCAGTCGATGGCTGTTCTGCCGGCGTCGGTTCATTTTCCGGCTGACCGGTGCTTTCCACGGTCGTCTCCGCTAAGGTTTCTTCCTCGGTCTGCGGCAATGTCACCTCACGAACCAGAGCCGCATCCGTCTCAATGGTGCTGTCCGTCTTCGAATAACCTACCGTATAAGCACGATCCGCGATCTCCCGCGCAATCTCTTCCATCGTCATACCGGCAAATTTTTTCATATCATTTTCGGTCAGGTCGTTATCCCGAATCAGCTCTCGCAGAAAATACGCTTTTCCATAAGAAATATTGTATTTCTCCGCCAGATCCTGAATCTCCCCGGTTACCTTCATCCGCTGGTCATAGACAACCGCCTGTACCGCGTGTTCCTGCAGGGAAGACTCTACATCCCCTACGACATCCTGACGCAAAGATGATGCCTTTTTCTCATTCTCATTGGACACGGTAACCAGAATCGCATTGTCCAGTTCATCCAGATAACCGTTCCGGACCATCGAACCGATCAATGCGTTGACCGCAATATCAAGGTCTACATTTTTCAAATTCATATCATCCAGGATCGTCTCCGCATCCTCATTAAGCGGATTCGCCTGCAATACTTTCTCGTTCCGGTTGACGGAAAGCTCAATACTCGGATTGACATCGATGCCAATCACCGAATCGACACGGTGATTCTGGTAAAATGAAACACCGCCTCCTAACACAGCCACACACAAGCAGGCGGCTGCTGCCATCGCCACGGTCCGCATCCGGCGGTACATCCGTACACGGCGGGATGGTTTTACATAGATCTCCTGTGGCGTCGAGAGATCGATTTTATCGAATACGTTGGGAGTCAGGGCGTCCATCGCCGATCGCAGATGTGACTCAATCTCATCCTGTTCCCACGCTGTTTCAGAGTGATCGGTCAATGTACTCCCTCCTCTCTCAGGTGTTTTTTCAGTTTTTTCATAGCACGGTTGTACTTGGAAAGCACCGTTGCCAGCGGCATCTCCAAATCTGCCGCGATCTCACGATGTTTTAACCCCGCTGATGTCCGCAGAAGTACAATCTGCCGTTCTTCTTCATTTAATATTTTGAGTGCTGCGTGTAATACCATCTTATCCGCAGCATCCTCTATCTGGGGACAGAATTCCCCTGTCTCCATCTCAGAAAGATCCGAAAGCCCGATATCCGCTTCATGCTTCTGGTCACGGAAGCGCATATAGCAAAGATTTCTAGCGATCGTAAACATCCACGCCAGCGGTTTGCCCTGCGACTGATAGCTTCCAGCCGAAGTCCAGACCTTTAAATAAAGCTCCTGCATGACCTCCTCAGAGTCCTGCGGATTCCGCAAAATCGATAGAATAAAACCGTATATAGTTTTATCCGTATTCTGATAAAGCTGCTGAAATGCCGCCTTATCTCCCTCTGCCACTCGCAGAAGCAGCTTTTCATCGCTCATCTTATCATAGGCGACCGGCTCTTCCATGGTCGTTAAAAGCCCCGTCAAAAACATGGACGAAATTTCCTTTCTATATAACTTAATGCAGATAAACCAGTTCTTATTGCATTTGTTATGAATTTTTTCTGATTTCTGTCCAGCTCCTCACGGCAGCTGGCAAAAATCAATGCAGCTTTATTCATACTCGACCCGTTCCAGAAAAAGCCCCTCCGGCGGCGCCGTAAAACCTGCCAGCGCTCGGTCACAGGAAAAAAGCGCCTCCGCCACTGATTCCGGTGTCCGCTTATGAAGTCCTACCTCGATCAGTGTACCGGTCAGGATTCTTACCATATTATATAGGAAGCCATTGCCACGAAAATGCAGTTCGCACACACTTTCCTGCATGGTCAGCTCAATAGCAGTGAGATTCCGCACCGTCGATTTTTTCATCCGTTTCAACGAACAGAATGCTTTAAAATCGTGCTCACCTGTCAGATACGCAGCCGCCCGCCTCATGGCCGCTATGTCCAGAGGTTCCCCCAGACCGTACACATATCGGCGCTCAAATACATTTTTCTTCGCTGCCGTCTCAATCCGGTAGCAGTAGGTCTTGGAAACGGCATTTAGACGGCTGTGAAAACGCATTCCTGCCTCCTGCGCCGATAAGACAGCGATATCATCTGGAAGATAGCGGTTCAGGTACGCTTTCAACTCCTCCGCGCTCATCCCGGCACAGGACGCCGGAAGATGGAAATTCGCCACCTGTCCCCATGCGTGGACGCCTGCATCTGTCCGTCCGGAACCGTGCACTTCAACCGGCTGACCTGCCATTTTTTCAAGAATCTGTTCTAGTTTTCCCTGTATCGTCTTGTCCGTGTTTCCCTGCTTCTGCCAGCCGTCATAACGGCTTCCGTCATATTGCAGGGTAATTTTTATATTTCGATCCGACATATTTTTTCTCCATGTGTTATCTATCTTCATTCTTTCTTTATTCGCAAATATATCCGCCTCGCTGCCAGATACAGCACCGTTCCAGTCAGTGCTCCCGCCATATCCAGCCATACATCGCTGATCTGCCCGGAACGTCCTTCGGTAAACAGCTGAATCGTCTCATCCAGAAACGGGACCGCAAAAATAGCGATACGATGGATTTCCAGCCATATATGTCCGTCCGGTGTCAGCGCACACATTCTCCCAGTCCCATCTCCCCGATCAACCAAATCCTCTATCCGCATTTTTTCTGAGACAGTCCGGTTCCTGCGCACACAGGCATCACTCTGTCTAAGCAGCATTCCCAGCCCTGTATATTCAATAAAATGAGCACATTTGCGCACAATATGCTCGGTCAGCCATGGTACGGCTATTCCGGTATCTGCTGCCAGCTTCTGCAAAAGCCGGAGAACCCGTCCGCTCTCCGCCGATGACTGCACTGCCGGGCGCATGGAATTGGAGTAGATAAATAAAATGTATAATATTAAGATCACATGCCAGATCCATGCCATTCCCAGTGCTTTCTGTTTTTCCCGGATATTTTTTCCTGTATTCATCTATCAATCCCTGTATTCGCTTGACTCTTCTATGCGCTTACGCCTTTACTGCTCTGATTTTAAGATTCCGCTCGCGTCAATCCGCTGTACCGCCAGCGCGATCGCATCTTCATCCTGCACCAGCGCCATCCGCACATGTCCTTCTCCCGATGGACCAAACGCACTTCCCGGTGTCACCAGAACTCCTGTTTTTTCAAATAACGTTTTTACAAATTCCATCGAATCGCTAAATCCAGCCGGGATCGGCGCCCACACAAACATCGTGCCTTCCGGTTTTTCCATCTTCCATCCGATCGATGCAAGACCATCACACAGACAGTCACGCCGTCTCTCATAAGCAGCTCTGGTCGAAGCCACACAGCTCTGGTCACCGGTAATCGCCGCGATCGCTGCCTTCTGGATCGGCAGGAACATACCGTAATCCATATTGGATTTCAACGTTTTCAGATGACTGACAACTTCCTTATTTCCCACGCAGAAGCCGACACGTGCCCCCGCCAGTCCATAGGTCTTTGACAGGGAATTAAATTCTACTCCGACTTCTCTCGCTGGGAAACGCAGAAAGCTTCCGCAGGTTCTTCCATCAAATACCAGTTCACTGTAGGCGTTGTCATGCAGCACGATAATATCATATTTCTTTGCAAATGCGATCAATTCTTCATAGAAACTGTCCGGTGCCAGCACTGCCGTCGGATTGTTCGGGTAGGAGACAATCATAAATTTCGCTCTCTGTGCCACTTCCTCCGGAATTTCCTTCAAATCAATGATGTAGTGATTTTCTTCGCGCTGCGGCATATAGTAAAGCTCTGCCCCCGCCAAAGACGGACCATCCGCAAACACCGGATAACACGGACCCG
>ENA-UEYG01002321-UEYG01002321.1-human-gut-metagenome-genome-assembly--contig:-NODE-2321-length-12235-cov-6.109557_pt1 | contig 12235 bp, 10 predicted proteins | sample MGYA00242933_ERZ507934 | MGnify/ENA primary metagenome ERZ507934 (study PRJEB26167, sample SAMN06115527) | human gut metagenome | host: Homo sapiens | place: China:Zejiang | collected 2015-11-10... | reverse complement strand
TGCAGTATAAGAAAAAAACAGTAAACTAAAATCAAATGGATTATGAAAACAAAGATAAGAGAATGCTTCGGTCTATTGGTATTTGTCCTAACCATGCTTAGTTTGACTTCATGCGAAGTAGAAATAGATAGTTGGTATGATAATGATGATTATAGTGAGGTATATTATAGAAAGACACATGAACTGTGCAGCCGTACATGGCAGGAAAGTTGGGAGCAAGATGGAAAATATTACACCCAGCGATTGGACTTTTATGAAAATCGGACCGGAAAAGACTATATACGAGTGGAGTATCGAGATGGCTGCGTAACTGAAGACATATATTACTTTGATTGGAATTGGGATAACAATACACAAACATGTATCCGTATGAAATACGGACCGGATGACGTCTCTTATTTTGAACGCATCTGGATGAGCGACAATACACTAAGTGGTTTGCTTGACGGTACAGAAGTTTATTTTAAAGGAAGGTATTAGGAAAAAAGAACGAGGTGGCTGTCAAAAGGCAGTCGCCTCGTTTCCATATCAGTACTTTCTTTGATAATGTAGATAAAGTTATTCGTTCTTCAGACTGAGAATGGGGTTTTCGTTGGCTATCCGCCATGACTTGATAATCACACAGCCCACGATGAACGCCAATACAACGATGAATACACCTGTATAAAACAGCCAATCGGTAGTCATTACATCCCGAAACTGCGACTTCCATACCATTCCTGTATAGTGCGAAAGAACAACGCCTATCAATATGGCCGGTACAGCGATACGGATGACATCTGTTGACAACATCAGCAAAATGCCTTTCACTTCCGCCCCATTAATCTTGCGGATGGCAATTTCCTTACTCCGACGCCGTATCTCATCATTAATATAACCTACCAATCCCATCAGTGTGATGGCTAAGATAGCAATGGTTGCCAAAATGATAGAATCCCGAAAAACGCGTTCTGAATGGAAAGAACGTTCCATCTGTTTTGCATAAGAGGTAAACTGTACGTTATCTTGCGGATAAAGTTTCTTCATTTCTTCGTTCAAGCGTTTGAGGTTATCATCAAACGGTTCTTTCAGCCTCACATGCATTACATTGCCACGTCCGCTGCTCCAACGAATCTCGACCGGCTCCATTTGCGCCGCATCAATAAATCTGAACCCATCCAATATACCTGTCACCGTACCATGTTCGGGTACATACTCACCTACTCCGTTATTGTCCCACTTCATGGCACGCACAAATTCTTCGTTGACCAGTATTTCCCCTTCGGCTGTCGGTGCTTTTCCCGTTTTCAACCTCATCCCTATAAAATTAAAGAACTCCCTGTCAAAGAAAGTCAGGCGCGGAGAAAAAATCATATTGCCACTATTGTCATTCACCGGATAAGGAGACGGAAATCCCAACATTCCGGCTTCTGCCGTAGCAGCCCCTTCCACGTATGGCAGGTTATGAAGCAAACTGAGTGTGTTGTCCACATGCTCATACGAATCATAAACAGACGCCAACCGTTCCATATTGTAGCCTAAATCTTTTGACATCGTATAATGATATTGAGAAAAGACTACACACGTCATCCCGACTAAGAATGCCGTACCTGCAAATTGCACAAAAAGTAACGGATACTTCCAGCGTTTCTTGTTTTCAGTGTATTGGCGGAAAACCTGGGTAACAGGAATTGAAGAAAAGAACCGTCCCGGCATGATACCTCCTATGAAGAACAGAAACAGCACCACCAAAGCAGGAGCCCAAATGTTTTGCAAGCTAAACAGTTCTCCGACAGGTGTCTGAATCAGTTCTTCTATTTTTTCATTGAAATTGAGAATGATAAAAGCAATCAAAGCTAAAGATATACATACGATTATGGCTGTTTCCCACAAAAACATTCCGAATATGCCTCCTGTACCTGCCCCATTGCATTTGTGTACGCCAATGGCTTTGGCACGGTAAGCCAGCGAAGAGAGAGAAATAAGCACGTAATTCAATGTCGCGGTGAACAGTAATGCTATTGCAAGTATACCCATAATATAAAGCATTTTCACTGTATTCCAATTGTCGAGATGCAGTCTGCGCAATGGAGAAACCATTACCTCAATACCTTTTACTCCAAACTTTCCATAGTGGTCCATGGGCATATATTGGCTCATGATGATAGACGTTATACCTTTATTGATAATTTCCGCATCTGCTTTTGAATGCTTCAGGCGGACAAAAGCCTGATAATTGCCACCGGTGTTCCATCCCAATCCGCCTTTGTAATATTTCGTGCGATTGGCAATAGAGATAACGGCTTTCGGGCGATATAATGTGGTATTCAGAGGGATATCGGCATAAATACCTTTGACTATAAAAGGCTGATAATCTCCACCAATATTGTATAACAATGTTTTTCCTACCGCACCATCACTTCCGAAAACCTCTTTGGCAAAGGATTCGGACAAGAATATCATATCCGGGTTAGCTAAATCAAGCGCATTGCCTTTGTATAAAGGAAGCCCCATTGTTTGAAAAAAAGCAGAATCGACCATAAGAACAGTTTCCCTATAAGCTTTATTTCCATGAGACATCTTCCCATAAGCCTCTGTTACTGTCGTAAAACTTTCCACTTGAGCGGAAAAGTGCCGGGCAATCGCAGCAGCAGTAGGATAAATGTTATTGCCATGAAGCGGCTTTCCACCATCCCACCCTGTTTTTACCACATACAGCTGTTCGTTGTCCCGGTAAAAATTATCATAGCTCAATTCGTATGCTACTTTAGCAATCAAAATAACGGAGACAAGCAAACCTAAAGTAATGGATACCACTTTGACTATATTTGAACCTTTTCCACGAATGACATTTTGGATAGCATATTTCAATTGTTTCATTGCATTATGGTGTTTTATTTATGACTACTCAATACTAATTACTAATTTATTCTGATTTGATACTCTTTACCGGATTTTCATTAGCAATGCGCCACGCTCTGATTACCACACAGGTCACGACAAGCAACATTACGAACAAAGCAACTCCAATAAAATATAAAACATTATATAGATTCCAGGCATTATCGGGATAAATGCAAGTGGCACTTTCGATTTGTTCGGGCAGATTTTCAGCCTAAAGCCAGACGTTCTGCATCGGGATAACACTTCTCATAGCTTAATTCAAAAGCGATTTGCGAGAATAACAATATGCCGATAGTCAGTCCGAGTGAAAGAGAGATGAGCTTCGTCACATTACTTCCACGCCCGTGAAGAATCGTCTGGATTGCATAATATAATTATTTCATCTGTGTTGTCTTGGGCTGTTACTCTTTGACGTTTGCTACAATGCTACCATCAAACAAATGGATAATTCGATGCGCAAAACTTGCATCGTGTTGTGAGTGAGTCACCATAACAATGCTGGTACCCTCTTTATTCAGTTCTGTCAATAAATTCATAACTTCGCTTCCGTTCTTTGAGTCCAAATTACCGGTAGGTTCGTCCGCCAAAATCAGTTTCGGATTAGTTATCACGGCACGTGCAATGGCAACACGCTGTTGCTGACCTCCCGATAACTGTTGAGGGAAATGCTTGGCACGATGACTGAGATTCATACGTTTCAATATTTCGAGGACACGCTCTTTGCGTTCACTCGCCTTAATACCCAAGTAAGTCAAAGGTAGCTCCACATTTTCAAACACATTCAGCTCATCTATCAGATTGAAGCTCTGAAAGACAAAACCTATTACTCCTTTGCGGAGTTGTGTACGCTCCTTCTCTTTCAATCCTGCCACTTCCTTATCTATCAACTTGTAACTTCCTTCGGTTGGGTTATCCAGTAATCCCAAAATATTCAGCAGAGTAGATTTGCCGCAACCGGAAGGTCCCATGATAGCAACAAATTCTCCTTCTTTGACTTCCATACTTACGTGGTTCAATGCTATGGTCTCCACTTCTGAAGTGCGAAACACTTTACTCAAATTCTCAATCTGTATCATATTCGTTTTTATTGTTTAATTATTCACTTTTAATACTGTTCACCGGATTATCATTTGCTATTCTCCATGTCTTTATCACTACACAACCAATGATAAAAAGTAAAGAGACAAAAGCTATCAGGATATAATAGTATATCGGAAATTCAGCCGTTTCAGAAAACTGGTCCGTCCACAAAGCTCCCAAATACCAGGCCCCCAATGTTCCGATACACACCGCAGGCATTGAAGTCCAAAATATATCTTTCGAAAGCAAAAGCAAAATAGAAGACGCCTCTGCCCCATTTACCTTACGAATGGCTATTTCCTTACTGCGACGTTGCATCTCATCATTAATATAACCAATCAATCCCATCAAGGTAACAAAAAGGATGGTTATGGTGGCCATTAGCGCAACACTTCGAAAATCGACCACAGTGCTGATTTGTAGTTCTGTTGCCCGTGTTTCAGACACAAAATTCAAATCTCCATCCGGCCAAATATTCTTCACATCTTCATTGAGTTTCTTTAAGTTCTCATCAAACGGCTCTTTCAGCTTTACTTGAATACAGCCACTAAAATCAGAACGATATTGGAATACAACCGGTTCCTCCGGCACGAAAATAGGATTAGATGAACGAAAATCTTCCGTCACTCCCACAATAGTACCCAATATTTCATCATTGTTACGAACCTGGCGACCGATAGGATTCTCTTTCCAATGCATAACTTCCAGGAACTTCCGGTTAACCACAACTTCATCCTGTTGCTTCAGGTTACGTCCTTCTTTCAGTTTTATTCCCACAAACGGAAGATAGTCTTTGTCAATTGCATTGCCTCGCATACTATATTGATTTCCGCTTTCCGTAGTAACCTGGCAACCACTCATACCTTCATATAGAGGCAGACTGCTACTTGCAACAGCTTCTACATAAGGCAAATTTTGAAAAGTAGAGCGTGCGTTTTCAGGATTACTGAAATAGTAATAGGTAAAAGCCATGCGTTCTGTGGTGAAACCTCGGTCTATATTAGTCATGTGATTGGATTGCACCAATACAAGCGCCAACAATGCAAAGATGAATGCCGTACCGGTAAATTGGATGAAAAGTAACGGACGCTTCCAGCTTTTCTTGCCTTCCGTATATCTGCGAAAGACCTGCGTAACCGGTATTCTTGAAAATTGTAATCCCGGCAATACACCACCCACTATGAAGATAAATAAAACGGCACAAACCGGTGCCCATAGATTCTCATAAGTAAACATGGCCTCCAGACTGGCATCTGCCATTCTTTCAAGCGGTTCTTGGAAATTAAGCATAAGGAAAGCCATCAATAGGACAGAGAGGAAAATAAGAATCCCTGTTTCCCACAGAAACATTTTCATGATTCCCCAATCTGACGCTCCATTACACTTGTGCACACCAATGATTTTGGCACGGCGACTCAGTGAAGAAATGGAAATCAGCACATAGTTCAATGTAACAGTAAACAATAGAATACCTGCTAAGATAAGCAATACCCAAATAATACCCATGCCATCATAATTCATAGCCAGTCTTAAATCCGAAAAGGGAATCAGGCGAAGCGACCAAGTATAATTCTTATCCTTATCTTCCTGCGGAATATATTTTTCCAACATTTGGTCTATGCGACTATTTATCGTTTCCATGTCGGAAGGATGGCGTAAGCGAATATAAGCAAAATAACTGTCACCTCCATTCCACCCCCAATAGTCCCAGCCATATTTTCGTGTGGTAGCCATAGATATGATAACCCTCAAATCATAAAATGTAGAATTCTCAGGATAGTCTTCATAAACACCTTTTATGGTCATCGGCATGCTTTTATTCAAATTCACAACCTTGCCGACAGGATCAGTCCCGGCAAACATTTCTTGTGCCAAGCTCCGGCTGATAAACAGTATATCGGGATTATTCATTTCCGAAGCCTGCCCTTGCAGTATCTTTGTTCTCATTGTCTTAAAGAAACAACTGTCGGCTATCAATACACCCGGACTGAAACGAACGTCATCCTTATAAAGAGAAGTTCCTCCCCACCAGAAATGCGTTGTTGTGGCACTTTCCACTTCTTTGGGAAAACTTTCGGCTATGGCACCGGCCATAGGGCCCATTGTCATAAAGCCGGTGTCCTTCTCTCCGTTATGATTCCATTCAATCTGCACTGCAGCCAGACATTCGGAATCCTCATAGCAAGTATCATAATTAAACTCGAAGGCTTCGCGCGCGAATATCAAGATACTGACCGTCAAACCCAGAGTCAGCGAGATAACCTTTATAAGATTAGCCCCACGCCCATGAATCAATGTCTGAATTACATAATAAAGTTCTTTCATATTTTATTTTTTGTTTCTATTCGTTCTCTTAAAGAATAATGCAGAAAACGTGCCAAAGTCACAGTTCTCTATAAATAAGAGCTTTAGTTATTTCATTCCGCCCCGATAGTGTCTAATAATTAGACAGCAGTGTATGATAATTAGACAACAATGGTTTATTGCTGTTCCAAAAAGCTTATGTCTAATAATTAGACACTGCTTAGGAGGTTAGGCGCCAAATACTTATCTTTGTTTCAAGAATAAACCAAAAGATTATAGATATGCAAGGAACCATAATTGTGGTAGACGATAATAAAGGGGTGCTTTCTGCCGTTAAGCTGCTGTTGAAGAATAGCTTTGAGCGTATCATTACCCTCACCTCACCTATCACACTGCCTGCCGTGCTGCGTGAAGAGAATGCACAGGTGGTATTGCTTGATATGAACTTCAGCAGTGGGCTTAATACCGGCAATGAAGGGCTTTACTGGTTGCACGAAATAAAAAAAATGCAACCGTCATTACCCGTCGTGCTATTTACTGCTTACGCTGATATCGATTTGGCTGTACGTGGTATAAAAGAAGGAGCCGCGGATTTTATCGTGAAACCTTGGGATAATACCCGATTGGTAGATACACTGTCAGCTACATGCCGAAACAGTTCTAAAGGAAAGAAAAAAGCAGAACTCCGCAGGGTGGTATCATCAATGTATTGGGGTGAAAGCAATGCCATGAAACAGTTGAGGACACTGATAGAGAAGGTAGCCCAAACAGATGCAAATATCCTGATTACCGGAGAGAATGGTACCGGGAAGGAAATGCTGGCACGCGAAATCCATGCGCTTTCCGAACGATGCCGGCGCAATATGGTAACGGTGGATATGGGTGCCGTTACTGAATCTTTGTTTGAAAGCGAATTGTTCGGGCATGTAAAAGGTTCGTTCACCGACGCCCATTCCGACCGGCAAGGAAAATTCGAAGCGGCTCATGAAGGTACTCTCTTTTTGGACGAAATAGGCAATTTGCCTTATCACCTGCAATCCAAGCTCCTTACTGCCATTCAACAGCGTAGTGTGGTGCGTGTGGGCAGCAATGATCCCATTCCTGTAGATATCCGTTTGATTTGCGCCACTAATTGCAATTTGGAAGAGATGGTACTCAAAGGCAGGTTTAGGGAGGATTTATTATACAGAATAAACACCATCCATATTGAAATTCCTCCTTTACGTGACAGAAAAGAAGATATTATCCCCCTTGCCGAACGGTTTATCGACCGTTTCTGTAAGCAGTATGACAAAGGAAATATCATTCTTTCCTCTTCCGCAAAGGACAAGCTGCGCGAGCATCCTTGGTATGGGAATATTCGGGAACTGGAGCACGCCATTGAGAAGGCTGTCATCATTAACGAAGATGGAATATTGAATAACGAACATTTTCACTTTCCCCGTAAAGCCGGCACGCCTCCTGCCGAAGCTGCCGTCTCCACATTGGAAGAAATGGAGTTGCAGATGATTCAAAGAGCCATGGAAAAATGTAACGGAAACCTTTCGGCCGTGGCTGCCCAACTGGGAATAACGCGTCAGACCTTATATAATAAAATGAAGAAATTCGGTTTATGATGAAAAAAGTGACTGCCTCTTTTATCTTCCGCCTACTTGTTGTTGTCGCATTGGCGACATCCGGTTTATGGCTGTATATGCACCACAATTGGTTATGGTTATGCCTTGTCGTTCCCTTATTCTTCGTTTCAATATATTGGTTTCATCGCCTGTATACCTATAATACAAGAAAAGTGGCATTTTTGCTTGACGCCATTGAGAATGACGACCCGGCTGTGCGATTCTATGAACATAGCCCCGACAAAGACAATTCATCGGTCAACATGATGCTGAACCGCATAGCGCGAATCTTATATAATGTAAAACAGGAAACAGCCCAACGTGAGAAGTATTACGAGCTGATTCTTGACTTCGTGGAAACAGGAATCGTTGTACTCAACAGTAAAGGTGCTGTCTATCAAAAAAATAAAAAAGCAACGCAACTATTGGGAATGGACGTATTTACACATACCAAACAACTATCCCGCATTTCAGACGAACTGAAAAAAGTGATGGAAGAAGCTCTTCCGGGAGATAAATCACAAGTACAGGTCAGTACGGAGCGCGGTACAATCAATCTGGCACTACGCGTGTCGGGCATAAATATCAAAGAGGAAGAACTACGTATTATCGCTCTCAGCGATATCAACCGCGAGTTGGACGAACGGGAGATTGATTCATGGATTCGGCTTACCCGGGTTTTAACTCACGAAATCATGAACTCCCTTACTCCCGTCACTTCGTTGAGTGAAACCTTGCTGCAATTACCGGGAGCTGAAAACGAGGAGATGCGGCAAGGATTGGAAACGATTCACACGACAGGCAAAGGACTGATAAATTTCGTCATGTCTTATCGCAAACTGACACGTCTTCCTTCACCGGAACCTTCACTGTTCTATGTACGTCCCTTCCTCGAAAGAATGATAAAACTGGCGTGTCATCAGCATCCTTGTCCTCATATCAGCATTTCCCTGCATGAAGCGAAAGACGATTTGATTGTCTTTGCCGACGAGAACCTCATTGCTCAAGTGGTGACTAACCTGCTTAAAAACGCCATTCAAGCAATTGGTGATACACCGGACGGACTAATCACCCTGAGAGCATACTGTGACGAACAGGAAAGTGTACATATCGAGATTGCTAATAATGGTCCTGTGATCGACCCCGAAGCTGCCGAACAGATTTTTATTCCTTTCTTTACCACCAAAGAAGAAGGAAGCGGAATCGGTCTGAGCTTGAGCAAACAAATTATGAGACTTAGCGGTGGCACACTGACATTGTTGCCTTATAAAGAAGACAGGCAGACTACCACATTTGCATTGGTGTTCAGTTAAACTCTTCTCTTATCAGACATGCACCGGGACAGGATATAAAGAAGGCTGTGTTCAAAGATAAAATATCCGGAACACAGCCTTCTCTTTATTCAGCCAGCAATAAAGCCGACAAACTATCTCTTAAGCTACCCTATCCAATTTCTTCATAATACAGAACATGAACAATGCCGAAATCAGACACAGAATGATAAATACGCTCCATACCTGCCACAAAGGAAGTGTGGTACCCCACAACCATGAGCCTACGGCTGTCAACATATTACCAATGGCAGTAGCTACAAACCAGCCACCCATCATCATACCTTTATATTTGGGAGGAGCCACTTTCGATACAAATGAAATACCCATCGGAGAAAGTAACAATTCACCAAAGGTAAGTACCAGATAAGTAGAAATTAACCAATTGGGAGAAACTAAAGTAGCAGTACCGTCAGCCATTGCCGTAGCTTGTTCGCCTGAACTGGGCAAACCGAAAGAACCTATAGCCATAATCAAGAAACCGACAGCAGCCACCAACATACCCAATGCAATCTTGCGTGGTGCAGAAGGTTCTTTTCCTTTTTTAGCTAAATAACTGAACAAAGCAATAGATACCGGAGTAAGAGCTACCACAAAACAGGGATTGAATTGCTGGAAAATAGGTGCGGCAACTGCTGTTGACTCAGGTAAAGTGCTGTATTTATAAATCAGTCCGCCAATGGCAGCTACAATAACCAATGCAGAAATAGCCTTTCCTTTTCCTGTCTTGCTCTGTACCAGACTGAAAAGAGCATAAACGATGAAGATACACAATAACAAGTTGGTTACATCAAAAGCCATACTTTCCAAACCGACAGAGCTTTTAGCTGTAAACTCATCAGCAAACATAGTCAATGTCAAACCATTCTGATGGAATGCCATCCAAAAGAAAATCACTACTGCAAATACCAGACAAAGTGCAATGATACGTTCCTTTGTCTCAGCTGCCGAGATTTCCTCACCACCTGTCTTCTGGCTACTCTTACCTGCATCCTTACTACCGCCTTCTACATGACGGAAAGTACTGCGGAATGTATAATAAATAGCGATGGAAAGAATCAGGGAAACGCATGCAACGGCAAAAGCGAAGTGATAAGAAGCTCCTTCACTGACTCCCAATGAATTTTGAGCATATTTCATAATTTCAACAGCAGCAGTCGGAGCAAAAAGAGCACCGATATTGATAGCCATATAGAAAATAGAAAAAGCAGAATCACGTTTAGCTGCATATTCCGGAGTATCATACAGATTTCCGACCATTACCTGCAAGTTTCCTTTAAACAAACCTGTACCGCAACTGACAAGCAGCAAAGCGCCACCCATGCCTGCAACAGCCAATGTTCCGTTACCTAACGGCAAAGAGAGAAATAAATATCCCAAAAACGATGATATTTCCTCTTCACCTCCTTCTTCCACGCCTCAAGCAAAACCTGTTCCGCCTCAATCGCTCCCTTCTCTGTCAGTTTTTTGTCGGCAAACCCTTGATCTGCCACATTTCCCAATACATTCTCCTTCAAGTAATTTTTTAATTTTCCCACATTCTGGGCAAATACCCCTGTACTCACAAGCACGCAAAGTACTAACAATCTGATTTTTATCATTTTTATTCAATACTTATTATATTCAACACTTTGTTCTCTAAATAGATACGCTTACATCCGTTCGTTATCTCGTCGTTATACTCTCATTATTCCTCCGATATAGGGAACAGAGGGATAACGAAAAGATATTACCCCCTCAACGAACAGATACAAACGTTGGTATAAAGTTACTATTGAGTAGGACCAACTTTACTCCTGTCATCTCAACACCCGATATTTTAGTAAATGCGTTCCGTCACTCCCTGCAAACAAGTAAAAACCGGCACTTCCATTATCTCCAAAAGCTATTGAAAACGGTGAATTTCCCCGTATTGGAAAACCTTTGGAAACTTCTTTCATGTCCAACAAGAAAAGACGTTCTCCTTTACCATCCATAATCCCGATTCTTGAATCCCGAGCCGAGAAACGATAGATATACGGAAAATCCAATTCCGAATCTTCCCAATGCTTCTCGAATAACAATTTCCCCTTGTTATCCATCACCACAATCCTGTTTTTCAACGTATAAATAAACTCATCCTGCCCGTCATTATTAACATCCTCCACGTTGAACATTCCACCGCCAATCATCTCTTCTCCCTTGATTCGTTCTACTTGACCTCGAAAATTCACCAATACTATTTCTCCATTAGCATCCATAAAAGCCATCTTCATCTGGCCGTTCTGCTTCGTCAGGTACAAAGACGTGTTAGCGGACAAATTCAATAAAGAAAGACACCACTGCCTATGAAAAGAATACCATTTGACCGCTTTTCTGACAAGCGGTTTTATTATGCTAACGCACCTCCATGTAAGCAGCGTTTTTCATTAACTACTGATTTTACATGGAGGATTTTATTATGTACGAAGAAATTTTTAATCAGATTCAATCTGCTGCGAATAAACGGAATCTCAAGGATTCCACAATTCATGCATACTGTACCAGTGTTGCTCATTTTTTGAACCACACAGCCAAGGATATAGATGCATTAACAACTGACGATGTTGATATATTCCTAACTGAAAAGAAACTTTCCGGGATTTCACCAGAAACATACAATCACTACCATTCAGGAATCCGCTTCTTTTACAAAAAAATATTGAAGAAGAATTGGGATGATGATGACATACCTCGTATGAAAAGGGACAGAAAGTTACCAACGGTGCTTACAAAAACAGAAATATCAGCTATTCTTGATGCTACGCCAAATCTGAAGCACAAAGCTATGATTGCTACTATGTATTCAGGCGGACTTCGTGTTTCAGAAGTCACACATCTTCATTATGATGATATTTCACGCACGAACAAAACTATACACATCCGTGATGGGAAAAGTCGCTCTGATCGTTATACTTTGCTTGCAGACCGTCACCGGAGAATTTAACAGCTTTATTTTTCACTGCGGAAAGGTTCAATCCCACATTATATCGGAAGTCTGCT
>ENA-UEYG01002317-UEYG01002317.1-human-gut-metagenome-genome-assembly--contig:-NODE-2317-length-12245-cov-3.108563_pt1 | contig 12245 bp, 5 predicted proteins | sample MGYA00242933_ERZ507934 | MGnify/ENA primary metagenome ERZ507934 (study PRJEB26167, sample SAMN06115527) | human gut metagenome | host: Homo sapiens | place: China:Zejiang | collected 2015-11-10... | reverse complement strand
CTTGCGGGATTCCGGACCGGGGCGGAAAAGCCTTCAGGAAATAAAATACCGTTCGGTTTGAATGGATATATGTAAAAACAAAAAACAGAAGATAACATGGAAACAAGAAACAATCAGACGCTGGCGGAGCTGCAGGGTCTGGCGGCAGAGCTGGCCTGCGGCAGCCTCACGGACCGGGAACTGGAGCAGCTGGAGCGGATTCACGCCGCCTTTGTGGATGCCTGCGGCCGTAATGACGGCACCGATGCGATCACGCAGGACAACCTCTTCCATGACGCGATTGTCCGCGGGGCACACAACGAGTATGTGGAGGAATTTTCCCACACGATGATCCTCCATATCCAGCGGATCAAATACCATTATTTCCACTGTGACCGGCTGCGAAAGATTTCCGTTTCCCAGCATGGGGAAATCCTTCAGACCATCCAGGCCCGGGACAGCGCCCGCGCGAAGGAGCTGATGCGGAGCCACTGGCTCTGCTCCATGGAAAACAGCCTGCGGGATGTTGCGGGCATGATCCATGGAGTCGGCGGGGAATCCGGACAGGATGTTCTGACAAAGTAAAGATGGGAAGGGAGAGCAAGAGAGAGGACGCGGAGAGAATCCGGGTCCTCTCGATGTTTTCTGGGCGAATTCCATAAAATTGTATCCGGCCTCTGGTACGTTCCGTAGAAATCCTTTGGAGAGGCCGGGCTTTCGTTGACTTCCACAAGAGTGCGGTTCATAATGAATATGCGATATATTACATATTGCATATAAAGTATGACAGAGGTTGAGAAAGGAGCAGAGACATGGACAGAGACCAGCGGCTGATTGAGTTTTGCCAACAGGCTGTTCGAATCCCCAGTCCCTCCGGGCAGGAACGGGAAGTGGCCCAGCTGATGAAGCGCAAGATGGAAGAGTATGGTTTCGACGAGGTGCTCATCGACAGGTACGGCAGCGTACTGGGCCGGATGCGGGGCCGCCGGCCGGGAAAGACCATCCTTCTGGATGGCCACATTGACAATGTGGATGTGATCGACGCCGACGAGTGGACCCACGACCCCTTTGGCGGCGAAATCGACCAGGGGCGGATTTACGGCCGGGGCACATCGGATATGAAGGGAAGCGTGACGGCCATGATCTCTGCGGTTGCCCACTTTGCCGAGGACAGCGGCCGCGACTTTGCCGGAGAGATTTGCGTGTCCTGCACCGTTCATGAGGAGTGTTTTGAGGGGGTCTCCTCCCGGGAGATTACCCGGCTGGCGAAGCCGGACTTTGTCATCATTGGCGAAGCGACGTCCACCACTGTCAAGATCGGCCAGAGAGGGCGCGCGGAGGTGGTTGTGGAAACAGAGGGGGTGAGCTGCCATTCCTCGAATCCGGACAAGGGCGTTAATGCGGTCTACCACATGATGGCTGTGATCGAGGAGATCCGCCGGATCATCCCCAACGAGCACCCCATTCTGGGAAAAGGGATTCTGGAGCTGACAGACATCATCTCGTCCCCATATCCGGGCGCCTCGGTGGTCCCGGCCCTCTGCCGGGCCACCTTCGACCGGCGGACCCTGACAGGGGAGAACGAGGCCGTGATTCTCGGCCAGGTGGAGGAGGCAATCGCCCGCGCCAGGGAAAAGATCCCCGGCTTGAAGGCGCGGACCTATCTGGCAGAGGGGAAGGAGGTCTGCTGGACCGGGGAGGCCATCGCCGCGAAGCGGTATTTCCCGGCGTGGCTCATTGATGAGGACAATGAATATGTGCAGAAGGCGCTGGCCGGTCTGAAGAAAGCGGGAATCGAGGCGCCGATCTCTCACTTCTCTTTCTGCACAAACGGCAGCCACTTCTGTGGCGAGGCCGGGATTCCCTGCATCGGCTACGGCCCCTCTTTGGAGAGCCTGGCCCATGTGCGGGATGAATACATTGAAATTGAGCAGCTGACAAAGGCATGCAGAGGCTTCGCCAGCATCCTCCGGGAGCTGACTCAGTAGAGCGCGGACTAGAAATCACGAATTTAAAAGGAATGGTTATAGCATTGGAGTAAATCTGATTATTATTGATAAGGAGAATGGACCGTATGGAACAGATTTTGAAATCAATCTCCAGCTTTCTGTGGGGTGCTCCAGTCCTGATCCTCCTGGCCGCCGTTGGGCTGCTGTTTGGATGTAAGACAAAATTTTTCCAGTTTCGCAAGTTCGGCTATATTTTAAAGAATACTGCCGGCGAGATGTTTAAAAAAGGCGGTGGCGCAAAAGGGAAGGAAGGAACGCTGACGCCGCTGCAGGCGGTGAGCTCCGCGCTGGCCGGCTGCGTAGGAACGGCGAACATCGCGGGCGTGGCCACCGCCATGGTGGTGGGCGGCCCCGGCGCCGTGTTCTGGATGTGGGTCGTCGCCCTGCTGGGAATGCTGACGAAATGCGTTGAGGTTACGCTGGGCCAGTACTACCGTGTCAAGGGAGAGGACGGCGTTTATTATGGCGGCCCCATGTACTACATTGAGCGGGGAATGGGCAGAAAGTGGAAACCCCTGGCCGTCATTTTCTCTGTCACTATCATTTTGGGCGGCCTGGGAACCGCTGCGTTCGCCCAGCCCTATACCATGTCCACCGCTGTGCAGAACAGCCTGGGAATTCCCGCATGGATTACCACCGTGGCGGCGGCCGTCATCTGCGGCGTGGTTCTGCTGGGCGGCGTCAAGTCCATCGGCGGCTTCTGCGAGAAGCTGACCCCCGCCATGTGCCTCATCTATGTGGTGGGAGTGCTGGGCGTGATCATCATAAATCTGGAACATGTGCCCGCCGCCTTTGCGGCGATTTTCCGCTATGCGTTTGCACCCATGCCCGCTGTGGGCGGTTTGGCGGGCTCCACAGTTGCGCTGGCGCTGCGGCAGGGCGCCGCCCGCGGGACCTTCTCCAACGAAGCGGGCTGCGGCTCTTCTCCCATCACCCATGCGACCGCCATCACCGATCACCCCTTTAAGGAGGGGATGTACGGCTGCTTTGAGGTATTCGTGGATACGCTGGTGGTATGCACGATGACAGCCCTCGGAATTCTCTGCGCGGGCCCTGAAATCTGGCAGTCCGGCCTGGAGGCGGAGGCGCTGACCATGGCCGCCTTTTCCACAGCGTACGGCAGCACGGTCGGCAAGCTCCTGGTCACCATTCCTCTGGCGTTGTTCGCATTCTCCACTATGGTGGGGTGGGAGATCAATTATGAATCCGCGTTCTTCTATTTGTTTCCCAAGGGAAAGCAGTCCAAGGTGTTCAAGTACGCCATCCGCATCCTGTGGCTGGTTCCCGGTTTCCTGGCTCTGGGGAAGACGCCCCAGGTGATTTGGACCATTGTGGATATAGTCTCGGGCTTCTGGTGCATCCCCAACGCCATCGCACTGCTGGCCCTGTCCGGTGTGTTCATGAGGATTTACCGGGATTATGAGAGCAAATACATCAGCAAGACCAAGCCGGTCTCCCAGCCCCTTGAGTATGTCGGGAAGGATTGACTGTCGGGCGGCGCTTGGGCGTTGACAGGCCGCTTCCAAGCGCAGAAAGCTGTGGACAGAGCATCAGGCGGCATCCGCAAACGACGTGGATGCCGCCTGATTTTTGGGACCGGCGGAGATCAAACACTTTTTTCGCAGACCTAAAAAAATATTTGCTAAAACATTGCAATCTCGGCTGGATGCTGGTATGATGCAGATATGAATATCGCTCTGGAAAGTGAGAAGGTGATCCCCTTGGAGAGCAACCGGCTGGAGATGCTCAAGCAGATTGCAGATGCCTTGGCGGCCCAGTTCGGGCCAAACTGTGAGGTTGTGATTCACGATTTGTCCGCGCAGAATGCGGAACACCCCATTGTCTATATTGTCAACGGCCATGTCACAGGCCGCAAGGTGGGGGACGGGGCCTCCTATGTCGTGGTGGAGCAGCTGACCACCAATGACCCGGCGCCTCGGGACCATTTGGCCTACCTGACCCGGACGCCGGACGGCAAGATCCTCAAATCCTCCACAGTCTATATCCGTAACAGCAAGGGCAAGGTCTCCGCCATTCTGGCCATCAACTACGACATCTCCAAGCTGCTGATGGTGGAGAGCGCGGTCCACGATCTGATCTCCACCGGCGAACCCCAGCAGGAGGAACCGGAGAAAATCGTCAACGTCAATGATCTGCTGGAGGAGCTGATCCAGCAGTCGGTGTCCCTGGTGGGCAAGCCCGTGGCCCTGATGAACAAGGAGGACAAGGTGCGGGCCATCCGCTTCCTGAATCAGAACGGCGCGTTTTTGGTGACCAAGTCCGGCGACAAGATCGCCAAGTATTTCGGCATCTCCAAGTACACTTTGTATTCCTATATCGACACAAAACAACAGGAGGGCAAGTAAGTATGATTGATCTGACCATCAACAAGACGGGCCTGGAGCACAATCTCCGCAAGGCGAAGGAAAATCGCATCATCATCCCCACCATCGCCCAGATGCAGCACCCGGAGACCATCCCGGAGAAGATCCGGGAGCGGCTGAAGACCGTGGGCCTCTGGGATGTGGATCCCCTGAACCTGTTCCGCATCACCTGGAAGAATGAGGCCAAGGAGAGCGGCGGACTGTTCCAGGCGGTGCCCAACTACATCGAGCTGCCCCCGGCGCTCACCGGCGTCCCCTGCCGGATCGTGGCCATGGTGGGCAAGTGGTTCCCCACCGGCTGCCACAAGGTGGGCGCCTCCTTCGGCTGCCTGGCCCCCCGTCTGGTGACCGGCCAGTTCGACGTGAACAGGCACAAGGCCGTGTGGCCCTCCACCGGCAACTACTGCCGCGGCGGCGCCTTCAACTCCCGGCTGCTGGGCGCCCAGGGCGTGGCCATCCTGCCGGCGGAGATGAGCCAGGAGCGGTTTGACTGGCTCCATGAGATCGGCGCCGAGGTCATCGCCACCCCCGGCTGCGAGTCCAATGTGAAGGAGATCTTCGACAAGACCAACGAGCTGAAGCAGGATCCCCAGTACATGATCTTCAACCAGTTCGAGGAGATGGGCAACCCCCTGTGGCACTACAATGTCACCGGCAACGCCCTGGCGGATGTGTACGAGGCCATCAAGCGCCCCGGTGACCGGTTCGCCGGCGCGGCTTTCACCTCCGGCTCCGCCGGTACCATGAGCGCCGGTGATCTGCTGAAGGAAAAGTATCCCCATCTGAAGCTGGCGGTGGGCGAGGCCCTCCAGTGCCCTACCATTCTGGAAAACGGCTTCGGCGGCCACCGGATCGAGGGCATCGGCGATAAGCACATCCCCTGGATCCACAACGTGAAGAACACCGACATGGTCATCGACATCGACGATGAGGACAGCCAGCGGCTGCTGCGCCTGTTCAACACCCCTGAGGGCCAGGCGTATTTGAAGAACGAGCTGCACCTGGACGACGAGCTGATCGAGAAGCTCACCTGGCTGGGCATCTCCGGCATCGCCAACGTGCTGTGCTGCATCAAGATGGCGAAATACTATGAGTTCACCGAGCGGGATGTGGTGGGCACCGTCCTCACCGACTCCGCCGTCATGTACGGCAGCCGCATCCAGGAGCTGAACGACCGGTATGGCGCCTACAATCCCCATGAGGCGGCCATGGACCATGCACTCCACATGCTGGGGCTGAAGCTGGACAACATGCAGGAGCTGACCTATGCGGACCGCAAGCGGGTCCACAACCTGAAGTATTACACCTGGGTGGAGCAGCAGGGCAAGACCGTGGAGGAGCTGAACGCTCTGTGGTACGACACGGAGGGCACCTGGGACACCGTCCACGCGCAGGCCAAGGACCTGGACGACCTGATCAACGCTTTCAACGAGGCCACCGGGCTGCTGAAAGACCTGTAAAACGCCGCAGGGCGGGGCAACCGCCCCGCCCTGCTTATTTATGTCTCCTCCGCGCGGATATAGGCATCCTCAGCCTCCTGCTGAATGCGGACCAGAATATCCCAGGCCCGGCTGGTCTCCTGCTGGTCCAGGGCCTTCAGAGCGTCGGCGATGCCGTTGAACTGAATGAAACCATCCAGGCATCGAATGGCGCTACTGTCCATATCCAGTTCGACAATGGCGGTTTTGCCACTGTCGGCAGCAATGACAGGCTGGTTCTCGACCAGTCCGTTCTCGATCCGACTGCCTCGACGCAGATGGCAGAGGGTACGGAAAAAAGTGTTGAAGACATTCAGGCCATGATCGCGGCCGGTATGGACCCGACACAGATCGCCGAGGCCACGGCAGCGGGTGCCGATGCAGGCACGGCCGGTGATCCGAACCACTCGGGTTCACACTCGTTCATCGTGGTCAATCAGGAAGCGGCACGGGGTGAGGTCACACCGGGTTTCGGGACAGACACTTCGGGTGGTATTCAGTATGCCGCTGCAAGGCAGGTTGCCGAGCCACCGTTTCTGCTTAATCCGGATGTGACGGAAGAAGCGGCCAATAATGCTCCTGTCATTACGGACCGGGGTGGCAATGACACCCTGAACCTGAAGGAAGCGGGTGTCGGGACCGTGGAGCAGGGCGGCAAGCCGGGATGGGCAATCGGTGAGCATAATCATGCCATTGCCGGAACGCCGAAAGCGCAAGGCTGGTTCAAGGTTGCCGATGCAGACAATGACGCGCTTTCTGCCAGACTGACCGACAAAAATGGCAATGCGATCGAGGGTGTGACGGTGGATGCAACGTCTGGCGTGATGACGCTGGAAACCGAATACGGTACGCTGACGGTAACACCGGCAGTCAATGACGATGGTTCCGTGACCTACACCTACCGTTACGAGCTCAACGGCAAGGCCGACAGCCTGAACGAAGGGGAGTCCATCGATTACGAATACAGGGTCGAAGTCAGCGATGGACGTGGCGGTATCGTATCGGAAGACGTTCACGTCAAAATCGACGGCACGAACGATGCGCCGACGATGAAGTTCGACAGCGTTCACGTCAAGGAAGAGGGCGCCGGTACGTCCTCTATTGGTGGAAATGACGGTTTTGTCGGAGACGACCATCACCGTTTTGTCGTCCATGGCGACTTGAGCGCAAAGGCCGGTGATCCCGATGCCGGCGCCCAACTGACTTATTCCGTCGATATCAGGGCAGGCGAGAAGAATCTGGAAACGGCCTCGACCGGGGGCAGTGTCGTCACCGACGCGGATGGAAAGAACGTTTCCGTCCCGGTTGACATCTTGTCCGACACGACTGAAAACGGTATCCAGACCATTGTGACAAATTACGGTACATTCACCCTGAATACGGCAACAGGCGAATATACGTTTGAACTGAATACGGCTGGGGACAGTCCTGCCAACAATCTGGCACAGGGCGAATTCCTGAATCTGGGCTTTACGTCAACGGTCACCGACCAGTTCGGCGCTATCGGGCAGCATACGGTTCGCGTGACCGTTGAAGGTTCCAACGATGCACCGACGATATCAATCCCTGAAGCCGACAAAACACTGGATGCCTGGCAGAATGGCATTGTCGGCGATGACGGAAAACCGGATTATATTGTGACGGGACAGGCTCATGGCGAGGATGTCGATCATGGAGCGAAACTGGCTTACAGTTTCGGGACGGATTCCGATGGCAGTCCGATTCTTTCGGTTGAGACGCCTTACGGTACCCTGACGATCGATCCGGAAACCGGGAAATATCAATTTGAGGTCAAAAGCGATGCCCCGGGTTTCGACAATATGGAAAACGACAGTGCATCGCTGGATTTCACGGTGCGGGTGACCGACGAGCATGGCGAGTTCAGTGAGGAAAACATCTCGGTCAACGTTCATCGCAACAGTTCACCTGAAATCGTACCGACCCCGGACGACACACACGACTTGACGGTCAAGGAATCCGGTGTGGTTGAACGTGGCCCGAATGTACCCGATGGCGGTTACGCGGAAGGCATCAACCAGACGAAAGCGCCGGGCATCCAGTCGGATGGCGGCTCGTTCACGGTGAAAGATGCGGATACTGAAAGAGGCGATACCCTCACCGCAACTCTGGTCGATAAAGAGGGGAATCCGGTTGACGGGGTCGTTACCAATCCGGATACGGGTGCCATGACGCTGGTAACCGGGTACGGCGTCCTGACCGTCACACCTGGGCACAATACCGACGGTACCGTGACTTACAAATATCAATTCGAACTGGACAACACCAAAGCCAACGGTCTGGCTGAGGGCGATTCGGTTCCGCTGGATTTTCATATTCAGGTTTCCGACAGCAGCGGTGCATCTGTCACGCAGGAGGTGAATGTCAGGGTCGAAGGGACGAACGACGGGCCCAAAGTCAGTGGTACAAGGGTTCACGTCAAGGAAGAAGGCGTTTACGACGGCAATCAGGACACCTCTGACGACGGCAGGAACAACGGGAATATGAACGAGCAGTTCCATCGTACGGTTGTCGAGGGGAAAGTGCCGTTTTCCGATCCGGATGACGGTTCCATTGTCACTCTCTCGGCCAATCTTTCCAACGGTAAAAATATCGTGTCTGAAACGACGTCGACGGTTTTCAGAGGGGATGTCCTGACTCCGGAAAATGCGACAGGTGCAACTGAAAAGATCACGATAGAAAAGACGGATTCCTTTACCAGAACGGTGGGCGGGCAGGAACACACCATCCAGGTCATCGAAACGAATTACGGGACACTTGAACTCGATACCGTCACGGGACATTATTCGTTTACCTTGAATGGCGAGGCAGCCGATCATCTTGCCGCGGGCGAAAAGTTCATTATCGATTTCCGGATCACGGCAACGGACGAACATCATGCCCAGGGCCACAATGATTACGGTGTGCATGTGACGGTCGAAGGGGCAAATGACGCGCCGTCTTTTGTCCAGCTTGAGCATAACGATTACCTCGGCAGTGAACAGCCTTCCATCGGGATTGACGGCAAATGGGAAGTGGAAGCGGCCGAGCAGGGACGCTGGCGTGGCAGCGATGGCAACAGTAACCGAATTTCCGACCATTCCGATGTCGTGACCGGCAGTTTTGGCGCCAGCGACAAGGACCGCGGCGATACGCTGTCTTTTTCAGCTGATTTCGTCAAGGGCTCGACTTCCGGAGCGCACCGGGCGGAACTGGAAAAGCTGGGCAGTCTCGAGGTTCGTAGTGTCGAAGACCTGACGCTGACCGAATCGAAAGTATTGGCGCAACATGCCGACAAGGGTACCGATCACTATACCGAGCTGTCTGCGGGCACGTACAAGGTTTTCCACTTTGACGTGGGCGATTTTTATCTTGACGTCAATACCGGCAAATATTATTTCGACGTCCGGGATGGCAATCCGATGATCGACGGGATGAATCTCGGCGACTCGCACTCCCTGAATTTCAACGTGACCGTGACTGACGGGTATGGCGCATCGTCCTCGCACGACTTTACGATCAATATCTCGGGCAGAAACGACCGGCCGGTATTGACGGTCAGCGAAACTCCGCTCGGCGCAACGGCCGGTGCCGAAACGCAAGGCAATCTTCTGGCTGACAAGATCCTTTCCGTGGCGGACGACGATATCAATGATACCCATACCTTCCATATCATCACCAACCCGACCATGAACGGGAACAATCCGGGTGATTATGAGGGAAGGACCGACAATTTCGCCTCCAACAAGTTCGACAACTACAAGCCGGTGACGCAACTGGAAGGCAAGTATGGCGTGTTGACGATCGATCCGGATACCGGCGATTACACTTACCGGCTCTATGGCAAGGGCGAAGGCCATGACGATGCATGGGAAACCGTCCGGAACCTCGGCAAGGACGGGGTGCTGACCGATGAGGTTTTTTACATCGGTGTGAAAGATTCGCACAATGCCTTCGATATCAGGGATATTCACATCACCGTCAATGGCAATCAATCGGCCCCGTCTGTCGATCCTGTGGAAGGGTCTCTTGTCGTCAATGAGGCGGGCCTGAACAATCCGTCAGACGGTTCGGAAGTGGCTGTATTGAAACTGGCCGCCGGTTATGAAATCGTCCAGTCGGAAGACGGCAAGTATGAAGGTAAATACGGTCATCTGGTTCATAATGTCGATGGTAAGTGGGAGTATCAGCTTGATAAGGCCTATGACCATGAAGTTGACCAGAATAATCCGACCAATACAGCAGAAAATGCCGACTCGATACTGATTCAGGTCAAGGGGCCGGATGGACAGATTCAAAATGTGACCGTCAAGGTCGATATTATCGACGATATCCCGCATAGCAACGTGACGGAAAATGGTTCGGTCATTACCGGTACCGGGGAAACGGTTTTTCAGGGTTCTCTTACAGTCGATTATGGTGCCGATGACCCGTCAGGTGATTTCGGAGGGATGGATATTCATGCCCAAATTGCCGGATCGGATTTCTCGGTTATTTTCAGGGTGCTCGATAATGGCGAGTTGCTGAGCAATTCTGTCACACTCCTTTCCAGTGACGGCAGGGATGTCGGTACTCTGGAGCTGTCCGGCGGAACGGATGGCCATTACGACTATGTATTCAGGCCGGCTCCCGGCCATGAAAACGAACAGGTCAAAATCGAATTGTCTGTAAACGATCACGACGGGGACAAGGCTATTGGCACGATCGACATCGATCCGTCTGTCATCCCTCCCGTAAATCATGCCCCCGAATTGGGTCAGGTCGGTGCAAATGTGGAAATCAGGACGGAAACCGTTACTGAAAAGGTGGAAGGCGACCGCATTCTGGCTGAAAAACTGGGCGACTCCCACGCGCATACGGATGGCGTGGCGCAGTACGATCCGGCATCACAGGATACGCATGCCATTTTCTCGGAGCATAACGGAGGTGTCAGCTACGACGAGGCCGTCAGGGACGCTGTCAGGGTGGGCACTATGGAAGACTACCTGAAGTTGGCTAACGGTGAAAACTGTCCGGATGTGATTATTCTGGACGGGCATGGCAAGGATCCTTTCATATTCGGTGAAAATTTCCGAATTCCAGAAGGAACGACACTGATTGTCGACGGCAATCTCCAACTTGCAAATGGTGCCAAATTCAATGACAGCAGCGACAAGGGCGACAGCGGCTTTGAGGGACTGTTATATGTGACCGGTAATATGGATGTCTCCCTCGGCAGTTTCCACATCGGAAGCGGTCCGTACATTCTCGTTGGCGGAACATTCAACTGGCATGGCAGCGTCAAGGTCGGCAGTGAGGTAGACGTCACGACGACGAAGGAACACGCTGAAATCACGATGGATCTCAATAGCGTTTTCAAGGATAGTGATCATGACCACCTGACCTTTGCGTTCGATGCCAGTGGCCTTCCGGCCGGATACACGGCTTCTCTTGATGCGAATGGCATATTGACCATCATTGGAAAAGAAGGCAATTTCGGCAGCCATTCCATTCTTGTCTCCGCCTATGATGGAAAAGATACGACCAGTGTCTCTTTCAATTTGACGGTTACGGGTGACAAGGTTGACGTGACGGCTTCGATCGTCGATCAGCTTGCAGGCGCTTCTCACGACATGATGATGCTGTCTGTCATGGATACGGGGGCCGAACAGGTGGCAGATCCGCTGGTGCAGCCGCTTCATGATCCGGTATCGCATATAAACGGTCTGGACGGCATGATTGCCGCCGCCGATACGATCGAACATGGTACGGCAGGACACGATATGCTGACCGGTTCGCACGGTAACGATGTCCTGTATGGTGAAGCCGGGCACGACCTGATGGTCGGTGACGGCAGTGGCACGACAGTCGATGCACTGGCCGGTCTGGTTCATTCGGACAGTTCTTCGGAATCGGTGTTGAACACCATTCACGCAATGAGTCCGGAACAGTTGAAAGGTCTCTCGGACGGTCTTGAAACGCTGGAACACCATAACGACGGGAACGATGTCCTGATGGGCGGGTCGGGTAACGATGTCCTGATCGGCATGGGTGGCAACGATGTCCTGCACGGTGGAGAAGGACACGACATCCTCCTTGGCGGTTCCGGTGATGATATTCTCGTCGGCGGCAAGAGCGATGACGTTCTGGTCGGCGGTTCCGGTCACGATACCTTCCAGTATCATCAGGGCGACCTTGACGGTGTCGTCAATGGCGATCATATCGCCGATTTCCATCTGGGTGATCAGGCCAGCGATCCCAATGCCGACGTGCTGGATATCGGTGATCTGCTGTCGGGTTCCGGCGCGAAAGCGGATGGCAGTGATCTGTTCTCGGGCGGTTTCCTGCAACTGGAAGTCGTCAGGCATGACGAGGAAAAAGGTACCGCGACGGTCAAATTGTCCATCGATCAGGATGGT
>ENA-UEYG01002310-UEYG01002310.1-human-gut-metagenome-genome-assembly--contig:-NODE-2310-length-12267-cov-86.148236_pt1 | contig 12267 bp, 7 predicted proteins | sample MGYA00242933_ERZ507934 | MGnify/ENA primary metagenome ERZ507934 (study PRJEB26167, sample SAMN06115527) | human gut metagenome | host: Homo sapiens | place: China:Zejiang | collected 2015-11-10... | reverse complement strand
AATAGTTTTCCGTCTGAAAGGTATTCCCAACCGTTGGCGTTGCTTTCTTCCGTGAAGTATTCCAAAGTCTGGGTGCTCTCCATATCATCCCGACAAGCACGGAAAAAGCTGTCGAGACATTCGTCCATAAGGTTGTCAAACGTGACATTCTCGGTGGGGGATTTCAAGAACCGATAAATCGGATCGAGAATATCGTTATCAATACAATAGCCTGTAAGGGGACAACAGGTATCTACAAATATCCTGCTTTCTCTCCCTTTCCTTCCGTTCCAAAAATATTTTCGGGTGTATAAGTCGTTCCAATGGTTGTTCATCAGATAGGCCACCAACCGCCAACCGCTCAGGCTGTCTATGCAGTCTTCCTGCCTGCTGCGGTAGTCATAGCTATAATTACATGCGTCATATCTCCAATTACGGCACACGATACCGAAGCGTTCGCAAAAGGCATCAAGGGTTTGGCGGTTCTCGTGCGTCCAACCGTAAAAGTATCCATTGCATAACCACTGATTATACGCCTTTTCTTTGGCTTTCTCGGATAACTCGGTTATCCGAGAAAGGGTGTATGTTCTTGTTTCTGTTCTCATGTCGTTACTTTTTTATGGGTTCATTGATAGGTAGGGCGGATTGCTCCACCCTGCCGTTCATGCTGTCATACACAGATGCACGTGGCGAGTGCTTCCCTTACTTTCAGCTCCTGCTTCTTGGAATATATCCACCCTGCACGCCTTTCGCCCTTATAAGTGAGGTTTGCACGGAACAGACCGTTCAAGTTTTTCAGAACGTCCTTTATCGGCTTGGTGTCACCGAATACGGCTATCGCCTTTTCGCTGTATTCCACGATTTCAAGACTGAGGGTTGAAAGGTCTGCGGTTGCTGTGGATTGTTCTGCCGTATCACTGTCCGTCTGCGGTGCTTTCATGCAAAGGTTGGCTTCATCCCCTGCGGTGTGCGCATACCGTTCTATGAACTTTTCAAGGTCACAGATAGGCTCTTTCTCAATCGTCCAACCGCTGTACTTGTTCCTGCCCAAATACATGCCGTCCCCCATGCTGTAATTTTCACGGTGTTCGTAATCTGCGTTATATTCTGCCAAATAGGCCGTTCCCTCAAAATTGGCGGCATGCTTGCGCATTTCTGAAAAGAGGTTGCGTGTATGTTTGGAAAAGCCTAAGATGACGGTTCTTACTATACTATAGTCGTAATAGTCCGTATAGCTATCGCACTCGCTTACCCGTAACGTGCCGATAATGGCCGCCTTTGCATCTGTCGGGATAAGGGGGCGCAAACGTTCCGCACCGATTTTTGCGATACGCTCGTATTCTTCCCTTGCTTCCTTCACTTTCCGTTCCGCTTCGGCTTTCTTCTCTTTCGCTTTGGTTAGTAAAGCGGCTGTTTCCAACGGATCCAAAAACTTGGGGTTCGCATCATCGTAATAGATGCCTATTCCGAATTTCTCCGATAATGGCCGGATAAGGTCGGAAGTGTGAAACTCGTGTGTTTCCAAATTGACAAGATGATAGGTTATTCCCCACTTGTCACGGGTTACTTCATACACAACATAGCTGTCATAGCTGTAGCCTTCCAATACTACCACTTGATTGACTGAAACGGTTTGAACGTCTCTGTCGTAACTTCTGTTAGCTCCTAATAAATGTACTTTGTTCATAATGAGTTGTTTTAATGATTAATATTTAGTTTCAGAGTATCACGCAAAGAACAAGGATGAAAAGAGCGAGCACGCAAAGGGAAAGGAAAGCGGAAAGGATGCGCCACACGGAACGGACGAGGAAAACCACTACCGCCAAAACTGCCAACATGGGCAACCAACCGCCCCAAAAGGCCGCCACACCACCGACAAAGGCACATACAAAACGTACTGCCACATAGACAACAAAACCGACCGACAACCACTTCACCAAATTTTTAATGCCGGTTGGAGCGGAGCCGAAGCCTCGTTTCAAATCTTGTTGTATTTCAGTTCTCTTTTTCATAACATTGACTTTTTTTTTATGCCTTGTCGGTGGCCTCACCTTGCTCGTTTCAGGGGGCAGATACGGACGGGGAGAAAATATGCAAGGCTTTTGGTGAAAAATTTTCAACCGCCCGGCTGGACGGATTGAAAAATTTTCGCCAAAACCCGCAGGGCGCGAAGCGGGCTTGCAGATTTTTAGGGGCCCCGTACGTAGCTTCGCACCCTGAACCACGCAAGGTGGAGCTACTGACGGGATAAATAAAAACGGGAAAATCGTTATATGGGAAAAAGAGAATTGAAATATGGCAGGATTCGTAGTCTGTTTAAACAAGCATAACTATCGTATTTATCACAGCTCAATATAATTTTTGGAAAATACATTTATTGTCAGAGTAAAACATATTAATAATTCTATGTTATAAGTTTAACAGATATGGCTTTGGTAATAAATTGTTAAATAAAGCCATCGCAATACGCTATAGTATTATTTTTTTAGACTAAATAATGTGTGAACATATACTGTATGAATATTAAAATAATTCATATAAAGGAGATAAATTCTTTTGTATTTTAGTTACTTTTGCGTAAAAACTTTCAAATATGGAGTTTTTGATTGATATGTTAAGCTATGAAAAGTATAGTTGTATTTTGGTGTTTTTGCATCGTTGGCATATGTTATGTTTATGCTATAGACAGTAACCGAGTCGATTCTTTATTGCTGAAATTAGATCAGTCGATAAAGAAACGTCCTATATATATGGAACAAAAAGAGTTGAGACTGGCAAAACTGAGAAGGCAGTTGTTACAGTTAATATCGGAGGAAGAGCATTTTGCCATTCTTGGTGCATTATTGGATGAATATCGTTCATTCAATACGGATTCAGCATTTTATGTGGCTGAGGAGAGGGAACAGATAGCTATGCGTCTTGGAAACCGAGAATATATAGATAATGCCCGTATGAATAAAGCTGATGTCTTGGGAATGACAGGCATGTATAAGGAAGCAATGGATTTGATGCGAAATATTCATGCAGAACGGTTGTCGAAAAACCTCCGTCCCTATTATTATCATATCTATCGCACAATCTATGGACTTATGGCTGACTATGCAGTTACAAAGTATGAAAGGAAACTTTATACGGAACTTACGGACAAATATCGTGATTCATTGCTACTAGTCAATAAGGATAACCTTTTGATACATACCTTGATTCAGTCCGACCAGTATAATGTACGCAATGAATACGATAAAGCCATTTGCTTACTGACAGATTATTTAGCCCAGCAGAAGGAATATGAACATGATGTTGCAATTTGTGCCTATACTTTATCAGAGTCCTATCGTCTGAAAGGGGATAAAGAAAAAGAAAAAGAATTTCTGATTGTTTCTGCCATAGCAGATATGACAACCGCTGTCCGGGAATACATTTCTTTGCGTAAGCTAGCCATATTGCTTTATCAAGAGGGGGATATCGAGCGTGCCTATTCTTATGTAAAGATATGTATGGAAGATGCCGCAGCTTGTAATGCTCGGTTGCGCAAATTGGAGATTTTGGAGATATTTCCCATCATTAACGATGCTTACCAACAAAAGACAGAGAAACAGCAGGAACAAATGAAATGGACATTGGCATCTATCAGCATGCTTTCATTTTTTCTATTGCTTGCCATATTTTATGTATATAAACAGATGAAGAGGTTGGCTGTCGCTCGCAAAGAAGTGATTGACACCAACAAGCGGTTAAAAGAACTGAATGAAGAACTTCACCTTTCGATGCACAAGCTTAAGGAGGCTAACCACAGTATTGCAGAGAATTCTTATCTGAAAGAGGAGTATATTGGTCGATATATGGATCAGTGTTCGGTATATTTGGAGAAGATGGACAATTACCGCCGGTCATTAGGTAAGATTGCTGCTACTGGGAATGTGGAAGAACTCTACAAGAACATCAAGTCTTCCAAATTTATAGAGGGGGAATTGAAGGAATTCTATGCGAATTTTGACAATACTTTCCTGCAAATGTTCCCTACTTTTGTGGAGGATTTCAATGCCTTGCTTACCAATGATGAGCAAATATCCTTGAAAACCGGTGAACGGATGAATACAGAGTTACGCATCTTTGCATTGATACGCTTGGGTATTAGTGATAGCGTGAAGATTGCTCAGTTTCTACGCTATTCTGTAACCACCATTTATAATTACCGCACGAAAGTTCGAAATAAGGCCGCTGGTGACCGTAACCTACTAGAACAAGAGGTAATGAAAATTGGAAAGTCAAAAGACTAATAGAAGTTTACGATTCAGAATATTCTTATTTTACACTTATATTTTTACTACTTTTTTAGTTTTACTACACGTTTTTATATTACTAATATACAGTAGATTATACATTTTCCATTGATATAAATCACTACTTTTTCACTCTTTGATTCATAATTAGTATTTCTTATCTGATATTTTTGCGTTGTCTCTTTTCCCAAGAAAGAGATAGTTTGTAATTTATACTTTTTTATCAACTTTAAAATCTTATATTATGTATGCAAAAGAACAATCTAACTAGAAAACAAAGGGTAATAATTCGAATAGCCAACAAGTATCCAGACCCGCGATATGTCGTTCTGCTTAATAGGCTGTTATATTGTAATCAATGACGTTAATCTTTTAATTTAAAAAACTATGAAAGTAAAAACTACTATTCTGGCGCCACTATTTTTGTGGATAGGATTCTTTCCAGTTTATGCTGACGAGTCTATGGCAGAAAGTATTATTGTCCAACAGCAAGTAAAAGGTATCCGAATTAGTGGAACCGTACTTGATAAAGAGAAATCTCCACTTCCAGGTGTTAATGTGACAGTCAAAAATGAGCCAGGAGGGGCTATAACTGATGTGGATGGTCACTTCTATATTGAGGTACCGAATAAACAGAGTGTATTAAATATAACTTACATAGGTTTCAAGTCTAAAGAAATCGTGGTTGGAAATGAAATCAACTTCAATATTATACTAGAAGAAGATGTAGAAGCTTTGGATGAGGTTGTGGTAGTAGGTTATGGTAATCAAAAGAAACTTTCAGTTATTGGTTCGGTACAGACTATAGAACCTACCAAGTTGCAAGTCGGGTCCTCCCGTTCACTCAGTAACAATTTAGCCGGACAGTTAGCGGGTGTGATTGCAGTACAGCCATCTGGCGAACCCGGATATGATAACTCAAATTTCTGGATTCGAGGCATTGCTTCTTTCAGTGGAAATACTTCTCCATTAGTATTGGTAGATGGTGTAGAACGTAGCTTAAATGATCTTGATCCTGCTGAAATTGAATCTTTTTCTGTTTTGAAAGATGCTTCAGCCAGTGCTATGTATGGCGTACGTGGAGCGAATGGAGTCATTATTATCAATACAAAACGTGGAACGATAGCCGCTCCTTCTGTTAATGTACGTGTAGAGCAGTCCATTCAGGCTCCCACCAAACTTCCTGAGTTTATTGGAGCTGCTGAATATATGAGTTTACTTAATTCTCTGGAAAGTGATCCCAATAAACGTATGTTTACAAAGGAGCAGATACTTAAAACTTATTATGGCTACGACAAAGATTTATATCCGAATGTAGACTGGATAGACGCCATTACCAAAGATTATGCAACTTCCACTCGTGCTAATCTTACAGTAAGTGGTGGAACAGAAATACTCCGTTATTCTCTTACAGCATCTCTTTATCATGAAAATGGAATTATGGCTTCCGATAAGAGTTTGCCTTATGATACCCAAAGCAAGTTGAACCGTTACAACATACGGGCAAATGTAGATCTAGACTTGACAAAAACTACCCTAGTTCGTTTTAATGTAGGTGGTTACTTACAGAATCTACATAAAAGTCGCAGTGGTACGGATGAAGTTTTCAGTGCTGCTTTTGAAACGCCTCCTTTTGTACACCCCGCTGTTTATTCAGATGGGACTATTCCTATTGCCAGTAGCAACCGTCCTAATCCTTGGGCTATCAGTACACAGAACGGTTACTACCGTAGCGGACGAAGCAAACTAGAATCTTTGTTTGCTGTTGAGCAGAACCTTAAAATGATAACTCCGGGACTAAAAGCTAAGCTCACTTTTGCATTTGATACATATAATGAGAACTTTGTGACACGTGGTAAGGAGCCGGACTATTATAGCGTAGCAAAATCACGCAATGATGAAGGTGAACTAGTACATAGCATCTTGAAATACGGAAGTGAGTTTCTTGACCATTCCAGTAATGCAAATTACGGTAACCAGAGCGTTTATTTGGAAGCGGCACTCAGTTATAATCAGACGTTTAATAACAGACATATGGTAGATGCACTTCTTTTGTATAATCAACGCAGCTATGATTGGGGCGATATACAGCCGAACCGGACACAAGGTATTGCAGGACGTTTTTCATATACATTTGACCGCCGCTATATTTCTGAATTCAACTTTGGATATAATGGTTCGGAAAACTTTGCGAAAGGCAAGCGTTTTGGTTTTTTCCCTTCCATCGCCTTGGGGTGGCTCGTTAGTGAGGAGCAATTCATGGAACCTATACGCAATGTGATAAGTAAACTGAAACTCCGTGCCTCTGTGGGAACGGTAGGAAATGACAATATCGGTGGACGCCGTTTCGCCTATATCACAACCATCAATTCAAAAGCTAATGGTTACAATTGGGGATATACAGGAGATACTTATCGTGACGGTGTGCAGGAAGGAGAAGTCGGTGTAGGAAACCTGACCTGGGAGAAAGCGCTTAAAACGAATATAGGTATAGAAATAGGTCTTTGGAATGAACTCGATTTTCAACTCGATCTATTTAAAGAACGCAGGACCAGCATTTTCATGCAACGTGCCACCATTCCTACCCAAACCGGGTTTATCAACAATCCATATGCCAACTATGGCAAGGTGGACAACAAAGGTATCGATCTGTCACTGAATTACAATAAGCGAATCAATAAGGATTGTAATATCAGCGTAAGAGGAACTTTTACTTATGCTAAGAATACAATCATCGAACGAGACGAACCAGAATCAGTCAAAGGAACTTATCGTTCTATTACCGGGCATTCAATCAATACGCTGTGGGGGCTGCAAGCCTTAGGACTTTATACCGATGATGATTTCGTAGATGGAAAGCTGAAAGAAGGAATTCCTGTTCCACAACTGGGCGGTGAAGTGCGTCCGGGCGATATCAAATATCGTGACATGAATAACGATGGCTATATAACTAGTGCTGACGAAGGCTATATTGGTAGTACTACTGACCCGAGAATCGTTTATGGGTTTGGCGGAAATATCAATTTCCGTAATTGGGATATGAGTTTCTTCTTCCAAGGAAGTGGTGACACTTACCGTATTATCGGTGGGTCGGATTATTTCATTCCCGGTAGCGGAGCCGGTGTATTAGGTAATGTCTATACCAACTATACAGACTGCTGGACTGAAGAAAATCCTTCTCAGGACGTTTTTTGGCCACGTCTTTCTCAGAGTACTAATACGAACAATAACCGTGCCTCGACTTTCTGGAAGAAAAATATGAGTTTCCTCCGTTTGAAAACACTTGAAATAGGCTACAGCCTACCTAAGAATGTCGTTAATAAAATTAGCGCGAAGAGTATCCGATTCTTTGCCAGTGGGAATAACTTGTTCTACATTTCCAAGTTCAAATTATGGGACCCGGAACTGGCCACCTCTGATGGTTTAAAATATCCGTCCATGCGTTCTTTGATGTTGGGGGTAGAAGTAAATTTTTAATATAGAATGAACTAAAGAAAAAGAACAATGAAATTTATAAAAAATATTCTTATAGGATTTATAGTCACAGCTTCATTGATGTCTTGTGTTGACTATCTTGACAAAGAAACTGATACAGAATTAACTCTTCCTTTGGTCTTTGAAGACAAAACCCGTATTGAGGGTTGGCTTGCCAATGTCTACTCGGCTATACCCGATCCTTATTGGGGTTATACTAACACATTGGGTTGGGAAGTCCTAGCTGACGATCTGACTCCGTCCGAACGTTGGCGGCAGTGGGGGTGGAAAGTCATTCCTTATATATTGGGTGAATGGACACCTAACAGTGATTGGGAAGGAAATTACTGGAAGCTTCTTCCGCAATGTATTCGGGAGGCTAATATTTTCCTTGAGAACATACACCCACTACCAGCACAGGGTATAAGTGCAAAAGAAGTAGAGTATATGAAAACGGAGTGCAAATTCATGAAAGCCTATTATTATTACTTGCTTGCCAATACTTATGGAGCTGTTCCGTTTGATCCTGATTATATTGCTCCAACAGATTTTGTACTGTCGGACTTGATGAAAGGACAGGCTCCTTATTACACTGTGATAGATTGGGCTGACAAGGAAATGCTTGAGGCTTCTATGATACTACCTCCTAAATATACTGAAGCGCGAAAGTATGGGCGTGTTACCAGTATTATGTGTTTGGCAGTGCGTGCACGTATGTTACTTTTTGCTGCCAGTCCATTGGTAAATGGGAATACGGATTATGCGGATTTCAAAAATGAGAAGGGTGAAAATCTTTTCAGTACCGTTTATGACCCGACACGTTGGAAAAATGCAGTAGAAGCGTGTAAACTATTGATTGATGAGGCTGATAAAGCCGGATATAAGCTTTATGTTGAAGAAAATGCAAATGGAGAGATTGATCCGTTTATGTCTTATCAGAACTTGTTTTTGAAGCGTTTTGATGAAGGGAACACCGAAATTCTGTTTGCGCGTCCAAGCTCTGATTATGGTTCATACGAAAAACATGCAACACCGGCTGCCAGTGGCGGTAGCGGCGGGTTAGGGGTAACTCAATCTTTGGTCGATGCTTTCTTTATGCAAGACGGACTTCCTTATGACGGTTCGAATGAAGAGGGATTTTCCGAATCGGACGTAAAACTTGATAATACAATCTGGGACGAAGAAGTAAATGGAGGAGCTGTTACTTATGCAGGTACATATAATATGTATTGTAATCGTGAACCGCGCTTCTATGTATCCGTAGCTTTTAATAACTCTTATTTCCCTACCGAGAAACGTAAATTTGAGTTTTTTAACGGGCAGAAAGACAATCCGCATACGCACGATGCGCCTCAAAATGGTTATCTTATCCGTAAACGGGTGTCTCCTAAGACGAATGTTAAAGAGAACAATTACCAGTATCGTCCCGGTATTGTTTACCGCTTGGGAGAAGCATTTTTGAATTATGCCGAGGCATTGAATGAGTATAAAGATGAACGTACAGTTCGCGAGGAAGCTTTGAACTATGTGAATAAAATTCGTACACGTGCTGGTATTCGTACTTATACGTTTGGTAATAGTGATGCCCAGAATATCCATGTGGACGATAATCAAGAGACTGTGCGTAAGATTATTCGTGCCGAACGCCGTGTCGAGCTTTGTGGAGAAGGGGTGCGTTATGACGATTTGCGCCGTTGGAAAGAAGCTGAAAAAAAGCTGAATGGAGATATGTACGGAATGAATTATAGCGGAAAAGACGCTGAGGCTTTTTATGTACGTAGACCTTATCAGAAACGTGTGTATAATCCTGCTTATTATTGGTTCCCTATCCATCAAAGTGAAATGGATAAAAACGAGAATCTGCGACAACTTCCATTTTGGAGATAATTCCCATAAAATCAAGCAAAATGAAAAATAAAATCTTTTTTTTACTTGCCATGCTTTCTTGTTTGATAGTAGGCTGTAAGGATGAAGATATACGTTATAGTATTGAGCGTCCCGATGATACCATGCACTTGCAAGTATCGAATGAATATGTAGAATTGAATCAGAAATTTGGAAAGGAGGAGGCTGTTACTTTTTCATGGAATGAGGTAACCAATGCCCCTTTGGACTCTAAAGTGACTTACTATTTTAAGTTGGACATTGCTGACAATGATTTCGGCACTTCTATTGACAAAATGAGAATTCCGGCCGGCGAGCACAGTGTAAGCTTTACCCATAAAAAAATGAACGCATTATTGACGAAATGGAAAATAGAACCCGGTGAAAGAGTAACATTGGAAGCTGAAATTATCGCAGAAATAGAAGAGACCGACTGCTATGTGAAACCGGAACTATCAACTGTACGTTTTGACGCAGTGGGGTATGAAATACAGCCATACGACATCTATGTCATGGGAACAGCACTTGAAGGAGCTACTGACCCGGCCAATGCGCTTAAAATGACAGAAGAGATATCGGAAGAGGTATATACCTGGTACGGGGTGATGAAAGAAGGTGACTACAAGTTTATTTTGAATACCACCGGACAGTCACCTTCGTATACACAGGGTAGCGACGGCAGTGTGGTCTTTAATGAGCATGAAACCGGTAATGAAACCCCCTTTACCATTAATAAAGCAGGATTTTATGTGTTGAAATTGAACATTGAAGCCGGAACATTGAATGCAGATTACCCGACTACCGACTATAATGATGTTTGGATGGTAGGAGAAGCAACCCCTGCAGGTTGGAACATCATGAGTTCCACAAAACTGACGAAAGATCCAGTCAACCAAGTGGCTTTCTATTATGAAGGTCTCCTGAAAACCGGAGATATGAAATTTCCATTGGAACTGAAAGAAGACTGGAATGTAGCATGGCTGATGCCAATAGAAAACGGAACGCATGAATTTGGAGATAATCGTATGGAACACATCGAGGCCGGTATACAGGGACATGACTACAAATGGAACATTACCAAAGAAGGCAACTACCGGGTGACACTGAACATGTACACCATGACTATTGACTTCAAGCTGTTACAGAGCATTCCTGATGATCTGCCCTGCAAAGAGATATGGATGTTAGGTGATGCAACTCCTGCCGGTTGGGAGCAAGGGAAGGAAGCTTTCGTTTATGATTTCAATGTTGATAAAGGAACATTCTATTGGGAAGGAGAATTAAAAGCTGGTAGCTTTAAATGTCCGATAAATGTAGATGGAAGTTGGGCGATCACTTGTTATATGCCCAAGCAGGCGGGAGAAGACGGAAAAGCTTCTCTTAACATGACTGATGTGCAGTTGGTTCAACCGAATGGTAATGACTACCAGTGGAAAGTGGAAGAAAGTGAAGCCGGTCAGTATCGTGTAGAACTGAATGTATTGACTAATAAGATTAAATTTGAAAAGAAAAATTAGTAATCCTACGAGTGCGGACAATTTAATTCCGCACTCGCTTAGAAATGAAAAAGTAGTATGGAATATAAGAAAATAACATTGTTTTGCTTGTTGATGATAGGAATATTTACTTCCACAAGCTGTAAGGACGATTTGGATTTGCAATAGCCACCGGAAAAGCTGAAGTAGGAAGAGTTTATGCTTATGTGGAAAATGGAATCTTGTCAGATACTATAGAAAATGAAGGTATGGCTTATCTCGTTAGTCAGATTCCGGATATTATAAAACAGGATCAGTTGAATCCGAATTTAACAAGAAGCGGTGAACAAAGAACGACACATGTTTCTATACCATTGGTAAAGACTGAATGGAATCAACATTATCCTTATAATGCACAAATGCCGACAAACGGAAAGTGCTCTATAAGTTATTATTATGCGGGTTGTATTCCTATTGCAGTTGCTCAGGCGATTACTTATTATAGAAAATGCCCGGTTGCTTATGATTGGGATGCATTTACTGTAAATACTGGGATATACGATACTAATCTAATAGCTCCTGTATCTCAATTTGTAAAAAAGGTGGCGGATGGTATTAAGGTCGGTTATAAATGTGATGGAACAGGAGCAAAAAATTTAGGTTCAACCAATGACTTCTTGAAAGGATGGGGATATAACGTTGAAAGGCATAAAACGAATGACGTTGATAAGAATTTATTGTATAAGTGTCTTATAACTAAGAATGTTGTTATCTTTGGGGGAAAGAAGAAAAAGAGTACAGGACATGTTTGGCTAGTTGATGGTGGAGTTTTTGAATATTCTGGAAATATGATGATTGGCTGCACGAATATACAGGTAAAGGCAATTCATTGTAATTTTGGATGGAATAGAGCTAATAATGGCTGGTATGCTATTAAGGATGGGGCTTATAATAGACCCGCTAATAGCGCTTCTCAAGATGGCAATAATCCAACTAATGATAAAAATTCACCGAATGGTAATTTTTATACTGAAAATGATTACATCTATTTTCATGAAGCGATGGGAACTGAAATTTTGTGGTAAAATATAAACTTATAATTATGAAAAAGGTATTCTTTTTGTATTGCATTTCTTTATTATGTATTTATGGATGCAATGATGATTCTGATA
>ENA-UEYG01002308-UEYG01002308.1-human-gut-metagenome-genome-assembly--contig:-NODE-2308-length-12272-cov-7.803936_pt1 | contig 12272 bp, 12 predicted proteins | sample MGYA00242933_ERZ507934 | MGnify/ENA primary metagenome ERZ507934 (study PRJEB26167, sample SAMN06115527) | human gut metagenome | host: Homo sapiens | place: China:Zejiang | collected 2015-11-10... | reverse complement strand
GGGACCTTTCTTTAGAAAGGTCCCCTCTCCCCTCCCCCTCATTTTCCCTATGGAATCATCTGCCCAAGAACCGCGCCGAACTGGGCGAGGAGGGTGCTTTGGGCCTGTACCATCGAGGGGATGTCGGGACCGGCGGGGGCGTGCTGCACAAAACGTCCCGACTTGAGCTCTTCGCCGCTCTCGTTCACGAGGCTCCAGCCTGCGTCGAGGATGACGCTGCCGTTGGGCGCGCCGTCAAAACGGGCGATATCCACGGCAATGCGCCACTGGAAAGGCTGCTGCGAACGCATGGGAGAGGCCAGCCCTTTGCGGGGAGTAAGGGATGCGGACACGGCGTCGCAGAGCACCCGGGTCACGCCCTCGCCGAACGGCTCGCTCCAATGGTTGAATTCGGCCAACTCGACTTTGACGTCATTGCCGTCGCGCAGGAAGAGCTGGGGCCTGTCCAGATAGCCCGGAATGGACACGGGTCCGATGGCGACGCGTGGCCCGGAGATTTTTTCTTTGCCGGACTGGACCACATTTTCCACGGGAGAGGACAGCATGTAGAAATCGGGGCGTGGGCTGCGGCCGAGCGAACAGCCGCCGATGGAAAGCAGTCCGGCCAACGCCAGCAGGGCCAGCAGCAGAGAGGGGGCGCACTTTTTCATATAACTTCCTTTTTCCTTTAAGATGGATAGCAAATGACCATGCTCAAACGGCATAGTATGTTTCCCTCGTTGGCGTAGGCGTGCTTCCGATCCGCCTTGAACCGGATGGAGTCGCCATCCCCGACTGCCCAGCGTTGGCCGTTGAGCAGTACGGTCAGCGTGCCGGAAAAAACCGTGATGAACTCTTGCGTTCCGGCGGGATGGGGTTCGGCATCAAGACGGGATTCCGGATCCAGCTCAATGGCGTACATCTCGAACCCCCGGGAATTGTCGAAGGGGAATACGGGGTAGTTCCTGTATTTCCCGTCTGTTTCAACAAACGGCGTTATGGCGGAGCGCTGGACGATTTCAATATCCGCTTCCGGGCGCAGCATGAGCGACGTGAAAGAGATCTTCAGTCCATTCGCGATCTTCCACAGCGTCGAGATAGTCGGGTTGGTCACGCCGCGTTCGATCTGCCCGAGCATACTCTTGCTCACTCCGGAACTTTTCGCTACGGCGTCAAGGCTGAGCTTCCTTTCTTCCCGCAGGCGTTTGAGGTTCTCCGCTACGATGTGGCCGATATTTTCCAAGGGCGTTATCCTGTCCATGTTTGATATTATAGTGCACAAATCGTATGCTCTATCGCACAAACTCAAAGGAGCTTCCGCCATGCCGTCGATTGCCGCTTTCCTGTCCTTCGCGTGCATCATGTCCTTTACGCCCGGCCCAAACAACATTATGGCGCTTTCCAGCGCGAGTGCGTACGGGCTCCGAAAGGGGCTCCGTTTCTGCTTCGGCGTCCTGCTGGGCGTTCTGGGGCTCATGACGGCATGTGCGCTGTTTGGCGCGGCGTTGTTCCGGTTTTTGCCCGACGTGGAACCCACAATGCGTGCCGTCGGCGCGGCGTATATCCTCTGGATGGCCTTTGGCGTCTGGCGGTCGGGATCAGGAAGCGAAGATGCCCGCCTTGTGCCCGTCAACGGCGTCGTTTCAGGGATGCTGCTGCAATTCGTCAACCCCAAAGGCATCCTCTATGGGATAACCGCCTTCTCGTCCTTTGTGCTTCCTTACTACGATTCCTTTATGGCTTTGGCTGTTTCCATCGGCGTGCTCTCGGTTGTCGCCTATGCCGGGACATGTTTTTGGGCGCTTTTTGGAGCCGTATTCCGCCGTTTCCTCCAGAACCACCATGCCGCCGCCAACGCGAGCATGGCGCTCCTGCTGGTGTGGTGTGCCGCTTCCCTGTATACCTAATTATCTCAAACGGATGTAATCCGTTTCCGCGTCCTTGGGCTCATAGTGTCATTTTTAATGAAACAGCACTGTGCCCAATCAAGCGCGGAAACAGGACTCCGCTTTCAACCCGGTCCCGCCACGATTTGAACTTCCCGACACCCCACCAGTCGAAAGTCTTTGGTAGAGGAGGAGGGGGCTCCTCCCCTCCCCAAACATTCCTTTACCGTACCTTCCCGCGCAGCACTGCTTCGGGATTGCGCTCAAGCGTGTTGGCGAACACGCGAACGGCCCGGGCCGCTTCGGTGATTTCGCGGATGGCCTGATTCAGTTCGATGACGGTCGTACTGTTTTTACTGACCACGCCACGGGCGGAAACGACAGTCATCTCCGTCTCCTTGGCTACGTTGTCGATGCTGCTCAGGACATGCGACGCCTGTTCCAGCGTGGCGGACAGCCGCTTGTCCGTATCCTGCGCCAGCTTTGCATACGGTTCTGCAAGCCCGCGGATGCTCGTCAGCGTCTTGTCGAGGTTGGTCCCGATATCCTGAAGCTGGACCACCAGCTTGTCGATGTGGCCGATCAGCTGTTCCGTCCCCGAATTGCTCAGGATTTTTTTGACGCCTTCCGTAATGTCGAGGACATTCGAAGCAATGTCGTCATACGGCAGCGTCGTGAGCGTTTGCAGGATGTTGTCGAATTGCGATGGGATGGTGGGAATCTCGGGCACGTCGTCGTATTCTTTGACTTCCCTGATGGGATAAGGGATCTGGCTTCTGGGGTAGAAATCCATCTCGATCATGAGCTGGCCGGTGAGCAGGCTCTGGGTCGCCAGCGTTGCCCGCAGGCCGTGGGTAACCAGGCGATCGAGATATTCTTTTTTGGAGATGTCGCCGTCGGAGACGGAAAACCGCCCTTCGTCCTTCTTGTTCAGTTCGATGAACACCGGCGTCTGGAACACTAAATTATCAAGGTCGCCCGTGAGCCGGATTTCGACGACGCGCCCCACCGGGACGCCGCGGAACAGGACCGGAGAGCCTACGGAAAGCCCGCTGATGGAACCGTCGAAAAAGAGCACGTAGCGGCTTGTCGTCTGGAACAGCTTGCCTGAGCCGAAAACGGCGATAGCGAGCAGCAGGAGGGCTGTGGCCCCGACGACGAAGGCGCCGATGAGGGTTTTGTTGGCTGACTTGCTCATGAGCGGTATCCTTTGGAGGAGGTGGGGCAGGAGTCGGTTTTGCCGCGGTTCAGGAAACGGACGATGTCGGGGTGCGTCTGATCGCAGCGAAGGACATGGGGATCGCCGCCCGTGATCATGGTGTGGGTCGCCGCATCAAGGAATACGCTGTTGTTGCCGATGGTAAAGATGCTGTCGAGATCGTGGGTGACGACCACGACGGTCATGCCCATGTTTTCCTTGAGTTCGAGGATGAGCTCGTCCAGCAGGGCGGCGCTGACCGGGTCGAGCCCGGCCGAAGGCTCGTCAAAGAAAACGATTTCGGGGTCCATCGCCAGTGCGCGGGCAAGCCCGGCGCGCTTGCGCATACCGCCGCTGATTTCGGACGGGTAATAATCCTCGAATCCGGCAAGGCCGACGAGCGCGAGCTTGAGGGAGGTCTGTTCCCTGATCTCGGCGGCGGAAAGCTTCGTATAGCGCTGCAAGGGCAGGGCTACATTCTCGGCGAGGGTCATGGAGCTCCACAGCGCGCCGCTCTGGAAGAGCAGGCCCACGCCGCTGAGAAGTTTCTGGCGTTCGCTTTCGGTCCCGGCCCAAAAGTCCTGTCCCCTGTAGAGCACTTGCCCCTTTGTGGGCTGGAGCAGGCCCACGAGGACGCGCAGGAGCGTGCTTTTGCCGCATCCGCTCGGCCCCATGATGATGAATACGTCCTGACGGTTTATCGTGAAGTTGAGATCCTTCTGCACGACGTAGCTGCCGTAGCCGACCGTAAGGTCCCGCGCTTCGATGATGGGTGTGGAGGTATTCATATATTCAAAATATTGCAGAGGATGGTGAGGACAGCCGTGGACAGGACGATGCCCACGATGGAATAGACCACGGCCGAGGTGGTCGCCTTGCCGACGGCTTCGGCGTTGCGGCCGCAGCGCAGGCCCTGGTAACAGCCGGTTATGGCGATGAGCATACCATAGACCGCGCCGTGCACCATGCCCACCCAGAGGTTGTTGATGTTGAACCCTTTCTGGGTAAATGTATAGTATTCCATGGGATCAAGGCCGAGCATCCCGACGCCGACGATGAAGCCGCCCATGATGCCCATGAAGTCGGAATAGAGAACGAGCAGCGGGGTCATGGCGGTAAGGGCGAGGATACGGGGCATGATGAGGTAGTCGGAAGGTGCCACGCCGAGCGTGGTGAGAGCGTCGATTTCCTCATTGACCTGCATGGTCCCGATGACGGCGGCATAGGAGGCGCCGGTGCGGCCCGCGAGGATGATGCCGGTCATGATCGCGCCCATGATGCGGGTCATGCTCACGGCCACGAGGCTGGAAACGTAGATTTCCGCACCGAACATCTTGAGCTGGATCACGCCGACGAAGGCGAGGATCAGGCCCACGAGCAGGCTGATCAAAGAGACGATGGGCAGGGCGTCCACGCCGCTTTCCTGAACGGCGAGCCAGACGTTTCCCGACGTGCAGGAAGAGCGGCCCCGGAACAGCCTGCCGACGCTGAGGACAATTTCGCCGATGAAATCGAAAATGTCGCGTGCCATGCGGGGCACCGCCAATGCAAAGCCGCCGACCCGTTCGAGGAAGGTCGTCTTTTGGGCCTTACGCTGCGCGGCGGTGTTCGGGGGGACCGCAAGGGCCAGTCTGGTCAGGTTGCGGATGCCCTCGGGGAGGCGGGCGTCATCGAGCGGGATGTCGTGTTCTTTGGCGAGGGTGACGAGCCGGGTGGTGACGACGAGCACGCCGCTGTCCCATTCACCGAGTTCCTCGCCGAGGAGTTCGACGCTGCGGGCCTCTTTGAGGAGCCTCTCCGTTTCACGCAGCGCTTCGTCACGTTCCGTAAAAAAGTTGGGCCCAAGCAGATCCCGTTTCCACTCGCCGCTGAAAATGACGCGCAGGACGCCCTCCGAGCTCTCGGCGTGTAACGCGCCTCCGAGCGGGGCGGACGCCCTGCTTTTTGTCATCGGTTCGGCTGCCATCGTCAGGCGGGCTTGCGGCTGACGGATACTTTGGCGGGGCGCAGCAGGCGGTCTTTCAGGCGGTAGCCGCGCTGGTGCAGGGTGCTGACCAGGCCGGGTTCCATATCATCCCGCTCTTCATAGGAAACGGCATCATGGACATCGGGGTTGAAGGGTTCGCCCACTTCCCCGGCGACATCGAAGCCGTGGTTCTTGAGCGCGTCAAGGAGCAGCTTCCGGGTCATGATCACGCCGGTGAGCAGGCTTTTACAGGTTTCGTCGTTGCCGCCGTATTGAATGGCGAGATCAAGGCTGTCCAGCGCGGGCAGGAGATCCTTGAGCACCGGCTCGCTGGCGTAGCGCATATATTCGTCATGGTCACGCTGGATGCGTTTCTTGAAATTTTCCATTTCCGCGAGGGCGCGCAGCCGGGTCTCGTCCGCTTCGGTCTTGACCGTGCAAGTGGGGCAAATCTCTTCGCGGAACTGCTCCTCAAGCGTTTTTTCAGGGGCCTGCGCGGTTTCCGCGAGGTTTTCTTCGGTGGCGCCGTTCTGTCCCTTTTCGGTCTGGGGATCACGTGTATCGGTCATGCTAGCTCCTTAATGATCATATTCGGCGACGCGCCGTCTCCGTGACGCATCTGCCAACACTCTATATAGGACTGAACCCGTATTCGGCAACACTTACCTTGCTTCGGCAAGCCAGCAGCAGACTTCCCGGGCGCCGTCGGGCCCGGCGGATTCGATGACGGGCGGCGTCTTGAAACAGCGCTCGTGCGCTTCCGGGCAGCGCGGCCGGAAGGGGCATCCCTGCGGGAGATCGCCGGGCGAGGGGACTGTGCCGGGGATGGCGTCCAGCTTCGCCGAAGGGGGCGTGTCGAGCGTGGGCGCGGAGCGGATAAGGCCCCAAGTATAGGGATGGCGCGGTTCGGCGAACAGAGCCCGCACGGGCGCGCGCTCCACGATGCGCCCGGCATACATGACGCCCACTTCGTCGGCCATTTCCGCCACCACGCCGAGATCGTGGGTGATGAGCAGAAGCCCCATGCCGCGCTCGCGGGAAAGATCGCCGAGCAGGGCGAGTATCTGGCCCTGTATGGTCACATCAAGGGCCGTGGTCGGCTCGTCGGCAAGTAGGAGGCGGGGTTTGCAGGCCAGCGCCATGGCGATCATGACGCGCTGGCGCATACCGCCGGAAAGCTGGTGCGGGTAGTCGCGGACGCGCATGTCCGGCGCGGGTATGCCGACCAGCCGGAACAGTTCCACGGCTTCGGCGAGCGCGGCCTTCTTTGGCAGGCGCAGGTGACGCATCAGCGGCTCCGCGACCTGCTCTCCCACCCGGATGACCGGATTGAGCGAGGTCATGGGTTCCTGAAAGATCATGCCGATGTCGCGCCCCCGCACGCGTTCCATCGCGGATTCGGACAATTCGGCGAGATCGCGGCCTTCAAAGAGGATGCGCCCGGCGGCGAGGCGCCCCGGTTCGGGGATGAGGCGGAGCAGGGACAGCGCCGTCATGCTCTTGCCGCAGCCGGATTCCCCCACAAGGCAGAGCGTGCGCCCCGGATGCAGCGTGAACGACACGTCGCGCACCACGTCGAACGGGCGTTCGCAGGCGTCGAACCGCACGGTGACGCCTTCCGCCTGCAACAGCGGGGCGGAGGAGGCCGGGATTGGGGAAGATGCGTTTGCGGAAAGGGACATGGGGCGCTCCGAAGAAAGTTGCGAATAAAAAAAGTATAGACGAGATGCGGGTTAAGGGCAAGAAACCGGGGATGCCGGGCAAAATGTTCTCATGCCGCAATTGACATTTATTTTCAAAAATCTATAGAAAGGGCAGATCCAATTGGTATCATAAGGGAGTGGGTATGGACGCGGAGCCTGTTTTCATCACTGGAAGCGTTTTTTCGTGGGAATCCCTGCTCGCCGTGTCGATCCTCGTTGCGGCGTGGTTTGTATGCCGCAGGATCAATGTCATGAAACGTCCGGTATGCAACGGCGGCTGCGCCGGTTGTCACGGGGCCCGTCAGGGCCGGGGATGTGCTTTCCCAGAGGGGCGGCGGCGCCGGATGTGACGATAAAGTTGAAGCTGGGGGACAATATGTTTGGATTTTGCCATAGAAAGCGCGGAGAGCATGATTGCGCCGAAGCCCGTTCGTGCGGCGGCGAAGGCTGTCCCATCTCCAAGGAGATGCGGGAAGCCGGGCTCATTTCCCTGCGCAGGATGAAGGAGGGGCAGAAAGCCCGCATCGCCCATGTGCAGGCCAGCGGAGAGCTGGGGCGGCGCATTCGGGACATGGGGCTCATCCCCGGCGCGGAAGTGGAAGTGGTGGGGCGCGCCCCGCTGCGCGATCCGGTGGCCCTGCGCCTGCCGGGGTTCACGCTCAGCCTCAGGAACAACGAAGCCGACTACATCGTCGTCGAACCGCTGGAACAGGCGGGCTGAGGCGTCATGGAGTCGCAGCTTACCATAGCCCTCGCGGGCAATCCGAATTCGGGCAAGACGACGGCCTTCAACGCGCTGACCGGTTCGCACCAGCATGTGGGCAACTATCCCGGCATTACCGTGGAGAAGAAGGAAGGCTTCATCAAGATGCCTTCCGGCCGGTGTGTGCGCTTCATCGACCTGCCGGGGACGTATTCCCTGACCGCCTACACGCAGGAGGAGACGGTCGCCCGGCATGTGCTGGCGCAGGAACGGCCCGACGTGGTCATCGACGTGCTCAATGCGGGCGCGCTGGAGCGCAACCTCTACCTGACCATCCAGCTTCTGGAACTCGGCGTTCCCGTGGTGCTGGCCCTGAACATGATGGATGAGGCCGCCAAGCAGGGCATGACCATCGATATCGAGCGCCTGTCGCAGCGTCTGGGCTTCCCGGTCATGGCAACCGTGGCCCGCACGGGCGAAGGGCTGCCCGAACTCTTGAAGGCGACGGAAGCCTATATCGAAACCAAGCGCGGCGAGCCGTGGGAGCCGCTGCATATCTCGTATGGGCCCGATCTTGATCCCGTGCTGCGGGATATGGAAGCCGCCATTGCCGAGGCCGGGCTGCTGGCTTCGGAATATCCGGCGCGGTGGGTCGCGCTCAAGCTGCTGGAGCAGGATGAGGAAATCCTCACCCGCAGCCGCGCCGAAGCCCCGGAGCTTGCCGCCGATCTGGAGCGGCAGGTGGATGAGGTGGCGCGGCATTTGCGGGATACGCTGAATACGTGGCCCGAGGCCGTCATCGCGGATTACCGCTATGGGTTTATTTCCTCGCTGCTGCGGGACGGCGTGCTGATCCGGCTTCAGGACATGCACGCGCGCATCCAGTTCTCGGACCGCATGGACAAGCTGCTGACGCATCCGTTTATGGGCCCGGCGATCATGCTCGGCGTGCTCTATCTGCTTTATACCGTTACCTTCACCATTGGGGAGATCCCGATGGGCTGGGTGGAACAAGGGTTTGCCCTGCTGCGCGAAGGCGCGGACGCCGTGCTCCCCGACGGCCAGCTCAAGTCGCTGGTGCTTTCGGGCATTATCGACGGTGTGGGCGGCGTCATGAGCTTTGTCCCGCTCATTATGCTGATATTCCTTCAAATCGCCTTTCTTGAAGATACCGGGTACATGGCGCGCATGGCCTACATGCTCGACCGTATTTTCCGTATTTTCGGGCTGCACGGCTGTTCGGTGATGCCGTTCATCGTGGGCGGAGGCATTGCTGGCGGCTGTGCCGTGCCCGGCGTGCTGGCGGCCCGCACCCTAAGGAGCCCCCGCGAAAAGATCGCGACGCTGTTGACCGTGCCCTTTATGGCCTGTGGGGCCAAGCTTCCGGTTTTCATCCTTTTTTCCGGCGTCTTTTTCCCCGGCCATGAGGCGGCGGTCATGTTCGGCCTGACGCTCACCGGCTGGGTGGTGGCCCTGCTCACGGCGCGGCTGCTGCGCTCGACGATTATCCGTGGGCCGTCCACGCCGTTCGTTATGGAGCTTCCGCCCTATCGCCTGCCCACAATGCTCGGTCTGGCGATCCATACGGGCGAGCGTACGTTCGAATATTTGAAGAAGGCCGGTACGGTCATCCTCGCCATTTCCATCATCCTGTGGGCGGCTATGGCGTATCCGCGGCTGCCGCTGGACACGCGGGCGCATTTCGCGGGCGAGCAGCAGACCATCGAAGCGAACCTTGAAGCGGCGAAGGCTTCGGGCGGCGATGTGGCCGCTCTTGAAGAGCAGCTTACGGCCTTGCACGGCGAGCGTGCGGAGCGGGCACTTCAACACTCGTTTGCAGGCCGCCTCGGCATGGCGCTGGAACCGTTGACGCGTCCCGCCGGGTTTGACTGGCGCACGGACATTGCGTTGGTGGGCGGTTTTGCGGCAAAGGAAGTCATCGTCGCCACGCTCGGCACGGCCTATTCCCTCGGCGACATCGATCCCGAAGATCCCACGCCGCTGGCGCAGCAGATCCGCAACGACGGGCGCTGGACGCCCGCCACCGCCTTGGCTCTGCTGGTGTTTGTGCTGCTGTACGCGCCCTGTCTGGTGACTGTCGCCGCTATCCGGCAGGAGACGGGTTCGTGGGGCTGGCCTGTGTTCAGTATGGTATTCAACACGCTGATCGCGTTTGGAGCCGCCGTTGCCGTGCGGCATGTGACGATGTTGTTTCTATAGATGAAATAAAGAGAGAGGAGATTTTTCGAAAAAGAGAGGTACACCCGAAACTCTTTCCCTTTTTTCGCGATACATCTCCGTGTGTTGATATAAGAGCCTCTTTATTGGTTGATTTTGTTTTGCGGGTTCAAAAATGAAAATCCCCAGAGTGGGGAAGCTGATCTCTCAGAAAACGGATAAGGGAGCATTCGTAGAAATGCTCCCTTATTTTTGTAAAAAGGGCATATTGGGTTTACATCATTGTTGCGAGGGTATAGATACTCGCCGAAGGTATTTCTTCTTTTTTCGGGAAGGTACTCTTTTTACGTCACCGGACAGTTTGCTTTATGTAACTATATATTGTTGAATAAAGTGGTATTATTTTTTGTATGCCGTTTTATTCAGTGCAGCGCCGTTTCTTTGTGAAACCTTCATGAAGAAACAGCTAGGATATTTTGCGAATAGCGCTGTACGCGGATATCGAAGGCCTTTACTTGAATCACGAGGTACTCTATAGATGAAAAAGATTCTATCACGAGCCTCATACATGTGATTTTTCCGTTCAGGCTTAAGACGTTTTTTAACATTTGTGGATGGAGGTTATACGATGCGAAAGGACAGGGGACAGCAGGGCTTCACGCTCATTGAAATCATTTCCGTCTTGGTCATCCTCGGCATTCTCGCCGCTGTGGCCGTTCCGAAGTACTATGATTTGCAGAAAGAGGCCCAAACCAAAGCTGCAATGGCCGTTGTTGCCGAAGTGCAGGCCCGTGTGAACCTGAAGTTCGGGCAGGAAATTTTGCACGGTGGCTCCTGCACCGAAGCGGTAACGGCAGCTGATAGTCTTGTAACCAGCCCTACTGATTTGGGAGGATGGACGCTGACTACAGGGACCAAAACCAATAATATTTATACCGTTACTAAAGCATTGCCTCCAGGAGGTACTGAAGGTACGGATGAGGTTTCCCTCACCGATGCGAAGATCAGTCTTCCTGATTGTACGCAGGCGACTAAATAATCCTGTTAATCCGTCGTAACATTTTATTATAAATGAAAAAGAGGCGATTCCTTAAGGAATCGCCTCTTTTTTTCCATACAACGGAACTCCCTCCGCGCAGCCTCCCCACCAGCCGAATGTCTTGGGAGGGGAAAGGGGGAGGTTTGGAGGGGGGAAGGGGAAGCCCTTCTACAGAAGGGTTCCCCTTCCCCCCTCCAATCTTATTCCTCTTCCACAACCTCAAACCCGGCTTCAGCGATCTGCGAGGAGGTGACGGCGCCTGCCCTGAGGAGGCGGAGCCTGCCGTCTTCCATGCGCTCGACGAGCGTGGAGGGCAGCCCCCCGGCGGGAACGGGCGGCTCATCAAGGATGCCCATGACCGAAGCGATCAGCTCTTCGTCGAGCTGCTTGACGCTGACGACGGCGGGGTTGCCGCTGATGTTCGCGCTGCTGGAGGTGATGGGTTCGCCCACAGCCTGCGCAAGCGCGCGTGCTATAGGGTGAGAGGACAGGCGCACGGCCACGCGGCCCGTGCCTCCGGTGAGGATGTCCGGGACGCGGAGGCGTGCCGGGAAGATGACCGAGAGCGGGCCGGGCCAGAAGCGTTTCAGGAGAGGCATGAGCTCGTCGTGGACCTTGGCGATCATATCAAGCTGTTCCCAGTCACCCAGAATCAAGGGCAGAGGGCGGACAGTGGAGCGGTGCTTGGCCCGGTAAACGCGCGCGGTGGCGTCGGCGTCGAGGGCGCGGCTCCCGAGCGCGAAAAAGGTTTCCGTCGGGAAGATGACGGGATGCCCATCAAGCATGAGCTCCACCGCGCGTTTTAAGTCGACGTAGGGCGGCGTGTTGACGCCGCTAGCCTGTGAAGATGCCATATGCTTGCCTCCCGGACCTGCCGATGTTAGGTGAAGGCTCTCTTTTCAGAGCTTGTGAGGCTACGGGCCCGAAGCCCGCAACATGCATTCTATCCCCGCAACAACAGGGCATCATGACTTTAAAACCATTGCGAATCGTTGCCGTGGGACGTTTGAAGACGCCCTTCTGGAAGGCGGCCGCCGAGCATTACGTTGAGCGGCTCGTCCGCTGGCGGGCGTTCACCGAGTCCATCATAAAGGACGGTGATCCTTCCTTGCCTATTGTTGACCGTAATGCTTTGGAAGGCAAGGGGATTCTATCCGCCCTTTCCGCCTCCGACATTCCCGTTGTGCTTGACGAACGGGGGAAGACCTTTACCTCCCGGCAATTCTCGGCTTTTCTGGAGCGGCTTTCCGAGAACGCCAGCCGTCGCCCCTGTTTCATCATCGGCGGGGCCTTTGGGCTTGATGATTCCGTAAAGCAGGCGGCAGCCCATCTGATTGCGCTCGGGCCTCTCACCATGACGCATGAGCTTGCCCGCGTGGTGCTTTTTGAGCAGCTGTACCGCGCCGAGTCCCTGACGCGCGGGCTGCCGTACCATCATTGATAGAGCTGGGGTGGAAATGAAGATTGGAGGGGGAAGGGGAAACTTTCTGGAGAAAGTTTCCCCTTCCCCCTCCAAACCTCCCCCTTCCTCTTCAAAGACTTTCGTAAGTGGGGCGGATGATGGTTGCGGTGATGCGGCAGATCGGGACTTATTGAGAGTTTCCCGGTAGCGTTCCCTTG
>ENA-UEYG01002300-UEYG01002300.1-human-gut-metagenome-genome-assembly--contig:-NODE-2300-length-12287-cov-4.087633_pt1 | contig 12287 bp, 7 predicted proteins | sample MGYA00242933_ERZ507934 | MGnify/ENA primary metagenome ERZ507934 (study PRJEB26167, sample SAMN06115527) | human gut metagenome | host: Homo sapiens | place: China:Zejiang | collected 2015-11-10... | reverse complement strand
GGAAATTTCAAAAAAATATCAGGTAAAAAAAGTAGTATTATTTGGATCACGTGCGCGTGGAACTAATATGCCAAAAAGCGATATCGATCTGGCGATTTATGGATGTGCAGATTTTGGAGGTTTGTCAGATAGTTTAAATGAAGATCTGTGGTCGCTTTTAAAGCTGGATATTATCAATATGGATGATAAATACGTGTCATCTGAATTGGTATCCGAGATAGAGAAAGATGGGGTTGTTTTATATGAAAAAGTTTGATCAGTATATTGGAGTGTTTGTTTTGTTGGAACAGCAGATCCGTGCCCGGTATGGAGATGAGGTGTTAGAGCAGCTATGACAAAGTGGTATCGTGCGTGTGTGAACTACATTCATTCTGTGCCGGAATATAACTGTGCACTCGAACAGGAACGATTTACGGAAAAAGCCGCAATTGCAGCAATACATAAATTAAAACGCTATTATGCAGATTTTGGTGCTGCATTGATCCATTCGGCTAAGTTGGCTAAAGGACATCGTCAGGCTCTCTCTCCTTCGGTGACGTTGGGCTGGCGTTTAAGCGGTGAAAACTTTCTGAAGGATTCTCCTGTGGTAGATGATTTATTGTTGAGCGTATCGGGTAGTATCCTCAATCAAGACATTGATTTGGTAATGGGTGATAATGAGTTTTATCTCTATGAATCAGTATGGACTCAAAACGATGGTTATGCATGGTATGACGGTCCGGCCGGTAAATATACTATTTCTACCAGAGGCCAGAACAATGATCTTTCGTTTATCAAGCGCAAAGAGTTCTCTGTAAACCTGAAAACTTCGCTTTGGAATAGACTGATTACGGCCGATGCTTCATTCTTTATCAACTCTATGGAGGGATATTTGATCAATCAACCTACTTTTTATCCGTCACATTTGAATACAGGATATCCGGCAGCATCGTTTATGGCTGTGATGAACTATAACAATAACAAGCGTGTAGGCTTTGATTTCAATATAAATGCTAACAAGCGTTTTGGAGATGTAGACTTGTCTTTGGGTGTGGCAGGCACATATTACGATACTAAGGTTACTAAGCGTGATGAAATCTATGATGATGCCTATCGTTATCGTGAGGGAAAAGCTGTTGATGGTATCTGGGGACTTCAGAGTGCCGGATTATTCCAGAATAAGGAAGAAATAGAGAGTAGTCCTGAACAGAAACTGGGTAGTACGGTCCAACCCGGTGACATCAAGTATGTAGATCAGAATGGAGATAATGTAATTGATGACAAAGATGAAGTCTTCTTGGGTAAAGGCGGTTGGTATGGTGCGCCCTTTACACTCGGTATTAATTTTACTGCCAAATGGAAGAATTTGACTCTCTTTGTGTTGGGTACCGGTAACTTCGGCGCTTATGGATTGAAAAACAGTTCATATTATTGGGTGGATGGCGATGATAAATACTCAGCCATAGTCCGCAATCGTTGGACTCCAGAAACAGCAGCTACTGCTACTTATCCCCGTTTATCTGCTAGAAGTTCAAGTAATAACTTCCGTGCTTCAGATTATTGGTTGTACAAAACTGATCGCTTCGATCTGGCGAAAGTACAGATTACTTATGATCTGCCGAAACGAATTTTACGTAACACTTTCATCAATGAATTATCTGCTTACGTAAGCGGTGCAAATCTGCTGACAATCTCGAAAGAACGTAAACACATGGAGATGAATGTGGGTAGTGCTCCGCAAAGCAGATTCTATAATATTGGTGTGAAAGCTGTATTCTAATCTAAAATTATGATAAAAATGAAACTAAGAAATATTATATTAACTACAGTATTACTGGCGACTTTCTCTGCTTGCGAGGATATGTTCGAACCTGCTAAGGAGAATAATCGCGGCGTTGAGGAGATGCTTTCAGATCCTAATTATGCTGTGGGACTTTTGGGGTACGGATACGCTATGCTGCCGTACGACAATTCTAGTGTAAGTGATGTAGCTACAGACGATGCTGTGACCAATGATAAAGAGAGTGGTTATTCAAAAATGGCTCTTGGCTCATGGGCGTCGAATAATAATCCTATGGAACAGTGGCAAGCCCGTAAAGCGGCAATACAATACCTCAATACATTTTTAGGTATCGCAGACCAGGTAAGTTGGGCTGAGAATGAGGTGACGAACAGGATGTTCATTGACAAACTCAGCGGAGAAGCATATGCCTTGCGTGCTTTGAATTATTACTATCTTTTGATGGCTCATGGAGGCTGGACGGCAGACGGGCAGTTACTGGGTGTGCCGATACTTCTGGAACCGGAAGATAACAACTCTGATTTCAATCAGCCCCGTGCTTCTTTCAGTGCATGTGTAGAGCAGGTATTTACTGACTTAAATAAAGCAGTTGAATTATTGCCTGTTGATTACGAAAATATAAAAAGTGATGCTGAGGTGCCTGCAAAATACAAAGAAATCGGTGCAAAGATGGGTAATTATAATCTTGTTTTTGGAACTTATCAACGCGGACGTATTACTGCCAGAATAGCTGAAGCCATAAAGGCACAGGTGGCTTTGCTTGCTGCAAGTCCGGCTTACCGGGAAGGTTCAGGTGTGACTTCTGAAACTGCCGCAAACTATGCTGCTACTGTATTGAATCGTATTGGTGGTGTAGCTGGTCTTGATCCGACGGGTAATACTTGGTATATGAATACAAGTGATCTTGATAATCTTGGTTCAGGAGAAGTGCCTGCTGAAATCCTTTGGAGAGGAAATAAGAGTAATGGAACGGCAGATTGGGATATAGGTATTCAGCTGGAGAAAAATAACTTTCCTCCTACGCTCTATGGTAGCGGACGTATTAATCCTACGCAAAATCTAGTGGATGCTTTCCCTATGGCTAACGGTTATCCTGTTGCAGACAAGGCTAACGGCGGTTATTCGGAAAATGCTCCTTATGAAAATCGTGATCCGCGTTTAGCGAAATACATTTTATTCAATGGAGCTACATTTAAGGAAAAGGCTATTATTACAGGTACTTATCCTGATGCAGAAAACAAGCAAGATAATAATTTGAATCAATTGAGCACCTCTACCCGTACGGGTTACTATCTACGTAAGCTGTTGCGTGAAGACTGTAATGCCAATCCGAATTCACTTAATGCCAAGTTTCATATTCCTGTTCGTATCCGTTATACGGAAATATTCCTGGCTTATGCTGAAGCAGCCAACGATGCTTGGGGACCAATGGGCAAAGGTAGTAACGCCTATAGTGCTTATGACGTAGTTAAGGCTATTCGTGCTCGTGGTGGTGTAGGAACCGATAACGGCGACGCTTATCTGGAGAGTATCAAGGGAGATAAGGAAAAGATGACTCAACTTATCCGTAACGAACGTCGCATTGAGCTTTGTTTCGAAAATAAGCGTTTTTGGGATATTCGTCGTTGGCAGATGCCATTGGCGGAAACAGCTAAGGGTATGCGGATTGACAAAGTGGGCGAAAGTCTGAACTATACCGTAATTGATGTAGAAAATAGAAACTATAAGGAGTATATGAATTATGGACCTATACCTTATGGTGAGATGTTGAAGTGGAGTAATCTGCAACAGAACAAAGGATGGTAATCATATAATTATAAAATGCAAAAAGAATATGGAAATGAAAATCTATAAATTATTATCTGTAATATTGGGGAGTGCCATGTCATTTGCTTTCTCTTCATGTGAGAATGCAAGCAACTCTTTTCCCGATTATGAGGGTGGTGTGAGTGTCTATTTTGCTTATCAATATCCGGTGCGTACTATTGTATTGGGTAATGATCCGGTGGTAGATAATTCGGCTGACCGTCAGCACAAGTGTGCCATTTATGCCACAATGGGAGGGGCATACGGTGGAAGAAATATCACTATAGACATTGCCGTTGACAATACGCTTTGTGATAACCTCTTTTTTGAAGACGGCTCACCGGTATTACCCATGCCTTCTACATATTATACATTGGCGGGTGATAAAATTAAATACAACGGTGAACACTGGGGAAATGTGGAGGTGCAGCTTACCGATGCTTTCTTTGCTGACGAAAAAGCACTGAGCAATAATTATGTGATTCCTGTAGTGATGAAGAAACAGACAGGTGCCGACCGCATCCTGACAGGTACTCCTTTGATTGAAGGCGATGCTCCGGCACGTCCCAACTCGGATTATTGGAGTGTGTTACCTCAAGATTATGTGCTTTATTGTGTAAAGTACATGAATCCATGGCAGGCTTCTTATTTGCGTCGTGGTATAGATCAGATTACAGAAAATGGGACTACAACTACTGTTGTGCGTCATGCTCAGTCTGTAGAAAAGGATGAAGTGTGTGGCATTACCACTCGTTCGCTGACGACAGCTGTTTTTCCGGTTAGCGCAAAACAGGCTGACGGGACAACAATGACATGTGATTTGCTGTTGACATTCAACGATGCGGGTGAATGTTCCATTACTACGGAGACATCGGGAATGACTGCTTCGGGGACAGGTAAATACGTGGTGGACGGTGAAAAGAAATCATGGGGAAACAAAGACCGCGATGCGCTTTATCTGGACTATACCGTTGACTTTGGCATTCGGAAGTATGCCACGAAAGATACTTTGGTGATGCAGACGCGCGGAACGAACAAGATAGAAACTTTTGTCCCTAAGTATCGTGCCAATTGAACGGAAACGTTTAAACGATCAAATGACATAATGTTGGATAATAACTAAAAATATTCAATCATGAAAAAGATTTTAATATCTATATTTTTATGTCTTCTGTGGTGAATGATAGGAGTTTCACATTTACCACTTATCGTTACCCTTGATTGCATATTGATGAAAAGAATAAGAAATATGTTAATAAATGATTATACAATGAAAACAATAAAATACTCATTATCCTTGGGCTTATTGCTGTCGCTTGCCTCTTGTGCCGATGACCAAATCGTTGACTTCAAGACTGAGAAGCCGGAAAGTATAGCCCAATATGAATACCTCAATGCTTACGATGCATTGAAAACATACATAGACCGAAGTGCAAGTCCCGACTTTAAGTTGGGAATTGCGCTGTCGGCGAGTGATTTTCTGAAAGGAGAAGTGGTGCGTACTATGGCCATCTCCAATTTCGATGAGATGACGGCAGGCAATGCCATGAAATACGCTTCGTGTGTAAACGATAAAGGCGATATGGATTTTGGGACTGTGGAAAAGTTTGTTTCTGCAGCTCAAGCAGCTGGAATCACCATTTATGGACATACATTGGCTTGGCATGCGCAGCAGAATAATAAGTATCTGAATTCGCTGATTCAACCGATTATTATTCCTGGAGTACCTGATTCATCGGGAAATAAATATCTGCATATTGTTAATCCGACAGCGACAAATAATTGGGATGGTCAGTTATATTGTAAACTGTTAAGTAATTTGCGACAAGGTCAAAAATACAATTTATCTTTTCGTGCTAAAGCAGAAAGTCCATTTAACCTGAATCTTTGGGTGATGACTGCTGGCTCGGAAGACAAATATGGAATTCCTGAAGTAAGTATTTCTGATGAATGGGATGATTATTCTGTCTCTTTTACTCCCGATTATGAAAATGGTCAAAACCTTAAACTTGTTTTTGGACATTATGCCGGATGGTGGGATATAGATAACATGGTTTTGACAGCTGATGGAGATACTGAAAATCTGATAGATAATGGTGACTTTGAGACCGGAGAAACTACAAATTGGGAAAAATATTCTTGGCATGCTTTTACTTATTCTGTTGAAACCGAAAGTTCGAGTGGTGGCAGTGGTGGTTATTGTTTGAAGATAACAAACACTACCAAACAAACGGATAATTGGAGAGCTCAAGCATGGTATAAGTTGAGTGAACCTTTATTGGCGGGGGTTGAATATACTTTAACTGCTATGGGCAAGGCTTCTGAACCTTATTCTTCTGCGGTCTTTTTACAATGTGAGGCTACAGGTGCTCAAGAGTATAAGCCATCCTTGGATTTTGAGCAAACATGGGGAGAGGTCAAGATTTCATTTACTTTAGAGAATAGTGATAAGGACAAAGTAACATTGAATTTTGGGGATTTTGTTGGAACATTATTCTTGGACAATGTTAAACTTGTAGAGTCAGGAAGCAATAAAAACCTGATTGATAATAGCGACTTTGAAGCTGGTAACGTAAATGGATGGAATAGTAACGGTTATCATTCTTTGTCTGAGGAGGGAGAGGGTTATGTTTCTGGTGGAACCCCTGACCAGATTATAGAGAAAACTCCCGAAGAAAAGAAAGAAATCCTTACAGGAGCTATGAATAGCTGGATAGAGGGTATGATGAAATCCACTGCTGGTTATGTAACTGCTTGGGATGTAGTGAATGAAGCTATTTCCGGTGGCGGTGATGACGGTGAAGGCTTCTATCCTTTGCAGTCTGCCAGCAACGTTTCTGCTGAGGATGCTAAGAACAATTTCTATTGGCAAGACTACTTAGGTAGCGAAGATTACGTTCGCGTTGTTGTGGCTGCTGCCCGTAAGTATTATGCAGAAAATGGTGGTACCAATCCTTTAAAGCTCTTTGTCAATGACTATAATTTAGAGTCTGACTGGGATGACAATCAAAAGGTTAAGAGTTTAGTACACTGGATTAAGAAGTGGGAAGCTGATGGTGTGACGAAGATTGACGGTATCGGTACACAGATGCATGTAAGTTGTTATGCTAATGCTGCTACTCAGAAGAGTAAAGAAGACCATGTAGTGAAGATGTTTGAGATATTGGCGGAAAGTGGTAAACTGGTAAAGATATCAGAACTTGATATGGGTTATATAGATGAGAATAATACCAGTGTTAAGACAGAGAATATGACCGAAGCTCAGCATAAAGCGATGGCAGAATACTATAAGTTCATCGTGAAGAAGTACTTCGAGATTATTCCTGCTGCTCAGCAGTATGGTATCACGCAATGGTGTGCTACCGATGCTCCCAGTGATTCGGGCTGGCGTGGTGGTGAACCCGTAGGCCTTTGGGATTCCAACTACAGTCGTAAGCATACCTATGCAGGTTTTGCTGATGGTTTGGCTGGAAAATAATAGAGTTTTATAAGAAAAGGCAGCGGGGCATAGTGTGAAACCGCTGCCTTTATTGTTTCAATAAAAATCGAATAACAATGAAAAACATATTATTTATTTTGAGTTTGGTCATTTGGTGTGGTTGTAGTGATGAAATTCCTTTTGATACTGGTAGGGCAGAAGATATGGTTGCTACAAGGGCTGCGAATTTAGATGAATATTCATTTGAAATTTATGACGGAGCGTTGTCAGCTTACTACCAATATGATTGTAAGGGTAATTGGGAAAAAGTAATGCCTGCCATAGTTTCATTTCATAGGGGTGATAATAACAGTATTGAACCAATTATACCTCAGGTTTTAACTAAACCTGTTTGGATAGATAGTATTGCACATAAAGCTACTATGTATAATGGTATGTTTGCGGTGTATGTATATATGCAAAATAATATTTCTTCAAAAGAAAGAAGTGGGGATATTGTGTGGCAACAACCAGAATCTAATAAAATCTTATCTATCAAAATTATACAAGAGGCAGGTAATAATCATATAATGATTGCTGTGAGAGAATCTTATAAGAATCATCCTGTCTTTACTGCCACCACAACTTATCCCGTAAAAAAAGATATAAGCTGCAGAATCCCATATGAAGCATACAATGATGGGGGAAAGTATGACGGCAATGCATCAATCACTATTCCGAAAGGAGAAACGAAAGGAACTTACGAAATGGATTATAATGGTTCTCCGTTAGTTGATTATCATGGTGATATAAAAGGCTATAAACTATATGAAGGAACTACTACAGGAGATGATATTTATACCTATAGTTTTGTTCGCTATTGGTGATATTATAATAAACAGGTCTGTTGGGGCTTTCCATTTAGTATGTAACGTCAGCAGATAATGGTGTAATTTGGAATATTTGTTGTAATTTATCAAAAGGATGAGGATGCTTCGTAATATCTTGAATATCAATGCTTATAGGATATGCTGCATTCAGTATACGACTGAACCCTATTCAGTATACGAGTGAATGGCATTCAGTATACGACTGAATTAGGTTCGATATACGACTGTATCCTTCGTTTGTATTATTTGTAAAGAATGTAGATTGTTATCACTCTCTTGCTTTAGCTTACAACTTTCAAGTCCTTAAAACAATGAAGAACAATATGAGAAAAATAATTTATTTATTGACATTGCTCTTAGGAGTGTCTTTAGCGGCTTGCTCGGACGAGACTATTCCTGAGCAGCCGGAAAAGCAGGAACCGGAACAACCTGTCGAACCGAATCCGGACCCGGAACCCGAGCCTCCTGCTGAAGCCAAGTTGCCAGTCCTGAATGTAGCCGGGCGCTACCTTAAAAATGAAAAGGGAGAGATAGTCAATCTGCATGGTTTTACGCAGACTTACAGCCCTTTCTTCAATAACAATGCCTGGGGTAACTATGACGTGCAGGCATGCCTCAAGTATAATAAGAGTATGGTAGACGGAATTGTGGCTGCCGGATGGAAGTTCAATTTCGTGCGGATGCACCTTGATCCGTATTGGAGTGATGACCCCTCCATGCAGTCCGTGAGGTATGAAGGACATGAACGGTTCTCTGAAACCCGCTTTCGGAAGTATCTTGAAGAGTTGTTTGTGCCGATGGCAGAATACTTTATTTCCAAAGGAATGTATGTGGTGATGCGTCCGCCCGGAGTCTGTCCCGCTGATGCTCCCTATCAAGGTATGGAAATAGGAGACACTTATCAGCAGTTTTTGCTCAAAGTGTGGGATATTGTTTCGCAGCATCCTAAGCTGAAAAATAATATGGATGTCATGTTCGAGCTTGCCAATGAACCTGTCAGAATAAAAGGTACTGACGGAACATACGGCAGTAGCGGTGACGGTCATTTCAAGAACCTCCAACTCTACTTTCAGGCTATAGTAGACAAGATACGTGCCAACTGCCGCAACATTGTTTGGGTGCCGGGATTGTCTTATCAGTCATCTTACGCCGGATATGCTATTCACCGTATTGAAGGGGAGAACATAGGCTTTGCCGTTCACTGTTATCCCGGTTGGTATGGTAGCGATGCAGAGGAAGACAGCGGTGAAGGAATCGGCTCTTCCACAGGAGGAGGTTATGAAGCTTTTCAGCGGGGGTGGGATGCGCAAGTAGGTCCTGTGGCGGCTTTCGCTCCTATCATGGTGACTGAAATAGACTGGGCTCCGAAGAAATATGATGCCACTTGGGGTAAAAGTATTACAGGAACAGCTGGTGGTGAAGGTTTTGGTGCCAACTTCAAATATATAGCTGATAATTCAGGTAATGTTTCCTGGTTGTTCTTTACAACGAGGTCACATGAGTTGGCAGCGTTTAAAGATGTGCCGGGTGAACCGGGCAATTACACTTTTCTCAATGATCCCGAGGCCTGCCCGTGGGCAATGTACCATTGGTTCAAGGAATATGCTGAAGGGATAGTAGTGAATGGGGAACTGGAAAAACTGGAGTTGATGGGACAAGAGGGGGAACTTCGTCTGCAAATGGGTGGTACGAATTATCTCAAAGTGAAAGCTGTTTATTCTGATGGAACGGTACGGATGGTGACTGCGGAGGCGACTGTCAACAGCTCAGATACAAACGTGTTGAAAGTAGAACAGGCAGCCAAATTAGTAGCTGTGGCACCCGGTGAAGCTACGGTAACCGTTACGTATCAATCGGCTGCCGGAGTCAGTAAGCAACTGACTTTACTGGTTACGGTAATTTCTCCTTTCTCACTGACGGCAGATGTCTTCAATCCTTCTATATGGGAGGAAGGCACATTCGACGAGAACACCCGCACACTGGTGACGGGGCAGTATGGTTTCGGAGGTTGGCAATATGACAATGGACTTGATTTGTCGGGATATAAGACTGTGACCGTAGAGCTGGGTAACGATAATGAAAGTGGTGTTTCGTTCCGTCTGTTTGATAAAAACAATTATTGGAGTGAGCCTGCTGCGTATGATTTCGGATCTTCGCGTAAGATTGTAGTGGAGTTGAACAATATGAAAGATAAGAACGGAGGAAAGATTGATCCTTCGCATCTTTATATTGCAGGCTTTTGGTCAACAGGTGGAAAACCTATTGTGATAGCTAATGTCTCCTTAGCAAATTAAAAAGACATATCAACTCTCATCTTTCCGAGAGTTTGATATAATTTGTGCATTTTATAATATCTTTCCTGCATCCTCTGTGAAGAGTGTGCAGGAATACAAATCTGTAATATTTATCTAATATTGATATTCAAATGTCTAAAACTGCAAATCAGTGATCGGATTCATGCCTTATTTTTGCAGATATATATGAATGGTCTGATAAACTTTAAATAAAAGATATAATGAAGAGGATAATTGTATGGTTGGCTGTAATGATGTATACACTGTCCGGTTATGCACAAAATGCACCTTGGAATTTTCAGAGTAAAGTAGTTACGGACACTCTATTTAGTAAAGTGCTGAATTCAAAGCGTGCCTATACCGTTTTTTTGCCAAAGAGTTTTGAACAGAATAAAGAGAAAAAATATCCGGTCCTGTATCTTTTGCATGGTATGTGGGAAACAAATCCTGTCTGGACCGAACGTGGTCATGTGAAAGATGTCATGGATCGGCTTGTAGCCAGTGGGGAAGCGTGCGAAATGATTATTGTTACTCCGAATGCCGGTGGAAATATCCATTTGGAGTGGAACGGATATTTTGATATGCCGGGTTGGAAATATGAGACTTTCTTTTATACGGAATTCTTGCCTTATATAGAGAAAAAATACAGGGTGATAGGCGATAGACAGCATCGTGCCATTGCCGGATTGTCGATGGGTGGTGGCGGAGCTACTAATTATGGTCAGCGCCATAGTGATATGTTCTGTGCAGTCTATGCGATGAGTGCCCTGATGTCTATTCCTGAACAGGGAGCGGTACCTGCTGATGATCCGAATTCGAAAATTGCGATACTTATCCGTAGTGTTATAGAAAATAGCTGTGTGAAATATGTGATGGAGGCTGACGAGGATCGCAAGGCTGATTTGCGTAGTGTTGCCTGGTTTGTAGATTGTGGGGATGATGATTTCCTGCTTGATCGTAATATAGAGTTCTATCAGGCTATGCGTAACGCCGGTGTACCTTGCCAGTTCAGGGTGCGCGATGGAGGACATGATTGGGAATATTGGCACTCGGCTCTTTATCAGTGTTTGCCTTTCGTAACCCGGATATTTGGTAAGGAATAATATAACAAACAATAATAGACAGATTATGAGAACATTTGTATTTACATGCTTGCTTCTTTTAGGCATGACGGCATTTGCGCAGGACGCGAACTTCCATATCTATCTGTGTTTGGGACAATCGAACATGGAAGGAAATGCAAAGGTAGAAGAACAGGATACAGTGGCGGTTGACAGTCGTTTTCAGGTATTAGCGGCTGTAGATTGTCCTAATTTGGGGAGGACCAAAGGGAATTGGTATAAGGCAGTTCCTCCTTTGGCGCGTTGCTATACAGGCTTGACTCCGGGAGATTATTTTGGCCGGGCTATGGTGGCTAATCTTCCATCTAATGTACGGGTGGGGATTATCAATGTTGCCGTAGGCGGTTGTAGGATAGAACTGTTTGACAAGGATAACTATCAGTCCTATGTAGAAGCTTCTCCGGACTGGCTGAAGAATATGGTAAAGGAATATGGCGGCAATCCTTATGCGCGTTTGGTTGAGATGGCAAAACTTGCTCAAAAAGACGGAGTGATTAAAGGTATTCTGTTACATCAGGGAGAGTCGAATACAAATGATAAAGACTGGCCCTCAAAAGTAAAAGGAGTGTATGATAATCTTTTGAAAGATTTAGGATTATCTGCCGCTAATGTGCCTTTGCTGGCGGGTGAGGTGGTACATGCAGATCAGAATGGCATTTGTGCCAGCATGAATACAATCATCGACAGCTTGCCACAGGTGATTCCTACTGCACACGTGATATCTTCTGCCGGTTGTCCGGCTGCATTCGATAATCTTCATTTTACAGCCGAAGGATACCGGATGTTGGGGGCACGCTATGCTGCTAAAATGCTTTCTATTTTAGGATATGGAGACTGGACGTCTGCTCAGAATATGAAGTTGTGGTATAATCGTCCGGCACAAGACTGGCTGGAAGCTTTACCATTAGGTAATTCCCGTTTGGGGGCTATGGTGTTTGGCGGAACTGCCCGTGAAGAACTGCAACTCAATGAAGAGAC
>ENA-UEYG01002293-UEYG01002293.1-human-gut-metagenome-genome-assembly--contig:-NODE-2293-length-12305-cov-2.881747_pt1 | contig 12305 bp, 11 predicted proteins | sample MGYA00242933_ERZ507934 | MGnify/ENA primary metagenome ERZ507934 (study PRJEB26167, sample SAMN06115527) | human gut metagenome | host: Homo sapiens | place: China:Zejiang | collected 2015-11-10... | reverse complement strand
TATCGGTTTGTATATCTTGCTGCGTTTCCGCAATGTAGCTTATAGTGTGGGTGCGCATGCAGGCTGTGTGGTGGCATGTGTGTATATATTTTGCTCAGAAAATTTTTAAGCTTGTTCCGACATTTCCTGCGGATAGGTTATTGGCAGTATGTGTGCTGTGAGGTATTACAGGCTGTGAGCGTCGGAACTGTTAAAAATTTGTCTTCGCAATATATATACACTCATGCGTTGCAGGTTGTAGATGCGCACCCGGATGCAAGTTTTGGCAGTCCCAGATATGCAGGATTCAATTATGGCGGGTGCGCTTTAAGGCTGAGAAGTGGCATGTGTGTATAATCCCAAGTAGAAATTAAAATATCAGGAAAGAGAGAAAGGATATCGTATGAAACATATAGGAACAAGAGAAATCGCCACAGAGCGGCTTCCTCTTCGAAGATTTGAAATAGAAGATGCCGAGAACATGTTTTACAACTGGGCGAATGACCCGGAAGTGACAAAATATCTTACATGGCCGGCGCATGAGAGTGTTGATACTACAGAGACTATTTTAAAAGAATGGATATCTAAGTATGACGAAAAAGATTTTTATCAGTGGGCTATTGAGCTTAATGATCTCGAGCAGCCTATCGGAACTATAAGTGCAATTAAAACCGATGAGAGCGTTGAGTCGGTTGAAATCGGTTATTGTATCGGAAAGCGTTTCTGGAATAACGGTTATATGACAGAGGCACTCACAGCTATCATCAGATTTTTCATCAATGAGGTCGGTGCCGGACGTGTATGGGCCAGACATGATACTGAAAATCCAAATTCAGGCAAGGTGATGGCTGCGGCAGGCATGGATTATGAGGGTACTTTACGCCATGCAGGCTTCAACAATCAGGGTATATGCGATGAAGCGGTATATGCAAAGGTCAGAAGTGCAGCACTTGACGAGGAGCCTGAGGAGGAAACTCCTGAGCAGCAGGCTGTTACCACAAAGGTGATGGGCGAGGACGGAGTCATGAGAAACGTAATCTCTGACGAGACTATGGAGTATGTCGGAATCCTTGCAAAGCTTGAGCTTTCACCGGAGGAGGCAGAGGCTGCCAAGAAGGATATGGCAGATATGCTTGATTATATCGATAAGCTTGAGGAGCTTGATACTTCGGGAATTGAGCCTATGAGCCACGTATTCCCTGTAAACAATGTATTCAGAGATGATGTTGTCACAAACGGTGACGGAAGTGAAGCAACACTTGCCAACGCACCGGTCAAGAAGGACGGCGGATTCAAGGTACCAAAGACAATCGGCGAATAACGGCAAGGAGGAGAAAAATGGATTTAATGTCTTTAACTGCCGTGGAACTCGGCAAGAAAATACAGGCAAAGGAAGTTACAGTGGAAGAGGCTGTAAAGGCTGCCATTGCTTCTATAAAAGCAAAAGAAGAAAAGATAAACAGCTTTGTCACAATAGACGAAGAGGGTGCACTTAAAAAAGCAGCAGAGGTTCAGGCAAAAATTGATGCGGGAGAGCTAAAAGGAGCGCTTGCGGGTGTGCCTGTAGCTATAAAGGATAACATGTGTACAGAAGGGCTTCTCACCACATGTTCATCAAAGATACTCTACAATTTCATCCCGACCTACACAGCGGAGGCTGTTAAGCGCCTTGAGGATGCAGGCTGTGTCATCGTTGGAAAAACCAACATGGATGAGTTTGCCATGGGAAGCACAACAGAGACATCTGCCTTTGGAGCAACCAAAAACCCATGGAATACAGAGCACGTACCGGGCGGTTCATCAGGCGGAAGCTGTGCAGCAGTTGCAGCAGAGGAGGTACCGTTTGCACTCGGTTCAGATACAGGCGGATCAATCAGACAGCCAAGCTCCTTCTGTGGTGTGACAGGAATCAAGCCAACCTACGGCACAGTTTCACGATATGGACTCATTGCCTATGGCTCATCGCTTGACCAGATTGGACCTATCGCAAAGGATGTCACAGACTGTGCTACTATACTTGAGGCAATCGCTTCATATGATACGAAGGATTCGACATCAGTAAACAGAGACGATTTGAAGTTTACAGAGGCGCTTGTCGATGACGTAAAGGGTATGAAGATTGGTATTCCAAAGGATTATCTCGGAGATGGACTTGACCCGGAGGTGAAATCGGCAATCCTTGCAGCGGCAGATGAATTAAAGAAAAAAGGTGCTGTTGTGGAAGAATTTGACCTCGGACTTGTAGAGTATGCCATTCCTGCATACTATGTAATCGCCTGTGCTGAGGCAAGCTCAAATCTTGCCAGATTCGACGGTGTCAAATACGGATACCGTACAAAGGAGTACACAGACCTTCACAACATGTACAAGAAATCGCGTTCTGAGGGCTTTGGACCTGAGGTAAAGAGAAGAATCATGCTCGGCTCCTTCGTACTCTCATCAGGATATTATGATGCATATTACTTAAAGGCATTAAGGGTAAAAGCACTTATCAAAAAAGCCTTTGATGATGCCTTTGCCAAATATGATGTGATACTCGGACCGGCAGCACCAACAACAGCGCCAAAGCTTGGCGAAAGCCTAAGTGACCCGATCCAGATGTATCTCGGCGATATTTACACTATATCAGTAAACCTCGCAGGACTTCCGGGAATATCGCTTCCGTGCGGCATGGACAAAAACGGACTTCCAATAGGATTACAGCTTATCGGAGACTGTTTCAAGGAGAAAAACATCATCCGTGCAGCCTACAGCTTTGAAAAGACACGTGAATACAAGCACAGCAATATAGCGTTAGAATACGCAGGGAAAAATACAGCAGACGAAGAAGCTGTATGCGCACAGTAGGAAGGAGGCAAAGAGGATATGAAAAACTATGAGACAGTCATCGGACTTGAGGTCCATGTAGAGTTAGCTACAAAAACAAAGATCTTTTGCGCCTGCTCCACAGCATTCGGAGGCGCACCAAATACACATACATGTCCTGTCTGCACAGGACAGCCGGGCTCACTTCCTGTTTTAAACAAGCAGGTTGTAGAGTACGCAGTGGCAGTAGGACTTGCCACCAACTGTACCATCACACAGTACAGCAAATTTGACAGAAAGAACTATTTCTATCCTGATAACCCACAGAACTATCAGATATCACAGCTTTATCTGCCAATCTGCCGCAACGGTTCAGTGGAGATAGAGACAGCAAACGGAAAGAAAAACGTCAGAATCCATGAAATCCACATGGAGGAGGATGCCGGAAAGCTCGTACATGACGAGTGGGAGGACGTATCTATCGTAGATTACAACCGTTCCGGAGTACCTCTTATAGAGATAGTATCAGAGCCTGATATGCGCTCGGCTGATGAGGTTATCGCATACCTTGAGACGCTGCGTCAGACCATCCAGTATCTCGGAGCATCTGACTGTAAATTAAATGAGGGCTCAATGCGTGCCGATGTCAACATCTCAGTAAGAGAGGTCGGAGCCAAGAAATTCGGAACACGTACTGAGATGAAAAACCTTAACTCCTTCAAGGCTATCGCGCATGCCATCGAGGGCGAGCGCGAGCGTCAGATAGAGCTTCTTGAGATGGGAAGAAAAGTCGTACAGGAGACACGTAGATGGGATGACAACAAGGAATCATCACATGCCATGCGTTCAAAAGAGGATGCACAGGACTACAGATATTTCCCGGAGCCTGACCTCGTGCCAATCGTAGTATCCGATGAATGGATTGCACAGATAAAGGCAAAGCAGCCTGAGCTTCGTCCACAGAAGCTTGCACGCTACAAGAAGGAATACGACATCCCTGAGTATGATGCAAAGATTCTCACAGAGTCAAAGCATATGGCAGACATATTTGAGGCTGCCACAAAGCTCTGCGGCAAGCCGAAGAAGGTTTCAAACTGGCTGATGGTTGAGACAATGCGACTGTTAAAGGATAATGATTTGGATGCAGATGAGATAAAATTCTCACCTGTAAACCTTGCAAAGCTTGTAGATCTGGTAGATGCAGGCACGATCAACTCATCTGTTGCCAAGGAAGTATTTGAGAAAATATTCTCGGAGGATATCGATCCTGAGCAGTATGTTGAGGAGAACGGTCTTTTCGCTCTTTCCTATGTACTCCGCCAGCTCAGAAATGCGGCACTTGCCGTTTTCCTGCACACCGCTGAAAGCTGTTTCAATGCTCTCCTTGCGCTCCTTGCTGCGGTCTTCATTGGTCTTCTTCTTGCTGAAATTCTTTTTCCAATTCGGTGAGATGTCCTCTACCTCGCAGTCTTTAAGCACGCCCACGGTATCCTCTCTGTGAACAGGATAATCAAACCACATATCGAGGGGAGCAAATTTCGGGAACTCTCTTAGAGTACCCTCTATACGCCATGCCGTGCGGTTTCTTACCGCAAGCTTAGCCTTGTCTATATCGGCCATCATAAGCTTGTATGAGTTCGGGTGCAGGTGCTTGTGCGTTATCTCAAGCATTTTTGACGGCGTAACAAGATCGTCCTGTGAACAAAGGTCATCAGTATTTCTGTAAAATCTCCTCATCCAGTTCTCACAGATACGGCAAACAGTTTCGTCCTCCTGCTGCTTGTAAAGGCTGTCTGAAATGTCAAGCTCTGAAAGGTCAAGAAGTGCGTCAGGGTCACGGGCGAATACTCCTGAACCGCTGGCTCTGTCCATTGAACGCTTACCACCCTGTGCTCCCTTTGAGTGGTGGTGGCAGTATATGACCGCACAGCCAAGCTCTGTGCATACCTTGTCGAACTGGTTGCAGAAGTGAGCCATTTGGTCTGCTGAGTTCTCGTCGCCTGTTATGACCTTGTAGATAGGGTCTATTATCACGGCAATGTAATTCTTCTTGCTTGCTCGGCGTATAAGCTTTGGTGCAAGCTTGTCCATTGGTACGCTGTGACCTCGCAAGTTCCATATGTCTATGCTGTTGAGGTTTTCAGGCTCTAGGTGCATTGCGGTGTACACGTCCTTGAAACGGTGCAGACAAGATGCTCTGTCAAGCTCCAGGTTGACGTATAGTATCTTTCCTTTGGTGCATTGCCAGCCAAACCACTTGACCCCCTCAGCTATCGCCACACACATCTCGATAAGTGCATAAGACTTGCCTGCCTTTGACGGGCCTGCAATGAGCATTTTGTGACCCTGTCTGAGAACACCGTCAATAAGTGGCGGAGCAAGCTCAGGCAGGTTATCCCACTCAGCACTCAGGCTCTCAGGGTCGGGGAGATCATCATTGATACTCTCTATGTAATCTTTCCATTCCGAAAAGCTTTCTTTGCCTATGTTCTTGTCAATGATGAACTGTTTCTTGCCGTTTCTCATTACACCCGGCATACGGCTAAGACGTGAGGGATTGCGGTTTTGTTTATCTATGTCAAGACCGCTTTCCTTGCAGACCTTGTAAAGAAAATCAACACGCCTGCGGTATTCATCATAGTTGGGAGCGTCTATCTTGACGATAGCGTGAACGCTCTTTCCACCGCTGTATACAAGCACAGCGATAGGAAGTTCAAGCTCTCTCATCACAGCATTCTGCTGTTCTATAGGCATACTGTCGCTTTCAACAAGAGCATAGCGGTAGTCTGTTACATTCTCGTTCTTTACGCCCTTGCCGTCAAGAGGGTTGAAACGTATCCACGCTCCTGCCTCTTCCTTGTAGTCGCCAAACACCGCACCAATGTCGCCGTTACATTCGCCAAGCCTCTTGATAAGTTCCCCTGCCGTCCTGTCACAGCAGCCCTTTGTGGGCAGATACTTGGTCTTGCCGTCCTTTTCTGTTTCCCACGTTTGCGTAACATAGCCCACGTTCTCTCCTGCCTCAAAGAGTGTTTCAAGATATGTGACTATCTCCTTGACAGGATCCCATTGAGCAGGCTCGGCGATCGGTATGCCCTCACCGCCGTTTACAAGGGGACTGCTTTCTTCTGCAACTATCTCGCCGTCCCAATCGTATGCCTTAAACTCATGGGGGCTGTATCCTCTTTCCTTTGCCATTTGCACGATAGTTCCTGCGGTCACGGGCTGAGCATTGCCATTAAAGCCTTGCCACTTGTGTTCACACTCACCGCTGTGATAACGGCTGTCTGACCTCGACCAACTGTCCCAGTCGTTCACGGAATAGCCCTCGTGCTTGAGAGCCATTCCCACGTTGACCCATTCCTGATAATCACAGCTTGCAGGGTCTATGTATTCAAGCATTTTAAGCAAATTCAAATTTGTGTTATCCATTCACTTCTCCTTAGTTCTCAGGTGTGTATGTTTTCGGGTCGATATCTCTTGGCACTCTCCAACCATTGGCAGAGATACGTGCTATCATCCTGCTTGCACTGTCAAAGCTCCAAGAGCCAACGTGTTCAAAACCCTTGCTTTCAAGCAGCCTTATCTGCTTAGGTGTGGTAAGTCCTGCATTGCGGCGCTTTTCAAGTCGGTCAAGGATAAGCTTTGCTTTGCCTGCGTTGTCTATATCGTCAGGGAAAATGCCCAGCTTTTCAAGCTTTGCTTTCTGCTTGTCGGTAGCAGGAGCACACTCCCAGCCAAAAGCAGGAACATAAGAGGACAAGTCCTCAGCCTGTATTGACATTTCATACTGCAAAGGGTCAACGAGCTTTCGCTTGCGTGTTTTCATTTCTTTGAGCTGCTTTGCCAAAGACTCTTCACGCTGTGCCACAACGTCCTCGCTTGCCTGTTTTTCTGCCTCTTCGATATCCACTGCACAGCCTGCCTCATTGGCAAGGTTTTCGGTCATTTTCTCAGCGACCTCTTCATTCTGACAGATAAGGTGTGCAGGTCTGCAAAGCTCGTGGCGTTCTGTGTGCCATAGGAAATCAAGCAGCAAAAGCTCTGTCTTTCCCTCGCAAAGCCTTGTGCCTCTGCCTACCATTTGACAGTAAAGCCCACGCACTTTTGTTGGTCTTAACACGATAACGCAGTCAACTGACGGACAGTCCCAGCCCTCTGTGAGGAGCATTGAGTTGCACAGCACGTTGTATTCGCCCTTGTCGAAAGCTTCAAGTATCTCCGCTCTGTCTGTGCTTTCTCCGTTGACTTCAGCGGCGTTGAACCCTTTGCTGATAAGGATATCACGGAACTTCTGAGAGGTCTTGACAAGCGGCAGGAACACAACTGTCTTACGTTCCTTACAGTATTTGAGCATTTCATCAGCTATCTGATAAAGATAAGGGTCAAGTGCCGTGTCGATATCACTTGCCTTGAAATCTCCTGCCTGAGTTGATACTCCTGAAAGGTCAAGTTTCAGCGGTATGGTGATAGCCTTGATAGGTGAAAGATAGCCCTCTTTGATAGCCTGCGGCAGGGTGTATTCATATGCAAGGCTGTCGAACACTGAGCCTAAGTTCTTCATATCGCCCCTGTCAGGTGTAGCTGTTACCCCGAGTACCTGAGCTTCAGGAAAATGGTCAAGCACTCTCTGATAGCTGTCTGAGATAGCGTGATGAGCCTCGTCAATTATTATGGTATTGAAGTAATTTTCCGAAAAGCCTTTGAGCCTTTTCTCACGCATAAGGGTCTGAACTGAGCCTACCACTACACGATACCAAGAGCCTAAACAGCTTTGCTCTGCTTTCTCGGTGGCACAGCCAAGCCCTGTTGACTTCATAAGCTTGTCAGCCGCCTGGTCGAGCAGCTCGCCCCTGTGAGCAAGGATAAGCACACGCTTACCCTGCCGCACACATTCTTCCGTAACAGCCGAGAAAAGTATTGTCTTTCCCGTTCCTGTGGGCAGAACTGTAAGGACTTTGTTTATTCCCTCAGACCATTGTTCGAGTATAGCAAGCTTAGCCTCGTTTTGATATGGTCTTAAATTCATCATCAGAACGCACCGGCTTTCCAGCCACCTGTCTGAGCAGGCTGGCTATACTGCGGTGTCTGCATCTGAGCAGGCTGAACGGTAGTCACATTCTCGTCATAGGCATAGAGCTTTTTAATCTTGTTGGACTGCCTGTCCTCGCCGTCCTTGTTCTTGTAGTTGTCAACGTAGACGTGACACTTGCCCTTTTTGCCTGTGATAGCGTTCCAGTTCATTTTCAGCGGCTCGCCATGCTTTTTCAAGCCGAGAGCCAGGAAAAGTGCTGAGAGCTTCCACTCAAACTTGTTGCAAAGGAAGAAGTTCTCTGTTATCTCCACGCTGTCCTCAGCTCCCCATATGGTGAATGTGACCTTTGCCATATTGCAGGGCGGCACTTTTGCCGACCCCTCGTGTCTTGCACGTTCGTACTTTGCAACGGTGAAGTCATAGTCCCCCTCAGGGAGCAGGACAAAGTCCCCACCCTCGTTGACTATCTCATCTTCCCAGCCGTATTCTATAAAATTATCCATAGTGTTGTCCTCCTTTTAAAATGGTACTTTCTGATTTTCTCTGATAAGCGGCACCATTTGCTCCCAAGCGCCTATCAAACAGCCCTGCACAAAGTCGTCAGGATAGTTTGTGATAGGGGTATCATAAGGGAAATAGTTTCTCTGAGATACCACAAGACGTATATCCGATTCGCTTACGTTGTTGGCTCTCATAAGGTCTGCAAGCGCTTTCGGTATGCCCTCAGGGATAACGATAGGCGGCGGTGCAACGTCCTCAAAGCCGCTGAGATCAGTAAGAGGCTCGTCCGACTTTTGTGTGGCAGTCTGTGCGGTCTGTGTAGGCTGTGCTGTCTGAACTGTCGGTGCAGGCACAGGCTTAGGCATTTCAGCAGGCTGTGTATACGCAAACAGGTGAGCTATGCCACTATACTCAAAAGGCATTTCAGACGGAAGTCCGTCACGATTTTTAGCATCCCAGCAAGGGTGATGAGTGGTGTACATAACACGGTCGCCGCCCTGAGCCTTGAACTTCTTGCCGTCCTTATCCACAGCTACTGCATATGTTTTGTAGTTTGCAAACAGCACCATATCTGCCCATTCTTTCACAAGAGGCGATATCTGAGAAGAAGTTTTCTTGCCGAGTTTCAGCTCCCAACGGTCATAAGCGCCCAGCTCGTCAGGCTGTTCAAATTTCCTCATCTGAGCGTGAGCCGTAAGCACAACGTTGATACCGCTGTCAACTACCTCCTGCAAGAGATTAAGAAAATTGCCTATCTCCTCTTTCTCGTAGACGTAGCCGTTGCCGTAGCCGAAATCTTCAATGCCTTTCTTCTGATGTGCCGAGCAGATAGTTTCAATGCAAAGCTGTTCAGCCCAATCAAATGTATCAATGACAAGGGTCTTGCAGAGCCTGCCGTTCATAGCTTCCTTTACCTCGTTTTTGAGCATTTCCCAACTTGTTGGCTTGGGGAAACGTCTGATGTTCAGCTTCTTTGTACTGCCCTCAGTATCAATAAATACAGGATCGGGGAACTGAGCCGCAAAGGTGGATTTGCCTATGCCCTCAGGACCATATATCACGACTTTCTGTGCGGAGCTTACAACTCCTGATGTTATCTCATACATTAAAATGCACCTGCTTTCCAAGTTTTCGTTTCTGTGTTTTCTTCCTTATCATTGTCCATTGACCTGCCGTCCTCGATTATGATACTGCACTCGTCACCTGTAGAAACTCTTGTGGCTATCGCCTGCAAGCCCTGTGCTTCGAGCCACTTACCGAAGTCTTCAAGGGTGTCGGTATCCATTTGTTCAAGCTTGTCCAGCAGGACAAAGCCGCAGTCAGGGTTGAGCTTTCTCACGATAGAGGTAGCGACGATAAGCTGTTCAGCTCCACTTATACTGTCCCACTTATGCCCGTTATACAGCAACTCTCCGTCCTCAACGGAAAGGCCCTCAAGGGGCAGGTCGGCACTGCCCAGCAGGTCAGTTTTAGCCTGTCTTACGTCCTCTATCTGCTCAGTGAGATATGTATACTGTGAACGGTAGTCCTCAGCGTCTATCTCAGCTTTTTCCCTGTCGAGGTTTGCTCTTATCTTCTTGTTCAGCTCCTCGATATCTGAGATGTTCTTTTCAAGCTCCGCTGTGCTTTCGTCCACAAGGTCTTGTGCGTCAAGGCTTGCAAGCTTGAAGTTGTTCACTGCCGCTTCATAGCTTGCTTTTGCACGTTCATATGCGGACTTAGCAAGCTCCAACTGCTTTTCGTAGTATTCTTTCTGGTCACGCTTACGCTGATTTTCGCCGTTGCGAGCAAGTATATCCTGCTGCTGTCTGATAAGCTCCGAAGCTGACACAGGCTCGGAAGGAACGTTTGCGTACACAGGCATTTCCTTTGCAAATTTAGACTTCTGGTCAGCTATCCTGCCGATAGCGGTACGCTGGTCATAGAGAGAATGTTCCTTATGCTCAAGCTGATAGAGCGTATCGCCCACGCCGATTATTTTCAGCAGAGTTGAAGCTTTTTCCTTGCTTGACTGATTTATGAACTTAGGCAGGTCAAGTGCGAACTGCTCAACAAAGCTGTTCAAAAGCTGTTGACCGCCTTTTTTGCCTGTGGCGTCCGTGACTTTGAGGGAGCTGTTCTTGCCCGAACGCTCCACCACGATTCCGTTGTCGAGGGTGATCTTCAAGTGCGGCTCGACAACAGACCCCTCACGCTGAGGAGAGGACGGCTTATACTTGTCACCGCCAAGCGCCCAAGCGATAGCGTCAAGCACAGAGGTCTTGCCCTGCCTGTTCTTACCACCGATAACAGTAAGCCCATTCTTTGCAGGCTCAAGCTGCACGGCTTTTATCTTCTTGACGTTTTCAAATTCAAGCGAGTTTATTTTTACTGACATTTTTCATTCTCCTTCCAATGGCTTTCCATCCATTCATCAAACTTTGGCAGTTCTTCATCTGTCGGCTCGTCCTCAGGTCTGCCTTTGTCAAAACCGAGTGTACAACCACTTTCAAAGCAACAGCCTGCTAGGTCGGCAGAGCATTCCACGTCATCGCCATATTCACGATATCCCCAAGCGCAATCCTGACAGCACTTCATGGCAGGATCTATACAGCGTGTTGGCAAGCCTTTCATTTGCCGTCACCACCTCTCAACTTTTCAAGCTTATCCCTTGTGCTGCATATCTTTCCATACGCCTCGCCAATGTCAAAGGCTCTACGCTCACATGCCGGCATTCCCTCATAGATATCGAGTATATCTGCACAGGCTTTGTCTGCGGTATCATATGCTTGACAAATCTGCTCTTTTGTGCTACCATTAAATTGTATGTTATCGGTATCTTCTTTTACAGATACCTCCGAGCTTGTACCTGTTGCCGCAGGTGCAGGCTCGTTTTTTGTGTTGTTTGCTATGTATTCTGAAAATTTTATGACACATTTTTTAAACCCTGCTCCTAAAACTATAAACGGGCAGGTTTCGCAAGCATTTGCTGTGCAGCAAAGTGCCGCCTCTACGACTTCCTCGTCCGTGAATCTCTTATCCATCGTTATCCTCCTTTATCGGCTGTACGCTCATATACTGCCTGCCGTCATAGTCCATCTTCTTAACAGGTTCAATCCCTTTCTCACGGAGCGACCTTGCGGCATTGCCAAGCCCTCTGTCGAAATCCTCACGGGTCTTGTAGAATGCACATCTGCGGCAGTAATCTCTCGTTGGCGTTACTGTCAGCGCACCGCACTCGTCAGACTTGACATTTGAATGGAACACGCAAAGGCTTACCGCTCCGCTGCCGTTGTCAAGGGGCTTGTCCCTCTTAAATACCTCTCTCATCACTATCATCGTCTTCGTCCTCCTCGTTTTCAAAACGTTTCTCCCAGTGCCTATCCACCACGATCAGCACAAGATACATCACTACATCTATGCCTGCAAGCACAGCTATTGTTATCAGCAGTATTCCTACAATGTTCATTACCACTTTCCTTTCATTTCAACTTCGACCTTGACCACGGGTCTGCCTGCTTCTCTCACCGCACGCTTAATGCTCTCCTCTGCTTCCTCGTAGGCATTTTCTTTTACGCTTACATACCACCTGTACGCTACATACATTGCAAGCACCACCAAGAGCGCTACCGCTGCGGCACATCTGATTATCTCTAACACGGCTATCATTTTCTCACGTCCTTTCCGTAAAGCGTGCGGAGTTTTTTAAGCCTTTTCTCGAAGTTGTCGATATCAATGCCCCACACCTCGTAGGCTATCTCGGTATTGACCGAGTGTGGCAGCCATGACTTCACACCACGATTTGCCATTTCTTCCTTAACAGCTTTCTTGATCTTGATAGTCTGCGTTTCACCTGTGCTGAACAGCTCCTTGATATCCGCATTGGTTATTTCGGGCTTTTCATAGTACAGCCGCACTGCCATTTCAATGTCAGCCGGATTAAAGTCAACTCCCGGATCAGTTATCATCCCATCGACCACCCACAACGGAGCATTATTACTTAATG